>Ga0316215_1000006_pt1:12500-43822 | contig 43822 bp, 38 predicted proteins | sample NRE5metagenome_FD_207796 | JGI IMG/M metagenome (GOLD analysis project Ga0316215, IMG submission 207796) | Spruce roots microbial communities from Maridalen valley, Oslo, Norway - NRE5 | ecosystem: Host-associated > Plants > Roots > Unclassified | place: Norway: Oslo | collected...
GATTGGAAGGCATCAGTGTGTCCTCAAACCCAATTATTTTTCCGCCCTTACTTAGAAGAAGAGCATTACGGTCCAAGGGCTCCTTTATGTATTGAGGAGGGTAGCAAGGGCGGGGATAGGGGAACCGCGCCATTTCCTTTAGGAATAAGGGGGAGGGAATGGCAGGGGGATAGAAAAAAGGTAAAACCATCCCCCCCCCCCCACTTTCCGCAGCACGTATCATGCCAGTGTTTCAGGGATCAGCTAAGTCCCTTTATCTTAAAGTGGTTGGGTGATAACTCTCCTGCTGGATCCCTACAAGCTCTCGGTCACAACCAGGGAGTCTTATCTATTTCCTATAATAAGTAAGGACGACAGACCCCCCAGAGACGGAGAACAGGCTCGCTTTGCTTCAGTTCGACTCTGAAAGTATCTCTCTTAAGCCTTCCAGCTATCAAGGGTTAGGTAAGGATGCTTCCTGAACAGCTATCAAGGTTCTTCGGGTAAGTCTCTAAGGTCATTCCCTTCGGCGTCGGCGATAATCGACCTTATATAGTGTCCGCTAAGAAGCTTATTTCGAAAAATACCTTTATACAGGACATCTAAATCGTAAGGACTTAGAAAGCCCCAGGAAAGCCAAGTATCTAAGGCCAATGGCCCTTTGAGGGGAAGAAATACAAGGCTGTCGCCTCTTATTTTACGAAGGAAAGGCCGGGCTCGTCCAAGGAAATCCTAAAAAAGGGCCAGGTGGCAACATATGTAATAACGATCTCGCTTCCGCTCGCGCTTCCTCCGAAGGGTGTAGATTTGCCGACTTTCTTTATTTTCCACGTTTCTTTGCGGGGCTAAAGTAGTATCGGAAAGAATGCCTCGGATGTCACTTTGTTCGGCCAAAGGAAGAAAGACGAGCCACGCCACGTTGGAGAAGAACCAAGACCTCCTCCGGTTCTTCGGGTTGATTAGTTCGCTGCTAGCATGGTGAAGTCAAGGCCAACTGGCTCAAGACGTTTATCTGACTTGACAAATGCCAGGAAAGCTAGTCTTGCATAAAGATAATAATAAACCCAAACCTGAAGTTCTCTCTTTGTGGCGTGGTTTCTCTTGCTTGATAAAGCGAAGGCCTAGTCCAAGCCCCTTTAGTGTGGGCGTTACGAGCGCGGGGCCATAGAAGGGCAGCGGTACGATTAGAATTGATTCTTTCTGGAATACTTGAGGAGAGCTTGCTCGCTTACAGTCGCTCATAAGAGTAGGCTCCCTTGCTTCTTACCTGACAACTAGAATGAATTAGCTTAGTAGCTATCGCTCCCTCCCTTTCTTCTTTATTGAATCCTGGACTACTATCAACTAGCCTTCTTGCTTTAATCAGGTTTTCTCTCCTTGCTTTGATTAGCTTTAAGCAGACGTTGTCTTTCTAATAATGATTACTTAATCAAGACTACAAGCATTAATAATTAATAGTTTCTAAACTCCACTCGAAAGGGTAATTTATTGCACTCTCTTTTCTCCTTCTGCCGCAACAAAGTTTCCCTCCCTTCTTTCTTTAAGGCTTGCTTTGTGTGTATATACTTGCATACTGAATTCAGAATCAGAACTCCCTTCCTATCTTGATGGATGGAATACTGCTTGAATTGAAGAACTAGCATTCTTTCGCATCAGAATCACTCTAATGAAAGAGCTTCCTTTATCTAGCTATTCATTAGCTTAGTAGGCTTCCTTTATCATCAGTACTCGCTATCCGTCTTCTTGCTTTCTTGCATGAAAGAGCTTCTTAAGGAGCTTTCAGTCTTATAGCTTGCCTGGGATAGAGCTTTGCTTTGCTTCGCTTATTCATACTCTTGTTAATGAACTGAACTATAAGGACTGCCTCGCTTGTCTTCCTTGCTCCGATGCTCGAGCTTAGCTTGCATACTTTCTAAGAACAACTCTAATGTTTTATTATACTTGCCAGCTTGTCGAGTTGCTAAGGGTAAGAAGTTGCGTTGCTTGCTTTAATTCAGACTCGAATTAAGGTGCTCCTTATGGATTGCTTCCACTCTTATTATCTATCTTATACGATTGATCTTCTGAGACTTCTTGCTTTAAGCTCTTTCTGGTTCTCATTCTGGCTTGCTGCAATAAATTACCCTTGCTTACGACGATATTGGATTCTGAAGGTAGGTATTCTCAATCTATTGCTTGCCCTTTCGGGCAATTTATTGCACTTGCTTGCCTTGCTTCTTGCTTTTATTCCCTGCCTGACCTTACTTATTCTATTGCTTTGCTTTGGTACCGGATAAAATCACTAGCTTACATTAGCTTTTATTTTATAATAACCAGACGCATTCAGTCTTCTTGCATTGATCGCTTCCAGTAGTATCCCTGGCTGACTTACCTGACTTAATGAATGAGCGCAAATCAATTTCCCTGCGCCTACCTTACCTTACTAGACGCATGAAATAGCTTCCTTTATCATAACAACTAGCATGAATAAGCGAGAAGTTAGAGCTAGCTGATTAAAGAGCGAGAAGTGCTTTCTTTCTTGTCTTCCTATCTCTTTAGAATAGAATATCTCAGGTTAGGGCAACTTGTTGCGGTTGAATCCGGTTAGGGCATTTATGTCTTGCTTTCGGGATAAAGACTAGCTCCTAACTAAGCGAAGGAAGGTAGTTCATAAAGAAAGTACTATTCTGCCTTAAAGCTTGTCTTCCAGGCTCATGTAGCCTCGCGGAACGAGCCCCCATAGGCTAGAGGACATTATTTATAATATAGCATAGTTTATAATCACTACTCGCAATCAAGTTGCCCTTCTTGCTTCGCTCTTTAACCTCGTCAACTCAGTGGGGATAGCTTATTAATGAGCTTGCTTCCACCAGTCTTATCCCTTCGCTTGCTTGTTTTCATTAGCTTCTGATCCTTCGCTTCGGAAACGAAGCCTTGCGGCTTCGCACCTTAGGTCTTGTCCGAGTCTCTAATATAATGGAAGGCTGCGCACCGTCAGTTTGATTGTTTGTTTCGCGGCGAAAGGAAAACCCTTGCTTAACGAGCGAAGCGAAAGCGAAGCCAAGACGGCTAGCAGGAAGTATTCATCCTAGTAGAGTAGGCTCTACACCTCCTGGGAAGCGTTGATTTCAATTGAACCCCTTTTCTATCCTTCCATGTTGGCACACTATATACGTTGATGTCCATAGCACCACTTTCCGCTTCCTTTCTCCCTTAGAATTACCTACTTGAGCTCTTTCTCTCTCTCTCACTCAGGAGAGAACCCGGGTCTAGGGAGTGAAATGCTGCCTTTCGGAAGGAAAAGAAAGAGAGTAGTCAAAGTCAAGCAAGAAAGAGACCAAATCGTACCAGAATATAGTATATAGACAGAGCTTTAAATAAATACATGCCGAAGCACGGGGGGTTACGATATATATTCTGGGTCTGGCATTCGTCTGCCGAATCCACTTCACTTACTTATTACCCTGGCTGGCCCTGGCCCGTATCAAATAGCTACGCCTTATATGCTTTGGCCTTTACTGACTTCCTGGCTCAAGACAATATATATTGCTTTGTCAAGAGACTCTCGCTCGCTTATCTTATGGGGGGCTTTTTCAGGACTTAGATATATATTTTTCTAGTCATAACTCCATAGAACCATCTCCTTATAAACCCCGGGCAAGGAAAGGCCAACAAGTTCTACCCATTTATTTCCTTTCGCAGCCTGATCATTAGTGCAGGTAAGCTTATTAGCTAGCGGGAAGTCAGATTTCCATGTAGCTGCGGGCGGCTGGAGTGGAGAAAGAAAGATAACATAGGTACTTCATCCGTCAGTCAAGGGGGGCGGGTTGTTCCTTCCCTAGCAGCAAGGCAAAGAAAGAAGTTAGGCTAATTTCTTTAGGTTCCTGTTCCATAGACAGACTACCGGTTTGATCAAGGCAGTCCATTCGAGGCTATCAACAGTGGTTACTTATCGGGTCCGACCGCGTCGTCCATAGGGCTGTCCGCACCCTTAGTTGCCATTACGTTGGTTTCCGGGTTGACGCGAGAGGCGGAACCCTCAACCAAATAGTCTCTAGTAGCAACAAGCCCACCACCCACAGTAGAGCGGAGCCAATCCTCTTATTCTACGTGATTGTATCCACATCTATTGATTAAATAAAGAGCCAGCAAGGGTCGGGCGCGCAACTCCTTAACTGATGTTGGGGCCGGTAAATTAACGATCACTGCTATCTTTGCGGGATAAACGAGAAGTCCTTCCTTGCATACAATGTGTCCCAACAGAATTCCAAATGGTGTACAGAACAAGCATTTATTCAGATTCAATTCAATTTGCAGTTGCCTGCATCTGTCCAACATAAATCTGAAAACTTGCAAATGATTCTTCAACAAACTGAACACCGTCCAGTCATCTAAGTAGACCTCTCAAAACTTGTGCATGAATTCCTTAAATGCTGCGACGACAATTCTGGAAAACACCGCGGGTGCGTTCTTCAACCCGAATGGAATAACAGTATATGCAAAAGACCCCCATTCGGTCGCAAAGGTTTTTTTCTTACGGTCCTCCTCAGCGATACGTACCTGATGATATCCTGAGAAACCGTCGGTAAAGGAGTATGCTTCTCTCCCTCCCACATTATCCAATACCTCATCCGTGAAAGAAAGGAGTGGGAAAGGGATCATGCACACAAGCTGCATTTCATTTTTTAAAATCCACACAGATCCAGATTTCTCCAGAGTTCTTATCCTGAACCACCATAGGACTGATCCATTCGGATTCCTCTACCGGGAAGATGATCCCCACGTCTAGCATCCGGTCCAGTTCCTTCCGCACTTTCTCCTTATATTTTGGATTCAGTCTATAGGGTCTTTTCCTGACTGGCTTAGCCCCTTCCTTGAGCTCAATTTTCATTTCTCCCAGTGATCCTGCTATTCCATTCATATCTTGGAAGCTGCGTGGAAACATGTCCTCATATTCTTTGAGCAGATAAACTACCTGAGTAATCGTTTCCTGATCCCAGTAATCACCTATGATAGCCATCTTCGGCTCAGCTTCTGTCCCTATATTCTATTTCTTTGTTGTCAGCGGCTCCAAGAATTGTGGCGCAGCATTCTTAGAGGGCTCGTCCTACACCGCGTGGTCTCCCGTGGTTTCTCTGATATGCAACTTGCGCGGTTCTCCGTCTTCCTCAGTTTCTGTGCTGTCAACCTTCCAGCGGTAGACAGGCTGGTTGAGCTGCGCCAAGTTATTGTGGTATGCGCACACAGGTCTCTGTGCGGGACTTATTGGCTTGTGCACGAAAATCAAGTGCTTCATCCTGTGAAGAATTCTTTCCAGGTCAGGATCATCTGCGCTAAAATGAAAGGTTGCAGTGAACTGCGTGCTTATCATCTCCCAGGTTATCGTTTGCTTCCTTAGCTCCTGTTGCACATACCAACTGCATTGTACAACATCCAGGGTGTGTATGAACCTGTGAGCCCATTGACTCCGTGGGACATTTTTCATTATCCACCTTTGCTCGCAGTACACCAGATGCTCCTGCGGATCTTCCATGCCTTTGAATCTGTTGTGACAATTCCAGGTCCACCGCGGGACACTTTAGAACGAGTTATGTTACCCATTTCATTATTCACACGAATCTTTCGGTGACTTATCGGCTGCCTCGCTTGAGGAATAGTTTCACCCACCCACACCGAATAGAGGGATGTGTACCTCCAACAACAAGGATGGAACCATAGGCTCCTTGGCTGGGGGAGCGTTGATTCCAATAGGGGTATAGGTCTAACCCAACTCCCCGTTTCTGGCATGCTACGGTCCCTCGAGTCTCTCGACGTCGGAGAATGGGTAGACTCCATCATTCGGTAAGCCAGATGCTTCGCGAACCAACCATATGAGGAGTAGTCCGGTGCATTCCGTTACACTTCCATAACCCTCGTTAAGGGGCGCACTCCGATACCAAAGAAACTAAGCCCTCCCTCTGGTCTTTAGAGCGGCTCGTTCCAGTTATGAATTATATATGTAATTATGCAATTTTGAGAGATCGATTTTGTTCATTTCGACCACCCCGAACACTGCACCTACTCGAGTCATACCTCCGTGTGCTCTGTGCGACCTCACTAACCATGCCACCAATAATTTCCCTTTTCTCCCAGAGATTAAATAACTTTATGCTCTCGATAGGGAATACTTGCTCAACACTCTTCCCCCTACGAACAAAGTAACCCTTCCTGATGCGGCAAAAAACAAAAATAAGGCATTGCGTACAAATCACCCTTATGCCTTATGCAATGTTTATGGCCATTATTCTCATCACTGTCTAAATCTCCCTTGGTTCCAGGATGCCTTGCAAGCTCTCCGCCAGTTAGCTATTTCTTCTGCATTGGAACCTCCTCTGAGTCAGGAGATCGAGGTTACAGTGCTTTCTCGTCATGATCAGTTCTTCCAAGCTGCTGACAAAGCGCGTGTCAACACCGCACCTAAGTCTCCTATAGCCGTTGTTGTTGCTGACACCAACCATGCTCTTTTTTATGGTAGATCTGCTCACATCGAGTAGGGGAAGTATTTAGGTAGTCTGCAGGACACTATCCATGTCATCGAATAAGTCCTTCCTCCTCCCCAAGTTGCGTAAGATTCTGTATCGATGTGTGTTTTATCTCTACCTTGGGGGGTTCCTTGTCTGCTGATGACTCTTCATTGTCCTCAGGTGTTCATATGTACCCTCTGGTACTCCTATGCCCATGTCCCATTCATGGGTGGAACCCTCCTCTACCTGTTCCACGTCAGTGGGTGTTTCCTATGTGAGTCACACTTCGTACACCTCTGGCATTGATTGAGGGACTAGCCTGTCTATTGTTTCCTCTTCACCTTTCTCCACGGTCACTACCAGTTCCATGGGCTCTAGTTCTTTAGTTTTTCATTATGATGAAGAGATTCTAGAAGCCCTCAACGCTCCTGACTACCCATGGGACGATATGCATCACCGTTCCTACTTTTCACCTCATGATGCATTTTCTCCTCAGAATCCCTCCAACCAGTTTTCCATCGAAACCAAGGATTTTCTACCCCCAGGACATGTCGATTGGTTCAATAACCCTATTTCCACACCTGATACCTTTGAAGAAGATCATATGGAAAATATTTAACCCACCATTAAGGTAGATATTTTCGTCACCCCCGGCGTAGCCAAGAACATACTTCTTGGTGCTTCTTGTTCCCTTGAAGAGGTGGCCGCGTATCAATCTCTTTTCTAGGAGTTTCACGACGTCTTTGCGTGGTCATATTCATAAATTCCTAGACTCGATCCTACCATTGTCGAACACCATATCGATACTTGGCCTGACGTAACTCCTGTCCAGTAGAAACAACGGCCTATCCATCCTACAAAAGCCCTAGACATTAAGGTTAAAATTGACAAGATTTGCCAAGCTGAGTTCATTTACCCAATTTCCTATACCACCTGGGTCTCTAATCCCATCCCTGTTAACAAGAAATAAGACACCATCTGTGTCTGTACTGATTTTCGTGATCTAAATTGGGCCTGTCCCAAAGAAAACTACTTGACACCTTTCATCGACCAGATTATCGATGCTTGTGCTGGCCATGAGTTTCTATCCTTTATGGATGGTTTCTCGAGCTATAATAAAATTCATATTCGTCCAGAGGACCAGTATAAGACCACCTTTACCACCCCTTGGGGGACATTTGCATACCCATTTTCTTTGGTTTGAAGAATGCTGGAGCCACTTTCCATCATGCCATGTAATATTGCTTTCATGACTTGGTCAGGATCATCTTTGCCTACCTTGATGATCTCACTGCTCGCTCAAAGAAATGGGTTGATCACCTCGAAGACCTTCGTACTATCTTCCTTCGATGTTGGAAATACATATTTGCTTGAACCCCCTCAAGTGTGTCTTATACGTGACGGCTGGTTGCTTGTTGGGATTCATCGTTTCCCAATCGGGTATCACTATTGATCCTCTTAAGGTTCAGGCCATCGCTGAACTCCCCCCCCCCACCAAATACTTTGTGCCATTACAAAGTCTACAATCCAAATCCAATTTCCTTTGTCGGTTTGTTCCTGACTACGCTACTACTGCACATGGTTTTTTATGCCTTTTACGTACTTACATACCCTTTTTCTGGGATGATCAAGCTCACCAGTCATTCGATGCATTGAAGAATACCCTCATGTCAGCCCCTTTCATTTTCCCCCTGGATTACAATAAGGATTTGATCCTTTATGTTTCAGCTTCTCCCTTTGCGGTTGCTGGCATGTTAGTTCAGGAGGCCGAGAATGGTTGTGAACACATAATATACTGCATTAGTCATAACCTTGCCGGACCCTCGCTGTCATACAATTATGACGAGAAACTTACCTTGGTTGTAATCTTTTCCGTACAAAAGCTATCCCAATATATTCTCACGCGTAAAACCAAGGTGGTCACGAATTCAACCCCTATGCTCTACCTCTTGAGTCGGTGGATTATCAATGGTAAGTTCACCCATTGGATCGTCATTCTCCAAGAGTTCGATCTTGAGTTTGCTACTCCCAAGAGTAATAAAGCTTTGGTCCTCGCCGAATTTCTTTCCAACCTCCCCAGCCTCAGACCCTCCCTTGAATAATGATCTTCCTAATGAACATCTATTTGTCATATCATCCGAAGATCCCTAGTAAGGGGAAATCTTATTCTATTTATGCACTCAATAATTTGGACCTCATCTCTCTCACAATGATCGACGGTGTATTCGTCATTAGACCCCTTTCTATCTCCTCCTCGGATATGTTCTGTATAGACGGAGGGGTGGATAGCATTTTGTGTCGTTGTCTTTCCCATGAAGCCACTGAACGGGTTTGAAATGACTGTCATAGTGGCACTTATGGTGGCCATCTTTCAGGGATGGTAACTGCCCAAAAGATCATCCGTGCTAGTTACTTTTGGCCCTCCCTCTTCACCGATTGCATGAAAGTAGTTAAGCATTGCGCTAATTGCCAACTTTACACCCCTAAGGCAAGAACTCCTCCTATTCCTTTACACCTCGTAATAACTACTGGCCCCTTTTGCAAATGGGGCATGAATTTGATGGAGTGTAAACCCGCCTCTGTCAGTGGCCATAAATACATTATTGTGGTCATTGATTACTTAACTAAGTGGGTTGAAGCCATGTCGACGTTTAATAATACGGTGGCTACTACAGCTCGCTTCTTTTTCAACCACATCATTACTCGTTTCGATGTCCCTAAACATACCATGGGTCGCATTTCAAAGATGAAGTCTGGCGTCACCTAGCTTCGCATTGGATTTTGAGCACCAATATTCGTCTCCTTACTATCTGCAAGGAAATGGCCAAGTTGAGGCTGTCAATAAAATACTTAAAACCATGTTACAGTAGATGGTTAAAAAGCACAAAATCAATTGGCATCATAAGCTCTTCTCTGCTTTGTGGGCCTATAGAACATTGGCTAAGACTGCCACTAGTTTGACTCCTTTTCACCTTTTATATGGAGTCAAGGGAGTTCTACCTAATGTAAATCTCACTTTTGACACGTGGCCCCAAGTCTTATTCAGTGAAGCTTATGTGGCCGACGTCCGGGCTACTTCGAGATATGTAGCCTCATATGGATGGGGAGATCATCGCTTTATTCCAATGGTTATTATTTGTGTTTAGGATAGTCGCATTTGATTGGTTTTGGTACAGTACTTTGATGACATGTTAGTTTCTCCGAAGTGGGGCGGGTGGTAGGTCGAGTGAGAGGTGAACCGTGATGATGGATGATTCTCGTTAAACGGAAAGCATGGGAGATTGTATCGAGAAAAAATGGATTGATTCCAGTCATTATTTATATATGTAATTATGCATTTATTTCCTGGCCAACCAAGACAATGGGTCATAGAAGGGTTCGTCGATGGATAATAACTGGTAATTCCTTTATCGGTCAGGAGAGTCAGTCATCGGCGGCAAGTCATCGAGTCAAGTCATCGATCGGCGGCAAGTCATCGGTTGAAGGAGATCTAACATGGTCCACTATTATATATTATATTATGCTTGATCACATTCAACTAGCATTTGGTCACATTATGTGTTCGGTTGGTCACACTATGTGTGATGTTTCGATTGGTTATCTCACACAGTCTTCACATGACATTCTTCTTATTTACGATATTATGGCGCTTCACTTCTTCAACTTGCTGTATTATGATCAATCAGCTTTCTCACGTTTTATATGTATTTCGCATCCACATCAGCACTAACTAAAGAAAGGAAGGTTTCTTGGGTATATCTCGGTGTTTACACGTTATATATGTAATTTTATGGCTTTATGCCTTAACAAGCCGAATGACTAAGCGATTTCATATTTTGAGAGGATGCGCAAGCAAGCTCGACCAACGGGAGAGGAATAAGTACTTAATTATTAAATAATAATTATTATATACATAATAAAACTTAATGCTTTTTAACAAACCAATGTGTGATCCCCCTTTAGAGAGCCTTAGATAGACGGGTTCCCCACGGCTACCGCTTCACTCGCCTATACTTTCAGTTAGTCAAAGAGAGTTAGGAAAGAGGAGACAAGAGCCAGTCACAAGGAAAGGAACCCCACCTTAACTGTGCTACTTGAACGATGGGGATGGGCCCTTACAATGAATGACGACACGTTGATGCAAAGTAGAATGGTTATCTTAAAGCCCCTCACTCATAAACCAACAAGCAGTTTAGGGAAGGCTTCTACCAATCCAACTCTCTTAGGGAGAAAGGATACTGAGCGAGATGATGGTGGGGAAGCTGCTAGATCAACTGAATAAGCTGCTGCTGGTAGCTCCGGATCATCAATCGGTTCAAGGTAAGCAATTGACTCTGCCTCTTGTTGTTATGCACCCCCTGTTTCTACTTGGGAAACTGTTTCCACCCCTGCCTTTGTCTTTGCCTATATATGATGCAGGCTATAACACTTTATAACTGAAAGGAATGCTGCAGGCTCTCGGGCTCTGGCTATCAAATTGTAAGGAACGCTGGTCGAGGTGCTCTTTCTGAATATTGATCAACCTAAAGGCGGGACGACATTTGACCTTTGCTTTGTGCAGCCTACTTTGGACCGATACGGGATCGGTGAGCTTGCATTGCCTATGCTACCGCTTGAATGATTTGGCACGCGATGGACAGTTGTGGTTGTGCGTCTCGTGTTAGGAATGATGCTGACGGGATCCCCCATAATAGGATTGATATCCTGACCTAGACGATTGGGCCTACCCCCTTGCTTATTTACTTTTCCGCGTGCGAAAGACCAAAAAGGCTCTTCGCGTCTGTGATTTCGTTCATTGTATTACCTATTATTTTGAGTGCGAACTCCCACTGGTTCTGAGATCCCTGTGCCTACATTTGCCTAATAAAAGCTTCTATTTATCTTGACTTATGCTGCAATTAGCCGCCCGTCCTGTGATCCTACGATGTGTCCAGGTCGTATCTGCTTATCGGAGCCGGGTGCAACCTCCACCTGTTTATCTATCGTATGCGCTCTTATGCACCCTCCCTATGCCCCTGATTTCTTTATCCGCTCCCTACCCCTATAGATAACTGCTCAACCTCTCTTCATTCTCGATTCGGAAAAGCAAAACACTCCGCTGTAGCCATATTCACCCATGTTGTCCAAGCCCTATAGTCACTTGATTTGTCCCTAAGCCTCCACCCGTTACACCCCTTTCGAATCAAATCTGCAACCCAGCCTTAGCCGAGTGCTATCTCATCTTTAAACCCATTGTACATTTGTCTTTCTTTCGGCCTTACTCGTAAAGAGCTGAACGAGATGGTTTTGTTTTGACCTGTTATTCGCGAAGGTGGTTTACGCGAGAGTGACAAGAAAGAATCGGGTTCAAATATTGACCCAGAAGACAAGCTATGCAGAGTCAAGATCAGAACTGTGGAGCGAGCACATGATTGAAATCCCTTACACCAAGTTGCATAAGGAGAGTCTCATCCCTACTGTTAGTAAGGAATTGCGGGTTGACAACCCCGGATCTGATACCTGGAGCGGAGTTCTTCCTTCCCTCCTTCAGCCTGGAGAGAAGCATGAATCAGATCTCCTCTTTCTTTGCCTTTACGAGTTGGTTATACTGCGAGGCCGGCTCCATACGAGGATTCTCTCTTATCTAGTCTAGTAGCCTATTCACAACAAGCTTCGCTTCACTCTCCTCTAACCCTCTAACTTGCTCTCACGTCTCATTCCTTCTCTTAGATCAAGGAAGACTCCAAAGCTTTGATCTCCTCATCCTTTCTTTCACACTTTCAAGCTTGCTTTCAATTGCAAAGTCCAAGAGGACAGGGAAAATCAGACCCCTTTCTACCTATTGTGGGTGGGAGCTTATCTTTAGTTAGCTGCTTTCTGAAGATCCCTATAGGACGCGGTCAGCGAGATTCCATTCAAGTCCTGCTATACCCAAACTCCTGGCTTCCTAAAGATTGACGAGAGGAAGTGCAAGGTTCTCAGTATTGATTAGCAGCCCTTCCTGCTCTTGTCCACATATCGAGGTCGGAATTTCTTTCCCTCTCTCTCGCTTTCTCGAGCTGTCGAATCCAAGTTTTCGCTTTCCTCTCTTGAGCCAAATCCTATTTTCGTACCCTTGCTTTCCTACCCTGCCTACCTATTATTGAGGGAGTCTGTAGTCCCCCCACGGGCATATCTAGTTCAGAAAAGACATGAGATGGGAGGGCGTGAAGGCGGAAAAAGCAGAGTAGACCAGACGCTTTCTGCCATGATATGAAGATGCTTGTTGCTTTCAGTGCACCCATATTCAGGCTAAAAGAAGATTGAAGGAAGGAATTATTATCGCTTAGCGCTTGTGCTAAGGAAGGGGCATTCATCTAATGCTTACTTTTAGGCAGCTTATTTCCTGCTTCTGCAAAGGGTGGAAAAGGCTCCTCTGCTCTCTTTGGTTGAGCTGTCCACGACACGAAGACCTCTTTCCTATAAATATATATTTTCCCTTTTCTGGTCTTTTGTCCTGTAATAGCAGTCGCATCTGGAATATCGAATCTAGCTCTTAGCTGGTCTGGTCCAACCCCTCTTCTGTCTGATGAAAATCGGGAATACCTTGCTAGCAAAGTAAGCAATACCATTAGTTTAATTAAAAGGCACACTTCTATTTTCTCGCCTGTTCCCGACGGCTGTTTAGGAGACTGGAGTTGATCAACGGATACTGCTCAACCCTTAGTCACTGGACCGATCGTTGCTTTCCCTTAAGGCACAAAATCCAAGACCTCATTGATCAAGGTACTCAAAACTTCCAAGAGGGAAACAAGCTCGACATTGTGCAGAATTCATCCCTACTTCACGGAAGCACTGAATCTGGCCCGTCTATCAACAACATCTTCGACGGGCTCATAACCTTCGATTCATCTCAGTTGATCACTCTTCCGAGAGCCCGAGTCCGAATATGGTTAACCAGAGAAGAATACACATTAGGGGTCAACGTTATTTATCAATTCAGAGAAAGATCAGCATGTCCCTGAAACCCAAGCCTCCCTCACCAGAAAAGCAGAGAAATATCTATGAAAGGAACCTCGTCAGATGTCACTGAAACCGGACAGTCGGCAGCAGAGCTGAAATGGTTGGTAGCAAGAGTGGAACAGTTAACAGCAGATATGAAACAGATGAAAAGACAGATGCAAATGATGGCTATATTGCTTCAGAGTCGAGGATATCAGACTACAGCCAATCCCGAACCACAGCTACAACCAATCAATCGGGAACCAAGTCTCCCAGTCTTTTATCAGGCTACCCCCACTCCGTTAGTCATGACTCCGCAAAGGTACCAAGAAAGAGACAAAGCTTCAGTAGGAATACGGGTAACAGGAAACAAGGTTGAAGTTAGGATGTTAACAGTGACGAGCAAGCACGGTTAATCGCCCGTCTCCAAGGATGCATCGCGACGACCTTCAGTTGACCCCTACCCAACAAGCCCAGCCGATCATTTTACCTCGACCGATGGTTCCGCAAGTTCCTCCAAGTCACCAAGGGCAAGGAGCCAAGGAAATTGGATGCCCTGCCCTATCCACCCTCTCAGTTGCTCCCACAGTTGTTAGCAGCCAAGCTTATTGAATTAGTTCCTCTCAGGCCAAATCCTCCACCCAGAAGTTATGACCCCAATGCTCGTTGTGAGTTTCATATGGGTGGAATAGGACACTGGACCAACCGATGTTTCAATCTAAGGCATAGAATCCAGGATCTAATTGATGCAGGCCTACTCAGGTTCGAGAAGGACGAAAGCAAGGTTAATCAGAATGCATCTCCAGTAAAGGGAAATGTTGAAGGAAGCCCGCTGACCGATGTAGCCACTAAAGGGAGAGAAGGGTTGGACTCGTCACTGTTAACATCCTCTCCTGTAGCAAGCGATCCATTCCCAGAAGCTGGCGTCACCCAAGGGTATGACGACAATAGAGCGGAACCGTCTGTGGTTGACTCCTACGGGGTCCAAGTTCGAGAGATTCTTACAGCTTACCCAAGCAGGAAAAGCCCAACTTCGGAAACAGCTCTGAACGTCAGAAAATAGTCTCTCAAATGTCATATCCGGACATCGCTACAACTGCGCTGGCTCCACTCCCACTTACCAAGACCTCTGAAGGAACAGTTGCTTCCCCCTATCAAGCCCTGAGCAAGGCCTCCATGACCTACTATGCACCAAGTCCAGGAGCCCATCCGATACTCTATGCCGTCACCTCCTTTAGAGAATAAAGTAAAGCAGAGGAAGAGACCGAAGGAGCAGAGGGGGCCTCTACAGATAAGAACAATGAGATGGGTCCATTTGTTAACACCATCTCTAGCAGGTATCTGACCTTTGATCCATCTCAGTTGATTACCCCTCCAGGAACCCGAGTCCGAGTACAGTTAATCAAGGAATTATTATCGCTTAGCGCTTGTGCTAAGGAAGAGACTGCAGCAGAAGTCTATGTCATCAGCTCAATGCAAGGTCCGTCGAATCTTCCGGATGGGTCTAGCATCCGTAGGTCAGTTACTCCAGCGCCACAGTTCGACATCTCGGGAAATACCTCTCACGCACCACGGTCGTCTCTTGACCACGCAATGACCTTCCAAGAATGGGTGATAAGATAATACAGAAAGCAGAATCTGAAAGGGAAACCAATCAAGGGGATATGCATATAGCCAGGGGTAACCAGATAGAGCGCACAAGACTTGGCAGGGAACGGGACCGTGATTCTGAACAGGAACAGACAATATGGACAAAAGGAAACCAAGGCCAAGAAGCCTCCGGGATAGACTCTTCCCTCCCTACGTGGGAGCAACATAGACAGTTCCTCGAAGCCGGGAAGATTATTTTGCAAGCAGGCCACCCCCTTTAAACTCCACGGAACATCTTATTCCTACTCCTCTTGAGCCGTATGTTGTCCTTTCCTCAGCTAAACTAAGCCAGGTGGTAGTTTACAAAGATACCTCCGACAAGACGGGGCAGGCGTTCTTCCTCCAACAAACATCTCCCCAAGCCAAGCCCAAGCAAAAACCAATCGGTTGTACCGGCAGTATCGGAAGATAAGTCAGCGCCTTTTTGCAAAAATCCCTGAACCTGAATCCGGCTTCAGTAGCTTTGCCTTCGCTACAATTTCCTGCGAAACTTGCAGGTCAGTCAAGCCTGTTAGGGCCTTTCATGCTCTCCATAGACATAGAAAGAAGCACAAGCCTCACACCGGATTCAGGCTCTTTTAAATGTCCTGTCACTTTCCTGTCCCTATCTAGTCCACCAGCCAAGCCCAGTGAACCAGTCGATCCAACTTTGAAGTCGGAGAAAGACCATTTGAAAAAGATTATCCAAGTCTCGTGGAGCTAACTAGCAGTGACCAGGACCCGTCAAGCGAACAAGCCCAGTTGAACAAAGAAAAGTAGGCCTGTCAAGAAGACAAGCTCCAAGCACAACCTCGCTCTGATACCAGTTGTCACGGGCTTCTAGCTTGCCTAGCTAACTTGCCCGCGCGGCACTTGTGCAACGGACCTCTCTCCTACACAAGTCAGCCTTGCTCACTCACCCCTCTCTTGAGTAGAGCCCTCAAGCCTATCTAAGACAGAAGAGAAGGAAGTTAGACGACGCAAGGGGCTTAGTATTGGTTTTCAGCTATTGGTTAATTAGTGTCTATTAGGGCTTAGTTGCTAAGCGGCTGTCAGTGCAGGTGAACCGAACTCGTATGGCTAGTATGTATTGTTTCCGTCAGTAGCTAGTTAAAGTGAAGGAAGTTAGGGTGCGAGTATAGTTGTCTTTCTGGTAATAGTTTTAGTTGCAGTTATGCTCCCGCCCTTAAGTGGTGACGAAATGGTTTTCCTTTGAGTTGATGGTATGGGTGAAGTGTTAATTTGGTGATTGTATTGCTAGATCTATTCTTCCTATACCTAATTCTCTAGTCATAGATGTATTGTTTAAAAAACCTCAGTCTCAAGTGTTTGAGGAAGTGAGCGAAGTTCCCAATGTGAGAGGAATAATAGCTTTCGCCCTAAGGCTTCATGAGAGCCTGAAAACTGGGGTTTGGTTCATGACTTAAGAATCATCTGTTTCCTCAAACGAAGGATTCTCCTTAGCTATGATTTCGTTTCCTAAGCTTTATCTTTCATCAGTACGTTTAGTCCTTATAAATTCCCTAAATTTTCCATGTTCCGCCCAAGCTAGCGCAGAATCATCAATTCACTTTTTAGTAACCCAATATGGAATCATCCATAAACATAGCGTAATACAATTCTATAGCCTTTCTTTCTGGCTTCTTCCTTCGTCAACTGCACCTGAACTGAAAGAGCTGGGATAGCTTCCCTCCCAGTTCTGGTTCCGGTTCCTTCACCTCGTAAACTCGGTAAAGCGGCTCTTCAAGCACATTAGGGGTACCTTAGCACAAGCGCTAAGCGATAATAATACCTTTGTAAACACTCTACTAAGTATGGATCGGGGTCGGACTCGGATTCTTAGTCGAGTGATCCCGCGCTTCATAACCGATTTCATACCATACCGCTGCCGTAACTGAATTTAGGCTTTCCTCTTCTATTGATTGACTACCCGGTTCGGAGCAGGCACAAAGTCTTGTTGGCACAGATTCTTTAAAACCTCCCCCTCCCGGTGGTCGGAGGAGCGGCTCGTATCCTCGCTCCTTATAATTCATGGGTTTCGCCTAATAAAATCTATTATTTGAGGGGGACAGGCAAAATATCATCATCGGGGCACAGAAATGGATTTGATTTTGATAGAACTATGCCATTTCGGGACGTTTCTCTGGCAGGATTGATTCGATTGCTTGTTAAGCGCCTTTATGCTTGCTCGCTTTTAGGCCTGACGAAATCACCCGACAAGGCTGGGCCCAACCAAGGGCTGGGATAAAACGAAGATGGGCATGGTTGGCTTATTCAGACTGCCGGCGGCTAGTAGAGTCTGCTGTGCCGGGGCAGGACAGGGCAGCGTGGGGCGAGGTGGGTAGAATTATTAATTCATTGACTCAGGTTGGGCGCGGACACTAAGTTCGCTTGGCCCAGATCTTAAAACACCTTCTCATTTTAGGGTTTTTTCCTATAAAATATCATCTTTTGGGAAGACGATAATTCTTTATGGATTTGTTTTCTTACTGAACTATACCCTTTTAGGAAGTTTCCCTATTATTGGATGGGATGGCCTACCGGGCTCGGTTTGGCTGCTCGGGCTACTTGGCTTGGATACTTGGCTTTGCTCCCCGGATATTCGGCTTGGATAGATACTTGGATACTCGACTTGGCTACTTGGCTTGGCTAGGTTAATCGACTGGGCGGGAAACAGCCAGTGCCTAGAAGCTACAGTCAGTGCTACAACTCTTTTCAGTGCATGAATGAACCTCTTGTCCATGCAGGAAGCTCTAGGCAGTGCATGAATGATGCTCTACTCAGTGAAGCTAGAACTCTGGTCAGTGCATTTAGATCTCGTCAGTGCAGGAATAAAGCTCTTGTCAGTCGGTGCTAGAAGAAGGTCATTGCCAATAGTCAATCATTGGAAGATGTTCATAGCTTGCCTTGGATACTCGGCTGGGCTAATTGAATGGGCTTGGCTTGGTTAATCGACTGGGATAATCAAATTGGATGGCTGCTGAGCCAGAGGAGAGGAAAAGACAAAGGGAAAGCGCTTGCCAAAACACCCAGGTTGATACCTCACTGGACCTTATCGCACCTTTATTATATATATAATAGCCAATCCTGACTTCCTTTTGGCGGTTCCTCCCTCTAGTCAAGCAAGACCATAATAGTAAGGACCTGTAGCTAGGACCTTACTGCGCCTTATCTCCTTGGCCGCTAGGACCTTACTGCGCCTTCTCCCCATCCCCTTGGCAGATATTATTACTGATCGGTCGGTAAGCAATGGTAACCTTAGTACCCTTCAGTCCCGGATATGTATCGATAGTGATTAGTTATATGTATCGATATCTATCTCTTACCGCCTATCCTTCTACTTTTATTGACCTAAATATATTATATAATACATAATATATATAAATACTTCAATTGGTAAAATCGCTTCGGTTCCCGTCTTTACCAAGCTTCCTTTACTATAGAATACGCAGCCAAGGAGATAAGAACCTACAGAAGCAATCGATCAGTACTAATAGTAGTAGAGGTATTCCCCAAAGTCAAGTGGTTAGGGGCCGGCCGGGGGAGCATATTCTCTGGTCTCCGGCGGGAAGCAGCGGAGGAGCAGTTACCCAATCCCTCTCCCCTCACACACGCGCAATCCCGCATACACGCAAAAGAAAGGAAAGGTTCTCCCTTTCCTGTCACTCATCTATAGTAAGCCGTAATTATTTCATTCTATTGCTATAGATAGAGGGACCTATATCTATATCATAACCTTCTACTGCTTTTATCACTTGCTCGACCAAAGGTGCGATAGCAAGGAGTGCGAAGCCTGACAAAGGAAGGCGAAGAAGGGCAGTATCTAGTGATAAGAAAGAAGGCTAGGTTCACAGAGGATAATTTACCATTTACAAGGAAGGAAGGCCGGTGAATGAATGAGCGGGCAAGTTGTTAGGGGCAAGGGGATAACTATTGATTGGTAACATCAGGCTTGTGTCAATCCAAGTGGTGGAGCCGCTTGTTCAGAGCAGCAGAATTTGTGTAGGTTATCCCAACCCGCCCGGTAAGACCTTTCTATGAACCTGGCCTATGGGGTGGTGCTGAAACTAATAGAATCGAGCGAAGGTAGGCTGGTGCTTAAACTGTATAAGCTTATGATGCATCTACCCTTGCTTCAATGGATGGATCTGTCTACGCTTATGTACCAAAAGTTGGAACAGTCGCCTATGCTATTGGGTATGCTTCTAGATCTCGATCACGAAGGTCCTAATCCGGAGAACTATCTCGAAAGGCATAACTTGGTGGACCACGATCAAGAAAAGCATAAGCTTGATCAGGATCTATATATGCGACTTAGTAAACTGCTTCAACTGATGCTTCAATGGCTGCTTACTATGTTCCCTATGCTACTTACTCTGCTTATGTTCCCTATGCTACTTACTCTGCTAGAGGTACTTATATATGTAATTACGCTTTTTCCTTCCCTTAACAGGCAAGCGGCCTTACGGCACCTTCGCCGAGGATGCGCAAGCAAGCTCGACTGTAAGGAGAGGGTGAGGCAGCGAACTCTCGACCAACGGGAGAGGAAATAAGTGATTTCTTGTACGAGCTCTTAGTCAATTAGTGTTTGGGGCAAGTTGTTAAACAAATCTTTTGTTTCTTGCTCGTTGAGATAGAGGATTAAGAATCTCCTCAACTGGGCTAAAAAGTGGCAATATAAGGCATTTGGTCTTAATAACTAGGCCTTTTTCTATACGGATATTTCCTCTGCTTGCTCCTCTGTGCCTGGATAATATGGAACTGGAATGAGCTATGGCTCAGGTGAAACTATAGGTGCTGCTTCAATTGCTCCGTAATTTTCTGGTGTTTGCGGGTCCACTGAATCAATTGTCTTTGCCTCTACATATGGATCTACTACGGGGTCTGCTCGAACTCCAACTAGTAATGCTGTCCCTTCTCCTGTCTTTGCCCACTATGTTGCCCCTGCCTTCGCCTTTGATGGTGAACCTCCTGCTGCTGGGGACGTAGCTATTGGATCCGGAACGGAATATGGCCCTGGAACGAATGCTAAAAATGACTCTGCATCTCGATCTCGATCCGCTGCTGAAGCTTCCTCTACTGCGTCTGGATCTGCTACTGCTTCACCTGGTCAACTAGTTATGCTGGAACCATACGTAGAGTCTAAAGGATGCCCACTGGTCAGTTGAAGCAAGCTTGACGGAACTACAGGGAATGAAGTAACATCTCTTCCTTGCACTGCACCTCTTGGAACATCATAGAATAGCGGAACAACAGTGCACCCAGTAGGAACCATAGCTAATATTAGAACATCACTGAATGGCAGAACACTTTTCTCGAAAGCAAAGATTGCCAATATTGAAACTACACTTGTAGGAGACCAAATATCGGAAGTACACTGACTGATGTACTTTACTCCTAAGAACAAGTGATAATCCCGGAACTACACTTATAGTATGTCAGATATACAGCGCTATAGGAACGGAAATATCGGGACATCACCTCTAGAAAGGGATGTTGGAGTGGCATGAGAGCTAACTGTGTGCAAGGTGGTTGGTGCCGCTAACCGCAGTCTCTTTTTTATAGCTTGCCTGTGTCGCGCTTTGGATAGTTTTATCTTGGATTATCTACACCGATAGTAATCCACTGTAGTACACCCTGTGGGGGATCAGCTTGACAACGGTTGATACGGCGTCCTCCTAGTGGGCCTACACCCTATATTGTTTGGTTCCTAAGGGTGGAGTTTAAGAGGTGATGATCGGTCTGGCTGATCATTGGTGTATGTATTTTTGCAGTGGCTCTAGAATTGGGTAATAATTGGGGGCGGTGCACTTTATTCTCCCTTCGGTGCCTAGTAGACAAAGGTAGTCTCTTAGGTCCAGCCATCAAATAAAGCCTATGGAGTAGAGAGCTTATGTGTAGGTGGATTTCGGGAGCGGGATCATAAAGTCTTGAATCTTCGTAGCAGAAGTAGGAAGTGCAATCACTCCGTAGCATCCTGTAGGTAGAATCAGCGGGTGAATGAGCTTTAAATGAGTCTGCCTTATCTGCTAGCTTTGAACTGAAAGATAGGCCCCCCTTCTCGTAGTGTTGTTCAGTGCATCGATTATAGCATGGGTTCATATTCTCGTATATAGTAGTTCGTCCAAAATAGATCAGATAAATATAGAGCTGCCGAACGAGGAGTGATCTGTCCCTCGATATCTGTATCTGCCTATCCTAGCTGCCATTAGTCCATCATTGCTCCCATTGTCCCTACTCCGAGGAGGATAACTAGCTCCCTCCTCCACTACGACGATGATATCATAAGCGGAGGATCAAAGCAATCGTACCACCTTACACCTAATTCCTGTAGGTACCTGGCAGCAATCCGAGCGGCTGATCTCGCTACCACCTACCTACAGACCCTAATCGTATCGTAGTCCCAAAGTGGGCTGCACGAAGGTCATACATCCATCCCCACCTAAAAAGAAACCGCGCAGATCCTCTAGTTGCAAAGGGGCATAAGCGGACACAGAGGAAGCTAGGGTAGAGGGAAAGGCAGGGGCACTTACAAATACAGTTGGAGATTTAGTTAACCGAGTGACAGAGTCCTCAGTAGTAGACCCATCACCAGAGGAAGAGACATAAGTAAATACAGGAGCAGGAGCAAAAGAACTTAGAGTGGAGTCAAAGGCAAGGGCATTGGAAGCACTGGTAGCAGAAGCAAGAGCAAGCGCAACAGAAGCGAAGGCAGCAGATCCGGTTCCATATTCTGTTAGAGATCCGGTACCATACGCAGATTTACCAGCACTTCGCTCAGCATCCCTTAATGCCCCAGTTTCTTTCCCATCCCAGTGAGAATCTCCCAGTGAGAATCCTTTTATTATGATGCAGAGGCAACAGCGTAGGCAAAGGCATAGGCGGTTGAAGAACCAATTGATCAAGTATCCCTTATGTGTCGCTTGCGGTAAGGGTGCTTTGTTGTTCCTCTCCCCATGAGCTAGGCTACCAATCCAAGTTCGTTGATCAATGCTCCCGCTCAGAACCGCCGCCTTGTGGCTTCCCAAAAACTAACCTTGCTGCGTATCAAGCTCGAACGTATACTATAGTTCCTCCCTAATTTCCGGGCTAAAGAAACCAAAGGCCGGAGTTCTATCAGCATTCTCGGGGTTATTAATCATCATCATTTTTATCACCGATCAAAATATCCCAACTGTAAGGAAAGCAGTGGTAAAGAAAGTCCTTACAGGAAGGATTCCTCATAGCACGAGTGATTGTGGCCTGTAAGCTCCGTGTTACAAAATAGGCAAATTGACCACTAATGAGGCATGTAACATATTATAAGAAGGAACCTCGTGCTTGCTATTGGAATGGGACCCACTCTAGAGCAGGGAAAGATTGTATAAGGAGCCCGCCCCGCCCAATCAATATATCCCCATCCAGTAAGATAGTTTCACCCACTCAGGAAATACCGACCGATTTACTGACTGATATCGACTGACTGATACCGAAAATGATACCGAACGATCGCCAGTAATAAGAAATCTACCCTCTCTTTTATATAGTTTCAACCACCCAGACAGTATCAATCCATAAATCTACCTGACTGAGACTTTGCTTTTGATCATTTTGACTATCTTTTAGTAACATATAAGGCAGGAAGATAAGTAGGTTAAAATGGTAGGCGTCGTAATTGAATGGTTACCTAATCTATGAGGGGTTACTATGTCTAGGGTTATTATGTCCATGAAGGGTTACGGATAATTCTCTAGGTTACGGATAATTCTCTCTCTGGGTTACATTACGGATAATTTCCCTTCCTGCCCAGTTAATATATCTATCCAGGAAAGAATGCCCTAAGAAGAAATCACTCAAAAGCGTTCATGGGGAAGGAAAGACCAACCACATCGCTATCGCTCCTGCCCTGCGACAAACCACATTGCTATCGCTCCTGCCCTTCCCAATAAAAAAAGAAATATAGGCAAGGTAGGTTTGGTAGGCGAAAGAGAAGGTAGGTTAAAGAGAAGGCAGGCGAAAAGGCAGACCAGGCAAGAAGAAAAGGCGAAAAGGCTGGCGAAAGAGCAGTACCCAATCGGTCGAATTGCCTTGAGTTAGGAGTATTTGTCTCCTCGAAAGTGTTTCAATTAGAACGGTATGGATGGGGGGCACTTCTGGTGATTGCGGAAGGGTTCGGTCAACTTGATTCCGAGCGATATTGTACTAGCAGGTGCAAAACCATCCAATTTCCGGAGCCACCCACGTGGCCGGCCCCAAAGTCCTTAGAAGTATACGATCCAATCCACATGTTCGGCGAAAGCCAGCCATTGATTGAAGGTTTATTCAGACCGAACAAGAGATGATCACAATATCTAACATCTTTTCCTTATTTCTCGCTCGATCGAAAAGGATATCACAGAGCTCTGCACAAATGCGTCCGTCCAGCCAGGACGTGCAAGCAAGCAAAAAGATCTTAATCAGAGACGGAGACGTCAAAGTTGGTTGCGGGATGCCGATGGATCCTTCCTTCGGTCTTGTCTTGACCATTATACTTACCTTCAGGAATGGATCTAGCAGATGAAAGAAGCGATCATCATCAATTCAATATACCGCCCAATTATTGTCTCAGGTTCTTGCTTGTGAGGAATGGAATCGACCTGCCTCCCTTCGGTCTAATGGCCGCGGGGTCGAGGGGAAGGGCTTTAAGCCGAGTGCTTGCTTGCAAGAATCGACATCGAAAAGTAACTCTCAAACACCCCAGCCTTTAGAGAGGTTTAGTATCATTACGCACGCGCCTTGATCCTCAATTATGGGCGATCCCTATTAATGAGGTCGTAGCTCAATACTATTTATTCCCACCCAAATTGACTATTTACTTAGAACTAACATATCGCGTCTTTAGGTAATAATAAGCTGCGTTGGGGGCAAGTTCTTATTAATAGTAGATGAAGAGGGCGGGATCAATGGTTATCAATCCGCCTAGGATCGGTATCCGTAGTGTTAGCGGGAGCAGTCTTGAACGATTATTAATTTAGTCGCAGAGGGATCATTTTAGTCTCCGCACTTCACCCACTATTTGCACTAGAATTCATACTTGCGGGAACAATGTAGAACCTAACACTCCACTCACTATCCTGGTGCTGTGCTGGACTCCTTTATAGGCTTCGACGACAACAACCTTATTATTTACCTAAAGAACAGATCAAGATCGAGTTGACCTAGTTATTTACCTACACGCGCAATTATTATTAAAGGGCGTTAGGTCCAGTGACAACCATTTCAAAATAGTGCAGCAACCCATGATACTCTTACAGGGAGAGATCCTAATATACATATAGATCCGGAACTGTAACTAGTAGCACAGGTAAACAAACTGCTGCAACTACTACGTATGGTTCAACGACTGGATCAACTCGGTTAGCTGGCTCGGGATCAACAACAACTGGAACCGGGTCAACGGTCACTGCTGCTGGATCTACTGCTGGATCAACTAGCACTGGCTCTCCGGGCAAAGTAATTACTCTCCAACCAGTTTAGATGCAGCGGGATATAGGTGATCTCAGAAGAAGAGATCCTGGGCGAGCTTCTTATGAACTCAATCAACAGGAGCTTCAACGTAAGCGCTGGACAGCGCAGTCTTTAACGATTATGAAGTAGTCGCTCTATATAAGTTATTGTCGAGTGGGCTTTACAAGTGAAGGAACGGGTGAAGCAACTGGAGAATCTGTTACTCGGGTAACTGGAACTGAATAAAGAACAAAGACTTAATCTAATAATTGCAACTGAATCAATTGGAACTGGAAAAACAACCGAAAGCACCTTTGCTACGGGGGCTAAGCTGCTTGGTCTTTCGCTGGTGAAAGGGATGCTGTGGACTATGGTACTCGAACAGCAACTAGCTCTTGAATTGGTCCATAAGCAACTGAATAGAATACTGGTGGTTTTGTATCTCGATCTCGATATGCCTTTACTTATGATGCTACCTTTGCCCTTGATGGAACCGGGTTTTCGTGGTTATAAAACGCGTTCAAATGGTCATTTAAGCGGTTTATGCACCTCCACTTTATCACATCCTTCATGCACAGATAAGCACAGAGAAATGTACATCCATGCATGCACAGAGAGGCACAGATAACTGTACATGCCCCACCTACCTCAATCAATAGACCCTGGTACCTACGATTCTCTAGCGAATACTTCTAAGCTGGCTGGTCTGGTCCCAAGAGTGGTTATCCTGATCTGCTTCCGGAGCTGGCCCTTCTATTTACCTCTTATTATTATTCCCAATGGTCATGGGCATATGGCCATAATATGCCTAATTGTGCAGCATGCTGGGCCACTAGGTGCTTTGGATCATGTCTCTTAAACCTTCCATCTAAGAACCTGTATTCATCAATAGCCTGGGCTTCTATCCTGGCAAATAAATAATTATTGAGACCATATGGGCTAATGTGCATGGGGTAGGTTATAAATAGCCTTAGTTTCTCTTTAACCAATGATGCATTGAATCCAAACAGGAGAGTTTCGTAGGCTATCTCTCTCAATACCAATCTATCTGGTACGAACTTGGGTAAAAGGTTAGGAGCTGCAGTTGCTCCATAAATACGAAGATAGGTTAATTCTTTTTCAATGTACCAGTCCCCAATCTTATCAAGTAGTTGTATTCCCTCATCCAACAGTCTGGAAGCTGGCTTGCAGAAAATAAATTAAAAGACTTGAGAGAATAAGTTATCACATATTCTGGGGCATTGTCTCTTGTACTTATTATCCTATAGGTCCTTACAATACACATGAACAGGGATGTCGGAAATGCTCCAGGACCATCCCATACCAGGAAAAGGGTTGTTTGCACATATTATATCCAGCAGATATGATGTCATGTAAAATGTTGGTGGAGAATCTGGGCTGTGTTCCTTTGCCTTAGTCAGTGAATGCTTCATAGTATGGGACAAAATAGCAGCCCAGTTGAAGACAGAGCCTTTTTAAACATATTAATGGAACCCAAGTCTCCTTGACATGTGTGGCATATTTTTCCCCATACAATCTGCTAATCATTGCCACTGCATATATATGTAAGGGGTTATCAGATGGATTGTAGGGTAGATGCCATTCACCCTGGCTTGAAACTTCTTTCCTTCTATCCACCAGTCACTTAGAATTTGTATGCAGTCCTTTGTGTTGACGAAGTTATCCACCCAGGCTGTGGTCATATAGACATCTGGATTGTAGAATTGAGAATATTTCTCAAACTCAGAGGGCTGGAAGGAAGCTATACATCTGCCTTGGTAATTGATTACTGTCCTGTTTTCCACATCTACATGGTATATAATCCAGCTGATAACTTCAGAACATGGTAGCACAGCGAAAGAAAGGTCAACCCAACCGATAGCCCAATAGATAGGATGAGAGAGGGTTATCCCAAAGCTATTGAAAGTCGGTTATAGGGGTGGGGTTATGTGTGTAATTATGCTTTATTATATACGTAATTACGCTAAGGATTCGTAACTCTCTAGTTACGCCTGTAAGGAGGTATATGAGGTAAGGTCCTTAAGCTTTCAGAGAGTCTAGTAGTAACTTATCAATATCGAAATCATTTGATCATGCTTTCGATTCTGATCTTTCTGATTTAGGTACACCAGTGAGTTACTTAGTAGCTTACAGGAACAGCCAGCTCAGCAAGCCACCAGCTACTACCAGAGCTAGCCCACCAAAGTAATAAGGTACTAAGCCAAGCCATCCCAAGTGCATAAGCATCTATCACAAGCATCAAAGGAAGGCACCCATGGCAACACCACCAATAGCAGGGGCAAAGGCAGATGTAACTAAGGCGTAAGGAGCAGAGGCAGAGCTACGGGTGGCATAGAGAATAGAGGCAAAGGTAACAGCAACAGAACATGTACCGCCAATAGTAAAGGCCTAGCCGTTGATCTTGTTTACCGAGCAGATAAAGATCCAGTTCCAACCATCCACCAACCAATAGTTATGAAGCGTTATGGAGCAGAAAACGAATAGATATATATTAGTAAGGCTAAATATATGGGTTGTTCGTTGGTCTATATATTCGTGGAAGGAGGCTCGAGATAGATCCTGTGCCCCCTGCAGTGCATCGGGTGGGAGAAGCCAAAATGTTCTAAATTAGGGGAGGCCGGATGCGAATGTATGAATTGGATGCGTTCTTGTTATTATTTCACATCGATTCCCGTAGGGGAGGATTTTGGTAAGTGCTTCAAAATACGGTCAAAGAGGAGCCCTGGACCTAACGGCCTTTACCTTTACCTAAAGGTAAATATATTGAATACCCTAGATATTGAATAACCTGGCCAGAAGGTATCAAAATGGGGGTGGGGATTGGATCGGAACATACGCATCGGGTATTAATAACAGAACATACGCATTGGGCCACATAACCGATGATTCTGATCAAACACCCATCTCAGCATAGCTAATCGCAACGAAGCGAATCCAACCACGATGTTCACACACCGAAATCTATGATACTTTGCTAAGCACCAACCCCAGTTGATCCAATCACAACAAAGCGAATCACACCTACCCATCCAATGGAAACCATCTCTATCTATGCTCAGACTCCATCCCCCAGAATCTATCCAATGCTCCTATATCTCCAGGCTCCATGCCTTATTAGGAGGTTCTGAAGTATCTAGGCCGTTAGGCCGAGGAACCATCCCATGTTCGGGATCCATCGTACAGAACCATCACAACCTCAATCACACGCCCAATTACAAAACAAATTGATCTAAGCTAAGCTTACGGATTAATGCGCAAGTGGATGGATGTAACAAGGTGAGCCGAAGACCCCTATTAGGTTGAGGTTCCATTAAAGGTAGTCCCCCTAGGTTATTACTCCCCATTCTAGTTCCATCATGGGCAAAGCAAGAAGCTTCCTCGCCAGTTACAGTTCCTCCATACGCGGTTTCATAAGAGCACCGGGGGATAATTGATCTTCGTGGGAAGAGATTAAGTCATTGCAAGCGTACTAGAAACGTCTATCTAGAGTGGGCATACCAAACGTAATTGCACTTGCGAAGAGAAAAGCTCAGCTCGATTGTTTAAATCACCACATTAAGAAATAGCACTCTCATTTGTTTTTTCAGCAGGATCTTCAATTCTGCTTCTCCTCGCAGCAGCTGGAGGTTGTTCCCTTGCCCTGAGCATATGCAGTCACCGGAGCTACTGTTGTAGATGTGCCTGTCTCAGTGGAAGCCGGAGCATACTTAGGTTTAACCGGACGCTGGGAAATTAGGGCATACGCATTAGCCTCCCAAGTCGCGAGCTGCCCCTTTTCCAAAAGTAAATGTCTCTGTTCAAGCTGGAGCATAAGAGGATGTCGGGTCCGAAGCAGGACCTGTCGTTCGAGCGGGAGCTGGTGTGAAAGCTGGAATCGGGTTAATGCCATAACCTCCGGTCTTTGTTTCCTAGGAGCCAAGGGGGACGGTTGTCGGCTTTCCACTTTCTATGCCAAACAGCCATTCTCCATGGGATTGAACACCGTACGTGGGCTAGGTCCCGTTCAAGATTCGACCACCTGACCCGAAGAGCAAGTTTTTCATAAGTGGAGTGGTTTCGGCCAATCTAAAAAACGCTCTGAAACGCGCATTTTAGAAAGCAAACCCTCGCTTGGAGGGGTTCGTAGGCATATGGTCCATTGGGGTTGAGAACTCTCTTTTCTCAATAGTCAACTTGATTATTTACAGCGCCCTCTCCTGAAGCAAGATCTAAAAGCCATGTTGGTTGGTCCGTCCGGTTTTATAATTCCTAACTAGTCTCCGGCCGGGACAATAGGGAATAGTGGTACCCAGGAGATTAATGAAGTAAGTGTTCTGGAAACTGTTGAATGCTGTCTGAAGCCCGTGACCAATCCAATGCTCTATGTGAAGCCCTTGCATCCGATAATCCAATGCTAGCTATAAGTGTGGGGCAGTACAAAGGTAGTCTAAGTGAGGCAGGCAGTATCTATCTATAAGTTGTTAAATATAAGAGGTGGTAAGTAACAGGTACTAACATGAAAGCATCTAATCTCCTAGCAATGGTGTCTGAAGCCCGTCCAACAAGGCAGTCTCTTCTCTATGTGAAGGCCCTTGCTTCCTTCCATCCGATCCGATCCAACGCTCGCTCACTGTATGTAAGTTGGGGGATTCCTAAGTGGGTTAAGTAAAGCAGGCAGTATTGAGAAGTTGGTAAAGAGAAGGTTGGTTGGAGGAGGTAACAGTAAAGGTAAAGTCAAGGTAGGTCAAATAAAGGTAAGTGGTACCAAAGAAGTGATCTAGGGCTAATACAGGTCTAGTTATTCCGGTGGGTAAAGAGGTGGTGTGTAAACAAGGGTAAGGGGTGAAAGGTTTCTTCCATGCCATGCTTACCGTACTATTACTGGCATCATCAGTTGGGCGGGCAGCAGTCCCTCCATCGTCGTCCTAGGATTTCGGCAGTAAAGAAAGTCAAGGGTAAGGTGATCCAGTTCTGAAAGGGAAAGTAGCCCTCCGCACTAACTAAGGCAATGAATTCCTCAAGTGTTCTAGGGGAACATATCTAGGTCTGAAGGTGAATAGAAACATAAGGGTAGGGAAGGTGAATAGCAAGCAAGAGTGCCGTACTTACAAAGCATGATTTAAGCAAGTGTGATAAACAAAGCATCTCCTGGCGGCTGTCTGGGCATCTCTTAGCAGTCTGAAGCCTGTTCATCCAACGAGGCTCTCTTTCTGCGGGATAGGAGCGTATGTATCGATGGCATACTTTTGCTATCAAAAATGGGTCACTTATTCTGCTAAACCAGCTTTTAGCATAGGGAGAGAACCCTGAGAACCACCACTATAAATAAGGCTACTATAGGAATTAGATCAAGGTAGGTAGGATCTTTTCTCCTTCGGAGTGAGGGAAGGTTTGTAAGTGTTATGAGGTATAGTATTTATAAAGTGTTAGTATTGGTATTATTATATATGTGATGAGGGTTTAGAAGTGTTATAGTTAAGAGAATAAGATATGTTTCTCCTAGGAATAATAAGTCTTTATCTTTCTTAGATAAGAATAGTAATTAGTAGATAAGAAGAGGAACTAGTTTGTATCTTTTGTTTATATAGTATTTATAAAGTCTAAAGTAGAGGGAAAAGAAGTAGAGATAGTCTTTAGTATTTAGTCTTGGAATTAAGTAGAGAGTATTTAGTATTGATATTACTCAACTCAGTAAAGGATCAACCTCTTTAGTAAGGCTCTAACTATACGAGTTATCACCTCGTAACTACAGCTTCCACTATAGATAGGAATAAGCTTTTAAAACTCCTACAGCCATTAAGTGTTCTTATAGAACAGCCATTAAGTATTCTTATAGAATGCCTAGAACAGAAAGGATTTTTTATAAACCATAGGTCCTGCTAAAGGGATTGTTTAAGAAGTAGAGCTTAGGGTCTAGGTGTTTATCCACATTAGGTCCTGTTGCCGTAAGTGAGATCACATGGGTGGGGACCACACCCTATGATTCTCTTTTCACATTACGAGGGCCCCTCAGAAGATTTGCACATTTGGAGAGATGGATGGAGCCCACTTAGAATGTGATGGAAGGAACTGATGAACTTAGAGAAATGTCATGGGAGGGACTGATGATCGGACATGGGCACCCACCACCCAATTGTATTGGTACTAACCCCCACTTTATACCCTTTATTAGAGGAGCTTGTATCATGAATTTATCTATCAGCCGAATAGACTCAATTCAGATCCCTTGAGATTGCATTTTGTACACCTTCTTGTACGTTCCGGATCAGATCAATCTTTATGATATGACCATATTATATTATCTACTTCAATGGCACCTACACCTAGTCTTATGTACAGTATTAAATATGGAGGGAGTGGACAGCAATTACCATGACCAATTACCATGATCAGGAAGACGCTATACAGGATAGTTGCCCCTAGAAAAGGGGTTCCCTACTCACCCATACGTTCACTCGCCTAATTATCCACGTTCTACAGGTCGCAGGAGGAGACTCAACCCATACTTTTTCTTTTTGATTGCTTGCAGAGCAGCTGCTGGTATTCCTACCTAAGGCCTTTCAAAGTGTTAAATGTAAGCCTCAGCTGTTACAAATCATCATGACATTTTCCCTTACCCCGGAATCCGCAGGCAGGTGGTGGAATCGAATGGATGGTGTAGGCCGGACGAACTCAACTCTCAACTACTGGCCTTTTCTTCTATATTGATAGACTTACTTTCTACTACTGGCCTTTTCTTCTCTCTTTATAGCTAGACTTTAGAGCAGGGCCCAAACAAACCCCTTTATGTGCTACTTGCCCGATGAT
>Ga0316215_1000007_pt1:0-30000 | contig 42626 bp, 23 predicted proteins | sample NRE5metagenome_FD_207796 | JGI IMG/M metagenome (GOLD analysis project Ga0316215, IMG submission 207796) | Spruce roots microbial communities from Maridalen valley, Oslo, Norway - NRE5 | ecosystem: Host-associated > Plants > Roots > Unclassified | place: Norway: Oslo | collected 2017-09-15
GGGTGAGGTACGTTAAGTGACTCGACCCAAAAAGGGCGAGGGTGAGGCAGCGAACTCTCGACCAACGGGAGAGGAACAAAGTCGCTCACCCATCCTTTGGGTGAGGGGCGAGGAACGAATCAATTCCTACTATTATGGTAGAATGATACGCACCGGGCATCATACATTATAACAGCAAGTAAGCGAGCGGCATCATACGAGCAAGAAAGCGCCATCATACATACATTGGGCATCAGACAGAAGACATCATGCATCATACATAAGACAAGCGAGCATATAGGCTAGCATTACACTGGGAATAACACATGGAGAGCATATAGAATCAGTCCCAGCTGGTGAACTTCCACCCTTACCCTTAAGGTAAGTGAAGTGGAAGGCTCTTCCTATGCTGCTGGATCAACCGCTTCTGGTGGATCAATAAGGTAAGCTGGACGAGATGTGGGCTTTCTGGCTTTACCGGCGTACTCCTTGCCCTAGCGGACAAGACCTCCGGACCTTATTGGTACCAATTTTTATCCCCCTAGTGATGGTGGATCATAAAGAGCCTATGTCTATACTGATGGATCAACCGGTTATGCTGCTCTTGGTGCTTACTCTGTGGCTGGGGCTGGAAGGTATGCTGCTGGCTTAGATGGCTAGCTGGCTGTGTTAGCTGTGGCAGTAGTAGCTGGCTGTGGTAATACGTATATATATATATATAGCCCCTTGCCTCCGCTGGTGGTGGTTCTGCTTTTCCCTATACTATTGGTGGGTCTTGATCTTGATCTGCGTTTGCATAATATCTAATTGAATGTGCTGCCACCTCTGCTTCTTTTGATGCCTTAGCGGCTTGTTCCTATGCTACTGAGGGTGGATCTCGATAAGGGTCCATACTATCCACAGGTTTAGGATCCAAGGGTCCAAGTTCAACAGGGACCACTATTGGAGACAGGTTTGACAGCTAGAATAGCCCTCTCCAAGCCCAAAGCCTTGCTCAAAGCCACCGCCTATAAGCCCTCTCTACGCTCTTGGCCCTCTACCCGCCTTGAAGCCTTGCTGCTAGCTCTCTGCCACCACCTTTAAGCATCGAAGCCTTGCTATAAGTAGAAAGCTCCCGACTCGAAGCCAAACTCTCTGCTGCCAAGATACCTTTTCTAGGTCCAGGTTCTCTAGGTCTATTACTGTACAGGAGAACGAAATGACGAACGGTAGACGGTCCTGCTTGTAATCTTTTACTAGGCTAGCGCAACACTTGAATTGGACCAGCTGTGACACGATGTATTCCATTGGAAATGAATCCAAGGTGGGTAGGTCATTTATTAAGGACGACCACAGGGGATTTATTCAAATTCATACGGTTCAATATGATGAAATGCCGGAAAGAAAACTCAGTTCAATGTCACATCGGAAGGAGGAATGGGGGAATGGTGACTCGAATTACTAAATAAATGCGGAATTTTCGTTTGCTTGGCTCAAATGCGCTCGCCCGTAGGACAAGTGTCAGTTGCTAATGTTGTCAATCTTATTCCGGGTCTACGGATACTAGTCAAACCTTCTCGAGCGGAGGGGAAGGGGCGGCAAGTCAAGAAGAGTTCACCCCGGCGAATACATTTCTTCTAGTTGGTCCACTTTTTTTGGTGCTAGTCATTGAAACACTGACCTTTGTTCAGTTATCTTCCCCGGTACTAAACCTTAAAAAAGAGAAGGGCTAGAAGATGGATTCCCTTACAAGCAAGAGTCCAGCAACGAAAGGTCTTCATTCGCCAACTTTATTTCTGTCATGGGAAGGTCTCGTATTAGCTATGGCCGAGGTCAAATCACTCGGAAAAAAATGTTATCCCGATCGGCGCATTTCCAGGTTCAAGGTCTCGGCCCGCTTTGCCAGTTCCAAGTCTTAACGCTGTCCGGTAAATAGGTGATCTATCTGGTTTTCTATCTACGCAAGCTCCACCTGCTCATCGGGAGAAGGAGATTTCTGCCCCCGCATATAGTTTAGTATGGTGAATCATTTCTCATGTTGGGAACTCCGGCTTTGATTGATTTTAGAGGAACCGGGGAATATATCTGCTTCATGCCCCGCTCTAGAAGTGCTTTGATAGTCGCTTGCCAGAAAGCTGGTTAATCTAGCTCAGCCCCGTCTTCTCCTTTTCTATGTCACAACAATGAAAAGGACTCCGCCCCGTTGTCGATATCCAAATGCCTCAAGAGCCTTCTCCCTCGTAAACACTTAAAGAAAAGGTGGAGTACGCCTGGGTCAACCTCGTGTGCGATGCATGTTGAGAGGGCATTTACTCAACCTGTTGGATGAGTTCATTAATATGTAGATAAAGCGGCTCAACCAGGATGGATGGAAGAAATAGATCATTTCACGCGGGTCAATTTGCTTTTTCGGAAAGGGGTCGACCATATTCCTCCGTATGTCGATCTGCCGGGAGGGATACTGGTTCAAAGTTATCTCTCGCAGGGGGAAAGCTCCAGTCTTCTGTTGGTCCCTAGTTCAGATAGCAATGCCATCTACGTATCTACCGTCATAGTCTGGGGGAGGTGCCCATCATCCTTGCGCTCACCTTAAAGGTTGAAACGAGCATTTACCCGTGTTCAGTTGCCCCTAAGGTATTAGAGATCTCGCCCAAATGGAGCTCTCCGGGATCTTCCCCTCTGCTGCCCCCCGGCGGGGATTTGCTGCTTCCTCACCGGGCGTTCGTTGACTGGCGATAAATCCGGTGAATAGGTGATTGTTTTTCCTTATTCTCTTTGTCGATCCCAGCTCCTATTCTTTTTCTTTATTGGCTCTTTATTATCTTTTCGAGGTTAAGATTATAGGTGGTGAGAGGTGCAGCAACATTTTTAAAGCTGGTTCACCCGCTTCATGCCCGCATTTTAACTCTTTTCTTCCCATCGGTGGTCGCTCGGCATCTGGTATAGCTTTTTCATGCCGTTTACATAAGCTCGTAGAGACCAGCTCTAGTTGTTCGAATCACCAATCCATATAGCTCCCTTTACCGGGGGGAACCTCTTCTCAACAAACAATAGAAACGGAACCCGGTTCACTGGTCCAGGAAGCTTATCTTGCTTCAGAGTTCGATCAAGACTGCGGAAAGAAGGTTGGCAAGGAAGGAGGTCGACCCATTTAAGGTATCTGTTTCTTCGGGGTTACGTCTGAAGCCCGATGGTTCATTCAATGCTTCCGCCAGAGAGCAAGTACTCCACTTGAAGGGAAAGGTCGCCAGTTGCCCAATCAATAGAGAAATCTCCTGTCGTTATTACATATAGAATATCTTGTCGATGAAATGGAATGGGAAAACTGCCTAATGATGGTATCTTCCCATCTTAAGATTTGCTGCCCCTATCTTAACACCGGTCGAAGGAGACGCCCCATCGTTCTCCAAGTTGCCGATGAAATAGGACTCACTCTCAAAATGAGTTGCCTTTTCAAGACAAGTATATTCCTCCCCCCAAAAGAAAATCAGAACATTTTCCCGCACTTCCTCCTATTTCAGGTTTGGAGAAAGGGCGGGGCCCGGATCTGGGAATAAATAGGGATTGCACCTACGGAAGGAGAAGGCGGCTGCTAGGAGCTGATGATATTCTTGCAACGGTAAGAAGGGCCATACACCAATTGATACAACAAGAGTCCCCAGATGAGGAGAACAACTTTGATACAGCTGAGTTATATACCGAGAAGATCAGAGAAGACGTAGCAAAAGAAATAGCAGGACGAGGTGCGGTCCACAGCTTCCTAAACCCAACGATACCAAGCGTAAAAAGTATCTGCCCTTAGACACCAAGCGTGGGAGGAAGACAACCCGGCCATGAGGAGCACGAGGTCCCGGTTTAAAAGAGAAGAAGCCCAGGAACTTGCTTATTTTAGGAGGTGTATCCCTCACTTCTTTGCAGGTTGAACCAATCTACAGTAGAACTAATAAATGTAGTATAGGTCTATTTGATGCTGCCACCAATATGTACGGGAGCTATTAAGAGAGCCGGCACCTATAGATACTTGCTCTGGTGCAACTGTAATAAGGTTTATCCCGGGGACAGAGGAAGCCCTAATCCCGGCAACATTATATTCCTTGGATGCATTCGATGTCTAGGAGCTTCTGGTTTTATTATTATCTAATAATTGTAGTACAGGTATCTCTGGAGCTGGCAACAAGATGTACGCTGCTTATTAAGAGCCGGCACTACTAAATTAGATCTTCGTAGGTTTAACCAAGCTACAGTAGAATTAAGAAATGTAGTACAGGCGCTCTGGAAGCCGCTACCAATATGTACGCTGCGATTATGACCGGCCACAAATCTATCTCATGTCTTTTCTCACATCCGTTCGTCTACTTCTTTTAAGTAGAACTAATTATGTAGTACAGGTCTTTCTTAGATGCGGCCACCCAGATGTACGTATAAATTATCAAGGTTTGTATAAATAGCTAATTATGTTTTACAGGTAACTCCGGAGTCGACACCTAAATGTAAAGTGTCTATTATCATATGGGTTTAGGGGGACTAATTATTTTAGTACAGGTCTATTATGCAGCGGCCACCGAGTGTACAGGAGCTATTTCCTCCCAGCCAGCTATTTTGCCTTATCCAGAATAAGAGAGTTGGGCCTATAGGGTTGCTGCCATCGATATTGGTGGTAGATCATATCTATGTGGGCATAATGAGAAAAGAAATGAAATGGTGAGGAGTAGGCATCTAATTGTCACCCTTTTATTGGCAAGGACTTGGCTGGAAGAAAGAGATATCTATCGAGCGGGACGTTCTTCAACAGTTGGTAGTGTGTACGCTGACATTCTTTTATTTTAGGTTGAATTGGGGATAGAGCCCGGGGTAGTCCTTTTAAAGAGAAGGTGTAACCCGTTTGGCCCTCCTAAGAAGAAACTGCCTATAAACACCTAGCTTTATAAGAGGGATTAAAAGTTTCATTACATACTCGCTGAAGATAGCAGGTACCACTTATAGCTAAGTACAGAAGTGTCTCTGAAGCAGATGTCCTATGATGTCCTTCCCTTTAAGCCTGATGGGTTGATGAAATGCCCGACAATTGTGGTCATAGCCTATTTCCGTTGCTCCAAGCTTTATCTAATGCGGGACTCCCAGTGATCCTTTTCCTGTGTCCTTTGATAGAAGGGATATGGAAAGGAAAGGCCATTCCAACTGCAGCTGGGCAGGAGGGGTCTTGTATCTATCTCTCTTTGCTTGGTCGGATCGAAGCCGTTAGCAGTTTTTTAAACAATGAGCTGTGGTTGCTTGGAGACCTTGTCGTAATGTGGATGGATGGGAGGGTAGGGTTCTGCACACTTGGTATTCACTTTGCCCCTGTTTGTGAAACGGACGGGGGAGCAAGCCTGTGTTCGTTCCATGGTTTGTGATTTTCTTTGGCTAAGGGATCGGCCGGGAATAGGACCTAGGGGTTTCTTTTGCTAAGGGATCGTTCAGGAATAGTACCTAAGGGGTGCAGGCTTCTAACAGGATCTGTTTTATTCTGCTGTTGCTGGGAAGAGCATCTGGGCAAGGTGTGGTCGGGCTGTTAGTGGCTTGACTGATCGGAGCTAAGCTAGCGGTAACATTGAGGCGGGCTGTTGGTTGCTTTGCCAAGGTGTAGCTTCTCTTTAGCGGGTGAATGGGAAAGGTACTTCCTATCTACTGGGGTTAATATTGAAAAGGGAACTCTCTTAGCGGATCTATATCTTCAACCTCTATCGATGGCTAACTATTCAATAGGAGCTGCAGTAAATGCCGGTTAGTCGCTTTCATTATTTCGCCTTTAAAATCGTGAACTGATTTAAGCACTGTACGAAAGGGACAGGGACTTTGATTGGACTGTCTGTGAGAAGGGGAATTGGCATTCTTCTCCTATCGGGCCGGATCCTTCACAACCCCAAAAACAGATCCATGGAGCCCATGCAGGGATCCAATGTCTGTCTGTATTCCCGGATGAAGAACCACATAACCATATCTATAACTCCCATGCATGTAGAAGGGAGGTATTAAAGACCTATAGACCGACAGGGAAGGGATTGAGACCAGCTCCTTGTTGAGAACCAGCCGACCCTGACCTCTATACAGAACAAACAACGCCTGCAGGCAGGTTTGGGAAAGAGCCAGCCCTCCTGCCCATACCTAGGTGAGCGCGGACACGAAACCCTGAAGAACTAGAATAGCATTTCATTTCGCCCGCATTTATTTTGACCCGTAAGTTTGACCTGTAGTATCTGACCCGTAGTATCTGACCTGCCTGAACTATTTCAAAGGTGCTCTCTCTTCTAAAAAGAATAGAACTATTTTTTTTTATGGGGAGCACAGGGAGCTAGTTCTGTGCTCAGTCGAGTTGGGATGTCCGATCTCTCTCTGAGCGGAGGCGTTTGGCTGGACGGAAGCAGATAGGGGATTGAGTCCCTCCAACCACACCTCACTCTTAGCGAATAAAAGACTCTCTCTTAGCGGTACCTGCCCGTCCCTATCCTAATCCAATTTATCATCCCTACACGTGAGGCAGGCGAGGATAATTCCTATGCGTGCGCCTATACTCCTTGGGCCTCGACGAACTCTTAGATTAGAATCAACAAATGAATGACGGGGACTGAACAAATAAATTGGGAATCGTTCCTATGCGCTTTACCTACTACCTATCCCTTCCCTTGCGCTTTCAACTTGGCACTCCTCGGCTTTCAGTAAGAGAAAGAATACCCTCGTTGCTGCTATTGGGATTCAACCTCCATACAGTATAAACTTCCACTGGCATAGATTCGCTCATTCCCGCTTGCTTGGGCAGCCGAATACAAAAATGAACCAAATCAACTCGGCTCGGCTAGCTCTAAGCAAACCACGGAATGAATAGATCAATGGAACCCCGTATGGAAACAAAACCCATCATACCTCTATGTGTTGTCCCTTTACTTCCAAATAATAACGGAAGGTTTAATGCTTTCCTTCCACGATAAGAAAACCCTTCCTTTTTTCAGGTGTTCTCAATGCTAAGCCTTATGTTTAGAATCATCACAGCGAAGCATAGTTGTCCCCCCCTCTTGATTGGTTGATTGGGCCCGACTAATCAAGTGGTGTTTCCAAAACGGGAGGATGTTCTTTAATACTCGGCTATCTACTCGACCGGATGTATGCTCCGAACCCGAAGAGAATGTATGTAAGAAAGGCCTTTCCGAACGAACCAAAAGGGCAGAGATGGGCCTAGTTGAAGTTTCGGAGCCATAACCTGTGGACTATAGGGAGGAAGAGGAACGTAGTAGTTGCGAAGATCAAAGGGTGGGGAGAGGGGCCTTGTCAAAGTAGGGAAATTCAGTAAATACAACAAGGTGGTCTATCATAAGGCAAGTCGTCATATGTGATGATATAAAGAGAGAGCTCTAAGCACGGAAAATAGATATAAGCCAAGCCATTGAACAAGCCCAGCCCAGCCAAGCCCACCAGCAAAGTGGCCTTGTCCAAGTGGGGAAATTGAAGAGTGGGAAGGTGGCAGTGGTTACGAGCCGTTCTAAAATGAGGCCAGGGTAATAAGGTAGCCCCAAAATGGAGGAACTCGAAGACCAAAGGGAGAGAATGCGTTAGCAGACTCACCCGTCGCCCTCCCACCCAATAAGTAACTTAGATACGGAGTCGTGACCCCCCTTTCTGTTCGTGAAAGACGAGCCAAGTAATAAGGCAAGCATATATACATATATAATGTATAATAGGTGATTAGCAAGTGGTGTGCAAGGGAGGTGTGGAGATGCACTGCGTAGATGCGTAGAATCGATCGGAGCAGCTTACTGGCTTTCAATTCAATACGTGTAGCCTTACCTTCGGGAATAATCAGACAACCCATTTTCTGTATAGAAAACAGCTTTATAAACGCCCCACATGATAATCTCATTTAAGGGGGATTCAGTTACCTCAGTTACCATAGAACTTAGCAAATGCCCTTTAAGCCATTTTCAATTCAGATATTCAATATACATGCCATAGAAGGATCGTCTTCTTTATCTCTAGCCTTCATAACAATAAGAATAAAAAAGGAAGGCCTTTAAACAGAAGGAAGGAAGCCAGGTCCCACACACAGATGCCGGTAACCTATATTTCTTTCTTTTGCCAAGTCCACATCGTATACAAATAGATATATCGGAATTATTAAGCAATTACTCCATGCCAGCTAGAATGCCATGTGATTGTTCCATTCATTAGATATTTTATAATTGATTAAGCCATTAATTTTCCCCTTCCTTTCTTTCGAACCTTCGACCGAACTGCCTGCTTCCTTCCGATTGGAACTTCTTCCAACCTTCCCCACCTAAACCCAACAACTCGGAATCTGGTCCAATCTCTAAATATTATACATCCCTTCCTTTTCGTCCTGGTTCTAGTATGCCTGGTATAATATATATATATATATATATATATATATTATAAAAAAACAAATGATATGAAAAACTCCCTGCATTAAAGTCGGAGAAGGCTACATTCCCTATTTTTGTATCATATAAGTACTACTAGCCATTATGAAACCCAGGAGAATCTCTATATCTGAGACTTCAATGACTTAGCCTGCCTTTCTTTCACCTTTTGCCAGAGGCCTGAACCATTAGTATAATCAAGCCCACCACACTAAGTAAGGCTAACCTACATCAGGGAGGGGCTAACCAGGAATCAGAAGCTAGAAGCCTTTTTAGCCTTTCAACAAAAGCCATGAGCCTCTCACCTTGAACCTTATGCCTTAAGCCTTCAGCCATAAACCATTTTACAGAAGCCAAGCATACCAACATCAAACTTATAACACATTACGATTTCATACTAATCGCTTATATATGTGCATTTCATATTTAAGATCACAGACGCAAAGGAAAGGAGAGGAAGGGTCCTCAGGGAGGGTATTTAGTGTTCTGGGAAGAAAGGGAGGGCTTGATTGAGTCTTATGAGAGGGGCTAGAGCCAGTATTCACAGAGGGGATAGAGCCATTCACCTTTAGCCTAGAACTAAAAGCCAAGTCCGCCAAGTTCCCACCAGACAAGAGAAGTCCTACATCAATGGCCGACAGGAGAAGTCCCCTTTCGATACACCTTAACCAAGAGAGGTGATGTCCCCCATTCGCCAACATACGATAAAATGGCTAGACGTGTTGCTAGAGTGAGTTGCATAGCTTGTGAGGCAAGGAAAGGGATGGCTTGCTTTTTTATACTTGCAACCCCGTGTTTAAGGTGGACGGGGTTTACTGCCATGGTTTACCCCCAGACGACGAGAGAGAGAAGGAAGGCCCCTATCGAGCCACCGAACGAGAGAGAAAAGTTCCCCATGTGACCACCAGAAGAATGAGATTGAGCCATGTTATCGTCAGATGATAGAAAAGATCGAGTTCACAAAAGGAGGCACGGATAGAGAAGAGAGAACTGAATCTGCTGGTGCTGCTGGCCGGAAGGTGCGGCCAGGGGAGATATATTAGTCATCCACCCACCATATGTTAGAGGAAGGGCTTACTACCAGACCAGAAAGAGAGAAGGGCCCCATGTATGTTCTCAACAGACGAAAAAGAGAAGTACCCCATCGTTTCTACATACACGAGAGAGGATATGTACCCTCCCTATCGCTCATACATACCTGGAAGAGGAAGGAGTTGTACCCCATGTGCCGAGAGAATGGCGACATGTTGCTAGAGTGAGTTGAAGAGCTCGTGGGTGGAGGGGGGCTAGGAGCATGCAGCAGTGAACGTTCTATGTGCACAGTGGGTAACGGCTTCAATGAATGGTTTCAGTGAACGGCTTCGTGCAGTCTGTGAACGGTTTCTGTGTTTGGCTTCTTTGAAACGGCTTCGTGCATGCAGTTAATGGATGGCTTCTGGTCAGTTTTTGAACGGATGGTGTTAATGGCCTCTATTTTTGCTGTTATGGCACGTGACCCATGTTCTCACCGGAAGAGAGAAGTCCCCGTTCTATACATACCCGATAAAAGAGAGTTACCCATCACATGTTACCCGAGTCACCTTCAACACATGATACATCCACTCAACATGGTATGGTACCAGTGATTAAGTCAGTTAGTCGGTAAGTTAGTAAGTGTGAGTCAGTGAGTGAGGGTAATTCCTGATAATAGCCCAAAGCCCACCAGCTCTACGTGAACAGGAAGGAGTTGTACGTGACCAGTTTCCAATACCACGTGCCCAGATGTGTTCGTGACCTTTTATCGATCCCACGTGACCAGGAGGTTCTCAGTTACCCACAGTTTACAATACCACGTTACCAGGAAGGAAGTGGTCGTGCCAAGTTCTACGTGACCTATTCTCCGTGACCCATTGGAGTTCATACCCAATTCACATATACCCAATGGGATCCTACCTTATACCCGCATTACACTGAACGATACGGAACTGGAGGTACTACCGAGATTGGACGACATGAAAGAGCCATTACTTACGCGATGCACCTGGTGATGAGGATGGATCGTGCAACAGACACTGAGGTCCAGTACGCATTCAGTCCGCATTACCCAAATTACCCAGTCCCGCATTACCCAGTCCCCAATCCACACCCCCCAGTCCGCCATTCAATCCGCATTACCGCATTCCGTTCAATCCGCATTCCCCAGTCCGATAGCCCGATTCCGATACAATTACCTTTTTAGTTAATCCAGAGTCCGATAGCCAGCCCAATTAACCTACGGGATGCACAGGGTTCCTACAGATACTCCACATTCCCCTTTCACTTACCGAGACGGAACATTTGGTACTACAGATACTCTATGGGCCTAATCCACAGGTACGGGAATAATACACTGCTCTAATACACCTTTGATCCCCGGATGCTCCACTGGTTCTAATCCGCTATAATCCCACTCGCTCTATTCCACTGGCTTACCCTAGGATACTCTCCGATGATCCCATGGGAATAATCATCCGCAGGTGATCCAAGGCAAACCAGCTCACCAAAGCACTAGTTACTCCTAATGATTAGGATTATGATCCAGTTCCTTATGATGATCCATACCCATATTATATTTATTATGCAGTTGACTGAGTAGTAGCACCACTTGATTCAGTTGATAGGTAAAGGTGCTGAGTAGGGTACGAGAAGCCATATCGAGATCCATGCACCTATATACCATGTGCTTATGATCCATATATAGTGAATCTTATCGATTCAACACTAGTAGCAGATCCAGATCGAGATCTAACTCATGGTCGAGAGTCTTACCTTCATTACCGAGTCGTATATCCTGTTTCATAGCTAGCAACACCAAAGGAGATAATAGAGTTTGTTGTGGAAATTCCATCATTGGACTACCCAGCTAACGCTGCATTTGCTCCTGGACTACTAATACCTCCCATACTACCCATTCTAATCATACGGGCCATACCCTTTCTTTCAAGTCCATACTAAGGTGACTGTCATACCCTTATCTTACTACTAGGTCCGTATTAGGGTTAGGCCATTAAAGTGACTAAGGCCATCATTAAGGTTGGATGTTCTGTAGTTCAGCAGAGGCTTCTTCGGTAGCAGTACCAAAGCAAGGATAGGCAGGTGCGGAGCCACCATCTCGTCCAGATCCAACCAGTAACACCTAATCCAGATCCACCAGTAGCATATAAGTAAGCAGCATACCTTTCAGCAGCTGCTTCAGTCGTTTCTGTTGATGGAGCAGTTAATTAAGCACTTGAAGTTGACCGATAGTGATGCTGGTAGATATGCTACCGTAGCCTTTGCTTGCCTTGATGCTGATGCCTACCTATAGCTTTTCCCATGCCTTTACAGGGTGGTATCGCTCTCTAAATGCTGGGTCTACTGTTGCTGGAACTACTGGTTCAGGGTCAACCATAGGAACTACTGCATCTGGCTCTGCCACTGATGGATCATATGCTGCTCTAGCCTCTGCTGCTAGCTCTGGCTACGGTATAATAGTATAGCTGGCTTTGACTGGCTATGGGTCTGCTATTGAAGCCCCTGCTGCTGGCTCAACCGCTAGAGAAAAAGTAGAATCAAGGGCTAAGGCAGGTGTCTTAGATGGCTCTCTGGCTGGTGGTGGCTGGTGCTGCTTATGATGCTGGGTATCGAACTGCTTGCTTTGCTGCTGCATCTTTAACTACTCGTGCTGCTTCGACAGAATCTACTACTTTGGCTTCATCAACAGACTCTACATCTGCTAGATCTACTACTTTTGCTGCTGTTGGACTTGGATCTGCTGCTGATGGGTCTAGATCTACTTCTGCTTCTTAAGCTGCGGAATCTACTGCTTCTTCGACTGGTCCAACTTATGAATCTACTTATTAATCTTCACCTGTGCTTGGAACTGGATTTGCCCCTGCTTCTATCGTCTTTGGTGCCTCTGCCTTAGCTACTGGTACTTATTTTGCTCCATCAACAGAATTGACTGGATCTACTGAATCATCTGCTGAAAACGCTAGGATTGGCACTACACCAAGGTCCTATTGCTCGCCCCTAAGAGATTACCTAAGTAATATTATATATATATATATATATGCCCCTAATTCCCCTAATACTCGTCAAATCGAACAGAATAAAGACCCCCAACTCCGCATTCTAGCATGTTGCTCGATTCCTATGACCCATTATACGGGTCTATTACAGCTCACACTGTATTCTCGCGAGTTCAAAAGCCAGCCAACGAATTGGACTACGCAGGTCTGGTCCCTCTGGAAGAAATAGTACGTTCTTGGTTAATACACTGCAGACTAATTGTACTCTCCTGGTTAAGCGCCCACATCAAAATCCACATTGCATAGATGGTCCAGTGCCTGCCTACGACGAATAGGACCGGCTCCAGCCCCTGGGGTGCACACAATCTTGGTACTTGCTCTCTATAATATAATCTATGCCTCTACGTGTAGCTCACTACCCATCCTTCCCCCCCTCCTAGTAGGCTCGGTTAGGACCTAGTTCTTTAGGCAGGGGTATAGGGGAAGAGTCCTAGCCGCTCGATTAAGCACCTTGAACTGCCTCGGAGACATGGAAATAGCGGGATCATCAGCACATGGGCCATAAGAAGACCAATTCTTCGTCCGCCAGCTTCGATCCTTCGCTTTGAACCATGGCATAGTTGGATTGATAGCGGTCTCATATACTACTTTAGCCGTCTCATTCATCTAAAGCATTAGTGCACTCGTCACTACCTTTTGTTTCGTCTCTCAGGGGGTTGGCTTCCATCCCTGCTAGCACCAAGAAAGGTAGGTTCACCACGTTTGATGCTTACTGCCTGAATAGTTGTGTTTCGAGTAGCTAAGTTTGCTGTCCCCTACTTAAATATGGGCTTATTAACAATGAAATGCAGGTAGAGGAGGAGAGGACGATTTAGTGCCCCAGCTGAGCCCCTGCTTCTCCACCATCATCCGGACAACCTAACCACTATTCATTCGATTGGTGAAACGATTCGTTCGATTGGGGGATCTACAGACGAAGATGCACCCGCCCTGATCCACTCGACTTACCGAAAGCTACATCCAGTAAGTACGTAGCATTATCCATGCCGCTGCTACGTTCCTTCTTCGATTCCGATACCGCCCTGACTTAGATTATTTCGACCTCGTTCATCTTTATTTCCCCAGGGTAAGAAGGCGAATGATACTTATGCTGGAGGTTTCTCTTTTTCGCCGCATCTTTTGATATATTAGATACTGATTCGCCATGGCCCTACCCCTCTATAGGTGGTGCTAGTTTGAGCAAGCATCTCCTCCGGGAGTCACATTGGTCAGTAGCAGCGGTATTATATACATAATAGCGCTCAACTTTTCTATTCAAGACGAAGCTGCTGTGATTTCATCGGGGAATCACTAGAAAGGAAAGTAGTCATTTCGATCATGAGTTGGTCAATCTATTTCTCTCCCTTATGAAATAATAGAAAGGCCCTTAAATGTGTCTACCGGTTTCTGCATGGTTGGAAAAGGGAGTCAGCTATGACTAAGACTAGATCGATCGAGTTGGGAGGGTTAGTTCGAAACGTTAGAATGGTGCACCTCTTATCCACGCTCTAGTTGCCCCCTTCTCTCTATGGATTTACGGAGGAAGCCTAGAGACTGGAGGTGTCTGATCCTTTTGCAACCTGCTTTCTCTATTGAGTGAATAAATAAAGCGTTGAACTTTGAGGAAAAGGGGCGATAGAGGGATTAGTCACACATATCCTCATGGGCCAGGCTAACAGCAGTAGAGGGGAGGTCTGCTTTCTCCTTAGCACCGAATGGATCGGTTCCGCACTGATAATGGAATAATTCGGGCTGAGTGACAGTCTTTAGTCCTGCACCGAAAAACTTCACTAGCAACTTATTTCCCATCTACCAGGATCGATTTCTGTTAAACCATGGCACCTGCCAATGATGGAAGGATCTATGTATATAAGTGGAACGACATCTTTTAGTCGGTTTTCTAGGTAATAAGTGGAATGAATCGGGCTGATCCTCTTTTCGATTTCCTACTTTCTCTCGCTTGTTGGTCATGCGATCAGGCACAAGGACTGCTATCTATTCACCTTTCTCTGAATGAAGTGAAAAGCAGCTAATTAGTTGGTATTTAGTGGAGCTTTAGGCTCTAGTTTGAACTACTTGTTCAATAGTGGTGGGAGATAGCGTTCTTTTCCGGATCCCCTTTTATGTACGTAATTTCTCTTCCGCCCTACCTATTATATCTCCAAGACAAAGCACCCCCCTCACCTATAATATAAAGAGAGTTTGCCGGTGGGGGAGCATAGTTGCATTATCCCAGTCCGGAGAAATAGGAATTCCAGCGTTGCAAGTTATGAAGAATCTCCATTGCCTCTTCTATATAGCCAATTCGCTACACTATCAAAGTCTCTATAGATGCTATCCACACACGTGAGATCCTCTATATATGTCGTTTCTGCCATCCAGCCACCACTACCCTTGGTCCACACACACATCGGGCCAATAGCTTGATCCAGCAACAAGGCCGCCTTACTATTTCCAATTCTTTTGGAGTAAAGGGGGCGAGAGGGGGGGACATAGATGTATTCACCACATGCACCGATTCTTTAATATAGCTTATTCTTTCCGCGGGATGATTATTAAGCTGAGTCATGGAAGGAATACTTTAGAAGCTCCGAATGCAAACAGCTAAAGGGAGGGGAAGAATGAAGTACTTGTTTACCTTAGATCCATTGCCTACTATCCCATCACTTGGCCATCTAATCTCGTCACCGCCATAAACGATTCTAAGCCTTCCCAATTAGAAGATGCCCTTATTAATTAAAGCTTTCCGATATAACCTCCACCGCTTATTCGCAACTTCCGTTCCGCCCTTTCACATTCGACTCCAGGGAAAGCTTGTTCCATTAGCATGCATTGGCTTAGGGAGAAGACTGGAAAATGAGGGAACGATTAAGCGCCTTATATTCCCGGGGGCAACTTACCCGCCCCAAATAAGAATTAGATTATAGACGTCATAACGTCCATTAATAATAAACCCCGTTCAAACCGTAGGATTTTCCGGGGATGTGGAAAGTTGTCCATATATCTGGAAAAGTGACTCTATTTTAAGGTTGTTAATACGTAGATAATCTAGCTTTATTTTAATAAGAACTCGATTATTTATAATAGTAGAGGGGCCGTCCTTCATGTTTGTAAAGTGGGAACTGATCGATTCCAAATAGCCGGAAGGCAACAAGGCGAGTCTATCTCTTCCGTTCCAATGGAAAGCATAAGGAGATGCCAGCTCCAAAGAGAGCAATGATAGATTATGTATAATCTCAAAGGGAGGGTGGAGCAGAAAATGACCCGGCAGGCTCAAGTCACCCAGGCAACCCTAGTAGGACAATGAAGTTTGTCCTATATACTCCTTCCTTTTCTAAGTTCCTAAAAATGCTATCTCTAGCTATCCTAGGAGTAAATCTTAGCACCCCATCTAATGGGGCCTCACAAAGTACAGGTTCAATCTCTTCATGGATGGACATGGTACAGCCTCTGAACATGGTAAACCCTAATGATGTATTGAGTTAAGCGGTGGACAAGAGAAAAGATACCAAGGATGCCTTGATGGAATTGGAACCTGATGACTCCATAGCTTATCCCCAAATTATATCTAACTATGATGGAGTTACATAAGAGATAACATTCACCACATTTGAGCCTCAAGTTGCTAAGTTAACATCAGAAATGGGGGATTGGAGGGCTTCTCAAATCAAGTTACAAATAGAAGGAGCACCACCCATGGACCATGTGAGGCTAGCAAAAAATGAAAGTAATGCGGTGTTTTACAGATATATTAGGGCAACTATCTAAAATAAACATATGAATAAGAAGTCAGGCAATGTTCTCAATGAACACCAATATCTGACCACCAGATTAAAATCTCTAGATACAGAAAAATAGATGCTAGAAGAGAAGATGGTTGTGGTAGGGCAAGACCCTAAGAGGGTGGCTGAGATGGTGCACATCCTGAAAGAACAAAGAAAGTAGATGGATTCATATGAGAGGGTCAGAACAGCTCATGCTATGCCCCTAGTCACTCAGCTTATGGATGAAAGGACTAAATTACAAAATGAGATTGCCTTCTTAAATGAAAGTAACGCCACATATCATGCCAAGAAGAGGGCACTCCAAGACAGGGTGGTAGCCTTGGAGGCTAAAAGAGGAGAGGAAGCATTAAATGTAGTAAGGTTGGATGAGGCATTGCAAGAGAGAAATTCCCTCAAAGCACAGATGGCTAGGGAAAGAGAAAGTAGGCCTCCTCCCACCATTGTCAATGTGGAAGGATATGCCTCAGATTTACAACAGCTGAAGTAGAGAGTGGAGGAACTCAAGTTGGAGCTTGAAAGTTGGAAAACAAATTACCAAATTGAAGCAGAAAAGGCTACCAACCAAAAGGCCCTGGCAGACAAGTGGAAAGAAGACTCGAAGAAGCACGGTAAAAAGTGATATTAAGCCTTGAAAAAGGTCAAAGATGAAAGGGACACTGTTGATAGCATCAAGACAGAGAAAGATATTTTGTAGTCCAAGTATGTGTTGGAGGAAGTCAAACTTTTACCAAAACTAAAAGCTATCAAAAATACGGACCAAGCTTTTCATATTTTGCCTACCCTATTTTACTAAGTGTAATATCACCTGGAATTGGATGATTTACAAAAGGAGGTGCAAAAACAGTTAGACCAAACAAAAGAGGAGGTGGCCCATAGGCCACAAGTGGCTGGAGTGGTCTTAAAGGCAGTGCATTCCCTCTCCAGCCAAGACATGCGTAAGATGGACATTTATTACAGAGCTACACTTACCATGGATGTGGAGAGTTGTGGGCAGAAGTTCAAAATTGGAAATCCATAGAGAAGAAGTGCATTGCAGCTGGCAGGAACATTTAAAGACAATCATTGGTGTTCTTGTCTCGGTAAGCATACTTAATCCATCGGGTGTATAGTTTGCTCCTTAAGTTTCGCACCTCGCTTGGTTCCTCAACCAGCATCTGTGTCCGTGTTATTAAAGCCCGCCCACCATCCATCTAACCAGAGCAAGCGCTAAAAGAGCCATCCCGGGCGATGAGACCAGCCAGCGAGAGAAGCCCGTGAAACAAAAAAGCAAATGATGCCATCCTGCCTGTTATATAGAAACGACGTGAAAGGCCTAGTTAAGTAATAAAGAGATCCATTTCTTTGCCAAAAAGCAAAAAGAATAAAAGAAGAAAGAAGAGAAAGGGTCTTGATTGCTTACTTCGGATGTCCATGTTAATTAGTAGGCACCTCCAACCGGCCTTCTGCCTGCTGTTCCCATCCAACAAGAGTGAGGTACTCCAAAATATGAAATTGATGAAATGAAAGATGAGGCTATGAAATAAAGAATCAACTCCTAAAAAAAAAGCGGGGTCAGGATCATATCCATCTTCAGTGTCTGAAGACAAGTCTGTAGATGAGGGTCCCCATAATGGTAATCCTAAAGGTTCGGCTTCGTTGGAAGATCCCAATTTTTCATTTATAAAGATCTAACTTGTAAGAAGAAATAACATAATAAGTCCCGATCCGATCTGGTTTGGCTTCGTGAGAAGATCCCGAAATTCCGTATATAAGTGGTATGGGGAAATATAATATATAAAGGAAAGACCCGCGCAATATCGTAATATCAACCGGTTAAGCTTCGTGATAAGGAAGATCTCCTTCTGAAATAGGCACCAGGTTGGGAGCTGACACCACACCAAGAGGAGTTGTTCCGGCCGATTAAAAAAACCTTCCCAGACACATAAGTAAGTTGTTATAAGTAAAAACCTCGTGTTGAGGGGGTCCGACAGGTAGGTATGCCACCGGGGTTGAGAACTAGGGGTTTTCTTTAGCATATAATTGAATGCATTTCAGGTTCTTTCATCCATCCTTCCTATCAGGCAGGTGGCAGTATAAGCTTAGGCAGAGCAGTTAGAAGTTGAGGCGGAGAAAGAAAGTCTATGGCTTTGAGCAGGCTGGAAACTATCTTATTTGTAGTAGGAAAATGCCTTGGACCCAATCAAAACGAGGTTGAACTAAATGAAAATAGCGAATGAGAAGGAGCGAAGAGCCGCTCCCCCGACCAAAGAAAGGGGAGGTTTTCTGGAATTTGTTTGAAGTCAACTGTGTGTCTGCGCCCAGGTAGTAGGCATCCTGTGTTCCAGTAAGTGAGGTTTAGAAAGAGGTCGAGGTATATGTTTCTGTTGAGGTCTCGGGTCTAAGTCGAGGAAGAGGGTTGAGTTTGAGTTTGGAGGTTCTAGGGCGGGCTGTTTTCTATGAGCTTATATGGTTAATGCCGACCTCCTGGCAATGAAAGTCAAGTCAAGTAGAGTCTATGCCCTATGGTTTTGATTATGGTGCTGACTTCCTAGAATTAGCTTAAGTATTTCTTTCTTGCCCTAAGGCCATCCATAGAAATAGAGACGACTTCCAACAAGTAGTACTACTAGCCCTAACTACAATTAATTAGTATGTTCCCGTATGCCCTAAGATCATATTCAGATTACTTACAATGGAAAGGAAAAGTGAAACATTCCTGAGGTACGAGGGAATGGCCCTACGGGTCGTAGAGATGCAACACGTAGAGCTGCTAGTATTAGAATAAGTTTGAATCTGTTCCAACAAAATATATTTTCTATCTCTAATGATTGAACGTATATATGGATATGGGCTTCACGTAGACTTCACTTCTATGCGGATTATAGCGGATTATAGTTCCCCTGGTTTATTCCCCATTGATTTGGATTATTCGCATTGATTATTCTCCTTGCTGATTCCTCCCATTGGATTAGCAGATTTGAGAGCTGATTACCCTTTTTGATTTAATCCATTATACTTAGACAGGAGTTGTGGATTATGGGGAAGAAATAGAGAGAAAGGAAAGATAAAAAAGATGAAAGAAAGACATTGACTCCTGGTATAAAGTACCAGCATCTATTTCTTCTTGATAGTCGGTTCCATGGAAACACACTACCTTACGGGACACTTTCAGAGTGACAAATTACAAAGGAAAAGTGAAACATTTATTGATGGGTAACATCTCACTACTTGTCTGTTGTCAACTTGGAATGGGGGTGATTTGAAGTGCATACCCGTGAGCATAAATGAGTAAAGACTCTTAGCTTAAGAGTATGCTTAAGAGTATGCCCTCTGGTGTGGACAGTATCGAGTGAAAGCCGTAAGTGAAAGCCTATGGATGGAGTCCCTTAGCCTTAATAGACTCTCTTAGCCCATTGGTAAGGTCTCCAGGCTATTCTTAATTGTGCTATTCTTAATTGTTCTGCTGTTGGGACGCCTATTTTTTAATATGCTTTCTTTGTGAAGATGCTTTCTATGTCCGTTGTTACGCCTATCTTGTAAGAAGGGGAAGTGGTTGGAACGCTTTTCTCGGAATAAGTTATAAAGTAAATAAAGAAATCAATGCCTTCCCGTCTGTTGGCCAGCATCCATTTATGCGCCCCTCCCCCGACCATCCTCGGGAGGGGGAGTTCGTACCTCACCCCTCTCCCTCCATCCTCGGGAGAACGGAGAAATCCCCTCTCTCTCGGAAGACTGGCCCCTTTCATAATAATGGCCCTTTGATCAATCACTATCCGGGCAACACACCACCAAGCCACTTTCCTGACTGGCATTATTCCCTTCCTAGCATGAATTCAACCGTGGGTCTGTTGATGATCTTGAGGTACATAGTAAGTAATGCATTTTCATTTCTTCAATTGTTCCGAACTGTTAAGCCAATCTGAGTAGCCGGGTATCAAAGCCAAGCCAATTTGGGTAGCCCCGTTGAGTAGTATCCGAGTAACCAAGCCCAACCGAGCAGCCCAACCGAGCCCAGCTATGACTGGCATCGACTGCAGCATCAACTACCAGCATCGACTCCTGAGATCGACTAAGAATCCTAGCATTGAGCGCCGGCTATCAGCAATGAGCACTGCCTATGATTGGCAATGAGTGGCTATTGTCGGCAATGACCTTATGGCTATACCTTTAGGAACTTACCTTAAGAACTTATGGCTAGTACCTTATGGATGGAGACACCTAACTTACCTTCTAGCGAGTACCTTATGGAACTTACTTACCTTAAGGCTAGTAATTTGAAAAAGAAAGATAAGTAGTTCCAATATCTCTCTCTAGAGATCTCTAGTAGTGCTAGTACTTATAAGTTCTCAATAGAACGACAGTTCAGAAGCCTTAGCAGTCAGTAGTGCAGAAATAGAGTGAAACTTGCCTTGATCTTGCCGTAGTGATCAGTAGTGAAATCTCTCTAGTTCTAATACTAATTATAGCTCTATCAGTTCCATATGCTATTAGTAGTTCCCACTAGACGCTATTAGAATGAAATGAGATTTATTTATACTATTTAGCCTTAGCGAAGCTAACTCTTTCTTATAGTAGTTCAATCTCTCTTAGTAGTTTCAATAATATTGATCTCTCCAGTCTCCATTCTTGTAATTAGAAACTAGTCCCCTTCCTGTCTACCTGAGCGTAAGCGAATAACCTTCTGGTTGTGTCTTCTATAAAGAAGCTCTAGTCATTGCCAGCTATAGTAATAGCCCGTCACCCGCCATGAGGTCTTAGCAAGCCAGTACTAGCCATAACTCTTGCGCTTTAGTACTTGCCTTAAATAGATTCTCCCGGCCTTACTTCTACTCTAGCGAAGAAGCTTGCCAGGTAAGGTTTTTTTTCTCCATCCATAAGGTAAGGTCCATAAGATAGAAATCTATTTTTATCTACCAAAAACATACTTTTCAGGAGATATCCCTCCCTCAATTTCATTTCATATTATATATCTTATATTATGCATACATAGTGGAAATTCTGCCTTTAGCACATTATATTATATGCTATGTCGTTTATACCACGTATTATAATACTGCTGTGTGATGTGTGCGGCTATAGCTCTACGTTGTGTGTTTTGTGTGCGGATCTAGCTAAACCTTGTAGCTCACATAATACTCAAGCATCATTGTGTAACCTCCATTGTGTAACCTCATAATCATTGAGAAACACCATCATTGACTACAAGCATCAACTCTTGGATCATATCGTTGACCTCCCTCCCTATCGATTTTTCAGAAGTTGCTGAGCCAATTGTAGGTTGTCTAATAAAATAGATAATGCAAGCTTAAAAAAATGACCCATCTTTCGTACCCATCATCGTCTCATCGAGGTATAAGCTCACTCCCGATACGAGCCATCTCATGTAACCATCATTCACTGAAGAGCGTCACCACCGACACCCGCCCGCTACACTCACCCAATAAGGCCCAGGAAGTATTCAGTAGATAAATGGACGGGGAGCAACTTACTACTGATGATTGATCCAATGGCTTTACGTATTTGTTTCAATGCCAAGAGTTAATGCACTCAATCCAGTACTTGATTAGCCAATACAGGTGCTGGTGTATGGTTTTTATTCACTTGATGCCGGGACTCAAGACAAGAGGCGATCCCCCGGAAGTCCAATTCACAGTTGGTTACCATTACCCGAAAAGAAACTCATCATGGTGTCCACCGAGAGGAAGGATATCCACAGGAAGAAGGAAGGTACCGATAATTACCTATACCATGGGCTAATTGTGACTGATAAGCAACTCCGCTAATTCACCAGGGATGGGCTTATCAAATCTCTTCTACACTCGGCTCCCCCGTTGAATCCGATGGATCTAATCTGATGCCTCTAATAAAATGCCGCCTCTAATCCGCTAATCGAATCAGATGGCTTAAGTGAAAAAGAATTATTGACTACGCCATTATTTGGCAATGGGATTATTGAATCCCTATAATAGATGGGACGGCTATGATCCAATTGCTATGATCCAATGATGGTGGTTGTGGTGGTGGTGGCTCTGATCCGCTATAATTCGCTGACTCTAATACAAAAGGCTCCGATAATCAATTCGGATGGGTGGGCTGAGACCGGGCTGCTCAGCTGATCGACCTCGATGATGATACTCAATTATGCATGATGTTACTCGATGATGCAGCTATTCAATTAGGTTACTCGATTAGTGCAGACACAATTAAATTAGTGCAGACACGATGGATGATGATCACACAATACATTATGAGGTAAGATTAGGGATGAGGACCGCTACCTCGATACCCGCATGATGAGGGAGGATCGCCACAGCTTTGCCCGCATGATTAGGACCGCTAACGCTCGATAGAGGCCTGGGAATAGAGGTCTTGAAACGCCTTACGCCTCACATGAAACTGCCCGAGAAGCTCTAACGCCTTACCCCGTGTAATAAGGACTTACGCTTCGAACCTTGCTTCAGACCGCTCCAGATACATTGCTGCTACTTCCCGGGAGGAAAGGGACTAAGGAACCCACCGCTCAACTACAGGAACAGACAGCAGCACTTGCTCGGGGCCCCTCATACCCCCATATTCTGCTACAAGTATCAGAGTGCTAAACTGGATTGAACAGCTTTTAGCTTCGTTACACAAATGAGTAAGTTAATAGATCATGTTACTCCAGCTTGGGAATATCGCTAACGCTTGCCGGAATGGTGGGGTAATGATCCTACCGCTTGCTAGGGGAGGAACCGAGGGGTAGTCAATTAACTGCGCTAGGGCCCCCGAGAGCTAGGAGAAACGAGGATGGATGGATATCTATATATAGATGGCTGGCTGGAGGACTTAGCTTGCTCGCTAGATGTTTCTGTTTGCATGGGTGGAGGCAAGGCAGGGTGCACGGGACAGGGCAGGGTGCACAGAATGATCTCATACGGGCGGGATGGGCGCTTCAAGGGAGGGATGTTGTGCTTATATTTATACTTCGACCTTATATATGTTGCTACATAGTATGTTCTTTATTATTTATATATTTTATTTAATAATTTGTATTTAGTGGATCCTGCTGATTAACAGGTGGAGCCGGATTAGTAAATATACCTGAGCCTGTCTTCTATCAAAGCCAAGGATCTAAGCCTGCCCGGTAGCCCAAGCGAGCATTCCAACCCGGTATCCAGGCCGAGTATGCGCGTCGAGTAGCCAAGTATCCAAGGCACATGCAAATAGCGCAGCATCAAAGCTGAGTAGTCAAGTTGAATAGTGAGCATCCACAGTGAAGTTGCCCAGTAGAGCATCCCATGATCTAGGGAGCTAAGCCAAGTAGCCCAGCTGAATATCAAAGCCCGGTTGCTTCGAGCAGCCAAGTACCGAAGCCCAAGCTGAGTAGCCGAAGCGAGTATCCCCACGCAGCAATTTATTCCATCCGGGGAATTATAGATAAATTGAATGAAATGCCCCAAATTTTCAAAATTTGAATAAGAACAAATACATTTGAGCCCCCGCGATGAGGGGGGATAATGACTCGGATCGAATCAAAATGAGTTTTATTGAAATGAAAATAGCGACTGAGAATCTTTTTCATATCTGGTCCACCCAAACTTTGTGCCTGCTCCCAACCCAAACAGACAATCTATCCAGGCAGGAAGCACGTAAGTAAGCGCGCCCGTTCATTTGGGTTTGAAAGTTCTCGTACCGCATTCCCTCTCCCGGCGCCTACCGCTTGCTCTTCGTCACCACTGGATACTCCTGACAGAAGGAAAGATGGGGCCGACTTCGCTGCCTTTGCCTTCGCTGGATCCTAAAATACAATAGACTAAGTTGGATCAGAGAAGATAAGCTCGGGATAAACCCCACAATCTGGATCTGGAGAATCGGGATTTAATGAACCAACAGCCAGAGATGGATATAGACTGGAACCCCCTTTCCCAGTATCAGATCTGATTGATGACTTCCATTCTCCCATACAAGGATTCGTATTCCCTTCCTAAACTTACCTTTCTGATGGAAGTCACGGTCAAAACCCTACCCCGACTGTTGATTGCATTTAGGTTAGGTAGGTCGTGTGGTTATGATGCATTGCCGTCCCAAACATCAGCTGTGAGAAGGAAGAAAGAAGGTGATGGGTACGAGTTCAGCTCTCCTGGTGCTTTGCCAATTCGGAATGGAAAGGACGATAGCCAGCCGGGTGGAATTCTAAGCAACTCATCAAGCTTGCAGCAGTTTTTCGCAATCAGACCTTCCGGCTCCTAGTTCCGATGCTTCGTCAGCCCGCTTCGCTTCCATTCGATAATACTTGGATATATAGCATTTCTAATTTTTCCAATCCGTCAAAACAAGAATTCGAGATCTGTCCTTCCGCCTGCAAATACGAGAATTGAATCCGGATCAGATAAGATTCGATGGAACGGCTGAAAGAATGGGTTCTCTTTGCAATAAATTAACCTCGGACTCATATTTAGGATTTTAGCTAAAAAACCTCGCCACAAGTTACCCTGTGGAGTCAAGTTCCGACCACTTGACAGGACGGGTCCACGAAGCAGAGATGATCTCATTAGACTGGGACTGATTTCTTTTTGATACGACGGGCTATGTCACGAGCTGGATTCGAACCTGCATTTCTGGATGAAATAATCACACTCTGATTGAGTACTCGTAATATTTTCTTTACTTGATTCGATCGTGACGGGAAAGGATAAGTGCTAGTTGAGAGCGAAGCGAGACCTCGGAGAGAAGTCCTTTTTGCTAGTTCAGTTCTTTTTCTGGGAACAGGGCTAGTGGCTAAGGGAAAGAAGATTAATGAAACCAACCTTGCAGTTGCAGATCACGAGTCTTTTTTCTTTGTCCTGTACTCTTTCCGGGCATTGGACTCCTTTTTATTCAAGGCGCAAGAGATTACCCCGAACTCAACCCGTTAAAGTCTGGGATGCCCTTATATATAGCTTTTTAGTAAAGGTGCCGTAGTTTTGAATCTCTATTCGTGTTCAATTCAATCTTTGAATCTTCAGTCAGTAAAGTTCTGTAAGTGAAGGTGATTTCGAGGGAAGCTTTACTTCCTTGCTCGGTCGTTTCCTTCCGTCAGTTCTTGGGAGGGGTTGGGGAGGGGAAGCTTTACTTCTTTCTAGGCTTACGGTTCAAGGCGCAGTTGATCAGACGGGGTACAGGTCGGCGTACAGGCAAAGCTCAAGCATACGATCAGAGAAAAGATGCGATGCGCTTCCGGCTTCCAGCTCTAGAGAAGGCTCTGTTTTTTACTATTGTTAAATAAAAGAAGTATAGAAACGCCGGTCAGAAAGAGGCCGTACAATTTCTTTTCGATATCGAGCAGACACTTTCTTTCTCGATCCGACTGATGAGGTGTACACGGGCGCAGGGAAGGCACCTACTACAACTCCAGCTTATGCTAGCCGAACTATGAACTAACGCTTGTAGCTTTAGTTTGAGATCAGAGAGAATGCCAGTTGATCACCGATAGGTGCTGTGATAGAGTCACTCGCTCTTCTGGGCTCGCTTCGTAACCTTGCTCTGGGCGTTCAAGTTGCATTGCAGTTGACCAATTGTTCAGGGAAAGCGAAGCGCTCAAGCTCCGAGAGTCATAGTCAACTCTTTGTTTTCTTTCCGATAGCTAAGCTAGGAAGCCGAGTTGAACCGGAAATCCTAAAGTCAAGCGAGAAAGCAAGTGGATCAGAAAATGTATCTCGTGCTGGTAGCGAGAAGGAAGTAGGCAGATTGAAAGATTCTTTCCGGGCTACGGGCATGGATTGATTGATCAATGTTCCATTCCGAGCATTGGTCCAGGCTCATGTAGCCTCGCGTAACGAGCCCCCCCCCATAGGCCACCTTTGCTTCCTGAATTTCCCATCAACAAGACTAGGCTCATGCTCGTTAAGACGCCACCTTCCCACTCCTTCATTTCCCCACTTTGACAAGGCCCTTCTTAGGTGTTTAGAGTCACTTAACGTACCTCGCCCCTATGGTCGAGCAACTCTTTATATCATTGAAGAGGCACTGCCATTACTGTACTGTCTTTAGGTTCATTCCCCTCGCCGTGCTGGAAAGAGATTGATTATCTGTAGACTAAAAGGATAAGGATAAGGAAGCGTAGAAGCGTTCATTGGCCTGCCTTCCTACCAGGGATTTTATCTTTTCGGCCTGCCTGCCTAGCGAATGCCCTTAAGAATAAGAATAAGACTCTGAGTTGTGTACTGGCTGAAAGGTTCTTAATGCCGGAAATCCTCCCTCCTCCCCCTTTCACTCTCCAATTTACCATATTGATAGGCCACCCTTTCACTAGTGAAATTACCAACTACTCTAGGAGGCTGGCCTTTCCCTTTAGCTTTGATCGTTTGAACTGCCGGATGGATTCTCTAGTTAGTTGCCCAGAGAATAGGGGCCTTTAGCTTATATCGTGGGTGGAACTGCTTAATTACTTTGATGGATGGGCGATGGGCTTCAGACATTGGATAGGGGATAGGATAATTATGCCCGCACTTCCAGGATATGCCTTTATAACACTTACAATATTTCTTTTTAGGAACTGCTAGATTAATCACTTTTGAATTAGGGAATACTATTAGACCTTACCTTAGATGATGCACCGGGTTGATGGGAGGGATGGATTAGTGCCTTACCCTTCTATGAATACTGTTGGAACCCTAGGACCATGGGTGCGATGGATTTACTTAACCCACCCTTTCATTAGAACAGCCAGAGATGTAGGGAACAGGATTAGAATGCCTTACCTTGGATGGACACCAGACACCTGCTACAACTAGATCTTCAGAGAGAGGCACTAGATCATTAGGTCTTCCAAAGAGGGAGGCCCTTATACCATGAGGTCTTTGGAGGGAATGCTAGAAGACCAGTAGAAGTGCCGGATCGGATCGGATGGGGGATGGGATGATGGGAATCGGGATTGGGATGGGTCATTAGCCCTTCCCTTACACCTAGAATCGTCACGAACTGCCATATGCCTTAGATTAGAGGGACCTTTTTCCCTTACCCTCTCAAGACCGGAACCCTAAGCGCTTCAAGTAACCACTCTATCAGCCAGGAATACCCAAGGAGCCGGGAGCACATCTAGAAAACACTCCCTTGCCCTTCTTTCTTTCACTTGCCGGAAATAGATAGACCTGGAGCCCTAGAACAGGAATGCACGTTGTGTAGTTTGTGGGATCTACAGAACTTACCTTGGAAACAAACCCACCTGACAGAAAGACTTCTTTACTGGCCCTAGAACATGAGGTCTTTGGAGGGACAGCTATCAGACCTTAGAAGCCGAGGATGGGATCGTTGGATCGTGGGATGGGAATGGGAATTTGAATCGGTTCATGAGACCTTATAAGTCCCCGGTTGATGGGATGGATGGATTGGAAGAACCTTAAAGGCTCTCATTCATCTACTTGCCTAAAGAGAAATGCAAGTTCCAGACCACGGTGGAAATTCCATACTCGACCCGTGCCAACGACAGGTTTGATTATAGGAAACACCCCATCTCATAAGCTTTTTCGGATTTGAACGGAACCACCTGCTGGTAAGATGAGGATCTTTTACTCCGTGTCTCAACTGGTTGTTTATATCGGGATCGATCGGGCTTTTGAGAATAGAACCACCTCTTTTTTATGGTATTTAGTAATTATAATTATTACATATATAATATGAAACCAGATTTTCCTTCTTTGCACGACCCAACCCACCCAGGAGAATCATGGCTTTCTTCATCCACGAACTTTGAGTTACTTATGGATTGGAAATTCGTCGAATACTCTTAGTTGCCTGCCTTACTTTTATGATACTCCCCCGATTAGGGATGGAATGGCGGGACGGAGCTGGGTGGAATGGATGGATGAGTAGCCCACATAGTAGAGGGTCGCGTGGTGCTTGACCTGATGGCTTAGATCCTTGAACTGACTGCCGGGGATGCCTTGGGGAGATCGCATTCTTGTTGGGACATCTGAGAGCAGAGTTGGATTGTTTACGGGCTTATTACATTGAGAGGAGAGATATAATGCCCAGACAGTGTTTGGTTTATTGCACTTGTATTGAATCATCTTAGGAGGCAGGGATGGATGGGGCTTCTATTTACCTTTTATTGCCTTGCCTCATCATTCCCCACCCATAAGCTTCTGGGTCTCTTGTTACCACCCACGTAGGTAGCCCTGCTGAGACAATGAAGGAATTAGATACCTCTTCTACCCACCAGGCAGGGAGGGCTGTACAAACCATTCTGTACACCAGGAAGATAAGTCCTACAATACAGAATACAGTATGGATCGTGGCATTAACACCAACCTTCTTACCCTCTTTAGACCTGAATCCTAGGAGCATCGCATGGAGGGAGGGAGTGTTCCCAATCTTCAGCCAGGATGGAATAGAAGTCAGTAGAGTACGGCATTGAATACCCTTACCTCTCTATACCAGACATCCTAGGAGCGTAACCACTCTATCAGCCAGGAATACACTAGTAGCCAGGAGCACATGCTATGACATACTCCCTTGCCCTTGCCTTTCTTTATTTTACTTGCCAGAACTAGACCTGGAGACATATACCAGAAATACACATAGTGAAGTGAGTGAGTCGCATATCCCTTAGAACGGATGGGAATTGGAATTGGATTTGGGATTGGTTCATTAGACCTTAGAAGCACCGGGTGGATGGGATGGATGGATTGATGGATGGACTACTGCTCCTTGGATGGAGGGATTCAGGCAGGGATTATGGCAGGGATTCACGGGTTGAGGGTTGGACTTATGCCTTTATGGACGGATTCAGGGTTTGTTTTATTTACTACTGCTCCTTGGAAGACTCTTCAAACTACTATAGGCAGAACCCTCAGAGAGCACACTCAGCATATACTAGTTGTATTACTTACGTATACAGCATTGGATCGGATGGATGGGATGGAAGCACTTCAACATAGAGCATTCATTAGACGGGCGTTCAACAGAGAGAGCATTCATGGGCGTTCACAACACTTGCTGGAGGAGGAGGTACGGCACTTAGACCTTTAGTATTACTTGCCTACTTGCTTTACTTTATGTTCGCTCAGTTGTGGAATCGTCGGATCAGCGGAACTGCCCTATTGATGAAGCCTGATGAAGCCTGAACTTTTTAGATTAAATGGGAAGCACTTAGACCATTTGGATTTACCTTTATTTATATCCCTACTTTTAGACTAGAAGTTTGATGGATGGACAACTACCCTTCATTGGATGGTGATCCTCGGCACTGCCTCACTTAGGAACTATACTCCCAGAACCTTTAGCCAAGATCGTTGAACTGCCGGATTGGATTCATTACAGCCATAAAAATCTTTAGGCAGATATTGGACAGAAAGAACTTATTCAGCTGAGATCGTTGAACAACTGAAGGTACACTTTTGATTTGAACTCTTTTCGCTAGTTACAGGCGCACTCGACAGTTCACAGCGGCGACTCGAACTACGTATCCAACCCAGCAAACTCCGGCTTTCAAGCAAGATTGGTGCGCAGGAGCGCACTGGAGTTTTCTACGCTGGTCAAGCTAAAAAGAAGAGTCACTATTGCCGGAAGAGAGACGGTTGCTGCTTGCTAATAGAACTATTCGGGCTTGCTTTCCCGATTTCGATTGACTCTTTTTATTCAACATAGGAGACGAGCTCACCAGAAGAGAGAGAAGGTTGCTGTGGCGGGTGCGGGACCAGAGGAGCTCCTGTTGCTTGTCATACAACCTAAAAAATGATAGAGGGCCTTTATTATATTAGGGGGCGAGTAGGTGGGGGACGGAAGCGAGTACGGCGGTTGCTGTTTCTAATACAGAAGAAGAGAATAAAGAAAAGGAAGCACAAG
>Ga0316215_1000007_pt1:35000-42626 | contig 42626 bp, 23 predicted proteins | sample NRE5metagenome_FD_207796 | JGI IMG/M metagenome (GOLD analysis project Ga0316215, IMG submission 207796) | Spruce roots microbial communities from Maridalen valley, Oslo, Norway - NRE5 | ecosystem: Host-associated > Plants > Roots > Unclassified | place: Norway: Oslo | collected...
ACCGTAGGATATATTCGGTCGCTTGCTGTAGTAGTCGTTATATACACTACACTAATGGATATTTTATTTCTCATGAGATCCCCCTCGGGCCATGAGAACCGTAGATCCCTTTCGGGCCATGAGAACCGTAATGGGTAGCCCGAAAGGCCCACTATACGAGCGGTAGTGAGTATAACCCTATAGCCCCTCAGATATGGAGAGATGGTTTATTACAGAACATACCCGGGGAAGGCGAAGCCTTACATACCGGGGGGAAGGCGCAGCCTAACATACCGGGTTAGTTGAAGGCGGAGCCTGCCCTATAAGGAAAGCCTGCCCTATAAGGAAAGCCTGCCCTATAAGCATAAGCGTTTGGGCCGGGGAAGGCGGAGCCGGACCTATAAGCGTTTGGGCAGTAGGGGCTTGCCTTATTTTATGGGCTCAAGTAAGGGGCTTGCCTCATGACTTGATGCGCTATAAGTCGCTACTACCAGTGACTCGATGCGCTATAAGTTGCCACTCCCTGTTCAAGTACTCATTTCCGGTCATACCAGATTTCTCAGGATACTCTCACCTGAGCAGTGGGTTTAAGGCGTACAGGAAAGGTTTAAGGCGTACAGGAAATATTTAAGGCGTACAGGAAATATACATATTTTATTACTTTCTTTCTCAGGATACTCTCACCTGAGCAGTGGTTTCAAGGCGTATCGGTCACTTCTACCGCTCTACATTCGATCAATCATACCACTTTTTTCCTAACCTCTATACCCTCTCTATAAAGGTCCAGTATGCAATTCAAGGTCCTTCAAGGTCCAGTTAATCCTCCCTTCCAAATGAGAAATCCTCCCATTCATACATATTTTATAACCAGTCATTTTCGGACGGTCGGGGCTCAAAGAAAAGGTCCTTCTGTCGGGGATAGATTTATTATCCCAGCCGGGAAGAAGCTCTGTGCTTAAGGTTGTTTCTCCCTACCCTAGGCTCGTAACTATTAGCTAATTCGTTCATACCAGTTCCTATCCTTCAGTTACAATTGAAGCTTTCAGTTACAATAGACTTAGCGATAGCCTTTCGGAGAAGATCGGAGAATTTCACGAGGGAATTTAACTTAACTAATTATTTACAATAGACTTAACAAATTCTCTCGTTACAAGGGGCTAGTTCGAGGAGGCTTGCCGACGTAGTGGAAAAGAGGAGGCTTGCCGACGTACGGGGCAAAGGTAAGGGGCTTGCCTCATGACTTGCCGGGCTAGTCGGGGAAGGGACTTGTGTGTGCCTTCCCTCTGTGCCGTGTTAAAACCGTAGAGATATATGCGGTCGCTTGCTTATGCACTCTATTGATTAATACCGCTAGGGATATATTGATTATTCCCGCTAAGGTCTAATTGTAAAGAAAAGGTCCACTGCCTTCCCTCTGTGCTCGGGGTGGAAAAGGGTCTTGCTACAAGGTTGCTACAAGGTTGCTACAAGGTTGGGGCTTGCCTTATGACTTTCCAAACTCGGGAAGGGTTGGTTCACTGTCGGGGTATCACTGTAAGGGTTGCTCCACTGTCGGGCTCTCACTGTTCCACATACGCCTATCCTGCAGTGTTGCTAATACCTGTGCCTATCCATCCTGCAATGTTGCTATCCGTTCATACAAGTAAGTTAGTCATACCCGTAATATTATATACGTGCATATAATAATAGTTAGGGAAATAGTTCCTCATCTAAGGAAATAGTTCCTCGGAGAAAGGATATTTTATTTAAGACTTAAAGGATATATGAAAGGAATATAATTACTTTGATAGATAATAATAGAAAGGATAGAGATTGACTCTCTGAAAGGGAGGAGAAAAGAATAGCTAAAAGAGTCGTTCCATTCGTCGATCGATTTAGCCACAGTTAATCTTCGGCTAGCTAGCCTTTCGGAGAGAGCTCTTCGTTCCAAGAGATTTAGGTTAGAGCGGATCAATCACATCAATACTTCAACGCAACGCTGGGGCAGTCGTGTTACGATGGCGGGTACGCGTCGGGGCGAACGGCCGTATTAGTTGTATAGAACGAACTCCAAAACCAATGAATCGCTACTTACTAACTTCATAACCAAGGGCTCAGAAGGACTCGTAAAATCGCAAAGCTATGGTATCACTGATAGGGCGTAGTGCTGTCTCGGACAAAATAAGGCAAGTTCAGGAAGAACTCAAGGAAAGCAGGTGGTCCTAATAGGAAAATATTTGTCCATGCGAAGGAAGGTACTTCTGCGCGGCGAGTGCCAGATGAAAAGAGTGGTGGCAACTCGTTGGGGGTCTTAAGGAATGAATGGTAGGGCTATTTTCCCCCAAGCGAACAACTTGTAATTTCTTGACGAACCCGAACTGGGGCAGCGAAAGGAAAGGTGGAATGCGGTTGGTTGGGAGCAGGAGGATAACGGGTACATTTATGCGCTTCAGGAAAAGAATTTCCCATGGTCGACCCAAGTTAGTGGGACAATTTATCCCTCCAGTATTCTAAGTAGGTCCATAGCAGCAGGCGATGTTGCCCATTTTGTTGTTGTATACATCTCGGGGCTCATGCAGTTCAGAATCCATAAGTCTGCTTATTGTTTTAAAATTAGATTGAAGCATTTAGTAGTCCCCATCGGTCGGTTTCGTACAGAACCGGTCGGTTCCACACGGATCGGCCATTTCCAGTTAGGCCGACCAGTTTTGCTAGAACCGGTATGGTTTTGATAACATTGGTTTCCATTAATGATGGACCGGTGGTGAACTACAAGAGAAGACCAAGCTTTAAGGAGGGGAGGGATGCTATTTCTGATAAATGGTGGAAGAATCAAATTAGATTAGCCAATAGGAGAGCAGATCAGCTGCAGAAGACCATAGTAGAGGAAGGAAGCAGTGAGGCACGGAGTGGAAGACTTGCAGAAGCTCAAGAAGAGAGGTACACTGGCCAGTGTCTGGTTAAAAGAAAGGGGTATTGTATTGGAAGAGATCCCTAGGAAGGATACTTGGGAAGAAGGAACGTCCCATGAGATGGAAAGAGACAGGATATTATCAAATATTGAGGAGACTACAGGCCCTATATCAGAATAAGTTGAGGAAGGACTGCGATCTAGTACCCTGGAAGAGGTTTACCCATATATGGACATGAGCAGGATATTTCTGACTTATAGTGACGCCCAACATGAAATTAGAACAGCAGCAGGCATCAACACCACCCCGGACCCTCCCACTTCCCCGGCGCCTTATCATAATTTGGTACTTTCTCTATCTACTTATGCATTACTTTCCAATTTGCATAGTACCACTGTAGGAAACTAAAGACCAGTGGGAAAATTAGAAAGGAGCAAGAGTAACAGTAATAACAATCACTCTCAGTCAACTAGTAATCAAGGAGGAAGTGTACCTACTGGTACTTCAGGATTTCTATTTTAACCAGGACCTAGTGGTTTCATTTTGGTTGGGACACCTACTTCAACTATGGCAAGAGCCACATGATCCCTAACAAGATACCCCAAGTTCCATGGAAGGGGGGATTTGAACAACATTGGTACTTATGTGAGGCCATCTTGGTGGGCTAGGGGAACCCTGGAGGCCTCCAAAGTTGTGGAATTTAATACCACTTTTAGGGCCATATCCATGAAATGGTACATTAAGTCTATAGAACCTCAAGCTGGAGGACAGATCCCTACTCTTGCAGATATAAAGAGGATCTTCATTGAGGAATTTCAATTACCACAGCCGGAATAGCATGGCATTGCAGAGATCAGAGGAATTCAAAAGGTTCAAGGAGAATATGCATGGTAATACATGCAGTGGCTTAAAGATGCATTGGAAAAACTTACCAACCCCATCCATGAAGCTCATGTGCAGGAATGCGATATTCAAGGGTTGCTGCCTTTAAGGAAGATCCCACTGACACAACAGAAGATTGTATCTACTGCAGACGCCCTAGAGAGGGCTATTAAGATTGAAGCCATGGCTAGGTATCCAGGTAATAATAGGGCAATGGGACCGCAAGGAGGATTAGACCTATCCCAGATGCAGAATCAGCTTGCCGCACTCACTGAGAAGATTCAAGAATGAACTCTCCCTAAAGTGGCCAGACCACAAGTTTGGTGTACGAGTTTCCATACAGAAGGACATCTGGTATCTAAATGTCCCAGGCTGAGAGGAGTTGGACCTGTAAATCGACCCATTGGACCTGGCCCGGTGCGACCCTCTGGCGGAGTTGCACAAGTAGTTGTTGCAGATCCCTTTCATGGGAAGAATAAATATCATGCTTTCCCAAATAGCCAAAACATGAAAAGACAATAATTTTGTGACATTTGCAAAACACATGGACACCCTACTCGACACTGCCCGATTCTGCAGAAATATTATTCAGTGCCCAATACTCTGTACTGTGAATTCTTTGGATCATCCACTCGTCCATACCATTCATCTATAACATTTGCACACTCGACTAGACATGGGACAACTCGCCTGCTCGCCTATGAATGATGCTCTACCTCGCTCGACTTGCACTGCGCATCTCGTCCTCCACCTCCGAAATCTTCATACGGAGCAACAGTATGTCGAAGACCAGATCAACCAGATCGTTCTGGTTTCTCCGTAGCACTTGACCATCATCCACGGCCATACCTACTCTTCTGGCCTTCCACTGGATCTGCCAGTAGTTACTGAGATGTTTCAGCTAGGCAGCCCGGCGGGAGAAGTACTGCTCCTGGTAACTTTCGTCACTGACCCGGGGGTCCTTGTGGATCCCATTATGATCGACGTTCAAATTCTATTGTGAAGAGGGAAACAGTGGTATGACCGATATTCGACCCAAGGCCTTTTATAGTGAGGAAGACTCGTGCCAACCATGATTTCATTACTATGATTGCTATCTTTTCTCGATCAGTGTGTCTGACAACGAATGACAGGTTCATTTAATTAAGTAATCATACGAGATAAGTCCTATTTTTTCGTAATGATATGGTCTTGACCATCGGGATTCAAGCGAGGTGTTACATCGATCATTTATTTTTGTTTCTATTATATATTATATGGTCAGAGTTTGTCCTCGGCGCTTTTTTTCCACGGGGGGCCTATTATACTAAGGCGCATTGGATAGATTAATTATATGTTCCTTCTTTCTTTCTGATGTGGTAAGCCGGCAGGTGGGAAGATCTTTTTCTAAATCCTTTCAGTTCCAGGTGGAAGTCGTCAATAAGCGCTTAATTTATCAAGTCAATCTTTGTTTCTGGATAGCGGAAAGGGCGTACGGCGGGAGATACAGAATATAATCCTTCTTATTCGGAGTCGGAGGGCGAATCAAGCAAGCGCTATTGAAAGTCGTAAGTGAAGGAAGTAAGTAAAGCTGTAAGCGATCTATCTCTTCTCCTTTAAAGCGAGAAGTACTAAAGGTAAACTCGGACCTTAAACTAAAGCCAGGAGACAGATCCGAATACTGAATACCCACACTCGAGGAACAGGCCAACGTAGCTTACGGGGAAGGGCTCGCTCCCGTTTGACCAGGGGGTGAATGGGGTCCGCTCCGTTAGCGGATTGCTACCATGTCCAATGGCCACTGGCCATTTGAAAGATGAATCTCTACCTTTTGAATAAGGTGCCTAGCCTTAGCGGATTCCTCCTTCTAAGAGGGAAAGTGCTAAGACCGCTAATGCCGCATCCACAGGATAAGCATTCATTTACCTTTCAATACCTTTCAAAGAGCGTTTATCCCGCAGCATCTTAAGTATGCTACAAAGAAGCATGAAAGGGCTATGCGCAATCAAGACATTCAATAGCAAGCGCCATCAACAGACATGGAAAAAGAGCAAGCCAAGACTTTCACAAGAAAGCTGGACTTGGTGGGTAAAACCTCCCTTGGGTACGAAGGTAAGCCATAAAAAGCAAGGGGCTAAGCGGGTATTCACTCCTCCCTTGCCGCTACTACCAGCTCGAGGCCTATTGTCCACGAAGGCTGATCTCTTAACTGGCTTTGGAAAGGCATACCTTGACTATTCGAAGACAATGGATTGGTTCTCTTACAGTTCAATTCCAGGTGAAAAAGAAAGCCAATTACTCCTTCAAATATTCATTGCCTCTAGTTCCGACTTAAGAGTTAGACTAGGCGATATATTCTTTCTTGCGCAAAGCCTCTCTCCTGATCTTGATAGCACGGGAAAGATACTTTTTGCGATGAGGCCATGCTAGGAAGGCTCTTTAATTAGCATTACTGCCTCTTTGCTTTGCACTCGCTACCTTGTGGCCATACCCAGAAAAGGGCCTTTGCCCAGTTATTTATTCTTATTCCATTAAGAAGATAAAAGTAAAATCACTTTCACAAAGTGAAGGAACATTGCTTACAACTCAAAAGGACGGGATGTTAATATGTTAGGCACCTCTCATCACAGCACGTCGAAAGCATGCCATCAAATTCATTATTGAAAGCCTTAGAGCAGTAGCACGCACAGGGATAGTCTTCCTTCTGATCCCAAGGAATGCGCGTCTGGTGGTATCATCGTATATAAGATCACGGCTGCATTGGATGAACTCCAGCTCTCGGCATCAAGACCGATAAAGAGCCTATTGGACCTAGCAAGGAAAGAAAGTCGCAGAGGGGGCGTAAAAAAGACCCTTTAGTGAATAGTCACCATTAAGTCTAGCCTACGGAAAGCTTGTATCTTTCAACCGCCCTTTTACCTTAGCGCTTGTGCTAAGGTAGGAAACTGCGAAGAATAGCGTAGTAAAGTAGCCAAGGGAATCAACTCTCCTTCTCAGATGCGGCCTTACGAAGGCTAGGCCCCTTATTCTTGCCTTCCACTTGTCGCCTTAAGCTTCCTGCAAATAGATACCTGCTTGCTTACTGGCAATCTATCCTAGAATGTGTCTGTTAAACAAAGCCCTAACCTCATCCGTTCGCTGAGCTCCTTGCTACCCGAGAATGAAAGAAGAACGGAATGAGGGATCGTAGCAGCTCTTGGAGAAAGTTAATTAGTAAGCGCTGGTACCCTTGCTCGAGAGTAGGTTAGTGTTCAATTAACCGGTGTAAGCCTACCCGCTGTTAGAGTTATCCTTGCCGCTGCAAGAGTTTCCGGTCAACCTCTTGCCGCTCTTACCCTTGCCGCTGCAACAAGAGTAAGCGGTGTGATCTCATCCGCTGCTTGAAAAATATCCGTTGTTGTCTTCGTAACCGCAGTTATTAGTGCCTTTATTACGGGATTGACTTTGGCTGGAATAACCGATGGTACTGAATGCGTAACCGGTCTTTCATCTACGAGTCCCATATCTCCCGCCCGATCCAGCAGCCAAGGAGATAGCCAGATGCGAGCTTGGATACCTCCCTTTCCATGTTGCGGTTCTTTGTGAGAAGCCCGGCCCCGAAGGCAAGATCTTTTTATACTTCTTCATTTTCCGTCCGGTCCGAACGTTCGTCGGTCATTTGCCAATCCTACGGCCTATTGCCCGCTCCAATCGCTGCTTCTGTCTCTTGATCCTTATCTGGTTCCTGCCAGTGGCTTGGTTGGAAGCAAGCTACCTTCGCCTATCGGCCGGCATGGTAAGCAAGTATAATGCCTCCTTCCTTAGCACAAGCGCTAAGCGATAATAATTCCTTTCCTAAGTGACAGTTCAATCGTGCCATTGTTTCATTTTCCCGTATTTTTGGTTTAAAAAGCAA
>Ga0316215_1000008_pt1 | contig 38189 bp, 27 predicted proteins | sample NRE5metagenome_FD_207796 | JGI IMG/M metagenome (GOLD analysis project Ga0316215, IMG submission 207796) | Spruce roots microbial communities from Maridalen valley, Oslo, Norway - NRE5 | ecosystem: Host-associated > Plants > Roots > Unclassified | place: Norway: Oslo | collected 2017-09-15
TAGCTACTTAGACGTTTTCATTGATTAGAGGAAATCCCCCCTCCTATAGTACTTAGATGTTTCAGGTACCGCAGGCTGATTTCGGGGATCGATCGCTAAAATTACTCTTTTTAATTTATTTACGCCTCTTTACGGCCAATTCCCTATAGGAAAGCCTATATTCTATTATAGAAGTAACCGTCCGAGACTATTGATAGGGTTGGTCCTTACCTTGCCTAGAGGGGTTGGGGCTCACCTTTACCTTACTCACCCTTATGTTTGCGGATCCGCCTAGCTGAGCTGAGTCTCTGTCCGCCTTCCTTTGCAGGCTCCCTGAACACATCTCCTACGGTTGGTGCTTGCCTGAGCGGGCCTCCAACAAACACTGGACCTATCCCTAATGGCACCGATAGCACTCAAGCCAGTCTATTTATATATGATTGAGGCCCGGATTACGGGTTGTAAGGAAGAGCCCTTGACTACTGCAGCTTTCCCCTTAGGAAAATGCCTTATATTGATATACCTTTTTATATCATTTTCGACAGGAATCGGATCAAAGGTAGGCATCCTAGGCCATCGTCCGACCCTTTGACTGGAATATTTTATATAATATAGCAAATCGATAATTACTAATTATCGCCTATTCGCTAAGTGAATCTAATTAGGTATACTTCTAGTATTTATATAATAGATACCTTTTACCATAACCCCCTTGCGATTGGTCTAATCCAAGTGACTTAACCCCCGCAAGAGAATATAATGAATGGCAGTTATCGCTATGCCCATGGATTTAGGGCCGTTAGCTTGGCTGTTCCATGGAGGAGTAAATAAGGCTTTCTCCTTGTATTGGGGCAAGTCAGTCTTCCTTCCTATGTTTGCTGAGAATCGCGTGGCACAAACAGGAGCCACCTAAGTCCTCGGGGATTCTGGTTTGAGAATCGCTTCGCTTGTTCGAATCGCGTGCTGAGGATAATCCTTCCTTCTATCTATAGATATGGAATCGCCTTCCTTCTTTTGCGCTCGTAAACCTCCTAAGCGTTGGGCTGCTAAGCATCTGTACTTCTTCTGATGGGCTGATATGAGCGCTTAAGCTACTAGGTGATAAGCCCTATCGCCTACCTAACACCTAGAGTTGCAAAGCAGTAGATCGACACTTTTGCCTACTCAAACTGGCTTGGTTACTCGGCTGCTTGGCTACTCGACTGGGCTAATCGAATGGGCTTGGCTCCCGGGATACTCGACTGTGGCTACTCGACTAGAGACAGGAAAAAGAAGACATGTTTGTTACTTACGAGCATTTCATTTGAGTTCCACGGATTGGATTGAGAGCTGATTAGTCTTCTGATGCTGCTGGCCGCTCTGCCCGACCTATAGATAGTTGCCCCGTCAGGGTATGCGGTAATAAGGAAGTAGGGTTGGCCGGGCTTATAACCTTTCACCAGCTTACCGAGTTGATCCAGTCGAAGTAGCAGCACCTAAAGCAACAGAGCCTGTCCCAGCCCTCGCACGGTTCCAGAGCTAGATGTTTACCCATAAGCGAAGGCCTAGGCAAGTGCAATTGACCCAGCAACGACATAAGTAGTCGCAATTGACCCGGTTCCAGTTAAAGAGCATGAGCCAGGAGAGAAGCAGCATCACCAATTTCATAACCCGCAACAGAGCAAGTAGCATAGTTGAAAGCAGTAGCACCCGTTTCAGTTCTCGATCGAAACCCAGTTATTGTTTGAGTCAATTCCATAGCTGCAGTCCCATTTCCAACGGCAGATCCCCCAGTCACGGATCCACCAGCAGCAGATGTTGTTAGAGCAACAGAGTCAGCATTCCTTGTCCCGGGTGCAGATAAAGATCCGGTTCCAGTCGCAGCAGAGCCCATTCCAGAGCTAGTAGCCCGGGTTTATGAACCAGGGTCAATCCCCCATAACCTAATGGTCCCGGATCAACAGACGCTGGGCCAAGGACAAATGGCTCTGTATCTCGATCCGGAAGAGATGCGTAGGCCAATGGATTTGGATCCGAAACGAGCTAGGGAGGGTTCTCGACCTGGAGGATCTGCACCTATCTCTGCTTCTGGCCCTGGTGGATCCGCTCCGGCTAATACGGCTCGTTTGTATAGGTCTCTAGTTGGGTAATGCCCTTGTTTGTGAGGAGAAATTGCAATGGCTTCTGTAACCCCTGCGTCTACTTATGTTGTCTCTGCCCCTGGCCTATCAGACTCCTTTCCAGGGGATTCAACGAGCGCTTCAACCGGCTCTCTAACTGGTTTAGATGCTGCTATCTTTGCCTCTGCCTCTACTGGATCCGCCCGAACACGAACAGGAACTGGGTCTCGATCAGGAACTGGAAGCTCTACTGCTGCTGGGTCTACAAGTGCTACTGGTGGTTTTGCATCTGCTACTGGATCTACTAAATAGACTACTGGAGCTGCTGCTGGGTATCGATATCGATATAGATATGCATTATATATAATATGGCAATAGATGGATAAGCGTAGTGAGTGCTGTAAGGTGGCTAGCTTCGGCTAAGTGACTGGGTCTGGGTCAACGGCTGCTTCAACTGGATCAACCTTTGCTACTTGCTCTGATGTTACTGAAGCTGCTGCTGGTGGGTCATAAACTGGTTCTTCAACGGCTGCTACTGGATATGCTCCTGCATTTTTCACAATTGCTCTTCCTCGAGTCCTTCCTTCCGCCCGTTGTACCTCTTTCCTGTTGCACCGCCCCTTCCCTTCCCGTCTCGTACCGTACCGTGCATGTTGGGTCGCTGTGGCATGGTGTGATGTTTACTCGGTAACATGCGATGGGGAACTCTCTCCCTTGGGTATGGATTGAACGGGGACATCTCTTTTCTCATCTGTCGGACTTGGCGGACTTGGCAGGTTCCTTACGCATACTTGGGTGGACTTCCTTTCCTTGGGGGTGCCTTACGCGGACTTGGCGGACTTCTCTTCTTTTTTCGTCTGTTGGTAACATGGCTCGATATGCTCGTAAGTAAACAAGCACGGCTCAATCTCATCTGATGGTCACATGGTAAACATAATCAATCCCATTCAGTGGTGTATCGGTGGAACCTTGTCTTCTTTTCTCTCGGCCGGGGACCTTCTCTTCACCTCTCTCGGCCAGTGATGTGAGACTTCCCTCTTCTGGGGGTAACTTGAATGGTTGTTTTAATTTGGGGAATGGGTGCTAAGTAAATATCACCTCCCCCTGGCCGCTCCGATATGGCCAGCACATTCAGTTCTCTATCTATCCGTGCCGACTTGGGTTCCCTCAATATCTTGTCTGGTGGCAACCTGGCTGCAATGATTGAGTTTGGGGAATGGGTGCTATCACCTCACGATGGGGGCAGTCTCTAACGTCTGGTGGAAACTAGGGAACTAAAGCAATATGCTCGTAAGGTAATAACTTTGCTTAATATCTCCCGTCTGTTGTCAACTTGGCTGCAATGGGTGATTTTGGTGAATGGGTGCACCTCACGCTGGCACAAAATAACCTCCCTGAATGGCCCTTCCCTGACCTGCCTGAATGCCACTACCTGACCTGCGTGAATGGCTCAACCTAGCCCCTCTCCCAGAATGTCTCTATCTAGCCCCTCTCCCTGGGTCTACCTACCTGCCCTCCCTTACCTGTATGGCGGCTCTAGGAATGGTTCAACCTCCCTGACCTGAATGGTTCTATCTACCTGCCCTCGCTGAATGTCTCTATCTAGCCCCTCCTCCCTGAGGTCTGGTCTAGTGTTGTAGGTGCTGGTGGACTTGTTGAACTTGTCTGCAATGGGTGAGTTTGTTGAATGGGTGCACCTCATACTGGGGGCTACATCATCCGTGTGCCCTCTGGCCGCTCCGATACGGCCAGCAGCAGCAATCAGTTCTCTATCCGTGTGACTTTCTTTGGTGAACTCAATCTCTCACGTATGTTGGTTCGATGGGGCTACTACTACCCATATCGAGTGAATATGGGGGAACATACTTAATTTCATTCCATGGGTCGCTGGGCTTGTGATGACGAGTGAACTGTTTCACGATGGGGGAAATGGAAAAAAAGCAAGCAAACGTTGGCAAGTTCTTCATCTCCAGGGAGAGCAAAAGAGAGAAAGCAAGAGACTTCCCTTCCTTCGACAAGCAGCAAGTTCGATCGATCAGCAGGTAGGTTATTCCACTGTGTCCTTCCTTTCGGTTCTAACTAACATGCCTAGGTCTTAATAGCGTAAATAAGCAAGATCTCTCTCGGCATCTCTCAAGCAGGTAGGTGTGACTGGCCTGGTGTGACTGTCCTGTCTAGGTCCGCCTTTCTTTGTTGGGCAGGTTGGTGTAGGCCCATGGTGATACTGGTGGGAGTGTGTTGTTCCTGTACTGGTGTAGTTTTGGTGTAGGTGGGCAGTTGGGAACATGGTTTCTATCGATCGATCCAATCAATCAAATCAATCCGAGAAATCCGATCAATCAGCCCACGATCAAATCAAGAGGTGACACGGTATCTTAACGTAAGTAACGTTCTGTGATATCAGCACCTAGCTGGTATGGTTAGTTCTGGGAGTTGTGGAGATTGGAGTTTGGTGGAGTAGTTCTTTCTGGGAGTTGTGGACTGGTGGGTCTAGGTCCGCCTGTTCCCAAGGGCTATGATTGTTGGTGGGCAGGTTTGTGTTACCAATCTAGCAATAAATACACAAGAGCAACTAGAGATTCTAGCAAGTAAGCATCCATCTATCACTCAAAAACACAAGCTCTGGGTGTAACGTATATAAGCATTGATATCCCGATCCAGCTCCTCCAGCTCCTCCAGCTCCTGCTCCAGCTCCCCATCAAGCTCCAGCTCCCCATCAAGCAAGCTAACCAGCCGGTTCTTATCCCACCCAGCCCGTTTCAATTAATCTTGCTGGTTGGGATAGGAACCGAGGGCTGGGCGAAACCAAAGAAGCTGGAAGAACCCGTTAGGAGAGAGAGAACGTTTGGCTAGACCAACGACACCACCCGAGTATGGCACCCATCAACACCTCAGTGGAGCACACAGAACATGGCTGGCTTTGTGTGTGAGTTAGTATGGCCAATTGTTACTTGCTTCGTTGCTTGCAGGCTGGGAGATAATGAATCCAATTGGGACACATAAAATGATTTTTGGTTTGATTCGGAATAATGCCATTTAACAACGTTTCACACTATTGACTAGGGGGGGCCTCGCTAGTCTTCCTGCTTTGACCTTGCTGTTTGACTTACGACGAAGAAAGACCTTTACGGCCTCCCTGCTTATCTATTTACTTCCGCCTTCCTTCCAACTTATCTCTTGAATGCTTCGCCCCACCTTCCGACGAAGACCTTGGCAGAAAGCTTCGCTCGACAAGAGCACCGATGGATGATGAGTCTGCTTCGCGAAACAAGAGCAACGAACCGGAGACCTGAGGATCTTCGATCTTGATACCCGCTTAGATATAGATATATTCTATCTCCCTGCCTGAGATATTCTCTCTGCCTGAGATCGACCTTGCCGCCTGACCTCCGACCGAAGACCAATTCTGCTTCGCTCAACTAATCCGACCACCGAACGAACTTTACATCTGAATGCATGGGGACATATCCCTGGTCACCCGAACTACACACCCCTCCCCGGCTGAAATCCACAATCCCGGCTGGACACCCTCACAGCGCACCTAGAGTTAACAACACGGACGGTAGGGGGGGATAGAAAAGCTAGGATTGCTTGGATTGCTGGCTGGGAACATGCTCTAGTTCGATCCTCCCGTGGAGACAAGGTGCAAAACAGATAGAAACCTGGCAGGCAGGGTAGGTAGATGTTTGGATCCAAGTTTCCGAATGAGACAAGGACCCTTACTTACGACGCTTAACCGAACAAGGAATGAACAGACAAGGAAGGAGGACGCTTAGCTATTCAATAGGTTTTGGATGATTAGACCCCTCCTTCTATCTTTATTATACGTAAATACTGGTGGACTAGAGTTCTGACACGCTGCGCGTTTTCAGCAGTTACACTATGGATATTCCCATATATAAGGAAAGAATCATTTCGTTTTTCCGAGATCCGAAGCATATTCATCCACGCAGATACAGGAGAAGCAGATTCATCCCTAGCAAAGGAAGAGACTCTAAAGTGTATGGCTTTCTATTGAAGTTCAAACGCTCGTCAAAGTGGGAAATTCAGGAAGCAAGTGGTCTGGTCAAGACCTATTGGGACCTATCCAGATGGGAAATTTTGGAAGCAAAGGTGACGTATCCAGATGGGGGGTATATTCCCCTATGAGAACATGGCCCCCTATTTCCTTAAAAGAAAGCAACTTATATTCTGCGTCCATTGGAAAGCTTCAATCAAAGGGGTGGTTCCGGTCCGTGGAAACCCATCTTTGTCAATCAAAATGCGAAGACATTTTCGAGGACCCAAATGATAGATTATCCCATCTAGGTTCCAGAACTCAAAATTTGTAAATAGGTAACTCAATGAATTAAATAATTCTCTCCGCCTTTTACTTGTGGGCGCCTTCATCCAAAAGGGGGTTTTAACTCTTGCTCGAGGAGGGTAAGGGGCATTTTACTTAGTTTCACACGGATAGGGGGGGGGGGGGGTAGTCTGGCTGGATTACATGGATCGCTAGCTTGTGGGATGGTTCCCCGGGATGAAAAACGGGGTGTTTGGAAATACACCGAAATATAAAGGGATGCTGCGGGGTCTATTATAGTGGCTTTGCGCCTAGATATGGATATGGATCAACGGGCTCTTTCTTCTGGAACTAACAACGGACTTCTATTTGGCCCTGATCCAACTAGTAAGAATTAGCTGTTTTAGTGCAACTCTATCTTCCAATAGTTTAAATGAAACTGATCCGGAAGATGTATCAGTTGGGAACGCCCCTCTAAGAAGAATCATCAGTCCCCTTTGGCCACTCCTTACCGGCCAGCAGCAGTAGCAGCATGTCATTTCTCTATCCGTGCTAACTCGGGTGAACCTCACTATATAATCTGTTGTCAACTTGTCTCAATCCCTCTCTTCTGGTGGTCACGTGGGAACATAATAATATTAAAATCCTCTCATTCGGCGGATCGATGGGGGCCTTATCCTCCTCTTCTATCGGGTATGGTGGCTTAATAGGGGACTTATCCTCTCGACCAGTGATGGGGGCATCATCTCTTGCCCGGCGGGAACTTGGAATGATGGAGTCCGGGGATATACTCGTAAGTAACAAACATGCTCAATGACTTCTGGTGATAACATGAACTCACATAGAAGCCGCCATTTTACTAACTACACGAAGCCATTCACAGAAGCCGTGCCACTCACTGCAGAATCCATTCACTGCATGCCCCTATCCCCGTTTCATTCCCTTTGTTTATATGTTGTTGGCATTCCTATCCTACGTGCTCATGTTAACTCCATGTTAGCATAGCCCACCTCCTCTACTTGTATAAACTCCATATTGATGTATGTCACCTCCCCCTACTCGCGCTTGGTCCTCGGCTAATGTACATCGCCTCTTTGCTTACACCCTCCAAATTACCATGTGTTGCATAGGACTCGCACTATGCCCTTGGCTAGTGTATGGTGCCTCCATGACCGCGAGAATCCCATATTAGCATATGCCACCTTTGTTTCTCACATCACACCTCAGATCAGTGTATGTGGACTCCCCTACTTACACTTTGTCTTTGGCTGATGTATGTCATCTCTATGCTCATGCTCTCTAGATTACCATATCTCACATGGGACTCACACTATGTCCTTGACTAGAGTATGGCACCTCCATGACTGTGATAATCCAAGATTAGCATATGTCACCTCCTTTGTGGACATCACACCTTGGATCTGTGTATGTTGCCTCTCATGCTCCAATTGTCTCTTTTCCAGTGTATGTAGCCTCATGCCTTTGCCCACACCATACCAGCACTACCCCCTTTCTCTTCTTTCCGTTGTTAGAATCGCCCTAGCATTGTCGCCTCTCTTTCCCTTTCTACCTATCCTTTCTCCTTTCCTAGAGTGTTGGTGTTGCTATCCCTACCCCACTCAAGGCAAGCTGCTAACCCTTGTGATGTAGGTACCTGGTTCATTTCATCATGTGCCTACGCCACCAAATCTAACCTATAGTCAGTACAGGTATCGTTCCCTTACCTTCATTTATTCACTATTGCATTCGCTCATGGCCTATTACATGTTCTAGTTCTCATTTCACTAACATGAGAATTAAGGCTTGCTTATTTCATAATGTAGCTATTATATCTCTCACATGGTAGTTAGATTTCTTTCTAATCTCATTCATTTACATTTTCATAGTTTAATTCTTCTCATTCCTACTATAGTAGTTAAGCTTTCTTCATTCCCTATCCCGGCATTCTTGCTTGATGTGCATCTCTTTCTTGTTTATATTTAGTTCTCTTTTTTCTATTGCTTGCCTTACACCATAATAAACCACGCGGCACCCTTGTGGCATCGCCTTACATCGATGATAAGGGCATCTAGGCCTTCATACGTACTGTGGGATATTAAAGCCTGTCTGGTGGAGGATTCCCTCACCACATCGGGGTATTCGCTCATGCTTCAAGGACCCCCAGACTACTCCCATGCAATTGCTTACTTCTCTCCTTCCTTACAACTCGGTACTATTCCCATCTCATGGATAGCAGCTCCTGACTTTATTGGTCCAGTTGGGGGCGAAAAACCCCCGTTGGGTCCATGGTCACTTAGCATGCCTTGATTTAGGTCCATATCCACCTAAACCTGCTTTGGACTTACTATTTACGGAGTCAATTTGAGTAAAACCCCTAAAACCCTACCTAATCTCTTGGTCGTAAGTGTACTGCGGGTTTCCTGGGGGTACCACGACTATGAGTTTGGTATAATGGTACTACGTAGACCTTGAGTATTCCTTTTAGCCGGAAGGATTAATGTCAGTTGGACCTACAGCACATCCCAACCTTGGATCCTTTGATCGTTGGATTGTCAGAATTGCCTTTGGAATGATAGACCCCTTACATTGGTGGATGGGCGTTCGACAACACTTGCTTAAACTTAGTGGGTAGATACTATTCCTATTGATTTACCTTTACCCTACTCGCATTATTTAAGTGTTCCCACCAACCCTGCTGTTCTATTTACCAACCATACTCCCTCACCCAACTTACTGATGCCCCAAACTTAGAGCATTGCACAGGCGTTCAATAACACTTGCTTAATTAATCTACCACTATTGCTATTGTTCTGGCCGAGCGTTGCCCGATATATATATATATATATATATAATCTAGGGCAAAGAACCTCGAGTCGATACCCATCCATACATAGCTAGGGGAAATTCGAAGGCCAAGGCCAATCCAATAAAGTAATGAGTGAAGTGGGCTGCTTTCCATTAATGTCCGGCCGAGCATAATCTATGTTGTCCTAGCGATAGGAATTATGTCTCAGGTGTCATGCACGTCCCTTCACTTTGGCAGGGAGGGAGGCATTTGATTAACGTCAAATAAGAACCTCTCCTCTATATACCTTTTTCAGGCATGTCTGGCTGGTTCCAGGTCCTATCTACCGAATAGTTACTTACTCCCCTACCTAACCTATCTGGGTGCTTATTAACCTTTCATAAACCCTCTGCTTATTAATATTCCCCTCCCCACCCTTCCCATAAATCAATAAAATAGTGGAGCCTCACTGCACTGAAAAAAAGGAGCCTACCTACCATAGTAGTTAGAAATAGTTGCTTAGTCAAATATCTGTCAATAGTGCTGTTACGGTTTAGCGGAATTGAACTTCAATTTAAATAGAATTAGTTTACCGAAATAAAGAATTGATTGGGGTTTGGAAATATCTATTGGAACGTCCAATGATTCCATTCTATTCTGATATGATTGAGCGGGATGACAAATAATAATTTCGTCCTAACCATTTGAAACGAAGTAGGCAGCGTAGAACTTGTTTAGTCGAGTAAAGCTCCCTATTGGTTTGGTTTCGCGGATAAACGGAAACCGAAGCAAAGCGAAACTTCCTTCTCTTCCATGGGGTTCTTTCTTCAGCGTGGGACGGAAGGACAGAATTTCACTACTATAGAGAGAGAGAGAGGAGGTGGGTTATAGAATAGAGAGATTTTCGAATAGATCGATCAGCAGAGTGAAACAAGCTCATTAGAGCTTCGGATATCACTTTAAGTTATTAACGCACTTGCGGCATCAAAGGTTACTAAATATCCCTTATTTCTTGCTGAGGTCCTTACAATCCATGTCCCATAATGTGAAGCACACAAATAATCCTGGAGCCAGCCTGTCTCATCATGGCCTTATCAAACTTTTTATAGTTGATGCTCTGTCTCGGGCCAACCAGACCTGGGAGGCATTCTTGGCCCCGTCACCCCTGTCACATTCAGCAAGAGGCCGCAGAGGCATCAGCAGAGGAAGAAGATGCATGGGCACCGGAAGAAGAAGCTGAAGAGCAGGCTGAGGACAGTGCACCATAGGAAGAATTACCGGTTGCAAGACCTGCACCAGAAGCAGAGGAACCGGCCAATGCGAAGCAAGATGAACAGGCCGAGGATATTGTACCAGAAGAAGAATTACCAGTTGCAGGACCTGCTGCAGAAGTAGAGGGACCGGCCGAAGGTCATACAGAAGGAAAACGCCCTGCCACTGCAGAAGAGGTACACATTGTTGCCTCAGAAGATTCAGAGGATGATTAAATTTGGATAATAGAACCCCCCCACTAGCAAATTTGATGACGCAGGGGTTCCTTGCCCAATAGTTGAAGAACGACACGAAGTGTCAAAGGATACCAGGAAGAAACAGAAAGCCAAATTAGCGAGAAAACCATCAGCAATTATAGAGAATCCGAGGAAGAGGAGGAAAAGATCCACAGTTGCTATGGCAATATTTTGTGAATCAACACGGAGCTCTTTCGGCTAAGCCTTCGACGAGCGGAAGGCAGTTTAGAAAAAGCAAAGATAAGATAATTTATCAGGACCAATCGCATCCGGAGACAATAGGGTCCTGATCTGTCCAATTAAAATATCCAATCTAATAGAGGAAGTCATGGTTTCTATGGAGTGGGCGTCTTTCGAGGTATCGGGTTAATTATAAAGGATGTTGGGGCTTTCTATTAAGGTGATCCAAGTCGGGGGACCCTCTTATCGAACCAATCTATTCTTTTTGCTTGCTCAGATTTAGATATCCCGAGCCTCCTTCGGCTGGCCAGCCAATGCAACAGGCTGTCTTCGTAATCATAACGAGTCGATCCTCCATTTCGTTCGTTTTAGCAACTCATCCTACTCCCTCCTCAAGAGCTTCCCACGCACGACAGAGGAAGGAACCAACCCGGGCGCTTTACATAATATGATGTAAAATAAAATGAATAACGGATATAATTAATATGCCTAACCAAGAGTCGATTGTGGATATGGTGAAGGAAAGATTATATCGTTATCTTCTTCGTAACCCCACCGTTTGCTAGTAATGGGCCATAGGCTAGCAATGGGCCTTAACATAGGGAAAAAAGAACATATTTTACTTATGTTATCCCCGGATGACCGTCTCACAAGATGGCACTCGAGAGCTGCCTGGAAGATCGTAGCTGCAATCCGCGGAGCGGTTAGTTCACCCACCGGGCAATGTCCTCCCCAATTTATGACCGCTAATTTTGAAAGGAATAATGGATTACAAAATACGGTGGGAACTTCAGCCCCCGTGCTTATGAGAATAACGGGTATGTTTCTTTTCTTAAAGAAAACACGGTTTCCCCGTTCGTCCCAATCGAGGTTAGCTTTTTGCCCATGCCACCTTCGGAAGAAGAACCTTCAACCAGCTTTCTTTACCCCAGGCAAGGAATCGCCCACCTTCAACCTCACCCTTGGATGGGAGTCCTCTCCTCACCCACTCTCTTCGCCATCCTACCTATGTTCGAACGGAACTCTCTGCCTTTCCACCACCCACAAGGAAGGGACACTCCTCCCCAACAAGGAATAGCAGAACCGCCACTCTATCTTTTCACCGCAACAGCATGGGTGAGCCACACACTAGAATAATCACCGAGCAACCTTGAACCGAGCCAGCCCAGAATTGGCTAACCTAAGGAATCGTCTCATACCCTCTCTTTTAACCGAAGGACATTGATTTGATGTTAACTACCGCCTACTGTTCACAGCCTCCTTTCCGGGCCGGTCAGGAGGTCGAATTTAGGTAAGGGAAGCGCTCGACCGATAGAGAGAGGATGTATGTCGAGGGAGAGGGCCTCTGTATTCTATAGGTAGGTAGGGGTCTATGGGAAGTAGCCGCTGTTCAGATCTGGCTGGATTGGCATTATAATGATGGCCTGGCAGGCTGGTTTACACAATTTAATTATGCCGGTTGGTTCGCGTGTGCCGCTGCCGTCGTTCGGCGGAGGAGAAATAATAGGTGGGCCAAACAGAGGCGGAACGGAATCGCCCTTATTGATGGCGGGGGACGAGCTATTCCGATAAAGAAATAGAAGTGCCCACGATACGATCAGGGTTTTCTCCCGCGGCTAGACGAGGGGGTTCCGCCTGATCGAACATCCTTAAGGCGCTATCTATCCCTTCCTTTTAGGGTTCGGTCTAAAGAGAGAGTGCCAGAACATTCATCCCTCTCTTTCCCCTCGCTTTTCGGTAAGTGAGCCGGTTGTTGTACTTCACTGGACTTAGGAAAGGAATCGGTCCAAGTCCGCTGATTCCCAAGCTTGCTTTCTTTATATATTTCATTTCTAAAGAACTATTCAATTATTCTCTAAAAAAGGTCGGATTAGTCGGTAAGGCATCGATCAGAATAATCATTATTTTCGGGACATGATTTTAAATGCAGTTGACCACATGAAAAGCACATGAGTGGAATAGAGGGGAACGGATCTCGTGCTTCATGTACGGCTCACCAGTAATACGACTCCCACCTTGCTAGTGTTATAGTTAGCGGATACGTATTATAAAGAACTAACTCCAGCTTCTGCTCGACCTAACTGAAGATGACTTTGTTTCCGACATTCGTGACTAAAGCATGACTTGTTTCGGACCCTTTTTCTCGGGTATAAATAGGTCCCCCCAAGGTCAACTCTTTAAGGTTCACAAAGAATAATACGCTTTCGGTGCAGAAATCAATCAGGTTGGCTCGTCAAATCCCCCCAATGGAAATGCTTCTGTGCCCTACTATTAATTAAAGCATTCGGGAAAGCAATCTATCAAAGATTTGCTGTTTGACTCTCGTGCGTGCTGAGTGAAAAGTGAGGCTCAACATTCCTGACATCCAGTAAAGTTGGGTTGCTGGAGTGGGGTGAAAGCGTGTCTTTATTCCCCTGTGGGTCGCCCGATTAGTTACAAGGTGCGTTTAATAAAGAAATAAATTGGCGGAATGATAAGAGCTCAGACTCAGGCTCAAGCCCTTTCCCCTCATTCCTATAACCCGGGATCTGAGGAGACTTATAAAAACGATTCTCCCAGGAATAATGCCTGATCTGCTCAGTATAATCCCCCTGTGCCACTACCTAATGCCCTATAGAATAATATGGTTATGTTTTCTCCCCAATACGCTATCGCTTATTGCTAAACCCGTGTGGTTTTTCACGCTTCCGAAACTTGTTGGATATACCAATGAATGAAGAATGGGATAGATAGATAGCTGTACAGGAGCAAGTGGTAAGTGCTGAGGATGAAGTTGTGGAGGATCCTTCTCCATCAATCTGTGCTAACTGGGCAGATCCCAGAAGAACTGATGTAATATTCTGAACAGAAGCAGAAGCTTGTTCTGCTCAGCAAAAGATGAGAACTAGATTGAAACTGATTAAGGCTAGAATACTAGCTGGTACTTAGAAGGGGAATCTATAGAGGCCACCCAGCGCGAGGAGGATTTTTTGTAGCAGTCCGCAAAAGAGTAGGTGGGATTTAGGGGATAGGTTCTTAGATTAGGAAGTTGTTATTACGTCTCCAATAACTGGCAGTCCCCCTACTATTATAATAAGGAGACGTGTTTTCCATTATAGTCTAGATTCAGGGAAATTGATTGGTTGCTCGTTCCCATGCTTCCGATAATCACTGGTCCAATCCCCCACCTTTCTTTATTAAACGAACGAAATAGCTGGATCGAGTGGGTATTAGACGCAGGGGAACCGATGCACCGAACAATGTTGGGATCCCTTATTATAATAGTAGGGCGGTTGTTTTTATAAGCCAACCAATGCATTTCACGTTCAGCTTTCAAGGAAGTAGAAGCTTATAAATCATTATTCAGCAGCAGTAGAGCCCTTTTTTTTATTCTCAGGATTCCCGCACTCCGATGACCCAGAGGTCTAGTTACAGGGATTGAAATCCGGAAAGGCAGTCAAGAGTCAAGTAGAGTTCTAATAATACTGGAGTTAAAGCTGCCTTATTTGTACCCGCATTCTCGCAACCATTCGAGAATAGGATATAGGAGTGCCAAGTGTGGTACCCGCCCTCATGCGGCCGATAGAGGGTCAATTAAACTAAGGCCTGGTCTGGAAGAACAAAGCCAGTCAAATATGTACTCCGTAAGGGGATGGCATCCCATGAATTTAGCCGCTATCAATAGTCTCTCGAGTTAGTTAGTTAGGAATCCGGGCACTGCTCTAGCCAAGCATCCCGGTCTTTCTTTGAACACTGGGCTGGCTTAGTAGCCGATAGCTCTCTCGACCGACACCTAACCTTAAAGCTCCTTACCTTATTAAAGCTCCTTACCTTAATAGTAGGACGAGACTTGTCTTGTCAGATTATCCCTTCGATTGAATGACCAAGATGGATACCAATGTAACATGGAGGGTATAAATTGTCTATAGTACTTGTCCATCCAGACTATGAAAGTAAGGATCTATAGGGCTATGCAATGAGGGGAGGGATAAGTCGAATCTCCTGAGAGCAGGCTGATTAACCTGTAGCGGACCTTTCTAAGCCGTCATGCTAGGGCTTGTTTCCTAGGAGATTGTAGTTACTAGGCACTCATGGTAAGCCTTTCGGGGTAGATTGCACAACACCTTAAGCATAGGTGCGGAACTCGCCGCATTCTCTTCCTATTACGTGAGCTGTGTAGGGTAAGAGAACTGAGGCTAAGGGGGGAGAACATCCGAGAGTGATAAGACTATCAGTTGGCAACTGTTTGTTCTGTTTCATGATCGGGAAATGACATTAAGTACCCAAGTGACACTTAATAGGTCCGTTCTTACTAGTGAGCTAAGTAAGTGGATCTATAGGGCAAGTGGTCTCAGAGGTGTTACATACTGGGTGGGATCTACTCCTTACTAGGCATTCCTTCCTTGGGCTTATAGCTCGAGAATACTTTTAAACCCTAGGTAAGGATCTCTGGGACTGCCTATATGCCTTAGAGACGAACTCGAAGTAGGGGAAGGTGAAAGGTAATAGGTCTTTTATGCCTCGTTCACACCAGGAGATAGTACTTGGATTTTAGGAGCTTTTAGCTTTTTATAAAGGCTTGCACAACGATTTACGTAATAAATCGAGATTTCTTTAGCGAACCGATGATTCTATTAGCGATGATTCTCTCCTTAGCCCAATGATTCTATTGAAGAGGCGTGAAGGGAGATCTGTCACTCATCCATTATCTTTAGTAAATTCCCCCATTAATGTGGTCTTAATCGTATTCTGTATTCATGCTGCTAATCACATGGGTCTATAATGGGTCACCTCCGATGCATAAATACTTAGAATCAAAGCGATCACTGGTACTAACCTTGCTCATGCGACAGTACCGAACCCACGTATGACTTCGCTTATGCCATCAGCTCTTGTCAAGGATTAAAGCATGCATTACTCCACTCAATCAACTAGTTTCTCTCTCGGAATAAGAGCAAGATACGCGGGTGAAATTCCCCCTCGAAACTCTTCCCACATTTGATTCGGGAGATCTCCGAAAGTGATAACTCAGAAGGAAGACCAGGTTCACGTAGGAAGGATAACTCAATAGGCCACGTTTCCCTATTGTCCCATCTCGATAGACTAGGTGAACATAGGAGAACTCGATACGTAACCCTTTTACTAGTAAATTTCCCAGTTTCGATTGCCAAGTTCAACGATCCATTAAGCATTCGCAACGCTACCTTTCATTAGGGAATTGACCAGTTTGATAGGCCACGCTCGCATTCCTCTCTATCATCTGGGTACCCCACCTTTGCTGACTGACATTCCCAGTTTGAGCTTTACTCAAAAGGATATGGAAACTGCTCCGTGAATAATTTTGCCTTTCGGATAAGTTTAGGATAGGAGGGTCATGCACTTACTTTACTTGGGTCAACGCTACCTTTGCTTTCTTAAATTCCCATATTGATAGGCTACGTTCGAACTAACTCTCTATCATCTTGAGACCCCACCTCACCCATCGGATGGATGAGCGACTTCGTTCCTTTTCTCTAGTGAATTTACCAGTTTCAATTGCTAAGTTCAACAGTAAATCAATTAAGCATTCTCACAACGGTGAGCGAGATATGAGCGAACACTCTCTTTTTTTTGGACGTAGTACCCAAAACAAAGAGAGGGGTTTACTGCTCTACTTTTTCTTGTTAAATGCATACCCGACGAGTCACCATACCTGACACCACATGTAACACCCACCCTACAAGCTACGGGACGGGAAGAAGCTACGGGACCGAGTGAGTGAGGCACAGACATTTTGTTCATCGCCGATTCCCAATCATTCACCACCGGTCAGTCCCAGTCAGCCCACAGGAGATCCCCCATTGAAAACATCATTGCCATATATCATTGTCGATACCCGAGAGAGAAACTCATTCCCATTGGATCACATCACAATGCATTACTTACTATGCACCTGGTTATAAGGATCATGCGACAGACACTGAGGTGCTGTCACGCTAGGAAGGTTGTGACATTCAGGGAGCAGAGGGAGAGAGGTAGCCGTGTTTATCCAAGTGATTTAGAGTTTTATTTAGTGCTACCAAGTTAGGTGCAGACACAATGTTCGGGTGGAATTGATCTAAAAAAAAACTTCTCATTTGACATTCTCATTTTTAGAAACCTAGTTTTGATCAGGTCAAAGACATAATAATCGGGCCACTTAAAGTGAATTTCTTCTTACTGAAGTATAACCTTTAAGTAAGTATGTTTACTAAAGCCGGGATGGCATCCATTGCTTTGTGCTAAAGCACCTTTATGCGTGCTGGCTGGAAGATGAACCGACGAGGCTGGCTCGGAGAACTCTCGAATAAGCTGGGCAAACACAGACGGCTGCTTTCTTGCTGGCCAACTGGAATAGTTTCTCGCGTGGGTAGGGTTGGGTTGCTTTCAATCCAAATATTATCCTGAAAGGAGGAGGGAAAAGCTAGAAGTCGCTTATCTTGTGTGGTGTATATGCCACTTATATAAGGAAATCATTGCTTGTGCTGTACCTTTACGCATTCAGTTCCTATTATGTCCCCATTCTGCCTGCCGCACCAGACCTGCGGGGGTCCCCCTTTACCTATATACTGGAGCAATCCCAGGATGCTTAACATAGCAAATCCATGCATTAAGTGTTACTGAAGGAAAAGGAGTGGTGGCCGAAGTAAACGAGTTGTATTAGTTAGGTGGGGGAGTGATTAAACTAAAAAACATTAGGACATTATTTGTTTCCACTGACCGGTAGCGCTGAACGGACCTACACTAAGACACTGCCTAGTTTCTGGTGGGGCAAACAAGACAAGAACTGAGCGGAAGGAAGTGAACGAGGTTTAGTGAGGGAGGGACACAGATCATGAATTGTGTGAGCTGCCGCTTGCTGGAAACACAAATGCTCACATAGTTTGAGGTTGCGCAAGACCAGAACACAAAGAGCAGAAGGAAGGTTGAAGGAGTAGACAAATGATTGATTTAAAAAGCAAAAATGATGGTGGAAGCTGAGTCAACCAGAGCGGAAGTAGTAGCCAAAGGGAAGTAGCCAAAGGAAAGAAATAGTGTGAAGTAGGTTGGTGGTGCTTAACTTCTTGTGCTTGTATATGCACATATATAATGCTATCATAGCTTGTGCCATTAGTGGCTTTACAACAACTCTTCAGTGACTGAATGGCTTTTGTGAATGGCTTGTGCTTTTATGTGAACGGCTTTTTGCAGTGCGTGAATGTCTTTAAAGATACTTTTTCCCTGGTAGCAAAGATGAATTAGATCCGTATTGTACTCTCACTTGCAGCTAGTTTTGGCTGGTGGGAAGTACATAAGATGGATGTAAAAAATCATTTCTTGCATGGAGATCTGAATGAATAAATTGATACGGAGCAACCACCCTGGTTTGTGCAGTCTGGAACGCCGGTTTGTAAATTGAATCAATATCTATATGGTCTGAAACAAGCACCTCGTGCATTGTATTAAAATATTTATAAATTCTGTTTTTGATAATGAATGGTTTCAAAATACGTGAATCCGACCAAAGTATCTATGTAAAGAATGAGAATGGTAACATTTTGCTGGTTGTCCTTTATGCGGATGATTTTCTTATTACTGGTAGTTGTCGGGATTCTATCTTTGATCTAAAACAGAAATTGAAGGATACATTTGAAATGACCGACCTCGGCCTATTGCATTTCTTTTTAGGCATCCAAGTTTGACAGCTGGATGATTCTATTTTCATTTCTCAACCCAAATATCACTTGATTTGCGGAAAATATGAAAATGAGGGGAACTGTAAACCTTGTCAAACACCGTTTCAGTCGGGCGTTAAGCTAACAAAGGAGTTTGATTCTCCGAAAGTTGATGCTACTTTATACAGGCAACTTGTTGGGAGTCTTATTTATTCGACTCACAGTCGACTTGATATTTCATTTGTTTTTAGTTTGGTTTCCAGGTTCATGCAGGATCCTAGGGAAAGCCATTTGAAAGCAATTAAGATGATTGTTCACTATGTAAAGGGAACATCTCAGTTGGGCATGAAATATTTAGTAATGAATCTTTCTAGTTGATCGGATAGACCGACTCAAACTGGGATGGTTATATAGACGATCGCAAGTTGACCTATGGTTATCTATTTAGCCTTGGGTCAGGACCTATTGTGTGGTCTTGCAAGAAGCAGCAAGTTGTTTCACTGTTGACCACAGAACATAATACAAAGGCGAAGTGAATGTAGGGACAGAAGTTGCGTGGATTCAAAATTGAATGAAGAGATTGGCTTTGAAGACTTCTGATTTAACAAAGCTTATTACTAGGTATAGCTGGATTGAGTTCGCTTCAGTAACTAGAGAGAATCAAGCGGTCGGTAGGTTTATGGAGGAGCCTTTCAAATCAATGTAAGGCACTCGAAGTAAGTGCTTTCATTTGTTTGGGGAGGGGAGCAATACGATAATAGTATTTCTAAATAATAAATACATATGGGCTATATTCACTCACAAGTATCCCCTTACGATATGAACAATAATATAATGTACTACTTTTCGGCAAGTGCTCAATATTAGCCAGCCGCGGAAGCCATTAGTCAACGACCGCAGCTATTTATATATTACTTACGAGCACGATGTACAAGTGACTCCAAAAGGTCAAAAGCAGCATATAAGCTAAGAAGTGCGTGCGCTATAGCGTTTTTATTTCCCCACTCCCAGACCAACAGAACGAGGCGGATCCCAAGACAGGATGACAAACACCACTACGAACAAGGGAAACATAATAACTGGAACCAGAGGCTCCCAGCCGCCACGACGACAGCAAACCACCAAACGCGTCTACGCCTACTATCAGAACACCCATTGGAACCCCCATCGGAACACTCACTCATCAGAGCAAAGGACATCGGATCGATGCAAGCGCACCCCTCTCGGACCTCTCGGCACCTAGAACCATCGAACGAAGCACACGTACCCATCAGACAAAGCACACGTATCCATCGGACAGAGCAGACGCACCTAGACCCCTCGGAGCCTATCGGACGGAAAACAAGGCAGCCTGATAGTTAGATAGACAGACAGACAAACATACAGACAGACGGATACTAATAATAAGAGAAGGAGGCCCAAGAGGATAGAACTACGCCCAAGAGCCATAAACAAATAGAGTAAATAGAGCAAACAAGAGGAATGGAACAAGGAATAGAGACCAGAAGGAATGGAGACCAGAGTAAGTGATGAAACAAAAAATGGGGCGGTCGGTAGTAAGAAATGAAACAAGGATATAGGAGGTATAGAGACCAAGAATGGACGAAGAGAGGGTATAGAAGGATGGAGTAGAACGAAAAGGTGGATAGATGAGGTATAGAGACCTGGAAGGAGGGTAGAAGCAAAAAAGTATAAGGTAGGGAAGTCGAGTGGAAGGAGATGTTTCGAGATAGTGTTTCCATGGATTTTCATAAAGTTGGTACTTTATTCAAAAATAGGGATATAAGGCGGGGAGAACGTCGAAAGACGTTGCGAGGCAATATTGAACAACCCTCGCCGATCAGTGGGACCACCCGACCGCTAAGTTATTTCAGTCATTCCTTATCTATGTGAGATTATGCTATTTAACTTAACTGTGAGCGAAGGCACGGAGTGGTTAACCAATTCTAATCGACCAGTACAACTGATTGTTTACGCGTATCTTTTTCCTCTGTCGTACCCCCTTTCCTAGGGTTCTTTCCACCCCCGGATATACATAGGATCATAACCTTTTTATAATCTAGAGCCAACACCTCGCCTAGCCCTTCTTCCAGCATCCTCACTTTTTACTTTTTATCCAGTAGCTGACCTAGGTTCCGTTGATCTAGCAGAGACAAAGGTAGCACCTTTTTTTATATGACGGATGGATGATCAGATGAGTTCCGGATGACCCGACGAATTCCGATGGGCCACGCGCGTATGTACTTTGGAACAGTATTTACGTATAATAAATATAAGGTATAATCTGTATATTGGTTGGTAGACATGCAAAGGTCTAACAAGCAGTGTGTGGTGGTACCCCCGGTCCTGGTTCCCCGACCGCCATTTGATAGCGCCAGCGTACCTACCCTGCCTGTTCATTGTTCCGCTATTGAATAGCGCCAGCGTACCTGTTCTTTGGTACGAAAACACTATTGAATCGTTATAAAAGAGAATCAATCTGTCTTTAAGCTATCTATTTTTGTGTGTGTGAAGGCATACCCCGGGTAGGTAACAGTAAATAACCATCGGCGCTAGGGCACTAACTGTTGTCTGTTCTGGGTGTATTGCTACAGCCCTTTGTTCTTTCTATCGGGGCGGTCTCCCCCGGTATAAGGGTTTTTCTCTCTCATGGGGCATCGTAATTGTCTGTTGAAGTTCGCTGAATCCACTTTGGATCGATAGCTTAAGGTGGTGGGCATAAAAGTGCTTATCAGGCCCTGGGTTGATGCTCCAGCCACCCATCCGGGTTACCCAGCTCAAAAATCCAAGCAAGCTCACCCAGTGAAAAAGCCATCCATGCATTGGATTATAATGGCTTCATTGGCACTGGTCTTTCTTGTCACTGGGAATGTTCCTAATTGTCCTTGAAGGTCCTAAGAAGAATCGTACTCAAAATCCAAATATTTATTCTCTTTCCCGCCTGAGGTAGATCGAGTAACTTAAGTACCTCACCCTCACGCTTACCCTAAAATCCTTATTGGGTGGGGGGGGGCATTCTTCAGGTGAGCCATTCTTCCTTATGACTAGCTTCTATTTATTATATGTAGACTAAAAGTATAAGGAAGCGTAAAAGCGTTCACTGGCCTGCCCTCCACGGGAGCACTCACAGACTTGGAACAGACTTACAGACTTGGAACAGGTGCTTGATGGATGGCAAACTTGAAGGTATGCCCGGGAAAGGTATGCCCCGTAATGTTTTCTATTTTATGGATAAAGAGGCTGATAGGCAGGAATTATGACTTGCCTTATTGTATCTTCTCTGTTCCCTTCCTCATGAACAGCCTTTTCGTTGAGGTGAAACACCTCATGAACTGCTGAGCTAAACTTTGAATATTCTATTTTCCTATCGTTCCCATCCACTATTGATAGAAAATAGAATTCTAATCTACCTCACTTTTTATTATTTATAACATTTTTCATATTCTTATGCAACCGGCTAGTTGTAGGGAATTTGGTTTTTCCTAATCAAATAGGCAGGATGGCATGACAACGGCTGGGGATACAAAAAAAGAGGCTTTGATCCACTATCCATCTTGCTTAACCAGCAGGGTTTGGCTCCACCTTGCTCACCTAACCATGAAATATGGAATCACTCACCGTGACAGGTTTTGCTCCCGACTACTAACCGTTTGCTACTGAATCAATTTGCTTTCCCCAAAAAGAAAGAGTCCAATCGATCGATATAGGACATGTTCAAGAGTTTTAAGTGGAGGTGCTAACTTGTGAGCTGGGGAGCTTGCTGGGAAGAGATAATGGGGCTTATCTCGCTATCTTACTTGCTTACTCGCTTGCTAGTTTAATCCGGGCTGGGACAAGAAAGAATGGCGGCTGGCCCAGGGTAAAGTAAGTACAAAAGGGTTATTGAAAGGGGCGCCACTTTCACTTCTATGTGCCATTCTCTATTAGTATCAGAGGAGCCTTGAGCCCAGGGATCCTATTTGGCACTGCGCGGGCTGGGGAGAGAGTCAGAGGGTTATAGAGGTTTGGGTAAAAAGTGTTGGGAAAGAAGGGAAGGACTCATGGCAAAACAGTTGAAACTTAGACAGACATGGCTCCTAAGGACTTAGACATGGAACCATGGTTCAGGATGCAGGCAAGGGCCTCTCAGAGGGGGAAACTATATAGAAGGGTATGGTCACGTACATAAAAAAGCCAGTTTCTCTTAACAATGAGGGATTTCCAATATTAATTCCAAAAAGGGTATTTTTATTAAGTAAAACCATAGAATGAGTAGTTTTTTAAAATCTGTTGTAAGCAACTTGTTGCCTTTTTAAAATTCCGATCCGGGTATGCCGGGGAATGTGGGGGCGTATCCATGAGCTGTAGCGACCTTTTTGACTCGGGCAAGCGTTAGCGATCAACCAGCAACAAGTGGGTAAGCGCAAATGTGGACCTGAATGCGTGAAATAGAATGCCTGAAACTGGCCATTCAAGGGTTAGTTCTCTCGTTGTCATCAGTTGGTAACGCGGGTGTCTTTTACCCTCTCTCATTATGTCCTGAATAAGTGAATGGTTGCACCTCCAGATGGTGTATGAGAACAGGTAACACAAATAGAATTAGCTCTTGTTCACCACGTCTAACAGGTAAAACACGTAGGATCACAACCACCTCATTCCAGGCAGGTATGGGGGATGATAAACAGTTAACGCGCACCTTTTGTGTACGGGGGATCAATAAAAGGTCACGTACAACTGCTTCCTGGTAACAAAGAACTTACGACTAGCTCCTGCTCCTGTCAATAAGAGAGTGTATATGCGTAATGTGTAGCTGTAGTAGTCCGAGTAGCACCACCATGTAGTAGGCCCCTGCATATTCTTTCTCCTCTCCCTGTGTATATGTGGGGAATCAATTCCTAACCGGTGTCACTTCCCGTCGCGGACTGTCCTCTTTTCCTTACAAGCATGAAAGGTACCCTACCTGACACGTACGTGACTTCAAATATATGTATTTCCTTGGGTCTATCTCTCCCGCCCCCCTGTTGTCAAACGTGAGAGCAGCGGCGCTAAACTTCAAGGCAAATGATTCTATCCATCGAATTATATAGAACTTTCTGAAAGGGTATAGTTCAGTAAAGAGCAAATCCCTTTGAGAGCTCCGATGAGTGATTGCCCATAAGACCCCCAAAAAAGGAGCTAAATTAGTAAACAAAACCCTCTCCCGAAGGTCGAGCGGCTCCGTCCATTGAATGACGCTGTTTTTTAAATCTGTTCAAAGCGAACTTGTTGCCTTTGCCGATCCGAGCCATCGAGAAATGATATGAGAATATGACAGGTTTCATTATATATGTTATTATACAACAATAAGCTCTTTCACTTTTATGTAGCACCATCAATCATTCATTAGCATTCACTCTGCTCCTAAGCATCGTCTAGAAGTTTGATGTGTATCTGCCCTTGCCAACGCCATTGCCATTGTTCATTGTGATCACCGTTTCCAACGCCATTTCCAACGCCAATAAAAATAAACAAAATCGAACTGGACAAGCATCGTGGCAACCTCATCGTACCTCAAGCATCGAACCAGCATTGTGTAATCCTCATTTCGCGGAACCCTCCTCATATTGCGTAACCCTTGTTTCACTACCCTAACCCTAATTGTGTAACCCTAATCTCGTGGAACCTCATCGTGTAACATAAAGCGGATCGTAGCTCATCATGTAACATAATGATGCATCATGTGCCCTGCAACGTGTAACCAGCCTCATCATTGTGTACAACGTGTATCCCCGCCCGGTGAGTAGGCGCAGTGAGTATCTGTAGTAACTGTGTTCCAGAAGGGTAAGTGAAAGAAAGGGTATTAGGTGAGTAGGTGTAGGAACCCACCCAGTTCCATATCGATTGGTAAGGCTGCCAATGAGACTCAAGCATTAATTCGTCCGTCCGTTGTACTGCCGCCTCACTTCCAACAATATGATCCCTCCTCTCCTCAATATTATAAATCAATAAAGCAGATGAGGCTTTAGAATTGGTTCCAGAAGGCATAATGTGTGGATGAACTGAAAGCGGGGGGATTGAGTCAAGAAGGCAAGGACTATGCACGCTTGGCGAAATCGTTTATACTAGAGAAACGTTCTGAAAGGCTATATTTTATAGCGAATAAAATACAGTTTACTGCGCTGATGATTTATGCCTCGTACTCCTCGAAATAGCATGTTAATTAACAAAAACCCTCTCCCATACGGTCGAGCGGCTCGTACCTCGCCCCTCCCCCTCATACCTCAGGAGAGCGCCTTCGGTCCATGAATGACGCTGTTTTTTGAATCTGTTGTAAGCAAAGTTGTTGCCTTTTCCGATCCAGGTATGGCAGGTAATGCGGGGCGTAAAATCGAGCTGTAGTGATTGTTTGACTCGGTCAATCGGTAGCGATCAACCCCAAACAAGAGGGCAAGCGTGAAACCGGCAAGCAGCCCACCTTTGCAATACCTCTGGTCAATTCTTCAACCGGCCAGCAACACAAGTAGTCCCTTCTCTCGGTCCACCTTCGAAGACAACACCTCTGGCGGCATATCCCGGTAAGCAGCTTAAGAACCCGCAAAGCAGATACCTTTTCTCAATGCTCAATGGGTGCACCTAACACACACTGCTACACCATCATCCGTGCCATTGGCCCTTGAGCTACTAACCTAAACTCCGTGGCTATGGGTGGTCCATAAGGAAGGACTACGCACGCTTGACATCAATGCTTGTCAAAATACCGGTTATCATAAATAAACGTTCTGAAAGGGTATATATCATCAAGAAGAAACTCCACTAAAGTGTTCCGATGAGCTGTGCGTTATCGTTCCCTAAAAGAAGCAATTGTATTTATAAAAACCAGCGAATTAGAAGGTTTTATCTAACCGGTAGCCGTTCCAAGTAGCCCAGCTCGAGTATCCAAGTTGAGTAACCGAGCCCATGATCTGAGCCCAGCTATTACTGACTTACTATGACCTCCTGACAATGACTGGCTGGTAAAGAGTATCGGCTGACAATGATACCTGCTTACAATGACCCTCTGTCACTGGACCGGCTTATAATGACCACCTTCTGTCACTGACTGTCTCCGGCTCGGCGCGGAAATCTCTTATCTCGTCTTCTGGTGGGTACTTGGAATGGGTAGAGGTAGTTTAGGAAATGGGTGCTACCTGCCACCTAACGCTGGGGGCTACAACCGCCTCATCCGTGCCCTCTGTCCGCGCCATCCGGCCGGCAGCCTCATATCAAAAATTAAGGTTTCAATCCAATCCGTTGAACTAACTCAATCGATATGCTCGTAAGTAAACAAGCATGGCTTAATCTCATCTGTAGGGAGGGGTACATATTTATTCTTTCGCCTGTTGGCAACTTGAACTCAATTGATATCTCGTCTGGTGGAGAACTTGGGGAACTCACATAGAATCTGTTCACAGAAGCCATCCACACAAAGAAGCCATTCACAGAAAGAGACAAAAACCATTTATTCACTGCCTGCACGAAGCCGTTCACAGAAACCACCACACAAAGAAGCCATTCACACGAAGCCGTTCACTCACTGCATTACATTCACTACTCACTACACAAAGAGGCCGTTCGCTCTGGGGTCTTTATCATCTCTCGGTTATGTTGGCTCAATAGGTTCCTCCTTATCCCTCCTCTTGGCTAGTGATGTGTTCCTTTCTCCTCCTGTCGGCCAGTGATGGGGAAATCTTTCTAGCTAGGGTAACTCTTATCTCTCGGGTATGGTTGGAACAGGCAGGTATGGTTGGAACGGCCATGATTGTTGAACGGGGACATCTTTTCTCGTCGTCCGGCGGACTTCTCTGCGGACATCTCTTCTCTCGTCTGTTGACAACTTGAAAACTCAATCAATATCTTGTGATCGTGGCAACTAGGAAGCATATCCTATCTCTATTTTCCGGTGGGAACTTTAAATGGGTATAGAAAAGAGTTAGGGGAATGGGCACTACCTGGGTGAATGGCTCAACCTAGCTCCTCTTATCCCTGAATGTATCTATCCCCTCCCCTTCGTACCTCAGGGGAGCGACTTCGTACCTTTAGGGTGTTCATAAAGGACTAAAAATCAAGTGTTACTCTTTAGGGAAAAACAATACCTCTTCTCACGGATCACGGAGAAAGTCAAAGTGTTACTCTTTAGGAACGAAGTAGCTTTCCCGCAGCGGGGAAGGGCAATAAATCTTCTCACGGATCAAGTAGCCTCATCTAACGGAGAAAAATAATCCTCTAAAGGATCAAGTAGCATCGCCTCAAGTCGCATCGCCTCTCACGGATAAAAACCCCTTTAGGGCATATAAAGACTCCCTTCTAACGGTAAATGTCCACTAGGTATCTTCCCGGTTGAAATAATTGATCATGAATAGTATGACACTGACTCAGATGCTGATCCGGGCCTCTGAAAGCACCTCCTGCAGGACTGGATTCTCGTTCTGAACCGAAGACCAAAGAGAAAGAATCCCTTGTTTCTAGGATCTAGAAATCGAACCGGCATAGCTTGAGAATGTAGGCTTCTACTCACATATGCAAAGGGGTACCGAAGCCGAAAGAGTTTATTTAGGAATCTTTCCCCATAGGGGGTATGTTACTCGCGCCTAAGCTGATGTCTGGAATGCATATCTATTAAAATCTAGTGGGAAAGACTCTTTATATAACATGGTTCCGACATCGAATGATTCCCCACAAGGTGCCTGAAACTCTCATTTTGACAGCGGAAGTACATCCAGATTGTAAAAGTTTCATTCTCCGGTGCCCAATTCCTACCTTTTGCTTGGTGATTTTACTTTCGATTGAGGAACGGGGCTTGCCCTAGTATTCTAGTTATTAATGATACGTAGTAAAAACAAATCGTAAGATGAATCTTATACTTCCTAGCTAGGAGGACTACCCTCTATATTGACTTCGCTACTGAGACCACTTCCAAGTAAGAGCGCAAGCCGACCATACCATCTTTGCTGCGGAGGAACCTACATGTGAAAAAAGAACCGATCATACGGAGCCCAAGGCTTGCTGCCTATGCCAGATGCTCCTTTCTTTGGAACTACTAGTTAGTCTTGCCTATGAAAATAGAATAGTCAAACAAGGTTCCTGGAGACCGTGAAAAACTTTCATCTGATGGGCATATCTCTGTATAGAAACCGGGACTTTACCCTGTTGGGTGGGGAACATCTCAATTGAAATCGGGCGATCCCATGAAGGAAACGGGCATAGAGGCGAGGGACCATACCCTGCCAGATCTACTCGTGCGGTCAGCCTATGACACATACTTTAGGACGAATTCCTGGTCATTCCTACCATTTGTTCTCATCATGCCATTTTGACCACCTTGCAGCGTCGAAACAACTAAGGCAGAGGAAGAACCCAGCAGCTCTGTCAGCTCGGTTCTTCCTCTTGTGCCTTTTGCGCGTGGAATGAATTATGAAAAGGGGTTGGCCTAATCGTAGTCAGAACAACGAGATCAAAGAATGAATAGGGGGATAGTTGGCAGGATTAACAACCTTTTTTCTTAGTGCGAAACGCATTCTCTAACGAAAAACGAAAGAGGTTGGTAGGGAAAGCTTCCCGTCGAGTGGGATCAGAACGATCTTGTGTCTCCGTAGCAAATGGTCCATTTATTGATGGATCAAAAGGATCAAACTTGAGGAAAGAGCTTTGTCTTCAATAGCTTTAGCTTTTCCGGTCAGAAAGTTCAATCTGAACGATCAAGAGTTGAGAACAGTCCTTCTTTTGATTCGAAAAAGAGCGATTTCAGCAAGACAAAAAGAAGGAATGACCAACTTGCTTGTGGGATCCGCTTTTGAATCTTTAATGATTGGTCTTTATCTTTCCGTTTCGGAGAGTGCGCAGTTGTGCGCCTAAGACGAAAAGGGATTTATTGCAAGCTATTTCGGTGCATGGTCAAGCTCCCAAGATGGAGAATTGTTTCCTAAACAAAACCACATTCACCGGTAGGAGAAGGTGCTTATGCCAAAAATGGAATGAGACGCTACTACAGAGATCAGTAGGTGATCAGTAGGTCCAGCCGTCAGTACCTTATATTACACAAACCCTTTGGCCAGCTATTCGGCCTAACCTCTTAGGCATTCGTGGACGCGAAAGGCGGCACCCCTCACTCGACAAAAGGCAAAGCAAACTCAATTAAAGAGCGAGGTTTTTAGGATCCCCTTCTGGCACGAATGAGAAAGCAGCCAGCTGAGCTGGTAGAACAGGAAAAGCAGCACGCGTGTGGAAGAAAAGGGGAGTGCTTGCGGACATAAAGACTGGACTTCGTGCGTGGGTTCGAGTTCAGTACGAGTACCTCGTAGCCGAGCTACTATTATTAAGAGATCGGGGGTTGGCGAACCCTTTGCTCAACTTGAAGTAAAAGGAAGGTGCGCACCTATGTCCATCCTAACAAAAGAAAACCCCCCCCCTATTATTGGGCAATAGCTGCGGCAATAGCTGCAGGTTTAATTATCCAGAGGTTTCTCTCTCAATAGAAGGAATTGGGGAGTCCGGGCGCGGGAACTATCTTCGTATTGGCCGGAAGCTCAATAACCATCCCCAAAGAGAGGAAGTCAAAGATAGCTACTAACAGAGCTCAAAGCAGATAAGAAATCGGAAGAGACAGACGCAAGGAAGATCAGAGGCCAGAGGAGGCTCGAGAGACCTCTCGTCCTAGCAGCCGATCACTCACTAATAGCTACTACCAGATAAGCATAGGATAAGTAGTAACTACCTATAGCAGACTGCTTTCACTGGCCTTAGAGAACTACCAGCACAGGAAGGAAGTAAAGCTACATACTACTGGAAAGAGATGGCTAGATATAAGGGATTCTAATTCATCCTAGCTTGATATAACCTTTAGGAAGGAGATTGCTAAGGATAGCCCGGAAATAAAGAACTAAGACCGAAAAGCAGATAACCATATAGAGGAGAATAGGTAGCTGCTCTTGAGCCACCAATAGAAGGTTAAAAGAAGGAGGCTAAGCCTTCTCACTCATTAGTGCAATCTAATTCTATAGATAGCCGGAAGATATAATTCGTTATAAGGCATTCCAGCTTGATCTATCCCTACAGTCAAGCTAGCTACTAGGATAGATTCCCATCTAGCTACTAGGAGGGGGGAAGCAAAGTCACCTAAGCAAGTCAAGGACAGAAAGAAGAGCGTCCTATTATGCGACATAAATTATTAGGACACTAAATAGTCCGCTACTCTGATAGGATAGATAGGAGATAGAAGGAATTATTATCGCTTAGCGCTTGTGCTAAGGAAGACTCTCCTTCCAGGTTCCCGTCAAGGTTGGATTAGCTGAACTGAGGAACCACAGCCTAGCGTTTAATTGAAATCGTTAACCCGATCCTCGCTAGTTCTCATAGGGGCCTTCGACCAAGGGATAGTTTTGCAATTCTCAGTAAAGGTTACTAAAGCCAAACATTGAGTCGAACCCTCTTATAAAAATCGCATTGTTACTAGGGCAGCTAAGAACGTCGATTTCAGATTAGTCAACTTGCATTGAAAGAAAGAACCGAGACAGCGGACAAGAGCCTTCAAGGCAAGCCCGATCACGGTTTGACTTCCTCTTCCTCCTTGAAACCCCAACCCGCACATTGCTCTATTCACTGCACCTGCCTTGGGTCTTAGTTCGTAATGAAACTCCCAATTCTTCATTCAAAGGAGTGAAACAGCTTGACCATAGGGAAAGGAGAAGTTTTGCACAGCAAGCAGAGTGTCGATATAGAGGTCACGCATAGAATCGAAACGGGCTGGGCTATGAGACTTAAGGCTGGGCCAATCCTTGTGAAGTATTGAAGTACATAAATAAATGGCAAATTCCTGCGGAAGCCGGCCATTTATTTATAGGGATATCAACACTGACCGGAAAAGGGGAAGGATTTGCGCTTTCTTTTAAGAAGGTAAGAAGGATAAAGCGGTGCCAGCTTCTCTGTGATTGGGCTGTAACAATAAATAGAAAGGGAGCTGAGTCACTCGACTGCAAGGGAGAGGGGGAGCTAGCCCAGTGCCAACCCTGATTCTGAAAAGTCTTGGCCAAGCCGATCCAAGAGTGCACAGCACTTAGACCGTAGTATAGTCAAAAGACTTTGATTTCAAGCAAACCCCCATTCAATCGACTCAGGATTCAACTGCCCTACCCTTCTTTACTGCCTTAGGCTCGGTTGCTCTCGCTTAAGGAACTGGTTCCACCCTAGCCAAGGAAGTACCCCTATAAGGCCCAATGATCATGAACTGCGCAACCGTGGCCACCAAATCGATAATCTAATATGGATGGAGGGGACCAGGGGTTTAACCATGAAGAAGATTATTACAAAGAATTTGATAGCAAGAAGCGAAGCTAAAGGCCTCCTAAAGAAAGAGTAACGGAACTATAAAAGTAATAGTGAATATTTGAGTTGGTACTTTGGTCCCTCTCCCTCAATACTAAGGACCCGCTTTTCTCTTTCCAAAGGAGGGGTTCGAGAATGCCCAACCGGCGACTGGAGGCTGCATAGAGTTCTTCGGAGAATGGTGCACATTTAAGAGCCAGCCAAGATGTATTGATAGAAGAGACTGATTCCACTTTCTGAACTCGTAGGAAAATGCATATCGTTGGGGAAAGAGATCCAGTTTCATTGGGAAAGCGGAAAGTAGGAAGTGTGAAGATGGGAGATACAGACCTAGAGCAAGAGCAAGGCCAAGACATAGATCTCGATCTAGATTGAAGCCCAGAGATGGGCCCTGCTGGGGTCGAGGCCAAGAACGAGCCAAATAAGTAAGGGAGGCGCAGATCCTTAGTCAAATCGGGATCCTGATAGAGATCTGTGACGAGCCATCCGGGCGACGGACGAACTGCATCAAATAAAGTCGGATTTGTCGGATAAAGACAGAAATTCAAATACTCAAGCATGCTCATGCTGGGGAAGGGGAAGCACTCCGGCACCTGTTCCTTAATTCAAATACTCAAGTCGATTCGGAAAGGGGCCCCTGTTGAAAGCAATAAAGGGGGTGCCTTAGCGTGCCCTTTCTCTAATCCTAGGTAAAGCGATTCGTGCACTCATCCGCCCCACAAGGAGATAGTCCTGGTCGATTGGTTGGGATAGCAGACTTAATAGTTGGAAAAGTCCTATATAAAGTAAAGTAGTCAACTGCTTGGTCGAAGGGGTACGAGCTCAAGGTGAAGTACCAAATACAAAAAGAAGGGCTTTAGCACTTTCTGACTTCTTTGGATGACTCAAAAATATAGGAATGGTGGTATTGTGTCGTCTGGACTCCTTCCCCCTTTTCTAAAGTGGGGCTCTTCTTCCGTTTAGCGATTCCAAAACAGAAGCGGTAACTGTTTTTTCATACCTGACTCATAGAATATGGCGGGGAAGCCGGCCCCAAAAGCAAAAGAAGAGAGCTCAAGCTACGGGTTCAAGCTAACGGGAAGTCGGTGGGAAAGAACTTCTCTTTCAATAAGAAGAGGGTCATAAGTCTACTAAAGCAGGTGCCTGAACTGGAGCTGAAGCGTAAGCCACTTAAGAGGTCGAGGACGAGATCTACTTCGATTGTTGAGTCGGGCAGACAAGCGGGTGAAGATGTATATAAAAAGGAAAGGAGTCGAAACCAGATGGCACGACGCCTACTTCAAAGTCTTAAGAAGATCGGAACCTCTCCTATTCAAACATTTAATGTATTGACTGATCAACCTAAGCAAGCTTCCCGGCTTGGCTCTGATTGAGGGATTCTTCTTGCCAGAGGGGATAGATCTTTTGGACGCTGCGGGAACCACTTAAAGGGTTTCCACTTCCTACTCTTGAATTTCTATCTCGATTCCAGGCTTTCGGCTTCGTTCTTCTCCTTATGAACTTGATCACTTGTGCCCGTGACATATAGGGGCCTATCGAACTATCTTTTTACTGGGACATAGGTTTTGGAACTGACCAACTTCCCGACTCGGCAACTCCCTTTAATTAAATGAGGCATCCTTAATATACTTCTGTACTTCTGAGGCTGCCATATCTGCTACCAGTGTGGAGGTGAAAGCGGACTACGGATGGGCGAACCTACGGACGTAATGCCTTAGTTAAATGTTAAATAAAGAAGAGTAAGTAAATCAAGGCCTAGAAAGCTGGAAAGCTGCTTGTGTGGGAGGGAACCGAGGGAAGCTTGCTGGAGATGGACCGAAAGTTGCTAGCTATGGATCGGGATGGGGGATGCACGGTATCGAGGAAATCTTTCTAGTTTCTGTTGAATCAAATAGTGAAAGTCTGAATACGAATTACGTTGAGTAAGAGACAATCGTTCTTTTGTAGCAGAGGGACTAGAATGATCAGGGGGCGAGGTGTGAACTACAGATCATAAACCAGATAATCGACCGGGATTACCATGCTAGTAGCGCTTATCAAGTTGAGCGATAGGGTTGATTGATGTGAAAGAGAGGGGCCCAGATCCGCCCCCCCTAACAGATTGAGAACGGAAGCATGAATTTGTCTTTCCTTCTTTCCTTCCTTTGTAGGTAGTTGGTATGCCTTCCTGGGGCATCATGTCCGAAGGTCTGCCTAGCCGCCTGTACGAAGGCCTGCCTACAAAGGCCTGGTGGACGAAGGGATATCTATCTTCGTAGCCCACTCTTTTCCTTTCCGTTGAGCCAAGCACAAGCCGAATGGTAGAGCAAGCAAAAGGTTCTCAAGGGTTTTGGTCTTCACCTTTTACTCACATATAACACATTGGAGTGCTTGCTCAACCGCTTTTACTCATTGCTTGATCGAGACCAGGTTTTCTAAGATTCATGTGGGTCAGTGCTCCTCAGCCTTGAGAGCTTTATATCTAAGATATGTTAGTGCGGACAGGTATATTAATAACCTTAAAGGACCTGGAAGCTACGGAATCCTGCTTGCTCCTCCCTGTTCGGCCTATATGTGTTTTCTAGTACCTTTCCCCTTTCCCTTGGATTGGAAGGAACTCCTAGTTGTTGGTTCGGTGACGACTTGAGCTCTGAACAAGCGCAGATAGGGATTTCACCTCCCTCCCATCTGACCTCCTCTAAGGTGAAAACTCTCTGAATCTCTTTCCGTTTTGATTCTGGTTCCAACTAGCTTCATCAAGACTCATTCGAGTTCTAGTCAGGCTGATTTACAACAATGAACCTCCAACTATTATACTTATCTGATCTAAGAAGGGATTAGGGGGTGGGGAGACTTTGATTTAATGAGTTCTTTGTACTGTGTCTCATTCTACTACGATCAAATCCTTGTGCTTGCTCGGATCGTTGGGTGTTCTTTCGATTAGACATTAGCCTTGCCCTCTCAAGACCCTCTATGTGTTATGTGTGTGTTATACGTCCATCCCTCCCTACCCAATTCAAGTAGACCTATCTTATGTGCTCAATCAAGACCTACCTCTGAGATACAACGACTCGATCAAGTTTTAATCAATCTTCATTGGTCGAGCAGAGAGAGTGCTCAGCTGATTGATCTTGTTAAAAGATCTCTTGAGAGTGCTGAGCAATATCTCTGGTGAGTAGAGATTTATTTATCGAGAAGTGATACAACCTCTCGATTAGACCTTGCTCTGGAATAGAACTTCTGGTGGGTTGATCAAATAAAATGTGTTCTTGTTAGAGCTTTTAAACCTCTATCTATCTATCTCGAAGATGAATTGATATCTCTTTATTAAGCTTGGAGATGATTGATTAAACCTCTTGATTGATATCTCTCGATTACTCCTCTCGAGCTCAACTTCGAGCTTGGGCTGATATCTGCGATGGGTTTCTTTTCTCTACTGGAATCTCTCAATTAGACCGACCCACCCGTTCATTCAAGACCTTCCTTCTATGTGCTGATCTAAGTTCCTTGTGCTTGCTCTGTGGAACTCAAGACATACGGTCCTCTAACCTTTATATATGTGTAGTTGGTTTGAGGGAGGAGGAGTTTGATCGCTTTCTCGTTATTCATTGCATCTCTCTCTAACCTTTGTGTATTATACACAGTCAACAAGAGAAGGGGGGGTTAGGGGTTGATAGGTGCCTTGAATCAAGAAATAAATATCTTTGAAATAAATCAATCAATCAATCAATAATAAATCAATAATACAATCTCTTATCTAGCTTAAGCAAGCATAAGGAAAGCATATCTATTGCAAGCCTCTGCAAGCATCGTTAAGCAAGGTTAAGAAAGGTTATCTCTAGTGCCTCTTGGATCCTGTGTGAGTTTGGTAAGGTAGTTCAAGTGTTAGTGTAGGTAGTGTTCCTCAGTGGTAAGTGTAAATTCGTATGAGTGTAAGGGTGAGTGCTATTGTTTGTGGTGCTATCTATCGAAGGCAGTAGTGGAGGTGCAAGCTATGGAGAGTATCATTGTTGGGCTAGGACTAAATCAAATTCTATTGCTAAAGCACATCAATTTCACTAATTTAATAACCAGTTGTTGGATCTCCTTTATTCCAGAGGCTTATTCCAGAGGCTTATTAAAGTGACCATCTAGCACGTGCACAGTCTATCCCAGTTGAAGATTAGTCCATTGCCCTTCTATACGTCACCAGTTGGTGGATCTCCTTTAGCACGTCACCAGTGATCTCCTTTAGGCCATCCGAATCATAGCAATAAGTACAGTGACCTTGACGAATCATAGCAATAATAACGTCCACAGTGAATCAATTATCACATAGGATTCAAAGAGATTAGTACAGTGACCTTTAGATTCACAGAGATTAGTACAGCCGATTCACAGCCGTAGGTAGGTTCATTAGGCAAGGTAAAACAAGTGATAGAGGAGTTCAGATTTAGTGCTAAAGAAAGAGGTTGAAACGCGGGTTCATGAGCTTTTCCACTATCTTATCTTATCAGTCTGGTCGCGGTAACTGCGTATTTCCTGGTCTTACCCGGTCCCGGTAACTGCATTGGGATTAGCCCTGTTGAAGTTTTTTTAGCCCATCAGATCTAGGCTTTTTAAGACCGCTAAGATCTTATCAACACCGCGTGGTCGAGTCTATAGGTGTTGAATCTGCTTCCTGGGCACAATAACAACCCATACAATTTACCTTATGTTCATTAGGCAAGGGAACACAGGGGAAAACGGTAAATTTCAACTGTAGATATATTGGGGGCCTCTCACGGATCAAGTCACCTTCGCATAGCCTCATGTCGCCTTCTTTAACCGTTAGAAGGCTATGCGAAGTCGACATGATCCGTTAGAAGGAGGGCTGGAGGCGATGCGACTTGAACCGTTACGATAAGAGTTCGGCTCATAAGCCTACCTCCTCTACGCTAGCTCAGCTGGTCTACCTCCTACTGCTACTCTCGCTAGATAGTTCTTGGGATGGTCATCATCCCGAGCTGGTTGGTCTGGTACCTCGACTCGCATTGTCGAGTGATAATCTGTTAGTGACCGAACCCTAATAATTAGTCTAGTTCTAATCTGGCACCCCTGAATCGTCCTAGTCGAGTTAGTAGGCTGGATCCTGACCTCGTCCTGCTATTGGGCCATCATCCTTGCCTCGTCCTAGTTGCTGGGCTGATAAGCATCCTGACCTCGTCCTGCTCATGGGATGGGTTTTCTCATCCATACCGACAAGCAACTGGTCTGGTTGAAGCTGTGACCTATAAAGATAATAATAATAAAGGTGAAAATAAAAAGGTAAATGCCCGCCACCACATAATCGATCGCTGCCTCTTCCTTTCCTTAACGCGGAGCGGGAATAGTAAATAGAGGATAGAGCCGGGAAATCGATTGACTTGCAATAGGCCGCCATAGACAGATAGTGATAAGGGTGAAACTACCGCCCGCCGATAGCGAGTACACTACCGATAGCGGGAGAACCTTTATCCATACGGAAGCTACAGCTAGCTAGGCCCCTTCGTGCTTATTGATAGAGCGAGAGCGAAGCCCTCTCACTCAATAGCCATTGCCCGCCCAGGCCCGTTCCTTTTGTACAGCTTGAATTCCTAGAATAAAAAGGTTTTTTCCATTATCGATCTTCCCTTCCCTATAGTGGTTTATCGAGTCACTCCTAACTATATATATATGAAGAGGTTAGTGATTCGAAGGACTGTGATTACGATCGTCCATATTAAGATCCTTCTGGTAAGAAGTGTAAAGAGGAGGAATATGGATAAGGACGCCTGAAAGGAAATGAATCCATAATTAATATATTTATATATATTTTCCCCGGTATATATATTTTATCCGGTCAGGTAAGATGAACAATGATAGGCTATGCTATATATTAATAATAATCAAGATGGATAACATAAGCATGTATCATGAGCTGCAACGTGATCAATAATTCTATGGAACAATTGGGTTGGGGTTTTATTTGGAGAGGGGAAAGGGCCGCCTAAGCTGGGCAAGCTGGGTGGCCTATGGCTGGCCCCCCGGTTCGAACAATTTAACCCTACACCCTATTATCTATAGAACTTTTTGTCATTGGCAATCGACGGTGGCCGGGGCTTGGGCTGAGGGCCGCGTAAGCGAGCTCATGCGACCATCCAGATATAAGAAGCGCGAGGGTCTTTAGGGGTTCTCTCTTAACGGACGGATGAAGCGTGGGTCGACCTCACAACCAAGCCCTCGACACACCTGCGAACGAGGAATAAGGCCGAGGAACAACGATTCCTTCTCGACCAATCGATGAGGTTTACCCTTAGCAATAGAAATACCGAACAGAAACCATGCTTGCAGCGCCTACAGCTTACCTTCTGCTCCCCTACTGACTAGCATGAATGACCGATCGATCCACGGTTAGTTCCATGCGTTGATAGAAAAATCGACGTTCATTACCTGGATTCATGCTCGGCCTATCGGTATTCGTATTGATTCATCGAAGAAGTTCCGAATCTGAATTCACGCTCGGTCAACCAGTATGAATAGCTGGTTCACCAGTATGAATAGCTGGTTCATCAGTTGGCCATCATATGAATTGGTTTCTCGAGCAAGGAAGGAAAGCCCTGCCCAACCTAGTTCTTGCTCCCGAATGAACGGCCATATATATTATGACCTTGTTCTTGTTCACGGGTGATTGGGCCATGCTACGAATACACGCAACCATATAGAGAGAAGAGAGAGTATGGAACAGCTGTCAATAACGAAAAATGTGAAGAACAGACAAGGGCGGCGAACAAAGCAGTATGCAAGCCCGGAAGCCATAGCTGCATGCATCGATTTTTGTGGAACAATCAAGGCGTGAATAGCGTGAATAACTGGGATGAATGATGAGGCGTTGATGAGGCGGTTCTATAGTATTGATGGAGGGGAATAGGTGTGATGGGAAGAGGTGCCTTGAGGTTGGGAATAGGTGCCTTTATGGGGCGAGGTTATTCCTTTAGTGGGGAGATTGGCTTTCTCCTAGATAGGCTTTCTACTAGATTGGCTTTCTCTTAGATAGGCTTTCTACTAGATTAGTGGTCTACTAGATCCTTCCTCGAGATTGCTTGGTCAAACACTTTCACTAAGGGAATAAGAAACCATCGCAGTTGGCCATCGCAGTTGTATGAACAGAAAAGCTCAAATCTACTCGGTAAAAGCATCGCAGTAGGACCATCGCTGTTGGCCATCGCTGTTGTATGAACAGAAAAGCCAATTTCCCTTAACAAAAACCATCGCAGTAGGACCATCGCAGTTGTATGAACAGAAACGCTCAAATCTACTCGGTCAAAGCATCGCAGTTGGACCATCGCTGTTGGCCATCGCATTACCGGTGTGAAGCAATGTATTTATAGAGGGAAGGCAGCTTTTGTTAGTGAAATTGGATATTTTGTTTAG
>Ga0316215_1000009_pt1 | contig 36412 bp, 46 predicted proteins | sample NRE5metagenome_FD_207796 | JGI IMG/M metagenome (GOLD analysis project Ga0316215, IMG submission 207796) | Spruce roots microbial communities from Maridalen valley, Oslo, Norway - NRE5 | ecosystem: Host-associated > Plants > Roots > Unclassified | place: Norway: Oslo | collected 2017-09-15
TTGAGGGCGACTCTCCGGATCATTTCAAGACCTGCAAAATCGGGGAAGATATCGGTCGCGCAAAAGAATGGGCAAAGAACTGGTATCCGAACGCCGAAATCCTGATCGCCGAAGACGAGGACGACGAGGACGATGATGCCTCGGTGACGAATGGAGAGCGCAAGTGACCGATCCCAACGATGACACCAATCCGAAAAAATGGCAGTTCGGGGATCGGATTGAAAATGATGCCGCGAGCTACAACAACCCTACCAGGATCGGGTATTTCGTGCGCCGCGCCGTTCGCATCGGTCGGGTTAAAGCGGGACCGTATGTGCAAATCACTGACGGAAACGGCAGTTTTTGGGAGTGCCCGGCGGATCGTGACCATCGGCTGACGAGAATAGAATTTAGCAAGTTAGCGCCAGAGCGCTCCTGACCGATGAGTGAGAACATGCCCCGCATGACAGACGAAGAAATCCAGCGTGTCTTTGACGACTATAACCGGTTGCGCGCCCGAGAGAGCTATTGGGTGGGCGCGGGGATGGCTCTTGTGGAGTATCTTCATAAGAATCACGGGATGCGGTATGCCGACATCTACGCGATTGCTGAGAGTCAGGAATGGACCAAAAAGGCCAAAGCGGCCCTTGCCGTGATCCGCATGGAAAACAACGTCACGCCACTTCGGCGCTCTTGAGCAGAAAGCACCACAGATGACCATCCTACCGATTTGTTGCGTTACCGGCCGGATTGCAGGCGACCCCTTCGCGTGCGGCGACTGCGATCCCTGCGGCGCTGCGCATAAGGTGCCGGATGTCGTAAAATCGCTTATCAAAGAACGGGATGAATGGGCTGATAAGTACGCCAACGCCATGATGGAACTGGATGAGCTTCGTCCTTCTCCGCATCCTGACGGCAGGGACTTACGCTCCTAAGCGAGGATTGCCATGGAAACCAAGCCAGAGCCATTTTGGGCTACGCGGAAAGACGATTGGGGCAATCCCAAGGGGAGATACTCGTTCCGAGGCCGCAAGGACGGCTGGGCCTGCCACCACTGTGGTGGTTTATTTCGCGGCTTGAAAAGCCTTTTGGAGCATCAGGAAAGAGTACTCAACGCTGCTGGGCAAGCAGCGCGCCTCACCGCGGAGCCCGATGATGATGCCCCGGCCAATGATGCTGCTTCGTCATCGTCATCTTGATCCAGCGCGCCCCTGAGAACGGATTCTGATCCGCGCGAGCCATGGCGTGGGCCGCGATGATGATGACGACGACCGCGATCAGCACCCAGAACGATCGCCAGCGGTTCTCGCGGTTCATCTAGCGTACTCGCCATCGACGCCGTGATCTCCCTTGATGAAACCGCGGCCATGGCGAAGCTCTCGGATGTCCTCCTCAATTGAGGCGATGCGCGTATCCTGAACGGCGACCTTGGTCAGAATATTTGTCAGTTGCGAGAAGGCCTCGCTCAACGCGTCCTGACGGAACGTTAGAGATGCCATGTCGTGGCGAAGCACTCGGATATCTGCCCTCAACATCATGACAAAAAACGCCGCTCCTAGCAGGTACGCAACGATCTGGGCGATCTGCAGTAATGCCGATAGGTCCATGACGTTAACGAGATTCTGTGGCGGCATTTACAAGCCGGGAATGATCGGCATCGCAGCGAACCCGGCCGCACCCGTGACGATCGCATTGATCAGGGTCAGCACATTGGTCTTGGTGAGCTGGGCCATGCCGGCGCAGCTCGTGAACAGCGGTCCGCTCGGCGATAGGTTGTCGATCGTCTCGGCTGCTTGCTCAACCCCGGTGAATAGCTTCGAGTCGGGTTGAGCCAGCGGTTTGCCGTCAGCGCCTAGCACGTTCATGCCGTTGACCTGCTTGTTCACGATGATGGCGTCGTAGCACTGCTTGCGTACGGCAGACGCCGGGGTATTGGCGGCCGCCGCCAAGGCCGATGCGTATTTCAGATCGTCCTGTGACGCCGCGACAAGCTTGTCCCAGATCGCGTGCGCATCCTTCTCGACGTTGCCGGTGATCAGCTTGGGCGCCGGCGCGGTTCCAGTAGCGGCCTGGAAATCGGCCTGGCCATTGCCGGTCAGCGGCACCAGCTTCAGCTTCTGCTGCGCCTGCGCGCCGGTCGCGGCGGCCATCATCACACTAAGGGTGATAGCCTGAAAGATCCTCATGCGGCACCTGTCGCGGCGTCTTTCGCCATCAGCTCGGGGTGGGTCTCGGTCACGGCTGTTTTGGCATTGGTCGCGGCGGTGGCAACAGCCGGGGTGTACTGCATGTGCTTGGCGACCTCGACCGCAGCCGCAGTCGTTGCGGTCTGGGTGACGTTCTCCAGGAATTTCGCCGCCTGGAGGTGGCCGGTCGTGACCCACCATGACCAGAACGTGGCACCGGCCGAAGTCGCCATGCCGAGAAACGTCTCAAGCCCGGCGCCGTTACTGACAATCCCGTGCGTCACCAAAGCGGCTCCGATGAGATTGAGGACAATTCGAAATGCCCACGCGGCGAGCGGCTCCCATGCTTTCCAGTCCATTATCGTGCCTCCTAATTGGCGTCACAGGTCATAAAAGTGGGGAACGTGAGACAGTGCCGTCTTTTCAGTTCAGCGGCATAGGCTGCCGCCGACTCTTTGGCGTCGCGTTCCTTGTCCTTGGCGATCTCGTCGCGCACGATGGCGCGGGCATCGTGCTCGGCCTGCCAGGCGGTACGATCGCCGATGTACAGGCCGTAATCCCCGTTGGGATGGCCGCCGTTCTGAGCCATGGCCGGCCCGGCGATCAGCACGAGCGCGATGAGGGCGGTTTTCATTGGACCTCCATGGTGTGCTTCCAGAGCGACAACCAGCTCTTGCGCATGGCATAGCCATTGATCTTGCTGGCATCGCCGACAAAATGCCCGACATTGAGCATTGACGAGACGCCCAGGAGGCTGTCCTTTTGGGCATAGGGCAGGCAGCCGCACAGCACGAAATCCCCGACGCCGCATTCCAGCGTGGTCGCAGGCGCGACGATCATCTCGGGATGGTCCAGCAGATCGAGGCCGGTCTTCTTGGCGAGCGCCGAATACCCATCGCGGCCAGTGACCTGTGACAGGCCCTGACCGCGGAAATCCCAGCCGTCATCCGTTCCGGCGTGATTGCCCATCCGGCCGCCATAGGCCTGATCGGCGATCAGTCGAGGCTGATGCTGCATCTCGATCGCCTGGTCGTGGGTAAAATGGCTCGGAAAGACCTGGAGCAGCCGACCGGCGCTGTAGTTCATGTTCTCCTGCATCTCGGCGCCGCAGCCGCATTCCTCAGAGAATTGCGCCATGGCGTGGCAGATCAGGAGATCGGAGGTCAGGCCGTACCTTGGGAAGACGGTCGGCGCCGAGGCGATCATGCCCTCGATCAGCCCAGGAACATGGGTGTCAGCGTTGGGCCACAGCTTCCTGAGCGCATCTGCGAATGTCATGGCTGCCTCCGTTCGAGGGGAACCATGGCAGGGTGTGGCTTGCCAGCAACGCACCGTCAGGGTTGATCTCGCGTTTTCATCCCTTCCATGAGGCCATAATCATGGTTCCTCGAATATCGGTGAAAATTGAAATAGTGGCCGTTGAAGCCGGATAAGTGAGCTTGTGCAGGCCGTAAAAAGTGTGGGTGCCGAAAAATGGCGGCAGGGTAACAGTCGGAGCTATGCCGGATAGACCGCCCTCCCATCCCGTATTGGTGTCCACATCAAAATTAACCTCGGTACCGGAAAAGCCATGTGTAGTATCTATGCCAACCCCCGCTTCGAACCCACCGCATACCGCACCCGACGCACAATTTGCATAACCAGTGTGGCGCATGTCGACAGTCAAAGGTTCGTAAGCATAGCCAATCAAGATTGTCATGCTGAACGTTGTCGTAGCTTGAACCGGGGCCCAATCGACATTGGCAGTCGAAGTTAATGCGTAATTATAAACCTGAGTGGACGATAGGAACGGAACGCCAGCACGCAAATTTATGGTCCGTTGATTGTATGCGTTCCAGAGATTGTAGACGCGGGAAGGACCATAATTGACATAAGCCGAGACCTGGCCGGCGCTCCCGGCGTCGGTCTGAAAGGTACCGACGAACGTACCTTGGTTCGCCGCAATGCCAGTCGCACTGACACTACTACATGCCGCATTCGAGCAAATCTCAGTGCTGGTCGTCAGCGCATCGTTCGTCAAGATACCATTATACTTGGTGATGCGGCGCGTAATCGGTCCAGCACTGTTGAAGAATTGAAGCTGGGAAAACCGAACGCTACTGGAGCCATCTCCGGTTACACACCATCGGTTGTAACGGTACGGAATATTGTTGCTGGCATTGATGGAAATCGTGTATGTCGCGCCGTTTGTCCCAGGATTTACATTCCTAACGTCGAGAATCTGCCAGTTCGACGCATCGTTACTCCCTTGCGTGACGACCTGCACGAAAGTAAGCCCGGAATTGAATAGTGGCTGGTCTGATGGAGCAGTTACGACAACCTGGGTCAGCACCTGTGTGTTTCCCGAGCCCCAATCTTGACCCGAGCAATTCGCAAAAGTTCCAGTATTCGACGGCGCAACGACGGCGGAATTGGCAGCCGTCTTGGATACTGTGCCATCAAACGCTGCAGAGGCGCGCACCCATGCTGTCGAGCCGGTGCCGGTGGTGATATAGCACGGGGCGCCGCCACAAGTGTTGCTCGTGGACGGCGTGATCAGCGTCGGCCCGGTCGGCAGCATCGACGAGTCCCATTTGCGGGTCGCGCATACCGGACTGCCACCGTTTAAGGTGATAAGAACATCGAATATCGTGCCGGCGGCCCAAGTAGAAGAACCGCCAAGCGCGCAGGTCAAACCGACTTGATCTGTCGCACTCGACGTGAACGGATACATCGACATGACCGTGCCGTTGTAGATCGGCACCAAATTGCCCGGACCATCCGGACCATAATAGACATTCTGGGCACCTACCGTATCGACGTTGATCTCGGGGACGCCGGAGATCAGCGTCAGTCGGCCGGCCGGCGGCGTCAGAACGACGGCAGCGCCGGTCTGATTGTTGACCGAGGTAGCACCGGCATTCGCCACCGTGATATTGCCGCCTGTGGTCGAAACGGTAATGGCGGTCCCGGAAACGATACTGGGATTGCCCGTCTGGCCGTTGATGCTGGCGACGCCCGAGGTCGCCTGCGCACCCAGCGCCTGCGCGCTCCAGTTCGAGACGCCATCCGAGATGAACAGGAACCCGCCGTTGGCGTTGTTGATCGTCTGCGAGCCGGTGCCGCCGTTGATGTTGTCGCTGCCATTACGGATGATGATCAACGTATTGGTGTTGGAAACAAATCCCTTGAAGTCCTGCACGTAGAGGTGCTGGCCGGCATTGACGCTGGAGGCGGCCGGGAGCGTCCATGTGCGCGAAGCGGTCAACGTGGTCGACGTGGCCACCGTGCGGTCGGTGGCGAGGATCTGATAATTGGTGTCGCCATGCGGCGTCAGCCCGTCGACATTGAGTCCAGCCGATGCGCGCGCGCCGGCGGCCGTCGAGGCGTTGGTGCCGCCGCTGGTCAGGGCGATCGGGGTGGTCGCGGTCAGCGTCGTGAATGATCCGGCCGCCGGCGTGGTGCCGCCGATCGCGGGCGGCGTGGCGTAGTTCTGGGTAATGAAAGTGCCGCAGGCAACGCCGGCAATCTGGCACGTGCCACTGACGTTGAACGTGCCGGAGAATGTGTCAGTGCCGGAGAACGTCTGGTTGGTCGCGAGCCCGGCCAGCGTGGTGCTGGCGCCGGGCAGCGTCATCGTGGTGCCGTCGGTGCCCGACAGCGTGATGGTATTGGTGACCGTCAGCGTCTTGCCCGCGGTCACCGAGATACCGGAGACCGTGAAGCAATTGACCGCGGCCGCGTAGATGAAATGCCCGCTGGCATCCATGCACACCGCGCCTGTGATCGTGCCTGAAGTAAGGAGAGCGGCGGCCGTCATGTTGCCAGCGAACACCACGTTCTGTGTGCCGGTCAGCACGCCCATCGCGACGGCGAGGCTCTTGTTGCCGACCACGGCGTCGTAGGTCGAGCCTTGGCCGGCCAGGATTCCGCCATTGGTCGAGCTGGCGCCGAACACGCCCTGCCCGTTCAGAGTCGGGCTGACCGCGGCGTTGTAGATCTCAAGCCCGGTCGCCGGGGCAGCGCCGCCAAATCCAGCGCCAGTGAACTGCGGGGTGTCCGTCGTGGCGCCGAACGAGTAGGTGTTCCCGCCCGACATCGCGCCGGGCGCGGTCTGGCCATTGCCGGAATTGAGCGTGATGGTGCTGCCGGTCAGCTTGGACGATAGCGTAGCGAACGGGATGGCCTGGCAGGGGCCTGGGCCGACACCAAGGCGGCCGATGACGACGTTGGCCGGGACCGGCGTCGGGAACGAGCACTGGGCAAACGCCACGCCCGGCAGCAGCAGGAAGGCGGCGAATAGGAGGTTCCGGAGGGCGGTTTTCATGGTCGGATTGTCCTTTTGCGGTCCTGGCCAGCAACGCACCGTCAGGGCTGTGCAGCCTGCCCGCGGTCATTTAGAAAGCGTGCCCGCTGTTCCGGCATCGCGGTCCGATAGAAGTCCTGTACGGCCCGCGTGCTCATCCTGGTGGCCGGGTTGAGCGTAGTCCGGACATAGAATTTCTGCAGGCCGGCGGGGATGCCGAGTTCGGTCATGCGCTGCTGGGCCCCCGGGATATCGCCGCGCTGAATCTGGCGTCGGATGTCCGGGAGTGCCTGATTGACCTGGAACTCGTGCTGGGTCCGCGCCGCGTACATCTCGCCGACCGCCGGGCCGCCCGGCGCGCCCTTGGCGAAGGTCAGGCCCGCAAACGGCCCGAACGCCTGCAGCGCGTTGATCTTGGCGTCGCCATCGCCCTTGACGAGATCGTGGACAGCACCGAGCTGGCCGACCGGAAGCTGGGAGCCGGCAATATGCGCCGCGATAAGGCCGAGATTGCGCAGATAGCGCGCGGGGGTATCGGCATCGGGATCATAGACCTTGCGGCCGAATCCGGCATCGTTCGACATGATCTGCCACGCCGGCCGCAGCAGCGTCCCCATCTTGCGCCGCATCATGTCGAGCGGCCCAGTCATGTAGCCGGTAAATTCCTCGCCGATCTTGCCTGCCGGGTTGCGCATATAGATCGCGGTGCCGTCGGCGCCGTGCCCGACCATGACGCGGTCACCCTTGCCGGGTTCGTTCTGGCTGGTCGCGGACAGATCGGACAGCAGCCGCAATGGCTGGATCAGTTCGAGCGGATGCTCGCGAACTGCCTGCATCTTCGCCATGAAGCGCTGAGCGTAGCCATGATATTCCTTTTCCAGCGTCGAGTCATTGCTCATCACGTTGAAGGCGTTTTGCAGTAGCGAATTGCCGACGTACATCAGCGCCATATCCATCCCAACGACCGTCATCGCCTTGCGTCGCGCCATGGATTTCGCATAAGAAACCGCCTGCGCTGTCTCTGGATCGGCCGCCGCGATCGAGCCTTGACCGAATCCAGCGTCGCGCTCGATCTGGGCGATCACGTCCTTCGGCAATCCGGTGAACACATCCTTGAGCACGCCCAGATTGCCCATCGTGAAGGAGCGCGAGAAAAGCAGCATGTTGGCGATCTTGGTTGCGCCATCGCTCATCGCCTCCTTTGGCAGCGCGCCGGCATAGCGGTTGGCGAAGTGCGCAGCCATACGCGAAGATGTCTGCTGGTCGATCCCCTTCGCCATCGCATCGCTGCGGAAGTTCGTATAGAGCCCCATCTGCAGATCGGCGACACGATCCCACAAGAGCGTGTTGTGCCAGAAGTCGCCGGCCTTATCGATTGCGCTCTTGACCGCGGTCCCGGCCGCCTCGTCGAACAGACCGGGCACGAAGCCCAGCACCTTCGCGGTCCACGATCGACCCGGCGTCAGGTCGGGCGCTTCCATGATTGAGGTGATGTCCTGATTGAAGAAGCGGTGGCCGATCGGCACCAGTCCGCTGTCGATCGCCTCGTGCATCAGCGGCACATTGTTCTTGGCGCGGTTTCCCTCGAAATAGACCTTGAACGTGGCGACCTTGCCCGGCATCGCAGGCAGCGCCCGGCCCCATTCGACCGCGTTGTGGATCATCGGCGAGTTCATGATCAGGCTCATGGTCTTGCCCTTGAGCCCCATCATCGCGCCGTAGAGCGGGCCGGATTTCTGGCTCAGCACCGCGCGCAGCGGTCCCTCGAAATCGCCGTGAACATACAACGGTTTCTGCTCAAAGACGACGTTGCCGTTCTCGTCCTTGACAGCCTGCATTTTTCCTTCGACTTCCTGCAATCGCGGCTTCCATGTCCGGAATGCCGGATGGTCGAGCGTGAACCATTTGGTGTCGCTGCCGGCCGGAATTGCGCCCTCGGAAACCGTATCGGTTCCGGTCTGCTTGCCATATTCGCGTATGTTGTTGATCAGCGTCCGGCCGGCGATGGCATCCTCAAGCTGGGATGTCGCCAGCGGCAGCACGCGGATGTCGCGCGCCAGCATGGCCTGATCGCCGTACTTGGCCTTCGCCGCCGCCTCGGTGTCCTGCGATTCCATATACTTGCGCTTGAGCATGTTGCCGGTGCGGGTTTTCAGGTTCATGCCCTTACCATCCAGCGCGGTCACGGTCTCTTTACCACCGGCGCCGACGGTGTTGATCACCATGCGCGGGGTATAGGCTGGCAGCCCTTCGCCTTCGACCATGCCGGCATCGCGCGCGCGAACCCATGCGTTTTGCGCGCGGGTCTGCAGTTGCTCCACCGCTGCGCGTTCCTCAGGCTCCAGCGTAGCCAAACCCTGGTGCTCGCGCATGCTGGCCGGCTCGCCGAGCTGCAGCGACTGGCTCTCCTCATCCGCAGCCGTCCACATCCGCGCGCGCTGTTCCGGCGTGAAGTTGCCGGAGATATCGTCGTCGATCCGCGACCAATCCCAGCGGTTGCGCCGCAACGAGTTGGCAAAGTCCTTGGCCATCGCCATGCTGTCGCGAGTGCCGCGTGCCATCGGCGCCGTCAGCATCTGCGCGTCGCGGCCGATGTCGAGCAGCTTGTTGCCGGCATCCTTGAACGCAGCGGCGAGGCGGCCGGGCGGGCTGGCAGGTTGCTGAGCAATAGGAATTTCTTCCGGTGGCGTCCGTGCCGCGCCGAGATCACCAGGCTTGCCGCCGGTTTCAGTCAGGACCTCCTCGTCTGCTTTATCGAGCTTCACTTCCTCGCGCGGCGCCGTGATCTCGTTCTTTAGGAACGCGTCGGCCTGCGCATCATGCACCGCCTCGGCGGGGTGGATGCCGTCTTCCTGCCACATCTGCTTGAGATTGGACTCGATTACCTTCCCCTCTATTATTTTTGGCAATCCACGCGCAGCGTCTCTTTCTTTTTCTCGCTCCCAATCCATCCGCTCGGCCCAGGCGCCTGGATCATTGTGGTAAAAAGCTTCTTCCTTGGCTCTAGCTTCCTCTTCGGACAGGCCAGTAGTGTCTACGTGATCGATATCGTGCCTTGTCGCGTATTCGCTCCACTGTTGATCAATCCGCTCGGTTGTCTGGGCATCCCGCAATTCTCTTTCATCTTGGAAAAATCGCTCGACGGTTGGTTTTGGCGCAAGGACCCTCGCCGCGTTCGTGAAATCTTCCGGCTTTGGCAGCCCGCCGACGGCCTGATCCACCGCGCCTGCAGGTCCGACCGCTGGCCGCGAGAACCTTCCCATGCCACCCTCGATCATCGCCCAATTGCCGGCGTTGATGATCTCGTTCTTGGCCCGATCGGCGGTGCCCTGCGAGCCGCCGAGTTCTGATACAAGTTGCTCGACCGCACCGCCCGCACCATGGATACCGCCCGCGGTCGCGCGCGTGATGCTCTCCCATGCCTTGGCGGCCGGGATCATGGTGGCCTCGTTCAGCATCTGGATCGGGCCTGGCGAGGATTTGAGCGGGTCGTGGAACACACCGAGATCGATCAGGTGGTTCAGCGTTTCGTCCTCGAAACCAGTTGGTGTGCCCTGTCCTGCACCTTCCTCGGCACCCTTTCCGGCAGCCTGTGCAATGCGGCCGATCGCCTGCCCCCATCGCACCCGATCCATGAAAGCCTCGGGCAGGGCATCGTTGACATTCGGTTGCGGCGGCCGGTTGATCGGCTGCCAATCGTCAGCCGGCTCAGCCTGCTTGACCGAAACGAAATCGTCATCGCTCATTTGCCGACCTCGGTGCCGTCAGGCTTGTAGATCTTGCCGCTGGCATCATCGCGATAGACATTCCTGCTCTTGCTATAGCTGAGCGAGGCAATGCCGCGCAGGTTCGCTGGCGTCTCCGACACGGCCGACTTTTCTGGCTCGGCAGGCGCAGCCTTCAACTTGTCCTGCATCGACGATTTGTAGGGTTGCAGCGATTGCGAGATCATCGAATTGGGATCATTCAGATTCAGTGCATTTGGCTGCAACGTCCCCGTGCGTTGCTTCGCCAGATATTGCGGGATGAAATCCTGCATGAACGAGGCATAGTTTGCCGAGCCGACCGTGTCCTTGATCTGGAGCGGATCGATCAGGCGATCCTTCACAGCGGCGATTGTGGTCTTCCAAATCTCGCCCTTGAGCGGTTCGTTCTGCAGCGCCTCCACGGTTTCCTTCATCGCGCTGAAACTGTGATCGCTCAGTTTGCCGTCGGCGCGCGCCTTCATCAGGTCGAGGACTGTAGTGGGCTTGCTCGGATCGAATAGCTTGTCGGTCAGCGCTTGCCTGGTCGCGGGATCATCGACCGCCTTTGCCTCCTTGTTCTGCTGGCTTTCTCCCCAGCTGAACATGGTGCGCACGGTTTCGGCGGCGCTCGGCGCGTCCGGGTTCTTGCGCGCGATGTCGAGCGCCTGCTGGAAGAACTTCGGGCTGATGATCGGCTCATGGGTCTGCGGATCGAACGTGACATTATCGCTGATGACCTTCGTTGCGCCCTGATGCACATTAAGATCACCAAGCTGGCGCTGAGCGAGCGCAGTTTGCTTATCGACCAAAGCATTCTTCTTGGTCTCGGTCTGCGCCGCGCTCTCCAACATCTTCAATTCGGCGCCGTTGACATAGGGCGCATACTTCGGATCAGTGATCCAATCCGGCATATTGCCAGTCTTCTCAATGTAGCCAACCGCTGCCGACTTCACGATCGCCTCGGCGCCGTGCTGCTGCAGCTCCATCCGCACCTTTCCGGCCTCTGCGCCGGTCAGGTTCGGGCTGGTCGAGATCACGCCCTCGCTGGAGCTTTTGAGTGTTGCCAGCGCGAAGTCGATCGAGGAGGGATCGCTGTGCACCGTGGCGGAAAGCTGATTGATGGTCTGCTGATGGTTGACGACCGCGGCTTCACCGGCCAGGGACGACATGTCGCCCTGGGTTTTTTCCGCCATGTGCTGGCGCAGCGCATCGATGTGCGCCTCGGCCCACTGCTGGCCGTTGTCGGTGACGAAACCGCCGTTCTGCTTGAAGCTGTCGAGCTGTGAGTTCAGCGCCGCCATGAACTTCGGGCCGACGGTCGGATCGTTCGGGTCAGCGTTCTTGACCGTATCGTTCCATTGCTTGGTCGCGCCCAGCATCAACTGCGTGAAATCGGCCGAGCCCTTGCTGATCTGCTGATGATCGAGATACTTCACGGCGGCATCGCCGACCGCCTCGACGCCGCTGCCGACCGCGCGGCCGACCGAAGTCAGCGCCGCGCCCTTCTCCGAACCGAACTCGCCGGTCTCGCGGCCCAATTGCTGGGTCTGCCCGGCCAGCCGCTCGGTCTCGCGCGCCAGCGTTTCCTCAGCGGAGGACTGCTGATTGTAGAACATCCCGACCCGTCGCGCGGTCCCAGCCACGGCCTCGACGCCGGTTTCGCTCGGGTGGAGCGCGATATTGGGAGCGTCATATTGCGGGATGTTGGCCATCAGGTCGGGTTCCCACTCGCATCAAGAGCACCTTCGACCGCCGCGCCAGCCGCAAGGCTCGCCCCACCCGTGGCTGGCGCCAGCACGACCGACGCCACAGCCGCCGCCCCCTTGAGCAGCGAGCCGACGAAATCCCCCGTGGCCGCCTGATCATCCGCCGCCTTGGTCTCGGCGCCGAGTTGAATCTGTTGCGTGGCAATATTCTGCTGCTGGCCGGCGATGGTGTCGGTCTGGTTGGCAATGCTCTGCTCGCTCGCGGCGGTCTGGAAGCCGACATTCGCCATGGTCTCGAACGATTGCGCCTGCTCGTTGTAGCCAGCTTCGGTGATCGCGCCCTGCGCGCCGATCGCGCCTGCTGCCAGCGCGCCCTGGTTGGCCGACGACTTCATGAGATAGAAGGCGCTGCCGCTATCCGAGAAACCGGCACCGCCGACGGCCGCCTTCTGCGATCCGATCGTCATTGTCTCCTGCCGCGCCTGCTGGGATTGCTGGATGCGCGTGCTCTCGGCGGTGTAGCCGGCATTTTCGGTGGCTAGGTTGGAGGCGAGATCGTAGTTCTGTGCCTCGGCGATATCGCCCTGCGCCTTGGTGCGCAGACTCTCGGCCGTGATCTCGGTCGATTCCGCGCCGATCTGCGTACCTTCTGCCTGGATGTCCAAGCCTTGCTGCGCCAGCGTGCCCTTATCTTCCGCGCCGAGGCCTGCAAAGATATCGGAGACGGCGCCGCCGACATCGTTGATCGTGGAAGATGAGAGTGCCATCAGGCATCCGCCTTCGTGTTAAAGGCGCCGACATTGATCACATAGCCCGGATAGGGCCGGCTGATCCGGAAACAGATCATGTTGTCGAAGTCATACTGTGAATCGACGTTGTCGCGCCAAATACCGGACCATTGCTGCTGCGGCGTATAGGCGACGCCGTTGGGTTGCAGCAGCTTCACCGGATCGAGGAAGCGAGAGAAATTTGTGCCAAACGCGATCGAACCGTTCACCATGCCGTAGAAGAAAGCGGCGGCGCGATGGGCGCGGCCGAACTTCGCAAAGCCAGGCCCGGCCTGCGTACCAGTGTCTGCCTGGGTCACCGGCCGACAGAGCTGGCCGTCACTGTTATAGGTGAAGCCGACCACCGCGGGCAGCGTCGTGAACGATTGCACCAGCGCCGCCGTGAACAGTCCGCTTGCCGTGCCGCCGGAAATGCCGTCGCCGAACGGCACCGTGATCGAGCCTGATGCCGCTGTGTAATCGCCGCAGTCGAGGCCCGCGATCCATGCCGTGACAGTCTTGCCGTTGTGCGGCCACAACCCGTTGACCAGCAGCGAGCCATAGGCCCCGCCGGTCGGTCCAGCCTGCACCACCGTCGAGGTCGGAACGATACCGTCGTCGACGAACGAGCACTGCGTCAGCGTGAAGCCCTCGTCGAGCAGATCGCTCATCACCTCGATATGGCGGACGCCGGTGCTCGGATCGTTGGTGATGAAGCTCGGCGCGTCGAGGTTGCCGCCGATCGAAGGGCCGACCGAGAGGGATTCGAGCAGCCGGCCGCTGCCGAGCAGATGGCGGTGATAACCGATGATGGTCGGCCCTTGCGAATTCATCAGCGTATCGCGCTTGTAGGTCGCGCCGATCAGCGCACCATCATTGCGCCGGTGCCAGATGGTCGGCGCCAGCTCCTGCTGATAGTCGATCTCGGCGATACCGCTGACGGTCAGATGCTTGGCGCGATCGGTCAGATCGGGTGCCGAAAATTTGCCGGAGAACACGTCGGCGAAATATTCTAGCACCTTGCGGCCATATTTCTGGATCAGCACCAGCGTGTGCTCGGTACGGCGAGGCAGCGCGTTGGCGCAACCGGCCTTGGTGATGCGCGTCGCCTTGATGCTGGTCGGCGTCAGCGCGCCGGCCGATGGCGCCGAGATCAGCCACTCGCCGGCCTGGGTGCCGACAATGATACCCTGCTGATCCGGTTCGAACCATTCGAACAGGTTGGAATCCTCGCCGTTGCAGATATAGGAAATCGAGTTGTTGTCGCTGACTGTTCCATCGGGGGCGGTCGGCGCGAAGTTGATCTGCGTGCCGATCAGACCATTCGAGACCGCGGCATCAAAGCGATTAGAGACCACGCCGCCGAACCAGATGCGGCTTTCGTGATAGCACCCGCAGGTCGGCCACCCCGTGGTGTCGCTGTAGACACCGAGCTGCCAGGTGATGACCGGCTGGTTGTAGAGCAGCGCCGGGCCCCTGATCTGCACGACCGCGACCGAACCATTGGAGATATTCGGCGCGTAGAACTGCGCCTGGGCAGCACCGATTTGGATCGGATAGGAATGCGATCCGTTGTCCGGCAGCGGCTGTAGATAGATCGCGGCGACTTCGAACCAGACATAAGACCATGTCGAAACCTGATCGCCCGAGGTGATCGTGATCGGAGAAGTAGTGTTGCTGATTCCAACGGAACCGAGGATTGTCCCGGACGATGGAGATGCTGGCGAGGTATTGCTGGCGCGCAGGAAGATCGAAATCGCAACCGCGCCATTCGGCACATTCGCAATTCCACTGTCAGTCGACGGCCAAAGCGTTGCTGATATGATTGCCGTTGGGGCTGCATAATGCTGACCGATGTAAAAATCTTCGCTTGGCTGCGGCAAGGAGCCGCCGGCGATCCAGCCGCCGGCCGGCGCGCTCGGCGGCGGGTTCGATGTGATGATGCCGAAGAAGTTCCACACGCTCGGATTTGATGGGGGTACCTGCCCGAAGGAGACGCTAATCGCTGAATAGAGACCGCCCTGATATTGAACTTGCTGACCGGCGGTATAGGCGGTTCCTGAGCTCCACGTCGGCTGCCCCGCGCTGGCCAAAACCAAACGAAGTGCAGTGTAGATCGTGTCGCCGTATTGAACAGTCGAATTTACTTGATACGTTCCTGGCGCCCACGCCGGATAAGTGGCAACGACAGTCGTAAAATTCGCCGACGCTGCCAATCCTTTCGACGTGTTGCCATCGAAGGCCGCGGCAAGGCCCCCGCCACCGCTGAGCGTGCCGATCGCGGTGGCCGGCGCGATCAGGCCGACGCCTGAGACCGACGTGATCTGTCCCCACGTCCATATCGCTCCGGTTGCGTTCAATGCCCAATCTGTGGTGGTGCCCGGCTGTATCCCGGTCGGTACATTGTCAGCCGCAGTCCAATAAGAGTTTCCACCCTGGCCATCGGGATAGGACACGATGTTGCCGGCGGCATAGCTCAGTGCCGGATTCCACTGCGCCGGCTCGGAAAACAAGCGCACCGCGCGGCCGATGTCGGAGGGCAAAAACCCCTGTCCGCCATTGATGGCAGCGCCGCCATTGATCGGCGCCCATGCCGTCGGGCTGCTATTTGGAAAATTTCCTTCGCTCAGATTCAGAATGCAGCGATAGCCTTGCCCGATGTACGAAACGAACGCACCCAGTGTGTAGGCGACCCCCGGATTCCATGGCGTGAACGACAGGGTGATGGTGACAAGGCCGTTGAGCGACCCAGGGTTGGCGATCGAGCCGGCAACCGGATCAAGATAGGGGCCGTCAATGAAATCTGTCGGCCCGAGCGAGAAGGTCGCGAACTGGGTCGCGGTCGGCGGGTTCACCACCTGCAGCACCTGCGGATGCGTGCCGTTGAGCAGCATGGTGCGCTGTTCGGCCTGCACCGAGCGAAGCGTCGACCATGACCCATTTGCATAGGTTGTCGCAATTTCCAGGATGCGGCTGACGTTGCCGGAGACGAAGGCGCCCAGCGTCGAGCCGTCGATCGTGGCGCCGGTGATCGCATCGGCGATTGAGAAGTGCGTGGCATCTATTTCCGTGATCGTGAATTGGCGGTTCTGCAGTAGCGCGTCGTTGATGCCGAGCGAATTGAACGCAGTCGAATTGCCGGTCGACCAGCCATGTGCGGCCGCGGTCTGCACCACGGCGGGATTGGCGGTCGAGATCGCGAGGATTTTCTGCGCGTCATTGGTCATCACCAGCGCTGGCCCGGTGGTGAAGCGCAGGAACCCGTCGGTGAACTCCATCTGGTAGGCAAAGTTGCCAACTTGCGCGAGCGCGAACTTGATCAGCTTGCCGGTCTTGCCACCGCGCCCGGGCGCGACATGCCGCGTGCCGGGACGGCGCTGCCATATGCCAGGCTCCATCGGGATGCCGTTGAGGCAGACATTCATCGAAATCTTGTAGGCCGGCAGGTCCATGCGCCCTTGCGCGGCCTGGCTGATCTCGCCTCCAAGAAATGAGGTCTGTACGTATGATGTCGGGCCGGCCACGGCTCAGAGCCTGACGCTGAGGTAATCATCGTCGGGCGCTTCGTCGGCGCCTTGCTCGATGCCGTTCTGGAGCTTGGCGATCGAGATTTTTTCCTTGTAGGTCGCCCTGATGTTGACGAGCTTTGCCGTTGAATTGGTCAGCGGCTCCGCGCCATCCTCTGCCATGCTGGCGGCGAGGCCGTCGCAAAACAGCGGGTCCATTTCGGCGACGTTCTGGAAATCGGCGACGAAGCGAAACAGGATCGGCCCGAAATCGGACGTTATCAGCAGCCGACCTGTGAGCGCCCAGTCCGAATAGGTGACGCCGGTCGGGCCGCCACCCCACATCGTCACGCCCATGCCGGGATTCTGGCTGGCGATGCGCAGATAGCCCGATGGCAGGCGATAGACGTTGCGGGTGCCGATTTGCGAGCGCGGCCCGCTGCCGACCGGCCAGATGATGTTGAGCTTCGATAGACCGACGCCGGCCGAGAACGAGGCACCGCCGATCTGCATCCACTGATCGTTGCCGCCGCCTTGCGTGAACACCGTCGTCCACGGACACAGCACGCCGGTATTGGTCCAGTTGGCGCCGCTGTCGACGGATGGGTCGTGGTTGATATTGCCATTGCCGACCGAGGTATAGATTTCGCCGGTGACCGGGCTGTAGACCTTGTTGCCGGTGGCATAGGTAGTGCCGGCGGCCCACGCCGCGGGCGCGCTCGCCGGGTTGTTGTTGATGTTGAGATCAATCAGGCTCATCGACAGCGTGCCGCCGGTCATCGCGGCCCATGACGTCGAGGCGGCTGCATTCGGATAATTGCCGGTGTTGCTATTGGCGATCGAGACGTATTGCGTCCCGTTGAACAGCACGAAGCTGCCGATCGAATAGACGGTGCCGACATTCCACTCGGTCACCGGCGACATCGTCGGTTGCGCGACGAAGGTGGTCACCGGGACCGGCTGCGTCATCAGGATCAGCGTCGGCACCAACGCCCAGCTGGCGCCGCTCGACGGCGGGATGTTGTTGTGGTTGCTGCCGACCAGCGAGCAATAGGTGTTGCCATCGGTATAGCTGACGGTAGCGCCGGCGGCGTAGGTCGTTCCCGATGCCCAGGCCGGGAAGGTCTGCACCACCTGGTTCTGATAATAGGTGGTGGTCGCGCTCCACAGGTTCGGCAGCGACGGATCGACCATGTTGCCAGAGATCAGCGACATGTAGACGTTGTAGGTGCCGTCGCCGGCCGCTGTGTAGACCAGCTCGCCCGCGAAATATCCGACGGTCGGATCGTACAACGATACGGTCAGCGGCCCGAAATAGGGTTCCCACGCCGTGCCGCCGGACGAGGAGGAAAGGCTCGGCGGCTGATTATTGAGATTGTTCGGAACCTTGGAAACCCAGTTGGTGCCGTTGCCGTCATTGACGATCGAGCCGACGAAATAGGTTGCCGATCCCGACCACAGCGTCGGCACCAGCGTCATCGTGTTGGTGTCGATCGCGCGCAGCGCGGTGATGCGCGCGGCGAAGGTCCAGACGTTCTGGCGAAGCTCGAACTGGCGCTTTTTGCCGAACAGGAAGCCGAGGATGCGGGCAACCTTGGAATTCTCGGTATAGCCGAGAACGAGGTCCATCATCTCCGCGCCGCACATCTGCGCGGCAGCGTTGCCGATGTCGATCGGATTTTGGAACTCTCCGCCCATGGACGGAACCTACGGACGGGCCGTAGGGCAGCAACGCACCGTTATTGCTGGAAGCCCCAGGCGTTCACGTCGACCGCAGTGCCGCCCACGGCAGCCGTCGTGGTGACGGTGATGGCGGTATTGAGCGCGCTTGCCGGAATGCACGGCGTGAAGGTGCGATTCACCAGCCCTTGGCCGCCGGTGGCGTTGACCGGGACCTGGTAGGTAAAGCTGCCGCCGACAAGTCCTGCAATCACGATCGGGCTGGACTCGGCCGTGCCGCCGACCGATGAAACATCGAAGCCGCAAATATAGGTCTTGCGATTGGGAGAAGCCGCCAAGGTCCCGACAACGGCGGCCGTGCTGCCGGCGCCGATGCCGGTGATCGGAATCGCATTGGAGGGATATTGACCTGGCGCGCCCGAGTTCGGGCTGATCGAAACAACCATCCCTCTCTTGTCGGAGGATGGCGCGGCGAATGGCGGCGCAATATCGGCCGATGGAATATCCGAGAACGAGCACGGCACCGCCTGCCCGGCCTGGTTGATGCATTGCCGCTGGATCGGGAAATTCGGCGGCGCGGCCGTAATTTCGTTCTGGCGCGTTTGCGCGAGCGCAGGAGCTGTTGCGATCAGCGCCGCGACGGCTACGATAAATGCCGGAAGGCGGCGCATCATCACGTCTCCATTACGGCGCGAAGTAGTATTCCATCAGGATCGGGAAGCTGACATGCGCGGTCTGCGCCGGCGGGACGATGGTGACTGCGGTGCCGGGCGCGGCGCTGCGCAATGGTGTGGCTTTGGCGCCGCCGACATAGGCGCACAGGTTGGTGCCGGCGTTGGTGGTGATGGTCGCGGCCGACAGGACCGAGGTCTCCTGCACCCAGCCATTCAGGTTGGTGGAGGTGAAATTGAGCTGGATACCCGAGATCGAAGCGGTGCCGTCCTGGCACTGGCCGACCTGCATGTAGGTGAAATAGACGTACTGGCCCGACGGGGGCGTGATGGTGCAGGTGCCGGCGGCTTGCGTCGCGTTGACCGCGCCCGCTAGCGCGCAGACGCCCGTTGCGGCATCGAAGCGGCTCGGCGACTGGTTGACCGTGGTCTGCGCCAGAGCGGGACCGGCCAGCAGCGCCAGCAGCAGCGGGATAAAGCGTAGGAAGCGCATGGCGGGTATTCCTTTAGTTCGGTGGCCCGGAGGGTTGCTGCGTGATCGCGATCGCGGTATTGCCGCCGTTGAGAACCCAACGCTGGAAGGCCTGCAGGATCAGCCACAGATCCTTGTCGTTCAGGTTGTGGCTTTGGGTGTCGAGGATATTGAAACGGAATTCCACATCGCCCGCGCCCGGCGCCGAGGTGCCGACCGTCACGTCGGACATCTTCAAGCCGTCAACGCCGCGGCTCATCGAAAAGGAAACGGCCGTCATATCGCCTCCTTACCGGATGTAGGTGACCTTGCAGCCGAGGTTTCCGCTGCCGGCGGTGCCGGCGACCGTGGAAACATAGGCCAGGATATCGAAGTTGCCGCCGGGGTCCTGGTTCTGCCCCGACGTCGCCGTGAAGCCGAAGGTCTGCCACAGCGGCTGGTCCATCACGTTCGCGATCGTGTAGAAGCTGGTCGAGCCCTTCAGCGTGATATCGGTCGGCGTCCATACCGCGTTCGTGGTCGGCTTGTTGGTGCCGAACATGATGTTCGGGCTCGAATAGGTGCCGACCGGCGTCGTGGCGCCCCCGAATGCGGTGGTCGGGATCAGACCCTGCAGATTCGATGGCGTGCCGTCGATCGTGGAATCCGAGAACGCGATGTTGAAGTCGATCGCGAGCGAGGCGGTCGCGGACGAATCCAGGATGCCGTCGCTGTAGATCTGCACCGACTTGATCTTGACCTGGGTCGGAAACCGGACCAGCCGATAGGTCGAGGCAAGCGTCGCGGTGCCGGCCGCGGTCGCCGCGCAATAGTCGTCGATCTCGTACAGGTAGCCGGCGGCGCCCTGGCCCGCGGTCACCATCACCATCGGGTTGATGGTGTCGAGCAGGTTGATGGAGTTGGATTTTACGGTGTCCTTGGCCATTGCGGCTGCTCCTTAAGGCGTGATGTCGCTGCCGCTCGAATCCGAGCAGAGGATCTGGATGACCTTGCCGGGCTGCAGCCGGGTCGAGCCGAAGGTGGCCGCCGAATAGACCTGGAACGGCAGGCTGGAGATATCGATGCGCTGATCGATGCGGTGCTTCATGTCGCTCCACAGCCCGAGATAGAGGCCGGACTTGACGAAGGCGAAGGCGGTGCGCACGTTCGAGGCGGTCGACAGCCGCTCCGAATAGACGATGTTGAAGCCGAGAAAGCGCTCGATCTTGCCGTCGTTCGAATAAACCGGCGTGGTGTTGAACTCGGTCGACACCACCTGGACCTGGTTGAGCAGGTCGCTTTCCTGCTGCGAGCCGATCACCAGCGTAGCTTCGTCGGTCTCGAGCTCGTTGTGGTAGTGGCGCAGAATGCGGCGGATTTCGATGATCTTCGCCACCGTCAGGCCCGACGCCGACGATGAGCCGAAGGTCGAGGCGATCTGGAAATTGGTGGTGTTGAAGGTCTCGGTGGTGAGACCGGCCGCGTCCTGGCCGAGATAGGAGGTCGCGTTCTGCGCGGCAATGACCGCGTCGTCATAGGCGCGACCGATCGCGGCCGAGGCCGTGGTGACCAGATCGGATTTGGGATCGCCGACCGCAGTGCGAAGCAGATCGAAGTTGTCGACCAGCTGCGGGATTTCCACATCCTGCGGGAAGCACCACCGGCGATAGAAGTCGGCGTTCTGGAGCTGCAGCGGCGAGCCGCGGCCCGCCGGCGACTTGGCCGAGAGGTAGCCGACCTGGTTGATCGGCGACGCCATCTTGCCGACGTGCATGCCCTCCTTCAGCCGGCCGCGCAGCAATGACTGCTTCTGCTGAAGCAAAAGCTCGATCTGCGTGGAAAACTGGGTCGTATATAGTTGGTAAAGGCCTTGGCCTTCTGCCGGAACGGTGCCAGCCATCGATCATGCTCCTGGATCGCGTGAAATATCGCGGCGTCCTGAGCCTTGTCCGATGCGTCTCGGGGGCTGGTCGTCCTTCCTTTTAGAGATCGGCTTGTCCAGCTACGGGGCCGTTACTACCGGCCAAGCTTATCCTTTCGGGGCCTGGCAACACTCGGTCTTGACGGGCGGAACATGCCCGTCGAAAATTGGTCTAGCAACGCACCGTCACGCCGCGCTTTCAAAGTCCCCGGTGATGATGCGGTTCAGGTTGAGCATCTCGGCGCGCGCGGCGGTGTCGCCATTGTGGTATCGCGCAACCCATGCCTTGTCCTGCATGATGTCGGCCTTGCGCGCGGTGGCCTGTTCGCGGGTCATGGCGCCACCGGTTGCGCCGCCGCCACTGATGAAGTTCGCCTCCTTGCCGAGCGAGCCGACCCGGTGCAGGGCTGTCATGATGCCTTTATAGCCGATCAGGTTCTCCAGCTCATTGACCTGTTCCGCGGTGAACCCGAGCGCCTTGGCGCCCTGCTTGGCGACGTAGAGGTTCGCCTCGTAGTCCTGCTTCCAATCGGATTTGAGCTGGGCGCGCTCGACCTCGATATTGGCGGTTTTCTCGGCGGTCTTCTTGCTAGCTTCGCCCTCGTTGAACTTGATCACGTCCTTGGCGATCTCGGCTGCGGTATCCTTCGGCACGAAGCGGCGAGCGAAGCTGGCGCGCAGCGCATCGGCTAGCTCTGGCGCGATCTCCTTGCCGTCGGCGGTCTTGATAGCGGAGAAATCGTACTCCTTCGGATCTGCCGGTGCGCCGAGCTTGCCCCAGAACGCCTTGACATCGGCCTCGGGCGAATCCGGCTTGACCATTCGCAATATCTCGCTCGCTGGCACGCCGCGGAACGCTTCCATTTGCCGATACTGCTCGGTGAAGCCGGTGGCGAACTTGACGGGATCGGCCAAGTCCAAGCCCTTGTTCTGCCAGAAGCCGACGACCTCTGGCGCTACGCCGTCATGCCACGGCTTGGCAGCTCCAGCGCCTGCCGCCACCACTGCCGCTGCTGCAGCCGCCGCGCCGCCGTCACCTGCTCCTGCTTCTGCCATGGTTTTCTCCTCAGTCGGGGATCCGGAGCGTGGCGTCGTAATGGACGGCGAGCTCCTCGGGGGTGAAATTCAGGTGCTTCATGATGCGGATCCAGACCAACCGCTTGCCCTCGTTCAGCGCCATGTCATGCGCGTTGAGGCCGGCGGTGGTTTCGAAACCGCAACAGAACTTGGCGAGATCGGCCAGCACATCGCCCCCCAGCGGACCGCGGAACACGGTCTGGTAGGCCGCTTTGCGCTGGCGGAAGCGTTCGACGATGCCTAGCGTGAGTTTCATGCGTCGGCCTCGGGCTTGATCCGGTCGTCGCGCGACACCCAGCGCTTGAGATCGGCGAACATCGCCTTGCGGTCGGCGTCGGAGAATTTCAGGCGGTCGGCGATGTCGCGGAACTCTTTGATCAGCTCGGCCTCGGTCTCATAGACCAGCGCGTTGACCTGTACAGCATATTTGCTCGGCATATAGTCGCAGACCACGCGGCCGTCTTGCAGGATGCGCGCAAAACCGGTGAACAGCGGCGGTTCGATCCGTTCAAAGGTCGGGAAGCAGACGCGCAGCATCACCTCCATCGCCTCGTAATACAGGTTGGCCAGCATCGCCAGCACGATGGCGGCGTTCTTGCCCTTGGCCTCGACCAGCAGCCGGCATTGCCAATCGTCGCGCAACTGCTGCGCGGCGCGCGACGCAAGGACCTTGGCTTCCTTCGAATAGGTAGCGCCATTTACGTGATTCATGCCGCCACCATCGGTTGCTGCTGCTGTTGCGGCTGGCCCTGCTGCTGTCCCTGCTGCCCCATACCGGCCTTGAACTGCGCGGCCTGGGCTTTCATGATCGCGGCCTGGCTCGGCAGCGCGTCGGTCTGCTGCTTGCGGGCCGCGGCCTTGGCGCGGTTCTGGCGCAGCGCGGCCTTGGTCTTGTCGTCGTTCATCCATTTCTCGGGCACGTTCTGGATGCGCGAGATATCCGGAATCGCGGTGCCGAAGTTGAACTCGTCGAGCGGGCTCGGGTCTTGCGTGATCGCGACCACTTCCTTGACGTTCTCCAGCGTGCGGAAGAAGCCGGCCGCCTGCCCTGCGCGCGCCGCCAGCGCCAGCGGCGAGTTGTCGACCACGCGATAGGGACCGCCTGCCTCCTTCAGCACGTTCGGCATCGGCGGCAGCAACCCCTGCTCGGCCAGCAGGTCGATCTCGCGCTCGACCATCGCCGAGCGGTCGCCGAACTGGCGGCCGAGCGTCGGCGCCACCAGCATGCCCTTTTCGTTGACCAATTCGATCACCTGGGTCGCGGTCATGCTCGGGTGCTCCGACAGCACCTTGAACAGCGATACCAGGAAGACGTCATCGATCAGGCCGCGCTCCTCCAGCATCATTTCCTTGGCGATCTGGATGTTGCCGGTGGGCAGGATGTCGATCAGCCGCTTGCCGTCGGGCGACATGCCGCCGACATTGAGCGCGCCGGGCCGCAGCGAGACGGAGGTCATGCCCTCGTCGGAGGTCAGCAGCACGGGATCTGAGGCGCGGTGCGCCTGCTTGAGGAAGGTTGTTTTCATCGCGTTCAGGGTCTTCAGGGCCGGCAGCGCGATCTGCGCCGGACCGCGGCCATAGACCTCGCCGGGGGTTTGGTCGTAGCGGCTGACGCTATAGGGGAACTTGCGGTAACCACCCTCGGGCGCCATCATGCAGCGGCCGTCGATCGAGATGTAGTAGGATGCGAACGGCTTGCCGCGCTCGTCGATCCGGTCGGGATCGTAGTCGTCTTCGTCGCGTGGGCGCACGACATGCAGGAAATCGAATGGATATTGGCTGTCCTTCGACAGCGCGGCCTGGATATTCTGCGGCATCCATTCCTTGCCGAACTTCTGCAGGCATTGGTACGGTGTCAGCCGGAACCAGCGGTGGATGCGGTCAACCATGCCCTGATGATTCTCGCCGAAGAAGGTCTCGCCGAGCGGCACCGAGCGATAGCGCAGCCCCTTGGTGCCCGGCAGCATTCTGGAATCGAACTTGTCGACGAACATGGTGGCGTTGCCGAAACCGCCGGTCGACTGCCAGTTGTTGTAATTCTGCCCAGCAAAATTGCCGATCTGGGCGTAACGGTAGCTGAACAGAATCTTGGTGATCTGCTCGAAATACAGCCTGACCTCACGAACGCTCATCAGCTTGTCGGCATCCGGTCCGTCGGCGGCCAGGCCGTCATAGGTCATGTTGCGCGGGGTGCACAGTGAATCGGCGATGGCGCAGAAGCGGGAGAGCGCCAGCCCGCCGCTCATATCGACCTGGCGATCGGTCTTCTTCTGGCCCTGCCAGTTGAACGAACCGAACTGGAACGTGTTGCGCGAGGTCGGCAGCAGCAGCAGCGCCGCCTCTTCCCATTGTCCGGCAAACAGCGCCCGCTGCGCTACAAGCTCGCCGAACTCGCGCATGCAGCGCATGACGCAATCGCCCTCGCGGTCCGACATCTGGCGCGCGGCGTAGCTTTCAGCCATATCCGCCCAGTCCCAGCGATTGTGCCGCCGGTCCGAGCGCCAGTTTCTGTTGCGCCAAAGCGAGCCGCCGCCGGCGCTCGTCGTCGGTCTCGTCCTTGACTTGTTGGCTGAGGCCGGCGCCGCCGAGACCTAGATCGGAGGCCGCCTGACCGCTAGTCGTCGTCGTCATCGTCGGCCTCTTCGATGCGCCGGCGAGCGTTGCATTCGGCGAGCTGCGCCCGCATCTTCTTGAGGTTGTCCTCGTAGCCCTCTTCCGGGCCGCCCTTGCGGCGCTCGGTCTGGTTCTTGATGTAGGCCTCGATGCACTGCGCCGTCATGTTGCCGGGCGAGCCGGTGCCCTGTTCGATCGGGGTGCCGTCCTTGGCAACCTTGTGGCCTTCGCCGAACACGTCCTTGTAGGCAATCGCGCGCGCCTGCTTCTTGATCTCGCGGCGGGTTTCCTTCGGCAGCATGTCGATGCTCTCGACCTTGCGAGCGGCAAGCTGACTCTGGACGAATTTTTGGCTGGCAACGGAGACGGCATCGACCATGGTCAGGTTTCCTCGTGCTCGGCCAACTCGTCGTTGGAGGCCTTTTCGGTGACCTCGACCTGGGCCATGGCGCGCTGGACCTTGGCATGGACCGTCGCCAGATGAGCCTCGGCTGCGGCATGCTCGGCTTCGACCGTGATCAGGTGCTCGATGGCGGCGAGGTGCGCCTTGTGCGCGGGATGCAGATTGTGATGGCGCGAGCCGATGCCGCGCTCGTGACCGGCCTCCAGCTTGAACTTCCCGCGCGCCGCCGCGAGCCGCGCCTCGGAGGCAACGGTTTCGGTCTCCTCGGTTTCGGCTTCCGGCTTGGCTTCCTCGGCAATCAGGAATTCATCGGGCATGGTGGAATCTCCAAAAGGGCGGCGGGGCGGCCTGTCCAGATACCCCGCGCGCCGAAGTCTGGGAGGAAACGCCTCTAAGAAGGCACCCGGGAACCTGTGCCGTCAGCCCTGCGCCAGCAACGCACCGTCCTACGCTGCTGCGCAGCTTCGGCCCGGCATGCCGTTGATCCAGGCGGCGGCGGCCGCGAGTGACGGCGCCCATTCGCTGAACCTGGGCTGCCGGAACAGGCGCGCGCTGTCGTACCAGGGGGTTGTGGCGCCGATTTCCCCCCAGCGCCAATCCGCGGCGTAGGGCAACAGGATCGCGGTGGGGATTCCCAGGGCGCCGGCCAGGTGCGCGGTTGCGGTATCGACCGAGATCACGGCATCGAGGCAGGAGATCAGGGCGGCGGAATCGGCGAAATCGTCGATCAGGCCACCGCCGTCGAACACTATGCTCCGCTCATCTTCCCGTAAATCCTTCTGGAGGCTGATGAAAGTAGCTCCTGGGATGTTCGGCAGGAAGTCCTTAAGTTGGGCGGAGCGGTTGTGGTCGTTGGCAAACTCGGTACGACCACGCCATGAAAGTCCGATCTTCGGCCCTTCGGGAAGCAAAGTGGACATTTTCGATCCTGGCACAGCATGAAGATAGCGAGCCCCATCGATTCCAAGTCTACAGGTCTGCCAGAGGTCCATGACGAGCACGAAGGCGTCATGCTTGTAGATGAGCGCAGCCGCCTTGACATCTCCACCATCGGTAAACTCCACATTCGGGAAATTGTGCTTGAACAGCGGCGTCAGCGCGGTGCGGGTAGTCCAGTGCACGGAGCGCGCCACTGCGGCGATCTGCGGCACGAACCGCGCCATCTGAATCGAATCCCCGAACCCCTGCTCGTGCAGGATCAGCACATCCTTGCCGCGCAGGTCTTCCAGCCGATGCAGCTTGGCATCCCAGCGCTTGACCGTCGGGCGCTCGCGATAGAGTTCCAATCCCTGCCAGAACTCGCCGCGCATCAGGTGGATGTAGGCCGCGTTCAGCTTGGCCTCGCAGCTATCGTCGCTCATGAAGTCGACCAGCGCCTCGTCATAGCGGCGGATCGAGTTCAGCAGCACGCCACGGTTGACCCGAATGATGGCGCGCAGTTCCGGCGTACCGATGGCGAATGCCCGCTCGTAATCGGCCAGCGCCTCGGCGGGCCGGCCGACCTGGTGCCAGCACATGCCGCGGTTGGCGAGAGCCCCGAACAGGTCGCGGTCGATGCGCAGCGCCGCGTCATAGCAGCCGATCGCTGCCCGCCACTCGCGTTTTTTTTGATGCTCCCAGCCCTCGTTGAACGCGCGCGCGGCGCGGCGGGCCTTGCGGGTGGAACCATCCAGTTCGAGCGTGACGGTCTTGGTTGCCATTAGCGCGGCGGGGTCCAGCGTTTCCAGTCCATCGGCACGGTCATTCCGAACCGTTCCAGCGTCGAGAGGATGCCGAGCGCCATGTTCATCGCCTGCTGCGGCGACATCACCGAGCGCAGGTGGCCGCCATTGCCCTTCAGGTCGATGTACCAGGAGCCGTCGCAAGCATCGCGGCCGACCTCGGTCTTGATCTCGGCGCGCTGCTTCAGGTCTGTCAGCACGCCGCCTTTGCGGAAGAAGCTGTCGTCGTTGAGGCTGTTCATGCGGTCTCCCTAGAACATTTCGAAGTCGACGCCTTCGGCAACGGGCGCGAGGCCTTTGGTGCCGGCATAGCTCGGGTTTGGTCCGATCGGGCCCTGCTTGGCATGAGGCTTCATCATGATCGCGACCCGCAGCGCCGAGAGCAAGTCATCGGCCATCTTGACGATCTGGCCATCCTTGCGGTGATAGAGTCGCCGTTCGCCCAAGATGTCAGCCAGATGTCGCGCGTATTTCAAGCGGCCGCTTTTCTCGCGCTCATCCATTTCGAGCACGCCGGCCTCGGTCGATATCGACCCGTCTGGCCACGCTGCATGGGTCGACAGCATCCTGACCCCATGCCGCTTGTAGTGGTCGGCCATCGGCTTGCCGTCGTCACGACGCACGTTGCCGTCGTTCGGCCATGCCACCCAGACATTGGCCGCCACCTTCTTGATCGCATCGGCGTGCTGAATCGGCAGCGCGTTCTTGACCCGATAGGTATGGTGGACGTGGATCACATCGGCATCCTTGTCCCAGAGGATCAGCACATAGCCGAACGGGTGGTCGATGCCGAAGTCGAGCCCGCCAAGCTTGAACCAGAACGGCGGCACATCGCCGATCGCCTCCTCGGTGATGGAATCCTCCGGCGCGGTGAAGATGCGCCCGCTTCCCAGCATCGGCACGCCCTTGGCCCGCGCCTCCCGCTCATGCGCCGGCCAGCTAGCGATCAGCCGGTCTTTCTCCTCGCGGGTGATGTGCTCGGCGTCCTCGATCGTCATCGAGATCACGTTGCGGTAGGGCGAGGGCTCATCGAGGAAGCGGTTCACCACCGCGGTCGGGCCCTGCAGCGGCGTGAAGGTCATGAACACGATACCGTGCGTCGCCGCGGTCCGCGTCAGGCCTTCCGAATAGATATCCATCGGCGGCTCTTCGTCGAACCAGATCCAGTCCAGCGTTTCGCCCTGGAACTTCTGCCGGCCCTGCTCATATGACTTGAACCTTGCCACCGAGATGCCGCCGGAGGCATGCCGGACCTGGATGGTGTCATAGGCATCGGTGATGCCGCGCGCGAGGCTCGGCTTGTCGGTGAACAGGTCTTTCGGGATCATCCCCGTCCCAAACGCCGCATCGACGCCCGGCTCACCGCAGAGCTTCTTCTGCTGCACGTCACGCACCACCAGCGACGTCTCGCCGGCAATCCAGCCCCGCGTTGGCTTGTCGAACCGCCGCCCCTCCCAGTCTGACGGATACTGTCCGGTCAGGTGGCAAGTCGCCTCGTAGCCGCCGACGTGCGTCTTGCCGTTCTGGTTGCCCGCGATCAACAGCCGCTCGCTGAACGACGATCCCGCCTTCAGGAACTCCTGCTGCCGGGCATAAGGCTTGAAATCGTAGAACTGCTGGTAGGTCCGCCGATAATCCAGCGCCTGCAGGCCCGCCAGGATTTCCTTGAGTTCGGCGGTGGACGGCTCAGCCATCCTTCACCTCGGAAAACTCGCCTTCCACCACCGCCGGCTTCGGCCCGCCCAGCAACGCCTGCACCGGCAGTCCGAGCCGCTGTGCCAACTGCTTGATCTGGTCCAGTACCGCCGTGCCGCTCTCGTCCTTGCGGGTCACATCGATCTTTTGCACCGCGGCAAAGCCGGTGCGGTCCAGCAGCATCCCAGCCGCTCGCAGCTTCTCCTTCGGCGAAACCTGATCATCCGTCAGCATGGCCACCACGACGTTCGCCGCGATCAGCGATGCGGAATGCAGCCGCTTGCCCGCCTCGGCCCTGATTGCCGCCTGCACCGCGGAATTATGCGCCAGGAAGTGCCCCGTCTTGCGCAACAGACCATCGCTAGACGGCGAATAGCCCGCCATCTTGGCCGCGCGACCCTGCGTGATCCCAGGCCTCTCGATCATCGCCATCACGAACCGACGCTGGCGCTCATTCAGCGCCGCCATCTCCGGGCCAAGTTCCTCATCGTCCGTCATGGTAACAAAGTTACGACAGGAGCCATTCCGAACAACGCACCGTCAGCAAATCAGTGCTGTTGCGGTGCGGTATGGTAAATCTCTGGAAAGGCCGCGAAAAATGGGGGGGATGTCGAATTTCGCCGGCTCGCCGATTTCCCGGGTACGCCACACCCCACCCCGGTCTATTTCGGTCGAGCCATTGAGAATGCCGCCACCGCTATCAATCCCGCGTCGGTTGCGCCTAGCGAGCCATGTTCCAATCGCATGTGTGATGCGATCGCAATATGCAACATCAATGATATCAATGACTTACCATTCGCATAACCGTCATTATGGAATATTTTTGTGTGATATCCACAGGGTTCCAGTATTATGGAACATTTCCCAGTTACTGCACTGAGTGCAGGATTGAGATCAATACAACTCAGGCCATCGCAGACGACCCGTCTTGCGATCGGGGAACATCTGACGATCCACCGTCAGCATGAATGGCGTTGAGCCAATCTCTGCCTCGGCCATTGTGATGCCTAGGATATTTTCCCCCCTGATCGTATGCGATAGCTGGCTTGAGTTCGCTGACCCATCGACCGAGCAGGTGTCGAATGATCTGCTCGTTGCGCTGATTGTTGGCGGCGATGGCTGCCTCGATGATTGCCTGCATGGTTTGTACATCCTCGCGCTTGCGCTCGTCAGTTTGGCACAGGTGTGTTCGCAGCAATAGAGTACTTATGGTGCGCACGGACTTGTGCCACGCAGTGCCAACGCGCGGTGTCGATACCAAGTGCGGCGGCTGATGCCTTCGGATATCCACGGCACTGTATTTTCAAGTGATTGATCTTCATATGCTTTTCGCGATTTAAGGCCTTGTTTGCGACGCATCTTTGCCATTCGCTTTCGTGCTTGGACCTTACGGCGCTTCTTGCGCGCGGACTTATTCTCGTCAATTGCGCCGATCGTGGTGATTCCGAGCCTTGCTCGGTCAGCTGCGGTGAGCCCAAGCTCCCAGGCGAGCGCATCGGCCTTCCAGCGCTTGGGATGGGCGAGAATCGGCGGCACGATGGCTGCGCGCTCGGCGATGGTGAGCCATGGCGCCCAGATCTCGAGCCAGTGCTCGATCGGTTTTTGCGGATGTGGAAGGCATGCGAGATGGTTGATTGCAACCTCGAGATCGTCACGGCCAGCGTCATCGTTGGGCAATTCGATGCCATAGCGGCCGCGGAATAGCCTTGCGAGATCAGTGAGCCGCAGCGCCACGAGCTGCATGGGGGACGGACGCCGAGTGCGCCGGCCATCAGGCTTTTGCTTGATCGAGAACCATTTGACTTTGCTGTGCCTCAGCGGATTGGCCATGGCATATGATGGCCACCTCAGTATTCTTAGCCACGCACCGTCTCGCCCGCTCTGCCTTCCAGCGCATCGTGGCCGCCCATTTGGCTATTCTTCGGCGCTGTTGAGGCGAAAGCTTCGCATTCCTCAATACTTGCAGTTTCTTGCTGATTTTCGGGGTAATCTTGCCCTTGAGCAGCTTGATGCTTCCGGCGGGAAGCACTTCGCGGCTTCTGGCTCTTTTACGCTTGGCCAATTCGGCTTTATGTTCTGCAAACCTTGCGTCGTCCACGACGAGAACTAGCGCCAATCCCGTATGTTTGAGCGTTTCGCCCAGGCTCTTCCAGCCGAACGTCCGCCTGGCGCTCTCATACCGATGATCCCGCTTGCGCTCGATCCGCTTGCCCGCATTCTTGCTCAAGAGCTTCTGAAGCTCGCCGTGCGCGAACTCGCCGCTCAGCTCGATCTGTCGCATCGTCGTCTCCAGATCATCGATCCGGTCCAGGAACCCGTCCTGCAGCGCCTCGTAATCTGTGATTATCCGAAATAGCTCGTATTCCGGCGTGACGCGGATCGGCGCGGTCATTTCAGCGCCTCGTCGAGCATGGCTTGCCAAAATGCCTCGATCTGACTTTTCGCGTCCGGATGCTTGGACATCGATTCAATCGTGTGGTCGGTATCCAGCGCGGCCTCGATCATCCCCTCCGTCGGCTCGCGCATCGCGGCAATCATCCGGCACACGTCTTTCAGGGCAAAAGCGCGAAACTTCCGCGACTGGCGCTCCCACCACTCAGCGTCCTGGTCAAACAGGGCCAGGGTTGCCCGCTCCACCATCTCGCTCATCCGTGAAACTCCCATCTGCTGCCGCCCTGATTTGCTTGCCGGCTCATCGGACGCTCAGGAGCCTGGCTGGTGGGATGATGATTGACCCTCCGACGAGTCTGGCGAGGCGCCTGAGAGCCCCGAAGGAGGGTGGTTGGTCAGAACGGCCAACTCCTTCTCAAGCGCTGCAAGGCCGTTTTCCGCCTCGTCCAGCATGCGTTCGTGAGGCAGGAAGGCTTCATCGGCTTGCCGCTCAATCTCAGGCTCGCGCGCAATAATCCGATCGGCGCGCTCCTCGATCTTGCCATGCTGCCGCAGCGCTACCGCCCCCGCCGCGGCCAGCTTCTCCGATAATCGACTCACTGCCATTCTCCTATTTTGCCGCCAAAACCTATACTCGGTAATCCGCGCCGTCAGCCGGTCGATCTTGGCCGCCGACACCACGCGTCAATCCCCATCCTCTAGCGGCACGATCTTGAACCCGCGCTCCCACAGATCCGCAAGGGTGAAGTCCGCCCACGCCTCTGCGTCCGCTTGCGATACGTTAGGGCATTCCAGTATGTGGGCTATCATGACCTCCCGCGCCCCGTTGCCCGCCCTCACCGGGAATGCGATCACCTCGGCGGTCATGCATCCCTCCGCAGCCAGCGCAGCTCTGCCGGACCCTCATGGCCCCGCTCCCACACCAGCCAGCAGAAATCCATCTTGCCACCCCCGGGCTTCTCGCCGGCGGTGATCGTGTGCCCAGGCGGCATGCTCGGCCGCGGCGTCATCAGCCACACCCGCATCAGCGGCGTCTCGCGCAGCCAGTGAGCGGCATTCAGGCGCGCGGTGGGGAAGATCATCGCGACCTTGGCAATGCCGTCCAGCACCAGCGCGTGGGCAGCGAATTGGGCAGCAATGTTGAACGGCGGATTGCATACGATGTTGCGGGCTACCGTCGCCTCGCAATCAAAGAAATCGCATGCCCCATCGAATCCGCGATAGCCACGGTCGACCAGATCGGTGCCCATTGCCGGCAGCCCGGCCTTGATGGCAGAATCGGGTATCCGGCCAAACCCGCAGCAGGAATCCCAAACCAAACCTTCGAACTTCTCCTCGGCAAACAGCCGCTCGCTGCACCAAAATTCTTCAACGTAATGCTCGTTTGGCTCCCTCGCCCATTTATGAGCGTTGATTTTTGCGATTGCGTCCATTCAGGATCGATCCCCTGCGGTCATTGCGCGGATCTTCGCTTTGCGAATAGCTCGTCGAGCTCCGCTCGTGAGAGTTGGTCGGGACGTTTCGGAGCCTCACCATTGGCAAGCCCCTTCGCTGTATCCTCAGAGACAGTAGGAGTTATCTTGCTTATGGATTGGATAGGGCGAGTTGGCGGTGCCCTGGCAGATGCCGTGGCGTGTGCCCTGGCAGACGTAGAAATCTCATGCAACTTCAATTGGCTGAGCTTCAGCCCTTCCCACACTTTTTTCGTCTGGTCGGCACCAAGCTTTCCAGCTGCACGCTTCTGCGCCGCTTTATCAGCTTGCCGAACCATCCGCCGGTTGAACAACCGCCCGGAGCGGTCGCGGCTGCCGACACCCTTATCCAGGATGCCCGCGATAAGGCTCTCCACCTCGGTGGGAGACGAGTTCGCAAAGCGAGCTATCTCCTCATACGAGAGCGGATTCCCCTTTTGATCGCAGACATAGCCGGTGGGTTTGCCGACAGCCGCTAGACACAACAAATCAATCCACAGTCCACGCTCGGCAAGCGTGAGCCGGCGCACCTCAAGATCGCCAGCCCAATCGCTCCAGAACCATTGCGTGGACTGGTGAGCGCTCATTTAAGCGCCTCGTGATAGACACGGAACGCGCATCCACGCGCATTCCTGAATATCTCCGAGCCGGTAAACCGGAATAGCTTGATGCCGGCCTTGGTGATCTCGGCATCCCGCCGGCGGTCGCGCGCGACTTGTTCCGGTTTCGTATGAAACTCCTTGCCGTCGCATTCGATGAAAATGTCGATCTTGCCAGGACGGTGCAGGCACCAATCGATGCGATAAGACCGCCATTCCAGCTGCGGAATCAGTCTCCAATCCTTGTTGATAACGTCCAGCAACGCCACACCGAGCATCGTCTCGATCGGGCTCTCCGTGAATTTTGCCAGCCGCGCTGCGACCTCGAGATTGACCAACGCTGACACCGCAGCCTCGCCCAGGGTCCTTAATGGCGGCATCTCGTCAGGATATTCCTCATCCTGAAATTCACGTTCGGGCTCAAGCGCCGAGCGAAAACCACGATCGCGGCATCTCTCGGCCCGTTCCGCTGTGCGAAGCAGAATCGCATTCACCTGCTTTCTATTGCTGTTCAAGGACCGCTCCAGTTCGATTTTTGCGGGAATTTTGTCTATTCGCAGATTGGAATTTGGCCTCGAGCCAGATGCAATTTCCCGGGCAATAGTTCCCATGAACATCGACGCGCTCGATTGTGTGCTTGTTCGTCGGTCGCGGGCCCATGTCCGCATAAAATGCAGAGAAATCGTTTAGCCAACGATCGCAAACCACAATGCCGCGACCGCCGTAACAGTGAAATCTCGGAGATTTCTTGTTGTAACACCTGGTCTTCATGCCAGCCCAAACGCGATATTCCGGTATTTCCAGCGCATATCGATGGTCCAGAGGAACGCGAGGCCTGCGCATTTCCCTTATCAGGCATCCGCAGGATTGCGTGGCGCCAAGACTCAGGTTGGTAGCCCTGACAACTTTCTCCGTTCCGCAATCGCAGAGGCATTTCCAGGTGATGTGAGGTCCGGCGTAACCGCAGACAGAAACTGCGATTAGCCGCCCAAACCGTCTGCCAGACAAATCCAGTTTATTCGGCATCACGCCACCTGCACGCGGTGTGCGGCCTGCTCAGACGCTGTGCCCCGCCCGATCGAGAGCTGCCAATGCGCGTGGCAATAGCTCTCGTGTTCACTGCATTTGACCTGGCCGCAAAACGTCACCGGCGCCGCGTCTGGCCACCCGCCGACCGGCCACCGGCAATGATGCGGTGCCAGATCCACCAGCGCGATATTCAGCGGATCGATCTCGGCGCAGCGCAGGCCGGAGAGGTTGTCGCGGTGGAATTGGGGCATGTGGGCAACCCTCTGACGAATAGGCGCGTCGGTGGGCTTGCGGCGGGCCTGGGATGCCCTCTCGCGGGCAGCGGTGCGCTCCTGCTTCGTGCCGCGCCGCACCTTGGGGGCATTCCTGGACTTGATGCCCAGCCGCATTGCCCGACCAGCGATCGCGCTCCGGGTGTAGGTCGTGCCGAATCTTTTGTTCAGCACAGACGCTGCCTCTCGGAATGTCGCCTTGTCGGCCATCACCGCCTTCAGCACATTATCGCGCTCGTCGTCCCATGCCTTGGTGGCGTTGTGATTGCCAAAAGGCGCCGGCATCACGCGCTCCTGCCGCTCAGGAATGGCAGAAGAAATCGCTGGCCGAGCCACGCCATGACGAGGAAACAAGCCACCGAGGAATCGCCGACGAAATCGGAGTTGCGACCGCACAGCCATAAAATGATGTCTCCGCTGGTCCAGCCGATCCAAAGATACCAAAGGTTCGAAAATCTTATCGACATCACGCGCTCCTCAAAAACAGCGGCGCCTCGTCGAGCTCGGCCATGAACCGCTCGGCGTCGAGGTCGAACGTCCGCTCGGCCTCCGCCAGATACGCGTAAATCTCCGCGAGCAGCGCCTCGCCGCGGGACCAGAGATCGGCCGCCGCATCGAGCACCGGGGCTAGTCGTTGCTCTGACACGGCGGCCGCCACTTCCACCGGAGCATGCTGCGATTCAGCGTTGCTGCATTGCTCGGCGCCGGCAGAACTCAGGAAAGGTGAAGGCGGCATCGGCGTCAAAGCATCCCCCAAAGATGGTCCGGCGCGGTCATACGTTGCTCGAAAAGCGCTTCCTGCATGATTTTATAGGTGTCAGGAGGAAGCTTCTTGCGGGTTTTCCACATGGGAACCGCCGACGCAGCCTCCCGCTTGGTCATTTGCCGGACCTTCTCGGGGCCGCCGAGCGCATCGATAACGGCGTCGACAGTTTCAAGAATGATGATTTGCTTCTCCATGCCGTCCTATAAATCACGCAAAATGAGCGGCGTCAAGAAAAAGTCACAGCCAGTGAAGATTGTGCTTGACGGCTTCACGGAAGGTGATACGGTGCGCTCCAGACATCACCGCTGGAGCCGCCCATGTCCGACCGCCGCTTCTTCCTCCTCATCAGCTTCTTCTGGGCAATCGCCCTGCCGCCGGCGGGATTCCTGCTGCTGTTAGTCGCCAACCCGTTCGCGTCGGCGGTGCTGTGATGGGCGTTTACATCCCCGACAATGATCACGGCATCAGGCCCGGCTATTACACACAGCGGGGAATCTCCACGCTGCTGCGCGCTTATCGCGACGAGCCGCTCGTCGTTCAATTCATCGCCGACATGCTGGAGTGAGCATGTCCCATCGTCAGCAAGCTATCGGAAAATCCGATGAGTGGTACACGCCGCCTCGGGTGTTCGATGCGATGTCGTGCTCGTTCGATATGGATGTTGCCAGCCCGAACCCTCCGCTCTCATGGATACCCACAGGCCGCTTCTTGTGGGATCGCAGTCTTGAGCAAGAATGGCAGGGCTTCATTTGGATGAACCCGCCCTTTGGTGGGCGGAATGGCAAACTGCCGTGGCTCCAGAAGTTCTTCGAACACGGCAACGGCGTTGCTCTCGTCCCTGACCGAACCTCGGCACCGTGGTGGCAACAATACGCACCGCGAGCCGATCTGATCCTTTTCGTGGCGCCAAAAATTAGGTTTCTCGGCCCGCACAGCGGAGATTCGCCAGCGCAGGGAACGAGCCTGCTAGCCACAGGTCCACTAGCCTGTGAAGCGCTTCGCCAAGCAGCAGCCAATCGTCTTGGGGTGCTGATGCGCCCAAACTCAGGAGAAGGCCGATGAGCGCCCACTGCTCCATCAACCCAGACCGCATGATCTACTTCGTGCTCTGCCGATACCGCGACGGGCTCGCATGGGCCGAGCGCGACGCCGGCCGCACCAACAAGCGCGATACCGTGCTGGACATCACGAACGGCGCCCTGCCGAACGTCGTGCAGGTGATCGAGCTCAACTACGTGGAGTTCACCTCGCGCGACGTGACGGAGGATTTCGCGGTCTACCAGGATTTCGTTCCGCACCTCACGCCGTCCGAGCGGCTGGCCGCGCTGCATGACCATCAGCGCGATCTTCGCAAGCACGGGGGCGCGTGATGGGGCTGCAGCGCGTCGACCGATTGAAAGAACCGCCAATTGTCGGACAGATTTATCTCGTCCCGACGGTGTTCGGGCAGTGGCATCATCTGTTAAGGGATTGGCC
>Ga0316215_1000010_pt1 | contig 35276 bp, 47 predicted proteins | sample NRE5metagenome_FD_207796 | JGI IMG/M metagenome (GOLD analysis project Ga0316215, IMG submission 207796) | Spruce roots microbial communities from Maridalen valley, Oslo, Norway - NRE5 | ecosystem: Host-associated > Plants > Roots > Unclassified | place: Norway: Oslo | collected 2017-09-15
CGGGCTTCAAAATTTAAAACGAGATGATTGGTAACGGAGATTTCCATCAGTTTAGCCAGATAATTTATGATCGATCCGGAATAATCTCGATACGAAGATACGTAATTTTTAGGTTTTTGCTTAGCGTACAAGTTTTTATACGTATTACCTAAAGACGGATCGATATTTACGTTTTTAGGTTTATGACGATACATCTCGCTGACGAGATAACAACATTTTACGAAAAAGCTTTGGTTCAAAGGCGGTATCGACTCGTTCGATCGCAACAGCTTAGCGACGTGAAGATTAGCTAGCTCGTAAACCTCGAAAGCGAGTCTACTACAATTTTCGACGTGATTTCGAATCTTATCTTTGATCGTATCGTTTCTACAAAAACTATTCAGCGTCGTCTTTACGGAAGTTGTCGGGAGGTTTCTTCATTTTATATACGCCTTATAAAGCTTTATATATAAAATGGGATAAAATGCGTTGGTAATTAAAGGATTAAATAATATAAAATGGATGAAGATCGTAAATTACGAATATTCTATAAAACTTATAAAAAAGGAAATAATCGTATCATTGGTATGATAATAATTAGTTACGGCCCAACAACGTATTCGGAAGATTTAACGTTTAAATTATTATACGAACAATATTTATTAGAAGAAATTCCTCCGAATAATGTATTCGAATACATTATAGACCTATTACGTACGTATTTACCGTATTGTAATATAGGAAATATAGATAACGATAATGAAGATGGTATTCAAATTATATTTAATAAATTCGATGAAAGTACCGCGCCGTATAAATTAGTGAATGTCGAACCTAATTACCATCATATAGAAACTTGGTATCGAAATAATATTTGCGTATATTTAGAATACGCAATTTCCTCGGGTTTTTGTTCGTCATGATAAATTTCTTTATTATCGTAATAAAGAAATTTTTAATTACCAGTTCATTTTATAAAATGAACTATTATTTTATATTTCCGTAAAGACAATGTAGAACTAATAATCACGATTTTTATTGTTAATTTTATATACGAGTAGATATAAAATTAAGCGGCTGGCGCATTCAACCATGATCAAGGTTTTAAATACGCATTTAATTGATATACTATTACGGTGTATCGCGTTAATAAATATATTTCGTAGGTTCAACCGTACTCGGACCCATTTACGTTATTTTTATTTTAATACCCATTCCCATCAATTCCTGATACGCTAATTTAGTCGCGTACGGAGTATATTTCATTTCGACGTCTTCGCTTTTGCAGATTTGGCAATAAGTCTGAGTATGAGGAATCGTGCCGCAAATTTTACATACGGGTATTATATATTTATCGCTTTGAAGGAACATGTATTCTCTTAACATACTAGTACTTCCGTGTACTAATACTGCATCTCGTTCCATTTCTCCAAATCTTAAGCCTCCGTCTCGCGATCTTCCTGGTACGGGTTGATGGGTCAAAGGATCTAACGGTCCGGACATTCTCGCGTGAATTTTATCGGATACCATATGTTTCAATCTTTGATAAAACGATGGACCCATGAATATTTTACTAGGATATTTAATACCAGTAGTTCCGGAATATAACGTCGTCGAATAAGAATCTAAACCTAATTCGCTTAACTTTTCGGATAATTCGTCTTCAATATTATGATGAGCGAATGTCGTAGCATCCTGTATTTTACCAACTTTGCAACCGTATATATTTAAACACATTTCGATTAACATATTAATCGTCATTCTCGACGGAATCGCGTGCGGATTTATGATTAAATCCGGAGTCAATCCGTTTTGATCGAATGGCATATCTTCCTGTCGAAATATCATACCGCATGTTCCCTTTTGAGCCGTAGATGACGCGAATTTATCTCCTATTTCCGGATATCTATGAAGTCTAATCCTAATTTTAATAATTCTTAATCCTTCGTTATTCATCGCGTCGATTACGTCGTCTAAATATCCTTCTTCTCCTGATTTAATTACCACCGTAGAATCTATAGTTTTAAAGGATCTGGTGCCATCTTCTTGTTTCGTCATTTTATTAAAAGTTTTGCCGATAATGGCATCTGAGACTTTCAAAAGGATCGTTTTATCGCGTCTGATTATTCCATTAGGTTGCAAGTAAGAATAGTTGATATCAGATTTTCTATATTCAACGTTAGGAAAACCTATTGTTTCGTATTCCGAATTTCCTCTTTTTTTTCCTTCTTCTACTATAGTCTTATACGTCATAACTGAAAATAATCCTCTATCTAATGATCCTTTATTTAAAATTATGCTATCTTCCTGATTAAATCCCGAACAAGTCATAATTGCCACTATCGGCATTTGGCCGTGACTCATTTCATCAAAATGAAGCACGTTAACCATTTTTGATTGAGTGATAGGCTTTTGAGGATAATCCATTACGTGTAACGTCGTATCGTATCTATATTGATACGCTTGACTAGCTATACCAATCGCTTGTTTTCCCATAGATGCTTGATACGCGTTTCGAGGAGATTGAGAATGATTAGCGAATGGAATTACTGACGCCATTATTCCCATCATAGTTCCAGCCGGACATATTTCCACGTAATCGCATTTATTTTTGAATAAATCGTTTTCATCTATGCCCACTACCGCCTGTTCCAATTCCCATACGTCTCTGAAAACTATGTAACCTTTTTCTACTAATTCGTTAAAAGTTCCTTCTTTTTCGATAATTTGTGGCAATCCAAAAACTAAAAATAGAGGTCTTACTAATCTGCCCGCGTCCGAACTTATGTGTACTTCGTTAATGTGATACAAAAATACGTACGAAACGTATTTTTCTACGAATCCCATTTTCCTACATTCGTTAAATTCTTTACGAAATTTAACTTCGTCGTCTACGAAGCCGATTATATTTCCGTTTAATATTAATTGTACGTTCGACGCGTTCGAGGAATAACCCGGTAATAATCGTATTATCGGTTCGATTTCGCAAGACGGAATACGAACCGAAACGCTCGTTGTTACGGCCAAATTCGTAACTAAACCTACCGTATCTCCTTCAGGTGTTTCGTATGGACATATGAAAGAAAAATGAGAGGCGTGTAAATATCTGGCTTTTTGTACTTTACCTTTCGTTCCATTAGGAAGCATAATACGTCTTAGATACGATTGCCTCGCGCCGTAATTTTGTACGCTTAATACTTGACTTACGCCAACTCTCATGTAATCAGCGCTTTTTTGGTGAGTCCAATTTCCCGTTAGAAAACAACTAGATATACCGTAAGTAATTACGTTTATCGATTTAATTATAGTTAAAGGATCGGGATTAGATCTGGCTTTAATTTGTCCCATTACCGTTTTAACGAATAATTTAAATAAACCTCGAAATAAATACGCGATCAATTCTCCTGTAGAATCTAATCGTTTGTTAGACAAATTTTCTTTATCGTCGCATTTTCTACATCCGTTAACTACTGAGAATAATTGTTTAAGAATATAACCTAAATGAAGAGATGCTTTCTCAGGAGTTAATATTCCCGTATGATAAAACAATTCCGTTTCTAAAATAGTCTTTACAAATTTTTCGTCTTGAGATTCGGGTAATTCTTTACAAATTTTCCTAATGGCGTCGTCTTTCGTTGCTGCGGAATTATATTGCTCCGTTAAAATGTTTATAAATTTCGAATCCGTAGTACGTACGGCGTTGATCGTGTCGTCTAAACTGACCCCCAAAGCTTTAAATACTACTCCAGCTTCTACCAAAATTTTAATGTACGGTAATGAGAAGACGCAATTATATTTGGAATCTATTTTCGCTTGTATTAAAACGCTAGCGCTAGATCCGGACTCGTTCACACTACGAAATTCCGCTAAGTGGGTATACTTCGTATCGCCTTTTATCGTGTACACGTATACTTTGTTATAACACGGTCGTAACTGTCCTATCAGTACTCTTTCTTTACCCTTTATCACGAAATAACCTCCGTGATCGTTGGCGCATTCCTGTTTTTCTACGTAATTTATATTGGTAAGATTACACGCGCACGATCTTACCATTATAGGTAATTTACCTACATTAATTCTATTATGATGAGTAATTGCACCCGTCGCTAAATTTTCTATTACGAAATTCAATAATATATTTCCATCGTACGTGGCGTTACTTTTTCTAGCTTCGTTCGGATATAGATTTTCTATAATTCTATTCGCGTTGGTGAATTTTGGATTTTCCACGTAGATTTTTCCGAAACTAAGTTTAATTTTTTTCTCAATTTCTGCCGGGGGTTCCGAATCTATTATGAATTGTAAATCTTTGGTAATTAAACGATTGAACGTGAATAATTGATGTTCTATCAAATGCGTGGAATTAATATAGTCTCGAATTAAATTCATTATTATTAAATCGATATCGATTTAATAATAAACTTTCAAATTTTGTTGTTCGCGTAATTTCTCAGTTGAATATTACATAAAAATCTATCTTCGTATTGAAAAGGTTCCGCTACGGTCTCCTCCGCTATCTTACGTAATTCATCAGTTTTAAACTTATCCGGTACGTATTTCAAAGCCTTACCGCATTTCGTCACGGCGATTTTACACATTTCTTGCGTCTTCAATTCATTCGGAACGTATTGTAATGCGACGCCGTAATGTGACACGGCTACCTCGCACATTTTCTCCGTTTTAAACTCGTTAGGTACCCAAGATAACGAATATAAATTATTTTGTACGGCTACCTCGCACATTTCTTTCGTTATAAACTCTCTCGGAACGTGTCGTAAGGCGTGACCATTGCTAGATACCGCGATTCGATATAGTTCTTCGGATAGAAATTCGTTGGGAACGTATTTTATCGCGTAGGGATGATTTTGTATCGCGAGTCGACAAATTTCTTCGGTTTTAAAATGATTTGGAACGTGTTGTAAGGCGTAACCACAGCTAGAGACGGCTAATTTACAAATTTCTTCAGTTTTTAAATATTCTGGTACGTATCTCAACTCAGAACCAGAATTAGTTATAGCAGCTCTATACATTTCTTCAGTCCTAAAATGATGAGGAACGTCTTCCATAGAGAATATGAACCTCGATACGGCTAATTTACATATTTTAAAAGTTTTTAGATCGATAGGTATACAGTCTAAAACGTATTCGTCAAACATTCCTAACTCGCAAAGTTCTTCAGTTATAAATTGCTTAGGTACGTATTTTAAATTTCTACCACGTCTTCTAACCGCTATTTCGCAAATTTCATAAGTTATAAATTTTTTCGGAATATATCGTAACGTAATACGATTACGTAAAATTTTACGTAAATATTTAACGTATTCGATAAATCCGGGTCTAACTTTATTTACGCGGTTCAATATTATATCGTGATAGTCAGATTGGTGATAACATTTAACGCCGCTTAAACTTAAGAGCCTTAACATTAATAAAATTTTCTATGATTTTCATCGATGAAAATCATATTTATTATAGAAATCTTCGTAAGTGCGAGCATTAGATTTGCCACGACTTTGACTTTTTAATTTTATCCGGTATGAAATATATCGCGAACCTATCTAGTTTTACTGCCATTCTACAAATTTCTTCCGTTATTAAATCTCTCGGAATGTGATATAACGCTAGCGTATAAGTTTTTATCGCGAGTTTACATATTTCTGCGGTTTTAAATTCGTCTGGTACGTATCGCAACAATGCGCCGCTTTGAGAGACGGCGATTCGACATATCTCTTCCGTTTTGAATTTGTACGGTACATGCACAAATACATTGCAAACATTACTTACGGCTAGTTTACATATTTCTACGGTTTTAAATTCGTCTGGTACGTATCGCAACGTTGCACCATCTCTCAAAACGGAGATTCGACATATCTCTTCCGTTTTGAATTTGTACGGTACGTAGAATAATACATTGCAATTATTATTTACGGCTAATTTACATATTTCTACTGTCTTAAGTTTCCAAGGAACATGACGTAAAGCGTTACCGTAATTAGAGACGGCTATTTTACATATTTCCTCGGTTTTAAATTGATGAGGAACCCATTTTAAATTTCTACCACGTTTTCTAACAGCTATTTCGCAAATTTCAAAAGTTAAAAACTCTTTCGGTATATATCGTAATTTAATATTATTACGTAAGATTCGTTCTAAATGCGTAACGTAATCAATAAAACCGGGTCTAACTTTATTTACGCGGTTCAATATTATATCGTGATAGTCAGATTGGCGAAAACATTTAACGCCGCTTAAACTTAGGAGACTGAACATTAATAAAATTTTCTATGATTTTCATCGATGAAAATCATATTTATCAATATGATTTTATTATTTATACAAATTATAGAATGGGACATATAGACTTAACATTATATAAAATTTCGTACGATAATTATCGTACGAAATCATTTTTATAGATTTTTAATTTCATTTGGAACGTCCGTAAAGCGATTCTATATAATTCTTCGGTTTTGAAACGCCGCGGGACGTATATTAAAGTCCGACCATCATTCGTTACCGCGATTCGACACATTTCTTCCGTCTTTAATTCGTCTGGAACGTATTCTAACACGTAGGGATAATTTTGTATCGCGAGTCGATAAATTTCTTCGGTTCTAAATTGATAAGGAACGCATCGCAACATTATGCCGTCGTTAGTGATGGCTATTTTATATAATTCGTACGTTAGAAATTTAATCGATAGATTTAATAAATTGCGCGGATTTTTAAGTATTGCCAACTCGCATAATTCCGTAGTTAAATATTCTTCTGGTACGTCAGTTAACGTTAGACCTTCGTCATGGTAAACGTTATTTAAATGAGTAAGATAATTTATAAATCCCGGTTTAATATTTTCGATTCGTTTTAATATTAAATCGTGTTGATCCGACTGATTCAAACATTTTATACCGCTCAAGCTTAAAAGACTTAACATTAGTAATATAATTTTATATGAGAATTCTCATATAAAATCATTTTTATCATTTGGAACGTTCTAAAGTAGCTATTCGACATAATTCTTCGGTTTTGAAACGATGCGGGACGAATTGTAAGGTTAAACTATGGTTCGTTACCGCGATTCGACACATTTCTTCCGTCTTTAATTCGTCTGGAACGTAGCATAACGCGTAGGGATAATTTAAAACCGCTACGAGACACATTTTTTTAGTTTTCAACTCGTTCGGAACGTATTTTAAAGCGTAACCGCATCTAGTAACGGCTAAAGTACACATTTCTTCGCATATTAAATTATAAGGAACGTATCGCAATATTATGCCGTCGTTAGCAACGGCTAATTTACAAATTTCTTCGGTTTTGAAACGATGCGGAACGCATTGTAAGGTGCAACCTTTATTCGTTACCGCGATTCGACATATTTCTTCCGTCTTTAATTCGTCCGGAACGTCATAAATAGCGTAGGGATGATTTAAAACCGCTACGAGACACATTTCTTCCGTTTTTAAATATTCCGGAACGTGTGTTAAGGCTTGCCAACCATTTTTAGTTACTGCGATTCGACATATTTCCTCCGTCTTAAATTTTTCCGGAACGAATTGTAAAGTCCAACCATCTTTAGTTACCGCGATTCGACACATTTCTTCCGTCTTTAATTTGTCTGGAACGTCTTTTAAAGCCCCACTACACTGACAGATGACTATTTTGTATATTTCTTCCGTTCGAAACTTATTTGGAACGTCTCTAAATACGAACCAATATTTGGATACGGCTATTTTACATAATTTGTACGTTATAAATTTAATCGATAGATTTTTTAAATTGCACGGATTTTTAAGTATTGCCAACTCGCATAATTCCGTAGTTAAATATTCTTCTGGTACGTCAGTTAACGTTAGACCTTCGTCATGGTAAACGTTATTTAAATGAGTAAGATACTTTATAAATCCCGGCTTAATATTTTCGATTCGTTTTAATATTAAATCGTGTTGATCCGATTTATTCAAACATTTTATACCGCTCAAGCTTAAAAGACTTAACATTAATATTATTAATGTTATATGAGAATTCTCATATAAAATCATTTTTATAGATTTTTCCACATCGTTTTGAACGACATATTTCTTGAGTTTTGAAACGATGCGGTATGTGTGGATTTTTACATAATAACCATTATGTAAAATCATTTTTAGAGCGCGCATACTCATCGTAAAGCTAATTTACGTATTTCTTCAGTTTTTAATTCGTTAGGTACGTACTTTAAAACTCTACCGCAAGATGAAACGGCTAGTTCGCATATATCTTTCGTCTTGAATTGATTTTGAAGATATTGTAAAGCTCCACCGTTATACGATACGGCTAATTTACATATTTCTTCCGTCTTTAATTCGTCCGGAACGTCATAAATAGCGTACACGCACGTCCGTAAAGCGATTCTACATAATTCTTCGGTTTTGAAACGTCGCGGGACTGACTTTAAAGCTCCACCGTTATACGATACGGCTAATTTACACAATTCTTGCGTCTTTAAATTGTCCGGAGTATAATCGAACGCGTATTTATAATTAGGTAAAGCTATGCGACACATTTCCTCAGTTTTAAACTCATTAGGAATGTATCGTATAGCTTCACCGTTTGCTAATACGGCTAACCGACATAATTCTACCGTCATAAATTTATTCGGAATGTTTAGTATTACGTACCAACAATTAGCTACCGCGAATTGACACAGATTTTCAGTTATAAATTCCGCAGGAACAAACTTTATATTATACGCGTCTGCGTGCACGGCCGCTACGCATAATTCTTTGGTTAGATACTCCGTCGGTATTTTATACAATTTAACATCAGTATTATCAGTTAGGATTTTATCTAAATAAGTAATATAATTTGTAAAGCCGGGTTTTATCGCATTTATTCTATTTAATAAATATTCGCTATCTTTCATTCGAAGACATTTGAGAGCGCTTAAGCTTAAAAGACTTAACATTAGTAAATTTTTTATACGATCGTTACGCGGCAAATCAAATTTTTCCACGATTCCGTATTTTTAACGCGATACGGAACGTAATATACCGCATCTGGTTTATTTAATACCGCGAGTGTACATATTTCTTCCGTTAAGAACTGATCGGGTACGTATTTTAAAGCGTAACCGCAACTAGTAACGGCTAAAGTACACGTTTCTTCGCATATTAAATTATAAGGAACGAATGGTAATACGCTACCGCATTTATCATTTCGTAAAGCCTCGTAACACATTTCTTTCGTCTTAAATTCTTCCGGAACGGAAAATAAAGCTTGACTATTGGATAATACTGCGGCTAGACACATTTCTTCCGTTTTTAAATATTCCGGAACGTGTCTTAAGGCTGACCAACTATTTTTAATCGCGATTTTACATATTTCTTCAGTTCTTAAATCTTCGGGAACAAATTCGATAACCCAACCGCAATTTGACACAGCGAGTCGACATATTTCTTCCGTTTTTAAATGATCGGGTACGGATAATAACTCCTCGCCGTGGTTTGAAACGGCGAGTCGACATATTTCTTCCGTTTTTAAATGTTCGGGTACGTCATTTAAAGCGCATTTCTCACCCGAAATCGCGATTTTACATATTTCTTCAGTTATTAGATGAAGAGGCACGTAACGGAGATTCCTACCATCATACGTTACAGCGATGCGACATATATCTTTCGTTTTAAATTCATCTGGTACGTATCGTAAAATCGTGTGATATTTCGCGTCGTTATAAAATTTTTCTGACGAGACGCTATGAGCTACTGCAATTTCACATAGTTCTTTGGTTATAAATCTAAAAGGTACGCATTTTAATTGGCACCAACGTCTCAATACGGCTACCTTACACATTTCTGCGGTAATACACGTATCCGGGACATCCGATAATATTATCTCGTCGTTTAAAATTTTACGTAAAAAATAAATATACGGAATAAAACCGGGTCTACATTTGTCAAAATGAAGTAATATTTTTTTATCACCGGTGTATTTAACACCGCTTAAGCTTAAAAGACTTAACATTAGTAATATAGATTTTATATGAGAATTCTCATATAAAATCATTTTTTCACGATTCTACGTTGGGAAGGTATTTTATCGCTTCCGTACAACGCTAGGAATGTATTTCAAAGTATTTATATCTACCTGTACCGCGAGTCGACACAATTCTTCCGTTTTCAATTCTTCTGGAACGTATTTTATCGCCATTCCGCAGTTTGTTAAAGCTTTTTTACATAGTTCGTACGTTTTAAATCTATCCGGTACCCAACATAACGCGAAGCCGCATCTAAATACGGCTAATTTACATATTTCTTCTGATCTAAAATGACGCGGAATATCGGCTAAACCGCTCAAACTACTACGTACCACAATTAGACATAATTCTTCCGTTATAAATGCATCTGGCACGTATTTTATCGCCATGCCATTACTTTTTACGGCGAATTCGTATAATTCTTTATTTAAAAATCTACGAGGAATATAAGCCAACATATAATATTGTTGGCTTAGCGCTATCTCGCATAATTCTTTGGATACGAACTCGCTCGGGACGTGTCGTATTGACGCGCCATGACGTCTAACGGCTATTTCGCACAATTCTTTGGTTTTAAATTTAATGGGAACGTCTTTCAATTCTGAGCCATGATAAGGACCAGCGAGTAAATTTACATCGTCGATTATAGACCACTCCAAGTCGTTGTTACTAAAATTATTCCAACTTTTTGATACCGCGATTCGACACATTTCTTCCGTGATTAATTCTTCCGGGACACACGCTAACCTAATTTCATCATTTATTAACTTTGATAAATACGTAACGTAGTCTATAAAACCGGGTCTATTATTTTCAATTCGTTTTAATATTAAATTATGCTGTTCCGATTTATTCAAACATTTAACGGCGCTTAAACTTAAGAGACTTAACATGGTTATGATTTACTATCGTTATATCGATAGTAAATTAAATCATTTTTAATCGTAATAACTAATTACGTTAATTATAGATTCGCATTTTTTCATTTTTTCGGGAACGTATCGCAGAGCGAATATGTTAAAACTTATGGCGGATAAACATATTTCTTCAGTTCTTAATTCATCGGGAACGTATCGTAAAGATTGACCATCGTTAAATACGGCTAACTCGCATAATTCGTATAATTTTAATTCTTTCGGAACGTAATCCAAAGCCGTTCCCTGATTTGATACGGCTATCTTACATAGGTCGTAAGTTTTAAATTGATGAGGAACGTACTTTAAAGCTCCGCCGACTTTTATTACGGAAATTCGGCATAATTCTTCAGTTTTTAAACATTGCGGAACAAACTCCAAATCAAGTCCACAATTCGATACCGCTAATTTACATATTTCTTCGGTTTTCAATTCTTCCGGTACGAATTTTAATTCGTAAGAATATTCCCGTGACACGGCAACTCTACATATTTCTTCCGTAATAAATTTACACGGTATTTGTATCAATACAATTTCTTGGCGTAAAATACGGCGTACGTATGTGATATAATCTATAAAACCCGGTCTCATTAATTCTATTCTTTTCAAAATCGGATCGCATTTTTCACGCTGCAGACAAGAAACACCGCTTAAACTTAATAAGCTTAACATTAATAATGATTTTCATAGATAATTATCTATGAAAATCATATTTTCTACGAAGAAAAAAAAATTATACGTAAAATATGTCTATGTTTCTTTATTTTTTCGGGTATAAATCGTAAAGCCTTTACATCTAATTTTACGGCTAATATACATAAGTCTTCAGTTTTAAATTCATCGGGTACGAATTGTATAGCTAAAGGACAACTTAATACCGCGAGTCGGCATAACTCTTTCGTTTGAAAATGACGCGGTATATATTCTATCGCCGTAAGACAATCAATTACGGCCATTCGACATAAATCTTCCGTGATTAACTCGATTGGGACGTATTTTATCGCGGAGCCACTGTTACCTATCGCGATGCGACACAATTCTTCCGTCTTTAATTCATTTGGAACGCATTCCAATAAAAATCCGTATTTAGATACCGCGAGCCGGCATAACTCTTTGGTTCGAAATTGACGAGGAATATACGAGAAAGCCGCCTTATCCTCGTCAAATGCCATTCGACATAATTCGTAATTTAAAAACTCTTCGGGAACCTTTGTTAGCGCAAAATAGTCGCTTTTAACGGCTAATATACATAATTCTTTAGTTATCATTCTACGAGGAATAGAACCTAATAATAAATACCAATACGTAACAGCGATTCGACATAATTCATCGGATAACAATTTATCTGGAACTAATAATACGGCCACACCGCGATTCAGTACGGCTGTTCGACACAATTCGTACGTTTTAAATTTTTCCGGAACGTCTTTTAAAAACGTACCATTACGCGACACAGCGATTCGACACATTTCTTCGGTAATAAACTCTGTAGGGACCCGCGCTAATGTAATTTTTTGATTTAAAATTTCGCGCAAATACGCGTTATAATAAATAAATCCGGGTCTGGCCGATTCGATTCTTTTTAAAATCGGATCGTGTTTCGCGTCATCAAGACATTTAACACCCGTTAAACTTAACAGACTTAACATGATAATAAAATTTTATATCATAACTATGATAAAATCATTTTTATTTTTAAATTTTGCGGCACGTGGTTTATCATCCTCCGACACTCACGTACAGCAATTTTACATATTTCTTCAGTTTGGAAACGTTCCGGGACGCATAATAACGCGCCGCCATCCCGCGACACCGCGATTCGGCACATTTCTTCAGTTATAATTACATCTGGCACATATTTTAAATCGTAACTATAACGTATGACAGCCGCTTTACATATTTGTTCGGTTTTAAAACGGGTTGGGATGTATCGTAATACACCGCAAAACTCCACGTGCCATCTACTTCGAATAGCTAGCTTACACATATCTTCAGTCATAAAATTATCGGGAACATGTTCTAAATTTGCTCCGTGATTCAATACCGCTATCTTACACATTTCTTCCGTAATCAAGTACCGCGGTACTTGTATCAATAACGGTACTTCTATCAATACTACAAATTTTTGACGTAAAATACGGTGTATCCATGTGTTGTACTCTATAAATCCCGGTCTCAATAATTCTATCCTTTTTAATAAATAATCATCGCGACGCGTTTCAAGGCATTTTATAGCGCTTAAACTTAAAAGACTTAACATGATAATAAAATTTTATATCATAACTATGATATAAAATCATTTTTTACAGTCAACACGACATATTTTTAAATTCATTTCCGTAGTGTAATTTAGCTTTTTCGTATAAATCCGTTAATTTATATTCTGCGGTAACGTATCTAAACGCGTTTATACTTTTTTGTACCGCTATATTACATAATTTTATCGTTTTCAATTTTTCAGGAACGTATTTTAACGCGTACCAATCGTCTAATACCGCGATCCTACATATTTTTTTTCGTTTTAAATTCATCTGGTACGTGTAATAATTCTTCGCCATTTCGTTGTACCGCGATTCGACATATTTTCTTCGTTTTAATATTTTTTGGTATTAATTTCAAGACGTATAAATACGTCTTCATAGCTAACTCACACATTTGTTCCGATAGTAAATTTCGTGGAACGTACTTCAAAGCTTCTCCATTTTGTTGCACGGCGGTATAACATATTTTTTTAGTTCTCATATGATGAGGAATGTATTTAAATACGGTCCAATCGTTAAGTACCGCTAACTTACACATTTTCTCCGTTCTTACATTTTGTGGAACGTGTAGTAATACGCTTCCGACAGTCGTAACAGCTATCTCGCAAATTTCAGCGGTTTTAAAATTCTTTGGAATGAGCATCAACGCGCATCCATCGTTAGTGACGGCTAATTTACATAATTTTTCCGATACTAATTCACTCGGGACGTATCTTATTGAAGTACCGTGGTGCGAAACGGCTAACTCGCATAATTCTTCGGTTTTCAATTCTTCCGGTACGAATTGTAACGCGTATTTACTATTAATAACGGCTATTTTACATATTTCTTTCGTCTTTAAATAATGAGGAACGTATAACATCGCGTAATCGTGATTACGCAGACGTAAAGCGGTAACGCATATTTCTTTCGTCTTAAATTCCTCAATTAATCCCGATAATTTAATTTCGCCGTTTAGGACTTTGTTTAAATACGTTACGTAATTAATAAATCCCGGTCTGACCAATTCGATTCTCCTCAAAATCGGATTATCGATACATTTAACACCGGTTAAGCTTAATAAACTTAACATTATTAAAATTTTCTACGATAATTATCGTAGAAAATCATATTTATGGAATAAGCCAATTCATATCTTCGCCGTAATGAGCTACCGCTCGCTCATATTCTTCGCTCGCTCTATATTCGTCAGTAACGTATTTAAACGCGGTTATAAGCGACCATACGGCTATATCGCACATTTCTATGGTCTTCAATTTTTCTGGCACATATTTTAAATGCAACATTTGATAATGTAGTTTTCCGTATATAAAATTATCATGAATTGCGTAATTTGTTTTCAAAATTCTTCCAACTTGATTAAATGTAATTTATGTTTAACCGTGTGGTGCTTCGAATGTTCTCAGGAAACGACTATTTGTTTATTTTGTAGATTACCGTTACGATTCGAAAATCGATTTCAGATTTTGTTAAAAAAAGAATTTAACAAAATAAATAATTTGCGAAATTCTTACGAATTAAATATTTCCAATCCTTACGTTTTAAAATGTTTTTATTGCGATAATTTTATAGATAATACGTATAAATGTAATAATTGTCAAATTTTATATTGCGACGAATGCGAAAATGTAAAATTTGACAATCACGCGTGCAACATTAACGATCTTTTTATAAAAAAATTTACAAAAAAATGTCCGAATTGTTTTACGCGCGTTGAAAAAGACGTAGAAGGTTGCGATCAAATGTATTGCGTTTCGTGTAAAACTATTTGGTTATGGACCAACGGAGCGATAATTACGGAAGAAGACGAAATACACAATTCCGCGTATTATCGCGATAATACGAGACGTAAAATATTTACGGATAATATAAATAAGGTACTTTCAATGATTTATAAATCATTGAAAGTATTAGATGAGGAAGACGAATTATGGCGTTTAGATAAACAAATATATAGAATAAATTATTTAAATAACGAATTAACGTTGACGGAATTTATTAATTTATTTAAACAAAGATTACGCACTCATGAAAGAAACTTGGCGTTAAAATTATTATTTCACGAATACGTAAAGAGTGCTAAACCTGATATACACGAATTAAACTCGGAATTAATAAAAATAGATTCGAAATATAACGTAATAGGAGAAAATATTACGTTACCGTATGTCTAAATTTTTATTTTTTCCATAGCTTTTATATCTTGTTCTCGTAATTTTTGCATTTCGGCGGCTAATGATAACGCGTCTTGTTTTTTCGTAGATTTTTTCGTAGGTAAATTTATTTCAGGAATATTTGTCAAGTTAGAGGTTAAGCCTGCGGTTTCATCTTTCAGATCTGGTACGTGCGAAAGAAGTGTTGTATTCCTCGGTACCGCGTTATGAGGAATATATGCCGAAACGTTACTGGTTGATATCACGTCGTGTATAGCGTTAATCCAAGCGTATATTTGATCGTTCTCAAACAATTGATTCGTCCCGTCGAAATATTGTACGATTAAACACGGCACGGTAGTTATAGATTTTTTTTGCATTACGTCTCGTACTTCTTTGGAATCGATACATAATAACGTCATACCCGTAACTTTAACGAAATCGTATGGTAATTTTTGTATGAATTCTACTATATTTTTTGAAGCTATAGATTGTTTAGAATAAATTAGAACGCATAATTTTCTGTCCATTTTTAAACTACTTTAAAAAATCATTTACGCGTGTAATCCTAACGTTGTACATCTTTTCTTAACCTGGATCGATCTTTCGGATATCCTGTGTCCAACAAATTTTTTATGAAACGCTCTATTAAGTTTTCTAATTCACGTACGTCTACCATTCTCTCAATTGAAAAGATATAAAAACTTACCGTCGTATTCCGCGACGCCAAAATAAAAACTTACCCATTTATAATTCTATTTCTTTTCGTTTATTAGGTGGTAACATCCCGTTATACGTAATCGTTTTTAATATCTTAACGATGTAAGATACGACTTCGCTTATTACTACTTTTTTCGGCGTTCTATCCCACGAAACTATGGTAATCGTATTCCCGGTAAGATTTATATCATCGTTTAATTTCGCATTGCCCGAAAATGTTTGGAAACACATTCCTATCATAAATTTTAAATTATTTTGATCTACTTTATTTTCGTACGCGAGTGGAAGGTGTCTGAGATTATTCGGAATGTCTCCCCCGATTATGTAATATTTTGCGGCTATATTAACGCGTTCGAATAAAATATAAATAGGAGACGATAACGTGGAAGGAAAAATAATATCTGACAAAGTTAATATTTTATTTTCGGGTTCAGAAGCCTCAACGACTGTAGGTTGCTCCTCTATTTTATTAAAAATATCAAATATAATTTTAAACGCGTTAAAATCGTCAGTTTGCGTTGTAATGTCATCCTCATTGTTCATTTTATAATATAACTCATAAATTATTTATTAATCTCTCAATAATTCATCCGGAACGATCATCGCGATAAATACATTTCTCCCTTTTTTTAACAAAAAAGGTTCATTTTGAAATATAACTTACGCGTAAAACGTTAAATTGGCTTTATGCAGATCAGGATCTATTCCGTACGTCATACATAATTCGCACGCCTTTTTCCCGTTTTCCATATCTCCTACGTAATACGAAGAAATACTTAGTTCTAACCATCTACTATAATCGTAACAAGATCTATCCACGAATAAACAACAATTCTCAGGATACGGTAACGAACACGCCAATTTAGCAAAAATATACGCCATTGACATTTTTGAACGCAATCTATAATACTGAGAAATTTTAACTAATGGTTCGGCTCTCTCCAATAAATTATACGCGCGGTGATAATAAAGTAATACTTCGTCAGTATCTAACATACTAGCAATGCGCATATTCGCTTCAAATAATTCTTCGATAAATCCTCCCATGCTGATTCGTTTCTTATACATTTCGATAGATTTTTCATTTTCCCCTAAGCACGAATACGTCTGAGCTAAATAAAACACGATTCGCTGATCAGATTGATCCGCTTCGTATTCTTTTTCCAATAATTCTTTATCTTTTGTCCAAGCCGCTAATTTATCGTCGTTAGTTCTATCTTGATACACCTTTATTCCTCTTAAAATTTGTTTTATATTGCAACCCGATAGATATTCGTGAGTAGGCATTTTATATCTAAAATTCTGAAGAGATTTAATAAGTTTGACGTTATAAAAACTTAAAATCTGAGAAGGATATTTATATTCTAACTCTATTAAAAATCCATCCATATCGGGTAATTCCCGAGGAATATCACCTATGATAACATCGCTAGCGTCTATCGTGAAGAAATAATCGAATCCGTGTACTAAAGCCAATTCATTCGCGTAATCCAACACATCGTTTCGGGCTTGAGAATAATTAATAAAACTTCCGCTTTTCATAAACAAAGGCGCGGTCGCGGTATCCTTAATTATTTTCATAGTATCATCAGTAGATCCGGTGTCAATAACTATGATCGCGTCAAATTTATTAGCGGATTCGATTGTACGGGCGATACCGTTAGCTTCATTTTTAACCATCATGATCACGGCAATTTTACATCGTTTAGTTTTCTCATCATTAATGTCTTCGATACACCCGGTACTCATTTTATTGTAATAAAATTATAAATTTATAAAATGGACGACCTAATGATTCTTTTTCATAACGTAATAATAGAATTATATTCGTTTAACGTTTCTCATTTTGGAATATTTGGTGAAAACGAACGCTCGGACTTGTTACAATTATACGTAAATGTATGCGATTCGAATGTACAAAAATTTATTTCTTTATTATCTCCCGATCAAAAAAAAAAATTAGCTTTATGGGTATTTACGAGATCAGAATATAACGTTTCGGAAATGATAACGAAATTGGAAAAATTTTTGAAATACTTAAAAGAGTTAAAAGGACCTAAATACGTAAAAAAAAAAAGTTAATTTGTTGTTTACCCGTAGTACATTACGAATATTACGAATTACAAAATATTAATTAATAACACGGAAATTGAGTAGATGGTGCGGTTTCGAAACATCCGTCAGGAAATCTGTATCGTATTATATCAGATTTTAAACGTAAAACGTTACTTCTCGGATAATATCCCGCCGTTCTTTTATCAATTATTGGATAATCTCGCGTATAATCGCCGTGCCAATAATGATTATACGGAAAAAATCTTCTTTCATGAGGCGTTATTACCGATGTTCCCGAAAATATGTAAGGAATTTGTCGTTGTTTTAAAATTATAGACGAATACAATGACATTTTAAGTAATTAGAATGTTAATTCTAATGATAATATCATTAGAATTATAAATGCGTAATTATAAATGGTTTAGAGGAACTATATTCGGCTATATTATTGGTCATTTCTCGCATTCTTTTTTGTTTTAACCACTTAAGTACGCTTAAAATTAATATTATCTCAAATACTATAAGTAAACCTCCTCCTAAATATAATATTAAACTATATTTAAGTTGCTCATTTTTACCTTCTTCGTAATTAGACGTAAAATTACCCGACATATCGTTAATAGATTACGTAATTTGCGCGATAAATATCAATTATTCTACGAATGATCGGAATTCTTTAATTATTTTAATGGATTCTAAATCGTAATCTATTAACGAATCGTACGCTAAATATTCTTTTACCACGTCGTTATCATCGAACGATAACCGTTTTTTAAAATTATCTACGAGTTCATTTTTAATTTTCTCGATTAATTCTGTATCTAAACTAGCGTCAATTCTAAAAGTCAGAATAAATTTTAATTCATCGTATTTATAAACGCAACTAATGCTACAATTATTTTTCTTCACGACGGCTTTTAATTCGTTAAATTGTCGGAAATACGTTAAAGGTATTTCCGTTGAAATTTTTTGCGGTCCACCGATTTTAATATGATATTCGAAATACGAATTATGTCGAATTTTTTCAATTTGCGATAAATCGGAAATTCTTTGTTCGATTTTAATTTTAATTACGCGAACGTTAAATTTTTCCAATTCTCGTTCCAAATATTTAGCGCGAATCATTACTAAATCTAAATCATCTTCTAATACGAACATGCCGGTCATACATTGAATAGGAATCGAGGAATCATCGATCGCTAAAATAGTTTTGATATTATTTAATTTACAGAATAAATTAAAATTAAAAATATCGCTAAGATCTACCGTAATATGAATTTCGTATACGCGCATCGCTTTATTATACGTCATATATTACTATATTTATTCAACTTTTCAAACGCGCGTTTTAATTCGTAAAATTATATTAAAATGGATGATTTCTTAAACTCGAGAAAATCAAAATTAATCGATCTACCATGCGCGATAACTTTTAGTGGGACGCCGTTACATCCTATTTACCCCACCATACTCATTCCTCCGTTAAATACGGATATAAGATTTAGCGAATTTTTACCGAAAGCTCCTAAAGTTCAATATTTTGGCATACTACCGAGTAATTTTTCGTGGCATAAAATTAATCCGGGTGATTCCCATGATATTATATTAAAAAAGAGTCGAATATTACCGATTCAAAATCAACTTAATTGCGGAGCGTGTTGGGCAATTAGTAGCGCTTCCGTCATTAGCGATGTGTGCGTTGTAAGTAATATTACTGACACGCGAATTAACGTGTCTCCTACGTATATAATGGAATGTTTAAATATAGATAAAAATTTTAAATGTAAGGGCGCTAATCCAGCGGCAATGCTTAAATATTTTATCGATAATAATGAACCGATCGCGACCAATACGTGCGTAGATTATAGTTGGTGTACCGATGACATACGCTGTAGTAATGATAAAAACGAAGATATATTACCTGATGAAATGAGTAAATTAATTCCCGTCACATGCGGGTGTACGCAATCCGGTCTATACGATACGGTTACATTGGATAAAGCGGAATTATTGCTATTGGAAGATGAAGATACGCAGTCGTATAGGACTCGGTTAATGAGTCATATACTAACCGTAGGACCAGTTTTATCTTCAATTTTAGTTTATAAAAATTTTGAAGACGGTTGTTTTTGCGTTGATAGAAATACGAAAGGAATATATATAGATAGATATTCACCATCCACTGGAAATTTTTCTGACGATAATCTAACTAGTAGTAATTTGACCGGTTCACATACTGTATCTGTAATTGGCTGGGGAATTGAACCGAATGTAAAATATGATACCGACAAAACAGACTCTGTTCACTACTGGTGGTGTAAAAATACTTGGGGATCTAATTGGGGTGATAAAGGTTATTTTAAATTAGCTATGTATCCGTACAATCGAGTCGTAAATATAGAAAGAGAAAAACCATTATTTAACACTAAAGTAGGCGCGACAATTTTAATTACCGTAAAGGATATCCATCCAGAATATTTACCTCAATATTCGTTTAACCCTAATTTAGAAAAAATATGGATAATAGTAAGCGTGATTGGCGGTTGGATTATACTTATTATTATAACTATAGTGGTTTATAAAGTATTTTTAAAAAAAAATATTCGAATCGATTCGAATATCGAAATGGTTCCTCTTACGATGAGAACCCATCAAGATTAAAGACATTTCAAAATCCGCACGTCGATTTCATCGCGTTAGAATTGTATCCGGTATTTAACGCGCTATATTTTCTCAATGTTTCTTGGTTCTGAGCCATGGCTCTCGAATATTGATGGACGCCGCAATTTGGAAATACGCTAGATCCGAATTGTTGTCCAAAATTACCCGTAATACAATTTATTCCTCTCAAATCGCTTACTCCTTTCATAGAATCCCATTGATTCATGGTATTAGGAGTGTTGGTACCGTAAAATTCTCCGTCAATACCTCCCGCGTCTAAATTAACGTATTCGACGTATCTAGGTCTTTGATAATTTTCGACGTAAACTCTATCTTCTGCGCTGTTACAACCCGCTTGTTTCGTCATAAACGAATCCGGACACGCTGGTCTGCCACTCGTATCGTAACCATTCCACTGAGGACAAACCATATTACACGGGTTTAAAAATCTGTCGGAATATATTTTATTAGCGTAACCGGTATCTACTTTACAAGTGCGTATTGATCCTTCAAGACTAATATTTCCTGCCATTTTAACTATACGATAATAAATAAAATACCTAGAAATTTGTAGATATATATTCCGATAATACTTCGTCATATCTTTCCGGGGGGACGTATTTTTTAATTACTCTCTTACTCGTTTTCAATAATGTCTGAGGGGTATCCGTCGGTTTAAATTTAATAATTAAATTAGTTATATCTCCTAAACCGTTAGCTTTGATTAAGCTCATAGCCTCTCGTTCTGTAATATCAAAATATCTAATTATGAGAACACCGTTTTCGGTATAAAAATTTACGATCCAGTCTTGATTATCTAACCAATCTTTTAATTCTTCGTATCTTTCTATATCTACGAATTCGACGTAATTTTCCATAAAATTACGATTTTTATCTATAAATTTCGTCATCGCTAAATTCATTATTTTATTATAATAAAAATTTATCTATGAATTATGAGAAATTAATTTCTCATAATTAAAATAAGTTTCCTATGGATGGTACGATATTTATAAATAGCGAAGACGATGCCATGGAGCCATATTTATCCACAGTTATGGAACTGCTTAGATTGCATAGATGGCTCGATAATCAAGATTGGGCGAGAGAGTATTACGATAGAGATTTTATATATCACATTTTTTATGAAGGTATTTCTGATTACGAAGTAATACAAATTTTAAACGAGAATAATTTTGGAAATATAAATAATTTAATTATTCAATTGCACGGACAGAGTAAAGGGGGAGTTTTAATGAGAGTATAATCTTATCCATAACGTACGAAATAATTTCGTTAATGGGTTTCGTCGTATCTACGAAATAATATACGGGTTTATTTACGATTCTGCTAGCTCTCGATACGTATCCTAAACAAACTTTATTCGCGAATTCTTCCGATTCTCGTTCGATTCTATCCGTTCTATCCGCGTTAATTTTTGTATTGAAAATAAAAACGATATCCGGCGTCGGAGTTTTAATAAAAATTTCCAATTTAGATATCATTTCAAAATCTATACCTCTACCATAACCTTGATAAGCGTACGTCGAATCGTTAAATCTATCGCAGATTATAATTTTACCAGCTTTTAACGCGGGATTAATTACGTTTTCAATTAATTGCGATCTCGATGCCATGAATAATAAAAGTTCGGATTGATTAGTTAATTTTTCATCCGTAGATTCCAATAAAATATTTCTTAAATTGGAACTAATATTAGTTCCACCAGGATCTTTCGTTATTATTACATTATCTAAATGGAAAAACGTAGTTAGTTCCGCGTATAACAACGAACTAATAGTTGTCTTGCCAGAATTATCTATTCCTTCAAAAACTATTAATGACATGGTTAATTTATATTTTTAGAAATATAAATTAAATCAACTATTTTTATGAATAGAATAATATTTAATTATCGTGTATAATTGTTTTAACTTTTCGTCATTAGTTTGCGTTGAAACTCTCCTGTGAAATTTAGCGGAAAACACGTTTTCGTAATCGTAAGAATTGACATCGATATCCACGTATTTATTAAATTTCTTAATCAAATCGTGAAAGAACGGTATTTCCGTGTCGTATAATTCAGGATTATTTTCGATCCACGAATTAATAGATGATAACGTGTATATCTCGCAATCGTTTTGAAATATAGATGATTGCGTTAATATCGTGGATAATTTAGGTTTGTATACGACGAATAATACTTCTAAGTATCGTAGCGTATCTAAATTAACCCGCGTTAAGTAATTCAATAAATTATACGAAATTATCGCGTTAAAATGTTCTAAATTATAATTTAGAATCGCATTCGCGATGCATTTTACGTAAATCTCTTCGTTAAAATCATTAGCTAATAATTTTAAACAATCCATTTTATGTATTTAAGTTTCAATTATCATAACGGAGACGAATCTCCTTCTCTAACATAGTTCGCGTAAAGACTTCTCGTTCTTGGCGCCGCTATAGGATTATCAAGATTAAATCTTTGCGTCATATTCATGCCAATAGGTCGTGGTCGTCGCGGTGGTGGTAACGGTGGGGGTGAATTTCTACCTACGTTACGCGGATCAGTTCTCCAAGGTCTAGGAACACCTGGTCTAAATCGCAAAGATTCTTCTGGTTTGCGAACGAATGCTCCCTCATTCGGTGTGTCTATAGGTAGCCTTGGATTGGTGTACTTACACGGTGAAAATCTATTATTTAATAAAAAATTACAAGGGGAAGAATATTTTTTAAGATACGGCGAGCACCTAGAAGGAGATCTCCTTCTTTTTGGTGAACATCTCCTTCTTTTTGGTGAACAAGATCGGGATCGAGAACGGGATCTTGATCTAGAACTTCTCCTTCTTTTACGCGGTGAACATTTAGATTTTCGATAACGAGTTGTAACGCATTTCTTTTGTGGCATTTTTTAAACATATTTTAATTTTTTATCGAAATTCTTTCAATATCTGTAACGATAAGAATACGACGCGCGTCGCATAGGTGATCTAGAATAAGATCTAGATCTTATTCTAGATCTTAACGGCGATTTAGATCTCATTCTCATTCTTAACGGCGATCGAGACCGCGAACTGGTTCGATAAACGCTGCATCGATTTGATGGACATCTTGATCTTGGACTCGTTGGACTATAACTTCTACTTCTTGATCGTGGCATTTTAAATAATATAAATTAAAAATTTTACGCAGTAGCGTCTTTATTCGTGTACCACATAACGCCCGCAATACCTAATCCAACTATAATTCCTATACCAGCACCAACTTTAGATCCTATTGACGTATATTTATCTCCTACGTACCACCCAACGATACCGAGAACTATAATTAAAATTCCGTATAATATTAATTGCATATCCATTGTCATATTCGTTTTTGTAATGAAGAAAAAATAATTTAATTTTAAAATGACAGACAAGTGTTCTATTTGTTTACAAATAATTTCGGTATTCCAAAAAAAAACGTTAAAATGTAAACATACGTTTCATAAAGCGTGTTTACGTAAACTAGTTGATAAGAGATGTCCGATTTGCAACAAACATATATTTACGGCATTAGAAATAAAATTGTTAACGACCGCTAATCAATATGAAATATTAAGAATTGCGGAAGAATTTAAAAAAAATAGATCTTACGACATTACTCCCGTACTGAGACAAGCTATCAAACAATCTAATACTTTTGTAGTTAAAATTTTATTAGATTTATTTGACGCGGGTTCATTATTGTTGGAGTTTATTAATAACGAATTCCAACCCGGTGTAAAATTATTAATGGAAAATCCAAAAAATATTAACTGGTACGCTAGTTATAACGGTGAAACGTTGATAGAAAAAGTTTTGAATTCTAAAAATATAGAAATTAAAAATATCATTTCCAATAAAAATCCTTCATTCGCTCAAATGATGAACCATCATAATATATACCCCCATTTAACCCTTTACTTACCAGACCAAGCGCAGTAAATCGCGAATGTTCTGAAGTAATAAAGTTAATCTCGTATTTCACGAGTTTCCTCCGTTTTTGGGAGAAATCTTTCGAACTCGACGGGTTTTTCTTCTAAGCCGAGTCGACATCGTAAAAGTAAACGAATATTTTTACTCGCGTTGACGTCTCGATCTATAACTATTCCGCACTCGTTGTTTTCGCAACGGAGAACGCTATACGTCGAAACGTCGGCGTGTTTCATCTTGGTCATTTCGGACCAACACTCGCAGCATTTTTTACTAGTATTATATTCGTCCACGTCGATCACTTTAGTCCATCGTCTCAATTCTCTTTTCCATTACTAAAATTGCCGAAACCTATCAATACTTTGTCCGGGTCGCTTTTCTTATCCTTTCTACTCAGAAGTTTACATAGCTTATCAATCGTAGCTTTCTTTTTATAAAGCTTTATATATAAAATGGGATAAAATGCGCTGGTAATTAAAGGGTTAAATAATAATCATTAATATAAAATGTTTGATATTTTATATTACGGATGTTCTATCGTAAATTTATTCGTATTATTTTACGTATATTTGCCGAATATTTTCAATGAACACAGCGAAAGAATATTTCTCATATGTTTAATGATAAAAGGAATTAAATCTTTAAAACGAAAAATAATATTCATTTTCCAGCTTTTATGGATCGTTATTCTTCAAATGTTACAAAGTTCGTGCGTAAGAATAGCGGTAAACGAATACGAATTACGGCACGTAATTAACGCGGAATTAATTAAAATCAAAATAAAAAGAAGCGCAAAACAAGTATTAGACGTGAAAAATAATCACGGGTCGTTATTAAACGACGCAAAACCGTATCTTTTATTCGATCCTATTTCGTGGAAACCATCAGAAAAAGTAACGATAACGTACAAAGATGGTACCGTAGACGTTATATAAATTAACTTTTTAATTAATATTGATTAGCATTGAGATACCCCGTCGCCCGCGGTCTGCTGAAATAATCATTTCCTAATCCTTGCGTTATACGCTCGCTAGAGAGTGGAGGCGGTATCGTTCCTCCGTACGGAGTAGGATAAGTTTTACCTTTACGGCTCATAATGACGAATAATATTATAATCACTATTAATACACCAACCGCTATGTATTCCCAGTTTTGTTTTAACCACGTAATTATAGATGATTGATAGACGGGAGGTTGTGGACTTGCATTTAAAGCTGTTCTATATCGTTGCCCTTGCGAATTAGTTTTATAATATGCCATTTTTACCTTAAGAAAAAATTATTCGCAAATTAATTTAAACGTTTCTTTTTGTTCAACGATTCCTTGTTTAATATAATGATTCAAAGCTGAGGTAGATACTTCTTGTTCGCGATCGCCTTGATTTCCGACAATCGTAGAAAAGGCTACAAAAGTAACGGTACCATTCTTATCGATAACGTGTAATCTCGTTTGGCCATTTACTTCTTGAGAATTATATTCTAATCTACCTAAATGTTTATTGCTATCAAACATTTGTTTTAATCTCGTTTTAGAGTCGTATAATTTGTCGTAATCTAAAGATACGTCTAACTTATCATAAATTGGAGTTAAAATTCTATGTAAAAGCGGCGTAGCTAATCCCGGTATATTAAAATGATTTTCTAAAATATACGCGGTCACTCCTACGAATGCTTCAAATGTATCTTCTAATAACTTTTTTCTATTGGTCTTTCTTTCTTCTTCATTACAATTTACGAATTCCCAAAAACCTAATTTATCGGCTACTTTTGATAGAGTTTTGTTCGAAACGTAATTTATTTTCAAACGCGCGATGACTGGAACTCCAGCGGGGCAATTAAGTTGTGGAAATCTTCTTACGAAATACCAAGGTACAAATTGACCGATAATAGCGTCTCCCAATAATTCGTATAATTCGTAATTAACTTTTTGATCCACCCCGGGAGTAGTAAACGCTATTTTATATAAATTAACGTTTTGAATCAACAAATTAACGTAATCATCTTTTAAATGAGCCGGTTTCATAACTTTTCTAATTAAATTGTTCATATTTTTATAACGTAAAATTTTACGTTAAAATTTTATCAATTTTTTCTTTTAAATATAAATTGCCCGAATTTTTCGAAAATTTATCGAATTGAGAAAAATCTATGGATAAATCTTCTTTTATTTTTATCCCAACATCGCGCCCTTTGCCGTCAATATCGTAATATATTTTTTTGAATAAAATATTCCAGTCTAATAAATTGTCTACTTCGTCTAACGGATAAACGAAATTATCAGCGTCGTCAATTACCGATATTAATATAGGATCATCGTAGTTTTTGATTACAACGATTCCATCGGTTAAATTATTAATACTCGATGATTTTATATTTAAACTATTACTCGTAAAAATTTGAGTATCGACTAATAATGAAGAAAATAACGATTTCATTATTAGTCGATATATAGTTTTTAAAATTATCGTATATTTTCTCTGTATAGTCATTTTCGCGCAATTACATTTGAGAGAAAACTGTTTTAACGAAATAGGAGACCGATTAAATTGTAGATAAAACCATATACACCCGCAAATAACTGATTTAGAATGCGAAGTATTCGTTATAGTTGAGTTTGCTTTCACTATGGAATATAAATTTATTATCGATTTTAAATATCTACAAATATCCAATGAAGTAACGATAGCTTTGATATTTATTTCTTCGTTACAATACGGAATTTTATACTCGGTATGAGATTTCGGAATATTTTCCGAAACGAATACGATACCTTTATTCGCGTTATGAATTTTTAAATTAAATAATTCTACCATGTGTTCGAAGAAAAATTGTTTATTTAATATTATCGAAGCGCGATGCAAACACGCTAACAATATCGCTCTTCGTAAAATATTTCGAAAAATTTTCCCAGAAGTAGTATAATTATATAATTCTACGGCTAGATGTTTTACCTCATAATCGATAAAATACGGTAATTCTTCATAAATGGTACATATATTACGTTTACGTTCTTGCACGTAAACGTGTTGAGGTTTTTCATTATAAACTTTTTGATACAACATTTCTCCGCAATCCACGCAGACGTAATATTGATTGATTAATTCGGTCTGAGAATGAAAACATTCCGTTCTCGTTGATTGATCGTCGTTGGCTTCCGTTACTCTATATTTATTACGTATCTTTTCAAACAAGTCATCCATTTGTTTAAAAAGATTAAGCTATTCAAAAAATTCATTTTTAATATGTATAAAATGACTACCACCGTATATATTATTATGGATGAATATACTAACGAAAAGGACGAAGACGGTAATAAAATTATTCATTATTTTATACATAAAAGTCCGTTTATAACGAATTTCGGTATTAAAATATTTTCGTTTGAAATATTATCGAGTTTATTTATAAGTTTAATACAAAAGTTTGTATTAAACTTTAATGATATTAGCGAACCGTGGAGACATCAATACGCTATAAACTACGATAATCAATACGTAAAAATATGGCAATGCATCGATGATGACGCTCGAGTATTATTTAATTATTACGTTAAAGATACCATAGTAGAAACGATTGAAGAAATTACCGCGTAATTTTATTATCTTAGTATAATAAAATTATGAGTTCGCCAGATTATGATACTCCATTTCCAATTGATGATTTTAGTTTTGTGACCATTTGTATTTGCAGACAGAACATTGAGCGATCATAGTCATCGGTTCATCGGCAGCTCGAGTTTGTACGCTAGTGGAAAATACTCTGTTACTACCACATTTCGTGCATTTTATAATTCCTTCTTCTACTTCGTAAGGATTAACGACGTAATTATCTCGTTCTTGTTCTTTTTGTCGTAATTTATCAAACATTGGATGATTAAATCCTATTAGTCCTTTATTAAATCTCTCATTTATATATTCGTCTAAACTCATGGATTCTAAATCTCTAGTAGCCTGCGCTACTATCCATTTCGAATCTTTTAAAAGTTTAATGTCGTTTAATAATTTTTCCATTATTTCTTGAAACTGAATTATTGGAAAAATAAATCATTTTTTCCATAAAAGTTTAATGTATTTAGACATTTCGAAAAAATCAATTACGTCATCTTTAATTTTAAATACAGATTTTATTGTAGGATCTAAACGTATAAGCGCCCTATTTTCTGGTGTTCGCAACTCGTTGGCTCGCACGTAATTACATACAGCTCTATGTACATCAAGAACGGAATGTTTACTTCCTCTGTCCCATCGCGCAAAATCCGCCAATTCGTCATCAACTGAACGCGATAGATATAATTTATTAAGTTTCATTTTAAAATGAAATTTTATTCTTTAATATCGGCACCTCAAACGGTGATGATATTACACATTATCGGTAGACCGACCGACGACCACATCTCGCGCTATGGTAGTCGATTATTCCCTGTGACATTCGCGTTTGTCACATCCCACCCGCCCCCCGTTTTCTAACGGGAAAAGATGGTGTTTAGATCGGCTTGTTGCTGACCTCGTTAACACCGTGAGCCTTCAGAAGGCTCACTAGTCCGGCTTTGTCCAGTTTGGTCGCGCCTGGAATGTTCCTGTTCTTGCACTCGGCTTTCAATTCGGCCAGGTACACGCCTTTGTTCTCGACACCCGGCGTCTCATCGCATGAGACGCCCGCGTTGTTCATTAAGAACTCGATCAGGTCAGCTTTCTTCTTGCTGAGCACTTTCAAGGCGTGTCCCTGTGCCAGACCGAATGCCTGCAGCTGAGCAACGGTCATCTTTTCAAGATGACGTTTCTCCTCCTCTTGGGACATTTCGCAGGCGGATTCTTCTGAGTCGGACGCGTGTCCAACTGCTTCTTCCACAGCTGGCTTGTGCGCGACCACCTTCTTCAAGGACTTGGCCGCACCTTTGGTCTTTCCGTCTGTCTCCGGGAGAGTAGTACTCGATCCCGTGAATTCAGACATCACCCACCCGATCACCTCTTCTGCTGACACTGTGTCAAGAATTGCTGAGAAGATGGCTTCTTTGCCCTGGATCGTTTTATGAACTCCAAAGTGGGCTGCCATCTTACTCATGGTGTCGGTGGTGAGCATACCTCCGTTTAACTTCGACATTTTACCGTGAGATCTTATTCGTACACAGTATATCAAATCTCTCGTCGTATATCACAATCTCGTAAGCGCAATAGCACGTAAATATCTCTCAAAGCTCAATAGCTTAATATCGCAAATATCTCAAAATCGCAAATCGTAAATAGCTCAAATAACCACTAAATAGTTTACTGATTTTAAATTTTAAATTTCAATTTTTTCCTTCGGTTCTTCCATTACCAAGTTATACAAATCTTTCGGTACATATTTTTGGGCGCATTTATACGCATTGACGGCTAGTTTACATAGCTTCACCGTTTTAAACTCTTTCGGAATATATTCTAACGCTAAACCATTAACCGTAATAGCTAATTCGCACATTTCTTCCGTTATAAATTCTCTCGGGACGTATAATATTACCCATTTATGCTTACTCGTCATAAATGCTAATTCGCATAATTGTTTCGTTTTATGTTGAGTTGGCACGTATTGCAACATCAATCCGTCTTTGTAAACGGCTAATTCGCATAGTTCTTTAGTTCTCAGTTCAAAAGGAATGTATTGAAACGCGCATCCGAATCGATTAATCGCCATTGAACATAATTCGTACGTAAAATATTTATCGGGAATGTACATAATATCCCACGGATTTTTCGATTTTTGAATCGCTTCTTTCCACATATCTTCGTTCGCGTATTTTTCAGGAATTACTCCAAATATAAATGTATAATCGTGTAAAAATGCCTTATTACACATTTCTTGGGTTTTAAATTTATCGGGTACGTACCCTATCATCGAAATATTTTGAAAAATCGCGACATCGCACATTTCTTTATCGATCAATTTTTCGGGAATGAAAACGAATACGTCGATATTTCGTTTAATCGCTAATAAACATATTTCGCGAGTTAATAAATGTTCCGGAACATCGTGAATAGCGTGCCCGTTGTTTTGAACGGCGATTCGACACATTTCTTCAGTTATTTTATTTTCTGGTACGTGTCTTAACAATAATCCATTTTTAGATAGATCTTTCTCACAAATTTTTTTATCACGACAACACCAATTCATATTTTATAATTGTATTTTACGTATTTAAAATATGGTAATTAAATATCTAGATATAGATTCTACGAGAAGAAATAGACAACAATGGCCATTATCGGGACAATTTCAAGTATTGGTTTCTCATTTAGGATCTAAAACTTCGACAACGGCTGACGACCCGGTTTCGAACGCGACACCGATCGTTTCGTGGGCGTCTAATAATTTTAATCAATTATCAACGGGTTCGGCTTCTATTACCGGAACGATTAATACGGTTGAATACGGCGCTAGTTCTCCTACTAATAATATCATACTTACGCTAACACCATCAACGGGTCAATTACAACAAGCCGCTAATTATTATAAAAATGCTTTAATAACAATAGGAGGCGCGTCGGTAAGAATTTTAAATTATCAATACTTAGGAAATAATAAAGGACAATTTACTATTGCCAACGTAGTTAGTCCAACCGTTGGTTCTACGGCTATAATTACAGATCCGACTGATTTAATGACTTTAAGAGTATTCGTTCCCGGGTTAACGACGCCGATATCGTCTCAGTCCATATTATACGACGAAACTACGAATAATTACGCTTCTATAGTAAATTATGATTCGGAAACCGGATTAGTTACGACGGCTAGTGCTATTCCTGGCTGGTCTGTTACAGATTTATTTAGTATACGACAATCACCGCCGTCTTACGTCGGAACTACGGACGCTAGTTCTACGACAACGTCAATTGGATTAGGACCGAATATCGGAGTAAATCTCGTTGGTTCATTCATTAGAATTAAACCAACGTATCCGATTATTTCTCCGGATAACGAATTACGCCGAATTGTCAATTATGATACGACTACGAATATCGCAACTGTATCTCCCGGTTTTACGTCATCACCGGCTTCTATGGCTTACGAATTGCTATCATTTTCGTACGATAATCATAATTGTTTCGTTTATACCGGATCAGCTCAAAATGAACCGATTACGTATTCTATTACGTTAAAAAGTTTAATATTACCAAATTTAGAATTAAAAAGTGGATACGGTGGTAAAATTTGGAAGTATCCCTACGTATACGTAGAATTATCATCGATTAATTCATCGACTAATAACTTAATAAGTTCAACTAATCCTAACGCGACTCGTATGTTATTTAAAGCTAGCGTTGGTAATTTTGACATGACGCGCCCCGTCAATTACGTATTATTAAAAGGTGATGAGATGACGCAACGAGTAAAGTTTCAAATAGAAACGAATTTTAATTTTTCTATTAGACTACCTAACGGCGATGTATTTGAAACGGAATTACAGGATACAATAGCACCTGCGGCTCCTAATCCATTAGTACAAATTAGTACGTTATTCGAAATAATGAGGGAATAATTTTCAATTAATTTACTAATTGAAAATTTCGAATATTTCCCGACGCGTGCGTGCGTTGAAATTACTCCCGGATTGGCAGATTGTACCTCGTGTATTATACTTTATTTTTAATAAAGTGAGATCCTATATATTTCTGAATTTGAGGATAAGTAATCGTTTCTGACTCTAATCCGAATAATGATTTCAACGACGGATCCATAGATATATTTTTCCTGTTTTCCGGAATTTGTAAATTATTATTTTTAATGTATTGACATACGGCTCTCGTTATATCGATGCGTGAATGTTCGCTACCTCTATCCCACTGCGCAAAATCTGCCATTTCGTCATCAACCGGATACGGTCTAATAAATTGAGATTGAGCGTTTGATTTAATTTTTGGAATTTTAATCAGTTGATTAATAACGTGAACTTGCTTGAGTAATTTATCTTTTTGCTTTTGAGGAATACCATTATCCGTAATTTCTATTAAATTTTTTAATTTCTCAACTTCCAAAGTAATATTTTTCCTAACCATTTTTAAGTAAGATTATTTTTTTTACTTTACTACGATCAAATATTTTTTTTACTTTTGAGATGATACTTGATAATTATTTGTAAATAACCGCTTAAAATTGGATCTTTGAATATAACGTTCACGAAACTATTGGCGTATACCAACGTTTTATTATTCTTGCCACCGTCATGACTATCGCTTAAAAATTCTCTACAACCACCGTTATACTCATTAGCAATCGTATGCGTTGTATCTATAATTAAAGGTAACAATAGGTCATGGTTTAATTGACCTAAACCAATTGAAAAACTTTCTTTCGTCGCGAAACCATCGAATCCAAAAAATTCTATAGAATCGATAATAGCATTTGCCGGAATCGTCACTAAATCGTTATCCGTTGTAAGAAATCCTTTATGTAAATGAGGCGCTTTCTTACACGATAAAAATAAAGATCCTTCATCATACGAAGATACCATAGGCGTATAACAACACACAGTTTTTGTGGTTCTTTGACATTCACAACTGTTTATCGTATTTAAAGTAGGGGCCGACGGAGTTGCGTACGTAGTAGCAGGTTTTCCATCGATCGTCGGTTTTTGATTATTAATATTATTAACGTGAATCGCGAATGACATTTTATAATTAAGGAGATTTTATTTTTTTTAAACTAGTACTAGTTAACTTAAAAATAAAAGCTAATTTATATTAGCTTTCGCACGCGCGTGCGAAAACAATTTATTAATATTGAGGTCCCGAACTTATTAATTCGTTATCGTCTAGCCACGTAAATGCCGGAATTAACAACGAATTTAATTCGTCTCTAGGAAAGGTCAATTTACAACCATGCGTGGCGAAGACGTAATTATTATTTTTACGAGTTAAACGCGTACACGTATAGCCATCGCCTTCGTCAAAATGTATCGATAAATACATTTGTTCGTGTCTAATTATCGGAGCAAAAGTTTCTTCTCGTTTATCCAGAGGTCCCCACCAATGTATATATTCGGTAGTATCTTCATCGCACTCGAAGGTTTCGTGTATAAATCCTATCCACATGGAGTAATCTAAATCCTTATGTCCGCAAATAATAATACTATTTTCACGATTATCGGATATTTTTTCTTTTATTATCAATTCTATTACATCGGTATTTAACCAAACTTGTTTTTCTGTAATTGATTTAGTTTTATCACGAAGAAAATTGTTCACGTTTTCAGTTATTATCGGTTCGGAATTTTCCTCATGAACGTACACTAAATTACCGTTAACGCTAATATTTATAATTAACATCTTACATTACGTCGTTTAATTGAAAATTATTATTTTCAATTTTTATTCGGATTACACTGTGAATTTAATTCAACGACCAATATATTCGCGACATTATCCCACACTTCGCTTTCGATTTGCGAAATATTTTTGATTTCAATATTATTCAATAGGTTTTACCCTATTGAATAAATAAAATTTATTATTTAAAAATCCGGATTTAACGTTTTTGCCGCCGCATCCCACGCTTCTCTTTTAAGCGGTTCCATTTCGTCAAATTTTGAAAGAAGTACTTGATTATTGTACAACGCGCGTCCGCCTACCGCGAAATAATAACAGTCGTATAATTCGCGACCGGTATATTCTTTTCTATCCGTACAATATTTTACCGCCAACATCCACGCGACTTTTACATTCATGGATTGATTTAGCCAAGTAGGTATTGATGACGGATTATTAATAGTTTTCAAATACTCGGAGTAACATTCTACGACGGATCCAACAAAATCAACCAAAGGCATATCTCCTTTCAAAAACATGTAGTATTCTCGTTCGCTGTAATGCAACTTCATTAGTTCTTCAACTGTATATTTATCACCCATATTAACACAGAATTTATCTCAAATTACGCGAACGATATTCAATTTTTAATCGGAACTTATTCCTTCGTCTTCGCTAGTGACGTGTTCTAATTGTCTTAAACACTTTTTCAGTAACATACGACGGTATAAATTTGCCGCGTGATCGTATTTTTTCAATCTATCGTCGTCATTGATGAACGACATTAACATAAATGTATTCTTATCGACGTATTCGAAAATTAAATTCATGATTCTATTTATTTCTTCCTCATCGTTATTTTTACAAATATCGTGATTGCATTTAATTAAATCATATTCTGGCCAAATTCCACCATTCTGTATAACGTCAATCAATTGACATTTAGTTGCCATTATAATACGACATAATTAGTTATTATTTTTAAATTCAATTTTCATGAATTTAAAAATGCCTTATAAAATATTATACGTTGGTAATAATAAATATTCGTTAGTAAATAAACATAACGGCAGAGTATTTAGCTACGCAACTTCATTAGAAAAAATTAAAGCTCAATTAAGATTATTACACGGTATTGATAACGGATGGAAACCTCGTAATGTAGCAAAAAGTCCGGTCAAACGTAGAAGCGTAAGCCGTCGTAGAAGCGTAAGCCGTCGTAGAAGCGTAAGCCGTCGTAGAAGCGTAAGCCGTCGTAGAAGCGTAAGCCGTCGTAGAAGCGTAAGCCGTC
>Ga0316215_1000011_pt1 | contig 34439 bp, 21 predicted proteins | sample NRE5metagenome_FD_207796 | JGI IMG/M metagenome (GOLD analysis project Ga0316215, IMG submission 207796) | Spruce roots microbial communities from Maridalen valley, Oslo, Norway - NRE5 | ecosystem: Host-associated > Plants > Roots > Unclassified | place: Norway: Oslo | collected 2017-09-15
CATTCGCAACTCACTCTATGTTCCCGGCCTGGGTGATATTCCATCTTTCTTTCCAAGAGTACTACCCCGTACGTAGTCCATGTCTGGGGAGGTGCGGTAGAGAGGTCTCCCACTTAGATCCCCGTTAGCGTATTCGAGAGAGATAAGGGATTGCTCCGTTAGGTAGGTTTTTACGGTCCGGAGCCAGCCGGTAATGGACCTCGCGGACAGCCAAGCTAACCTTTGTTCCACCGCCCGCTACCGAGACGATTTTTTTATGCCCATCGAATAACCTCGAGATGCTAATCCACGAGAAACGATACGAGGAATGCGAAATAACTTATATACGGAGCGAGAGCGACCAGTGAAAATACATCGGTTTCTTACTCGTGCAAAGGGACTATTTCTCGGCGACTTAGGCAACTTATAACGATGTTTGTCCCGCATGTCACTGGGAGGATTGGGATCCCTACAAAAGGCTTTATGAGGCTCCCGTCTCAATTCATATTTAGCCGCAGGCAATCTACGTCTGTGATCTCGTATATTTCGCTTCTCCAACATATTCCTAATAATCCCCCTCATCCCTCTGCGAAAAGCCGCTCCACGATGGTAGAGTCTCATCTTGCGTGTTGGCCGAAGTTGCAATAGTAACATTGAACCCTCGGATATGCTCGGAAATCTCGAAATGATCTTCTAGTTCCGGGAAGAATTCGCAAAACTCCGTCTCCATCGGGAATTGAATGGAGTTTTTCCGTATCTCGACCGGAGAATTGTAGAGAGACATTACTGCCGAAATCTTTTCCAAGGAATTATACATCATATGCCCTCGGAGAGTGCTTTGTCGTGCTAGGTTACTTACATATCCCGTGTCTTTCTCGGACCCCTGATCGGGAAAAAATTGATTGGATCGAAACGACTTTCCCGTCGAACCTCTTTGTGCCTGTACGAATCTCTGACCGCGCGGAATCTCCATAGCCAATTCTCTATCTGTCATTATGAAATTTGGGAGTGCCTTTGGAACTACTATTATTTCACACGATCTAGGAACTTCCGTGATGTTGGCGTGATTCGGTTTTAGCAACGGATCTTGACGTAATACATTTTCGTGATGAAAATGGAGTCCATTTGGTGTGATAAACATAAGTTGGCTTCCCCGGTTGAGATATAATGAGCACTGCGAACTACCTCAAAGAAAGATAGTGGATCGGAACGATCCGATTTGGGGCTTGCTTTTCCTATGAAATGAAACTAACTCTTTCCAACCAAATAACCATTCCCGACCCCCACGAACGAAAATGAGAGTTCTTTAAGTTAAGATGGATTAAAAAATCTTGCTTGAATGAAGCAAGCGTGATTGGGCTTCATTGTTGGTTCGACCGGAATACTTGCTTGGGATCGGGGTTGTTTAGCTCCCTCCTTGTTTTTTCGGGGTTCCCCGCCTCACCGGCAAGTCTTTTCCTATGTATGATCATAAGGCCCACCATTACCATACCGAGAGAATGTCGAAGTAAGGTTGAGACCCTCATTCAATATATGGAATAGCATTGGCTACTAAACTCACTCCCTCCTTACTTAGCTGAGTAGGGAGGGGCTAGCGCGCGATTCTAGACCAAAGACAGTAGCTTAACTCCGATCAATTCACTTCCTCCGGTTCCTTAACTCCGATCAATTCACTTCCTCCGGTTCAAAGAGCCTTTATATATATCTGGGGCAAAGCTTGAGTGACTCATCGAAGCGGTAAACCAAGCACTCTGAGACGCTTGCTTTCGTAGAGGGCCCCCATTATTTCCCAATTTTGTTCTGCCAAAATGAATTACATTACTTACTTCGATTGCTCGATTTGGAACAGCTAGCTTTTGGCGATTCTTGGTACCGTTCGAATACACCAGATTCATATGCATGCAAGAAGGGGCGTACAATGAAATTACCGTAATAAGTAGAGCGTACCATGCCATGACTCCTATACAGGTAGGAAGGAGCGTACCATGCCAGTACTCATATACTGGTAAAGCACAGAGAAAGGGGAATATACTAGTATTAGAGGGGAATATACCGGAAGAGAGAGGGGAATAGCAGATTCTTTCCTCTCTCTCCCTATCGGCACGGCAGGTTCATAAACCTCCCAATATTCTCTCCAATATTCTCTGGGGACTATCGATATGCCTTCTTTCCGATACGCGGTCTTCGCGAATGATGCTTCTTGGGGCTGGTGGAGACCGTAAGAGAGGCAGTAACATTTCATAGAAGGCCCAGAAATGGCCTATGAGGCGGTGTGATATGGTTGGTGTGGTGTTCGTTATGGCAGTGAAAGAAAGGGAGAGAGGAAAGAGAGAGAAGGGCCTGGGTACATGTTTTGTCCCTCGTTAAAGGGAGGAAAGAGAGAGGCAGATAGAAAGAAAGGGATACCCGCGTGATAAAAGGCCAAGGAGAGAAGGGCTATCCATATTGGGTCTTATGTAATTACGCTTTCTTATATATGTAATTACGCTTTCTTCTCAATGGACCGAAGGTTGCGCGAGATGACCAAATAGAATAAAGTTCCGGGTTAATACCTTTGGAATATATTCGGTCGCTACAGTGCGATACAGTACGATACAGTGTTGCTATTCCGGGTTAAGACCGAAGGAGATATTCGGTCAATGCTCTAAGGCAGCTTCAAAAGCACGAGGCGGGCGCTGGCCCGAAATAACTGCAATATCTCCATCTAGATAATGGGAATGGGCATATTCCTAATAATCTTCCTAATTAGATTCATTCTTTTCCCACCCCGATCTTGACTTGCATTTCGAACCCTGTCCCTATACAAAGACAACATACATTCAATTCGGGTTGTTCAGCCGAAAAGAAGAGAAGGGTCTTGGTCATACTCGTTCGGGTTAGGTCTTCCCCGGCGCATTAGTTCGGGAATGAGGAACGGAACATTATTCTTTAGAGAAGATTCGTTTGGCAAGCCGAAGACTCCGGCTCAGGAATTGCAAAACCCGCGGGTCATATGGGCTGGGGAGGAACTATGGAACCAGTTGTAGGGATGGGAGAAAGAACCATGGGCTAGGAGGAATATCCGTCCATAAATGTACTGAGTTGACTGCTTACTCATTCCATGAGCAACTTACTCCACTCGAATCACCGGTGAACTAGGATCTCGCGTATTCACGACTTGCTGCATCATTGGCTGCTTTTCCCTCTCTTCCTCTATCTCTTATTTAGAAGCCAGAGGAAACTGAACGGAACTACTCTAGTCTTTGTTCTGGCAAATAACAAACTACTCCTGGTCGAAGGTGCTTTTTGACGCATACAATAGATTCGAGAGAGATGTTACGAAAACAGACAGAAAGGGCAGGCGGCTGCTCCTGCTTTTGCGGCAGATTGAGTAATTCAATAAGTCTTCTTGCCCGCTCTCAGATCACTGAGACCATTCATTAGGTTGAGTGAGGTCGGCCAGGATGTCTGTTCTATATACATATTTCACTCTCCCACAAATAATGACTAACTACTAGACTTGGATCACTGGATCGCTACCTAGTAGTTGTTCCTAGCAGCGAATACATCTCCGATCCGCGATTCATCCGCTCTAGCCTCTTATGCTGCTGCCCCCCTTACTGAAGTGTTTCCTAAATGCCCTAGAACACTTGGATGAATCAAGCGCTTAGGAGCTACAACTAGATAGACCCGGCATGGCGTGACACAACCCCTTCAGTGTTACCATACCACCTACCACTAGATCCCTATACCACTTTATTATGAATGCACTTCATGTAGTTATCGAGTCGGGACTGTAACCCCTCGTATCAGGACCGGATTTCACAACCGAACCCTAGGACGATGGAGGAGTTATGCCCCGGGCACCCATTCCACCAGGAAGATCAGTAGAGTACGGCCCATCTATAGAACCCTTTACTTACGAGCATCCACCTAGTTATCCGACTTTACCTTACTACTGCCGAAATCCTAGGACGATGGAGTTATGCCCATTGAGTTACCCATTACCTTATTCTCTTAGAAGGAACGGATTGATGGATATAGATACCTTACCCCTGACTTATGTCCCTTACTACCTGCCCACCTGAAGACCTAGCACCTGAACTATATCACTTGGATTAATGAGACGCTTTGGAGGTATTGCCATGAACCCTTCCTTCTATTCTCCGGGCGCGGGATGGCATGGCATTTCACTACCCTTTTACTAAAGTGTTTACCAACTTACACTTGCTTTACTTATAAATCTGCTGGTTACCGCAGCACCTATTTACCTTTTATATGCTGCCTACTACTGAACTTCTACTAACCACTACTGAAGTGTTTACAAACAAACCTTTACCCAATCCGACCTTACCATCTCTTGCTTCAGCCAGAAATCGGGGATACAGCACTAGGGAGGATATTGACTCTTTAACCTACCTTACTTATGATTCTTGGTACCACGTAGGAACTTATAGGTACCACATATTACCTTATGGTTTGGCCGAGCCTTTATGATACTCGGAATCCATTAGAACCACTGGCTAGCATAGCAACAAAAGCCAGACTTATTCATTTTAGTGCCTCCTAACAACTTACCTACCCACCTAGAGACCTAGTACCTATTCCCCTACACCACTTGGATTAATGAGGCGGGCGCTTCAGAGAGAGGTATAAATATTTACCACCCTTATAGTATACAGGCAGAATTGCATTGCATGGAGATGGCATGAAATCACCTTACCCTTGACTTGATTTACTGCCCTAGTCGAGGGAGTCATGCCCCGGGTACCCATGACCTGATCTTAGAAGCACCAGCAGATTATATTACCCTTACCTTTCTCCCTTCATCCTAGGAGCATGGAGTAACAACTATATAAGCCAGGAATACGAAAGTAGGCAGGTATGGCATCTATGAACCCTTTGGTTTACTCTTTACCTGCAAGAACTAGACCTGGAGCCCTATACCAGGAATGCACGTAGTTAGTCGGGAATGCTATGAACTCTTTACTGCCTTGCCTTATCAATTCTTCCGGGTACCACGTATCTATCACTTATTTGTATGTGACCGAGGCACGGAGTGATATGATTCAGGAATTTTAACCAACCCTTTATTACTACCTTATAACCCTAGGACATGGAGTGAGTGCCAACCCTTTGATGAAGCCAGGAACACGTAGGGGAGGCATGCATGCTATGATCCCTTCTCTTATAAGCACCGGATGCATGGATGATGGATCAACCTTACCCTTCTATTACTACTCTTACTACTGCCTTCAACCCAGGAGCATGGAGTTAGCCCTAACCCATTGATGTCATGAAGCCAGTGGTGAGGCAAGCTCTCCTTCTCATGTAATAACAACCTGGGTAACTCAAGACAACCTGGGTACGTCATTGGCATAAAACCGCGAACTGCCCGCCGGATTGAGGAACTAAAGCCTGAACTTATGATACACGGCTGGATGATCGATTCAACAAGGGGAGAACCTTTCGTAGCTCACCTTGCTCCCCACGCTTTCCCGATTGTTGGATAACATGGCTGGCTGGATATGGATGGATGGTCAGCCAATAGGGTTTACCTTTAGCTTATATTGTTTAACTGCCGGATGGCTATTGTCCATCAGAAAGAGAGCCTCGTTGGATGAACAGGCTTCAGACTGCTAAGATATGCCCAGACAGCCGCCAGGAGATGCTTTGTTTATCACACTTGCTTAAATCATGCTTTGTAAGTACGGCACTCTGACTATGAACCCTTTATACCCCCTTGCCTTACCTTTAAGTACATACAACCTATACACCTTCAGACTTCAGACCTAGACCTGTTAGCCCTATACCACTTGAGGAATGAATGCGCTTAGTGCGGCGTACTGCTATAGACTTCTCTTCTAGGGAAGGGACAGTAGTCACCCAGCCAGCTTACTTACAGTCTCACATACAGCAAGCACACACTACGTATACACCTATAGAGCTAGACATTTTAGCCCTAGACCACTTGCCTCATTAATTGCTTAGGAAGTACAACTAGAGACCCGGCATAGCATAGCATAGCACGAAACAACCTTACCCGCTACGCCCCTTACTTCTCCTGGTTATGTGCCTCGCCTTATGACTTGCCTATGGCCACGATAAGTATGGCCACGATAAGATGAGATAGGACAATTTGTATTAGCTGGCTAACGGTGGTATTAGCCCGTTCGTATTAGCTGGCTACCGTTGCGTTTTGAGCCAATCTGTTCTGAGCCAATCCGTTCTGAGCCAATCCGTTCTGAGCCAATCCGTTCTGAGCTGGCTGGCTACCGTTCCTATTAGCTAATGTTGGTATTAGCTGATCTTGGTATTAGCTTATTACTAAAACATTATTCATTATATTACATAAGCCTTAGGGTGTAAGCCTTAGGGTGTAAGCCTGTATCGTCTCTTTATTATTTATGTGCTGATTAGTATCGTCTCTAGCTGATTAGTAGCGATCGATGTATCGTCTCTTTCCTGTTTTTTATCGATCCGTAAGAGGGATAAACCCTTCCTTTAGTAGCTGGCTGAATTAGTCTAATTAGTGGCTGTCTAAAGCAAGGGGAGTAGATAAAGACGATACATCCCTTCCGGTTCCAGCTTCTATACCACTACTTTAAGCACTTCGCTTAGCACCCCTACTTGTTCCGACTTTATGCACATTCCTAGTTTATCTACCAGAGGAAGTTGTTCCAGGTTCAGATCCAGATAGTAAAGATCCAGATAGATACCTTCGTGAGCCAGATCCAGTTCGATGAGCTTTAAGTTTGGACGGAGAGCTTGAGGTTGAGGTTAGCAGGTTGAGGGAGCTTCCAGTTCAGGGAGCTTGCAGTTGAAGTTAAGGTTTGAGCCGAGTTTTAGTGTGATGAGCTTGAGGTTCAGGTTATAAAGTTTTTTTCTCTGAATGTTATTTGGTCAAATACTTCTATCTTTTGCTAATCATACTAAACGTAGAGGGGGTTTTACCACACTTATCACCCCCAACCTTGCTTATGCTGCCATACGCTGGTGCATTGACCCCGAACAACCTATTATCCGGGTTTTGTTTCATTTAGATGGGCATATTTTGGGCCTAGACAACCTATTCACATCTAATGATGCTAAAGAGTGAGTCACCTTTTCTAGTTGGATGGTTGATGAGCTAGCTCATTGGTTTATCTATGGATATTTTAATATGGTTGAAACTCAAGATGATAAGGAGGGTTTGTTGTATGTCTAAGTCCCCAAAGGGAAAAGGTTTCCTGGAACACTCTCAAGGCCAGACTTGGCCTTTCCATCACCAATAGGTTTAGAAGGAAGGAATCCTCTAAATCGTGGTTCACATGGTCAATTTTGAATAATGGACAAGAAAGAGTGCTGAAGAAGTTGGATCGAGTTGCGCTTTCTAAAAAAAACCACCTTCATCATTCATATTGTAGCATAGTAGGGTTGGTTCAAGCGCTAGGAAAAGCGACTCTCTTAGGCCGTTAACCTATCCGCTCCTCAATATAATGGGGGGATGAATGAATGAAAACTCATATATGGCTAATTACATAGATAATATGTAGACCTCTCAATCAAAAACAACATATCCATCATCCATCCACAACAACACCTCTATCTCTCATTTCATATTGCCAAGTCTGAATCAGTAAAGTCCGAGCCAACCATATACTGGAATATCGCCAAGTTCAATTGGATCTTATCCGGTGCGAAGAGATCTGAAGAAAGGAAGGTCCATTCTTAGCTTAGCATCGTAGTGAATACGTACGTTCATCTTGAGTTGTGAGTTGAGCATCGTAGTTGATTCGGCGTGGTTAACACGAATGTGAAATAGATTTATACTTCCCTCGTACTTATTAGTTATTACTGCCTGCCTGATAGATTGATTCACCTATAGCCAAAAGGAAGAAGGTCTACAGCAATAACCCACTCATCAATGCGAATGGAGAACCAATAGAACCTGCGTGTTCCCTCTCGATACACATTGATCCGGGCTGATACAGAATGGATAGGGGACGGATGACTAGGCAGAGTTTTGGCGTTATGGAGTATAGAATGCTACGGTAGTTGCGGTATACCTGTAGCGCGGGACATGCTTGATGCGACTTCCATTGTTCACTTTGAGCGGGTCACTGATATCGTGGGGCTGTGGATGCACGTTCGGGGGATCTGTTGGCATTGAAACTGATGAATCAACTGGATCGACCGACTGGTCCATTCACTGGTTAGAATTATGAAACTGGGCGAAGGTAAGTTGCCCCTACTACTGATGCTGGACCAACTGGATCAATTTTTGGTTCTTCACCACCCTATCATATAGTTTGCTAACTGTTACAATTACCTTGGTAATCTCAATTAGTTATTCAATATTATATCATCTCGGAAAAAACGAAATCTTTGGAGATATTGATGGAGACTACTGCCTCCTCTTTGGGCTCTACTTCTACCCTTGCAAGCTGAAGCTACTACCATCTCTGTCTTCGCTGATGGGTAAACTCAATTAATTGGTTCAAGGTAAACAACTGATTCTTAAGCTGGTGGCTCAGATGCACGCTTCTTTGGCTGAATCCCCATTGAACGACTTCCCTGCTACAGAACTATTGGCCACTAAAGGATTGGCGCGGTCACCAAACCTGGTAGGATTGATGGCCCCTGTACAGTAAAGGTTTCATTCACCAACCCATATGGATATGCACCTGGCTCATATCCTGCAGCTGTTCTTTTCCTTTCATTCTTTGCTCTTGGGCGGGTCGCTTTGCCTTTTGTTGTGCGCTTAGCCTGTTTTGTGCCTTAGAACGGGCTATGGTTCTCGACCTGGAAGGGATACCATTGGTTCTGGGACAGGGAGGTCAACAGATTATTCGACTCGATCAATTGGAATAGGATCTGCTTATTCTAAATATCGAACTCAAACTAGGTATGGAATTAGGAACTCCGCTACCAGCTATGGAATAGTAAGGGGTTTCACTTTACCCGGAACTATAAAATATACTGTACCTAGTACGGAACCCATTGGGTCAAATGCTACATGTGCTGCTTCTTCAACGAGTGAAACTGAAACTCGGTAAGCTAGACGCTTCAGGATCTGCTACCTCCACCCCGGCTACTTACTAAGATGCTTGTCCAGATGATTTGCGCGATACCACTAGTTACTTGGGATAGGTGGGTGCTAAGCGAGGCGATGGCTTGTATGCCTTTACCTTGAACTCTGCCTTTATCTCTGCAACAGAAACCGCTGGATCAAGATCAATCGGTTCAAGTAGTTCATCATTTTGGTAAACCGCCTCTGGTTCTAGCGCTGCTTAAACGGATTCAACAAAGTCAATCGCAACTGCGGGTGCTTTTACTGGGTAAACCGGGTATGGAACTAGTGAGTATGCTGGTGCTGATCCAGCTGCGGGTGATGCTGTTATATACGTATATATTGATGCAACTAATAGTTCAGGATTAACTGCCTCTACTGCTCGCTTCGTTGCTGGTCGATCATTGATGGCTTCTGGCTGCGGGAAATGGCGTAATTCTCATTAATATACGCTTCGTTCTTTTCTGTTTTATTTTCACAAATGGCAGTCTTAAACTATTTATGTATATAGATCTTAGCGAAGGTCTAAGTGTCAATTTTCTCTACACCGAAATCCCCTAATAATATGAAAGTAAAAAGCAATTTAGTATGATTAATATAGTATAAGATTATTAATCTAGTTTAAGATAGTAGAAGTAAAGTATACCTTTCTATTTTAGTCATATAGAAATATTAGATACTATACTTATACCTTTTATGATACTATATGAAACTTTATTAGGAAAAGGAAATAAAAGGATATCTTCCTTCTACTAGGTGCTTCTTTCTGTCATTTCCCTTGTAGGATATTAAACAACTGGATCTCCTATTCGATCTTAACCCTCTATAGCTGGTGGTTCAATTCTGGTGGATCAACAACTTACTCTGGATCAATTGCAAATGGTGGAACTGTATCAATCAAATAAACTTGATCAACTGGGCTGGTCATAAAAAGCTGGATCTGCTCCTCGGTCAACAAGGTCAACCGGCTCCATAGATGCTGCTTCCTTAGGTGCTACCATTGCTCCAACTCCCACTGCCGCTAGAGTTTGCTTGGAACCCGCCTATCATACTACTACACCAGGGATGAAACTGCAACCTCCGATAATAGCTTTGATGCTGAGTAAACAAGGTAAACTCCCTTTGAACCGTGTCAGGATATCGCTCTATAATGGGGTCTGCTCCAACAGCGACTTCTGGCTTTCGATCCTACTTTCGAACTGCCTTTGCCCCATTAGCCTGTGCCTCTTGTCCCTTCGATACTACTTTTGGGGTCTCGATCTTGATCTTAGAATGGATCTGCATGTGGATTCCTATCATGGGCAATTCCTCAGTCTCTTTCGCACGGCTTGATGATCTGTCTGGGGCCTGTACCTGATGATCCCTACTAACCGACTCAGGTTTCTTATTTTATTGACTGGAGTGAGGAGAAGCAATGCGCGGCTATCCCACCTAAAATCGTGCTATTCAATTGGCTCTTGGTTACTCAGGAGCTGGAACTATATCTGGCTATGATGGGTTTTAGCCTGTCACAGGATCTCGATTTGCACCTGGAACCGGGACTAATCACGGAAATCCTGGACAAGTTACTGCTATCATCTAGTTCCCCGCTACCACCCTTTATGATTCCTATGTATATAGAAGAGATGCTGGTCAATACGCTTCGGTCACTTAATATGATAGAACAACCAGATTTGAAACAACCGGATCTGCTACTATCTACCCTGATTACTTAGCTACCTATACCTCTGTTGCTTCCTTTGCCAATAATGGTGCTCACTCCCTTGCTGTTTCTATCTATGCTTTGGCTTAATTATCCATGTATGTATGGCTACCGCTTCTGTGTTGCTATCTCTTCTATCCGTTTAGCATGCATGGGCCCACTCTGTCACGTAGCAAACCTCCCGTACCCTATTGTATTTGAGGAACACATGAATTTGAATCCCTTAGCTGGGGCACCCATGGCCTCTGCCTACCCTGCCTTTACTCTTTCTCTTGGTCTTTTTTTATTCATCTTTAACTTACCGTCACAACTATAAAGTCTTGTTGGTTTAGTTCATACTGCTACACTAAGTGTTTATACTCCCATTTTGTTTCAGTATGTCATCCAGAAATACCGACACAGAGCGATCAAGGTAGTCTTTGAAAACGCTGTTAGTGAGGTTGATGAACGCTGCTTGGGCATTGGACAACCCAAAAGGTACTACTGCTAACCCTCAAAAAACAAAAAGGGGGCGCGTCCGCTGTTTTGGGTCTATCTCCCTCCTTGATTCCCAGCTGATGATAGCCTTATTTAAGATCAATCTTAGAGAACACGGCTGCTCCTTTCATTCGATCATACAGGTCATCGATTCGAGCGGGTATCTGTTCTTAATCGTGGCCTTATTAAACATCCGGTCATCTATACGTAATCGGAGTGGCTAGGCGTGCCAGGGTAGGACTTGTTGTTATGACGCCTTTACAATCCGGGTTTTCCGGGACATGGAATGAGGAGCACGCGCAATAACTGCTTATTATTGTTTAAGGGCACTTAAGCTGTCTTTGTTTATAATTATTCATACAAGATAGTGGAGCAAGACTACAAGCTTCAGATATAGCTGATTAAAGATCTGACTGTCTTATAGCTTGGCATGAAATAGCTTATTCTTTCTTTTCTGAGCTTCTGAATACTCTTTTTAAAGAACGAGAATTCGCAACAAGTTACCCTTGCTTCTTGATCGGTCGCTAATGCTCCCTTGCTTGCATTAACTCATGGTTGCTTGCTTGCATTCATAAGCTTGCCTTAATGAGCTTATCCCCCATGGGTTCTATATCCGATTCATAACTAGAGAGCTTCTCTGGTCCTTCACTAATCGGGGCTCAAACTCCGGAAATGAGAAATGCCAAAATAGTAATAACACTTTATATTATTAGAAATGCCCAGAAAATATCATATTCGTGAAGCAGAAACATAGATGCACTCCTATGAATGTGGAATATACCGAATTAGTCGATTCGAATTGAAATTGTAAATTCATCCAACACTTTTTAGTCGAAACAACGATTTCTTTTGATCGAACTACATAGTTTCGTTTATTTGCTGTGGGTCATGTCTCGTTTCAAGATGAATGCAACGGAATCCCACTTACACTTCACTTCGATTCTATTTATATATGGTGTAGACATATCATGCTCTTAGAGAAAGAAAACTCTCTCACACTTTGCCTCGTAAAAAAAGGACTTAGATTCTAATATTCTATTATAATAATAGCAGGCAAGCAAGCAAGCAGGCAACGGAGGAAGACCAGCAGGGGAGCTACCCTTCGGCGATTGATAATACCAGCAAGCTATCAGACTGGAAGCGCATTAAGTAAGAAGTTCCTTTATCCTATCCAGAAAGAGAACCAGAAGAAAGAGCTTAAAGACAGAATTCGAACAAGAAAGAGAGTCTGAATTAAAGAAAGAAGCTAATCAAAGCCAGGAATCAGAGGTAAGAAGCTCACCCCGCTGCTCCTAACCTCCAACCAATCCAACTCGAACAAACCAACCAACAAAACCAAGGACGAAGGACCGACGGACTCAGCTATACTGGAAACCACAGAGGAAGGAGCGGCGTTTTCATCAGCAGTCACACTTGACCGGAAGCACCTGTTGAATGAAGAACCAGAAGCACTTGTCGCAGTTTAAGAGCAGGCAGCACAGGCAGTTTCCGTTAACCCATAAGTAAGGGACAGAGATGGGACTGACCTAAAGCCCTTTGGTTAATCAATTATAGCGGCACCCTGGATCATTGAGAACGCAGCACCATAGCTGGCAGGGAAGACAGAGCCTATAGCCACGATCCCTGCTTTTGACGGAGTTTACGCAGTTCTACCACCCACCTCCCCCGGATAAAGATCCAGAGCGAGTAGCTTAAAAGCCGAAGAAGTGGGTAGCTAAAAAGGTAGAAGCTAATAGAGCAGAAGGTAATAAAAAGGGAGAAGAGAATAGAGCAGAAGGGAAGACAAGAAATACATTATATACTTTCTATTTGATTTAGTTGTCCATTTGTTTTGTTAAAGAGAGAGGAAGAATTGCTCGACCAACGGGAGAGGAAGAATTTATAATGCTGCATAATAATTTTTATCACGTGCTATTTATAAAGTACTTGCATTAAGGAAAGATTCTTTTTTTATGAGGAATACTTGCCTTACTCTAGTAGATAAAAGACTGATTAACCATAGTGCGTATCCAACCAGTCCAGTCCCCTCTCTTCGCTATTCTCCCCAACCCCACAGCACTAAGGTAAGGAAAGATTCTTTATTTAACCATGAGGTGCTCTGCGAAGCCCGGACCCGTAAAGCGAAAGTGAAGGGGTCTTGCTTACAGTCTTTCTCTGAAGAAGGAACTCGTACTCCCCGTGCAGGTCAAACGACTAGTGTGGCCTTCACTCCTCTGGAAGTTGAGTGAGGTCTGGGTATTCACTTAAAGTATTTCTCTATGTACGATGCGTTGTTGGCGTTTCGATCGTTCAATTGATCACTCTATCCTCTATGCTAATGCTATTATTATATGATGCATTTAAAAATGTTGTGGGGAGGCTACGATCTTCCGATCTCCTACCTGATCATCTCCACTAAAGATTGAAGGACAAAAATGTAAGCATGCCTCCCAATTAAGTTTAACCGCCACTTCATCGAGCCTAATTAAGAGTCATTAATGGCCACTTTGGGCCAATATAAGAAGCCGATTTAATAGAAATACTCATATGCAATCGAGAGAAAGGTTTTGAACATCAGCACACGAGCATATTGCCCAAAGCCAAAATAGCACCTAAATTTGGTAGAGACATTCACTTAACTAGACTTCTACTTTTATGGCATAGTCCACAACTTCACCTCCTTCAAAAGATCATTTCATATCATTCCAACCCAGAGAGGGAATATCTAATGCGTCTGAGGGCTCTTACCTGGCCTAGCATATAGCACTTTGCTGACCAATCTGAGGGGACACTCATATATTACAACGGAGATATCTCGTTTTGGGTTGAGCTCCCGTCAATTTCTTATTTATCTTTTCAATAATATGGCTTAAAGGCCACATAGTTCTAATAAGAATTTTTCCTAATATTAAATACAGGGACACTTACACTCAGTGTATCCCATTAGCTGGTGAGATAGTCACCATACATATTTTGTATGCCCTATAGAGGATGAAAAGTGAGTGACACCGAGCATTAGGAAGCTTCAACACCCGGATGAGGTCTGGCTCGACGGCACATGAAGTACGTAACGAAATTGATCTCTTAGGTTAATGTTTAAGAACTCATTATATATTTAATAAAAACAGTCTCAGCAGTCACTACTGTCCCCGCTCCCTTCTCTACTTCTAAGTTCATCATAGCATTTGATCTTAAGCTTGCATGATCACAAAACCCTGCCAAAGTATCGCTTAGTGTATTAGCACTCATTACTTCATCAAGCCATCAGTTGGAACCCCCCTATGCCAACCTATGAACATTTCACTTATACGCTTTGAGGATCACACCTGCATCCATTCTAAAATAACATACATTGGTCACAACCTTACCTGTGAGTCCACGATCCACATCCCCTAGCATCGTTGCTACCTGCATTGGTCATTCTCTTATTCTCTGTGAGGATTGTCTCCACGAGCACGGCTCACTTTGAGTCATCGGTCTCAACCCCTCTATTGGATATTGGTGGTTACATTGCATGCATCTTCATTTGACCTAGTGCAACCCGTAGCAAAGGCTATAGTCAATGTAACACTTGAATTCGATCATTATTTTGATAAACAGTTAAAAATATTATTTGCATAAGTGTGAAGAGAAAAAAGAAAAGCGCTCCAGTGGAGATTACAGATCTCCACGACGACCTCCTTTTCATTTCTTCTTTCTTTTTACCTTTTGGATTTCTATCTTATTTTATTATTATTTGGATTAGAACTATATAACATTTGCTCTTTCAAGTCATAGAGATTCTTTTTTCATATAAAGCTTCTTTTGATGTATGGGTTATTATTTATAATTAATTATACTTTTTGTATAAAGGTGGTTATAATAATAACTCCTAATAAGCCATTTATCATAGTTAGTGAGGATTTTATTTTGAGTAATAGGTATATTATTTTTGAGTTCATGTAGTGATATATATATATATATATTCTTTTTATGTTTATGATTTCGGTAATTCCAAGAGTTATGTATGGGGTCACCTTTCTTTATTATTTAGTAGCATGTCTGCCTCTCCCATGTGGAGTCATAGGCAAGTGCAACTTAAGTAGATTCAGTGCCTGTTAAAGTGGCAATCCCATAGCGAGTTTATGATTCGGATCCATACCCGGTGGATCGAGTTTCCCGAGTCTAAGCACAAATAGCTAGGGTAGCAGTGGGAAATACAGGAGCAGAACCATTCATTGGAGATACAGACCCTGATCAGTCAGTTGCCCGAGTGGTATTTGACCCGGAACCAGTTGAAGCAGCAGGGAAGGCAGTTATAAAGCGAGATTCCATATCCTGTTCTATAACCGAACCGAAGTTGACCCAGCAGCTTCAGAGTTGACACAGCAGCTTCAGTTCGAGTAGATTCAGAAAAGGGGGGAGGGACAGTTGATCACCCCGCAACGGGGAAGGCCGTTATAAAGCCAGCCGCATCCCTTCATGGCATGGCTTCCCTACTACCATCTCACCCAGCATACCTTATAGTGCCAGTAGCATATAATCAAGTAGCAGTTCCGGTTGAAGCACCCATTGGAGAACCAGCCGATCCGGTCAAAGAAGCAGAGCTATAGGTAGCTAGAGCCACGGAGCCAGTGCCAGTTGATCCAGCCTTAGATCCAGTAGTAGATCCATTAGTAGGAGTAGATTCAGTATATGAGGCAGAAGTTGATCCGGTAGATTGACTAGCAGTTTCAGCTACTGCTTGTGATGATTCTTTTTCTTAGTGAGATTAAGACTCTAGTGATGCGCTTAGGAAAAATCCAACTGTTGGAGATTAAGTGCCCTTTTGCTATTTTACTTTATGAAGCCTACTTTGCATTGACTATGCAGCCCACCTTCTCTTAACCGTTACCATCAAACCACCTGCTTCACCAACTCTTACAACTTACGTCACCTATGCCCCAAGCCGTTTTATGGGCGACTTCCAATAGAGCTTTTGGACGAGCTACAGCGTTCACCCCGGCGTTCAATAACACTTGCTTGAGGATTATTCTTAGTGGTAGCGGTATCAACACTCACTATTGCTCTCTTACTCAGCAGCCTACCTTCCTTTTACTTACGTGCATGCTATCCACTATTTGGGTAACCAGACTTTACTTAATGCTTCATCCTACGATGGATAGAGGGAGGGAGGGAGTAGTCAATCCCGATAGACAGAAGTAGAGTGGGCGCTACCACCATTCAATTGTCGGTCGCTGCGCACGCACCAATTATTATCTCCCGAAGCTCCCGCCATTGGTATAAACATGATAAGAGATGGAACCATTACTGATCCAGCGAGATTGATCCCGTGAGTTTTCCAGCCGCCAATAGAGAGAAATTGAGCCCGATTCCCCTATTTGTTTGTTCTCCGAAGCCACAAAGCCCGGCTGGGTTCACTCAGTGCCTCATTAACGGTTTTAATTAGCCCGTTTTTTGCTGCCCCACGTAAGGGGCTGCTTATACTCGCTCCCTTCAATGTGAATCAACTTGCAACACTGCCTCATTCCTTCCTGGTCTCGGAGGGATATTCTTCCAGAAGTATTGGTTGATCAGAACCCGAGATTTGGAAAACACGACTAAAACCCAGCTACTGGAGATGGATCTTAAAACGACACGGAAGGGTCGATCCTTACTAGAGGCTGGCTATAGGTTCTCATCTAGAACCCAATCAATTTCTTCCACAACCTGCGGTCCTCTACCCCGCTGGGGAATCTATACTACATATTATATTGGTTTGTCAGTTGAATCTCCACTACCCGACCCGCCTCAATTACTTCCCAGCTGACTCCACTAACATTATCCCGGGCAAAGAGGCATGCCAAACCTGTAGAGAACTTCCCTCCCTGGACAACCATATCACTCGCTCACCCAACCTTATGCTATAAACCAAGCCCCCGCCCCTTTTATATATAATATGGAATTATTATAATATACTAAACTGTACAACACGTTTCCCAGCCAATTATAAAAGGATAGAAGTGTACTCTCGAGGACCTACTTAACTAAACCTACTCACAGTCATTTTGAGCATCCCATCGGGCCAGGGTACATGGGAGACTTTAGATCTCCCCGGCAGAATACAAACCGTTGCTCTATCTAGAACATGGAGTACCTCTCCGAGCGAGGAAGAATCTACGAACCTTATTTATATAGAAAAGGGGTGGGGATCAAGTCTATCATTAGTAAGGGTCTTAGCCGAAGGCCCAGCGCGAGGCTTTCCTACCTAGGGGTGCCGGAGATCAATTCTGAGGGATGCAAAGGATTAATAATGACCTCCCGTTCGTTTGCCAGCCCCACCCGGCCACTACGGAGCAACTGGTTCGGATGGACCTCATTCATCTCTCGACATGCATGTCCAACATTTATTCTCATTCATCCTTGTTCAAGCAGGAGATGCGTCGGGGCGGACGAACCAAGCTGAGGTGGATCAAGCCCTTATGGAGGGGATAGCTATCAATAGTTGGCTCTGCTTCAGTTGGCTCCGCTTCTTCCACATTCACCTTTTAAAAAGTGTTTAAATACCCGGACCTTGAGTTCGGGGCTGGCTCTATATAGGGAAGAGGACTCAACAACTCCATAATCAGTCAGAAGGCTTTCCTAGTTCCAGGCTTTCCTGGGTCATGAAAAGGAATTCATTCGTAGATTAAGAGACTTGGGTTAAACTATATATGCTTTCAAGGTAGGGGGGGGGGATTTTATTTTATGGTTGTTAGTTACTATCTGACTGAACCGAGATCACCATTGCTCTTGGGAGAAAGAAATAGATAATAGAACCGAACGAACATCTAAGAGGGCCATAAGCAAGCGTTCTCGAAGGAAACAGGGCGGACCGGTTCGATCCACTTTACGGAATATCCCCTCCGTCCGTGAACCAAGAGGAGCAATATTATTCATTGATGGGCGCGAGGCAATGGGAAACACCAATGGGCAGTCATATTATGTATGTAATAACGATTCATTGGGAAACACACTACAGCTAGCCTCTATCGCCAATTTGGCATTCATATTGCGTGCGAGTGATATTTCTTTGTAAGGACTTTCCCGGATCTGTCGCCGCGCTAACTCACCCGCCTACCTTAGTTCGATCAATAAGGCCAAGCCAAGGAAAGAAGTGTAAGTTAGGACCCGCCAAGCCAAGGAAAGAAGTGTAAGTTCTTTTAAGAAGGAGAGATGGAAAGGGGGAAAGAATCGTTATAGCTTTCTTTTATTCCCTCAAATTTTCTATCTCTTTGTCACTTTCAATTTCTTTATCTCTCTTTGTCTATCTACGATATTATGATCGATTATGAGAGTGGGTTTACTTATCTGGAGGAGGGGTACGATGCTAAAGCGTAATTACTTATATAATAGCATTGTCGAAGGATTGACCTTCCCGTAAAGGCTAACTCTTCACTTAGAGAAACTGAGATCATATCTGTTAGATAAGGGGGGGGGGGTAGGACTTGATCAGGGTTGATCAGGATTGACTGGGGTTAGCCAAAGTCCAGGCCAAGGAAATAAATATGTACTTTTTATTCATTTCTAGCGATCACTATTGGCTTATTCTCCCTTACTTAAGTAGCTTAGCGTTATTCGTCGATTATTAATTAGAAAACATTTAAATATCACTGTAACGATCCCTTTGTCACTCGTATTTCTCTGTTACTCGACTTAATATATGTAAGTCTCCCGCTGACCTTTTGGCCTGGGCGTGGTTCTTACAAAGGACACGAACGCCACACCGACTGAACATTCGAAACGACTCTCCCAACCATCCTCGGAATTAGCACGAGGGATAAAACTAGTAACTAAAGCCTTCACTTGTTGGGCGAGTCCTTAAGGTAGGTCCTACTAGGATAAAAAAAAACCTACCAGAACCTGTATCTTTTGAATACTGAAAACGAGGAAGAGGAAACTGCCCACGAAGCATACGGCCATTCTTTCCTTTCTTCGCTGGCTGCCGGATCGAACACTGCCGGGATCGCTGCCTGGAGCCGGGCCCTGCTGGGAGCCGGGGAGAAGGGTCCCCGCCCGAACCGAAGGGGGTTAGCTAATCAGTAGATGTCCGGCCAACAAGGAAAGAAGTCTGAAGCTAAGGAAATGAGTCGATCCGAAAACCTCACTCCCTGCCTGCGGGGGGACGGCGGGCTAGAGCTTGAGGCGCTTACTATTTACAGCTAGAGCTATTAAGAACGCGTTCTATGGTGTTGTGTGCTTTGCTTATCTCCAGGCTTTTTTTTTTTTAAGCCCAAGTCTTTTCATTTACGAATGACTTTGCCTATTACTTCCTATAACGAACGCCCGACTGAATGAACTAAGTGTGTAAAAATAACAGTGGAGTAGACAAAGTAAAGAGACGGACACGCTAACTCAGCTTTTCAGTAATCCAAAATAAAGCAAAAGAGATTGCTATTTTTGGGTCCTCTCCTCAGTATCCGATAGACTCTTTCTTCCACTGGTATGCTGTAATGAAAGGTACCCCCCGTTACCCCTGATCTCCCCCCAATAATCTTCTATATATTTGAAATAACGAATCGGATGACAAATCCAAGAGAGTGAGTCTCTTTCACCTCATACAACGGGTCCACCTGAGCGAAGGAGATGGATTAGGTATCTCCCTACAGCTAAGGCCCCCCTTATAATTCGCAATACCACGCAGACAGAAAAGGGCGGCGGGGAAGAGATCACTTGGGTGGATAAACTTCGACGGGATTCTAGATCGGAGCAATGGTAGCAAGCAGCTGGTGGAAAAAGGCAATCAATGGAGAGAAAGGGGGAGAATAGTTAGCTGCACCCAATATTGAGTGAGCTAAGCACCTACTTCATCATGTTATTTCGTTGAGTAAGAGTAATAGGAATGGTAACATCCATCCATGGCTCTACACGTCATCATTTTTAGGAAGGATGCCTCCGGCCTCCGCTCTTGTGATCCCGGTAGGCAAGAGCTGGAAGTGAGGAAAGAACTGAACTCCTTTTATTTAAAAGGACTATGGATCCGGCGAAGCGGGGAAATAGATCTCTGGATGGGACTACTCGTGGGTAGAGCTAGAGCTTCTCTATTTCGGCAAGTTGAAGTAATCGCAATTGGCGCATCATCCATAATCATTGGTTTCTCGGATGGCGCTCAAATGGGGCCGTGTGTCTCGGAGCAGTCGGTCTACCTGTTGGAACCGTGGAACCAAGGGGGCTAATCCGGAGATCCACAACCAGACCAAGCAGATCCGCTTTGATTACATGAAATCACGACCCCGCTAGACGATAAGAAAGGGGGTTTATGCCGTTGTTATTATCTCGAGGTTTACGGAATATTATTGGAGTTGGTTGAGTGGCCCTTTAGTCTGCGCTCACTGGATCATTTTGACTCTATCGCGGAAGCAGTTCATTTAAAGGGGATTTATGAAGAATCGGGATGGGGAAGTGTCTTATCTACTGCTTTCTACAGCGTATGCGAACAATGGAATGGATGGGAACAGGATACAACCGAACAAAGAAAGGCGGGCTCCATCCACGATAGGATACTTTACTTATTTAGAACCACATTTCACCTGAAGGGCCGCCTAGCACTAGCAGTTCTATTTCTATGGTTTGGTTTTGTGCTATTTCCTATCCTATAATAGCTTTGAAGATGGCTGAGCTCCGCTTCGCTGCCTGCTAAGAGGAAAGGGAATAATTTGTATTGGGAGCTTATATCAGAGCCCGGTTGCTTTCATTCGAGTTGTTTCTCTGCCCCGCTTGCTCGGGTTGGCAATCTTTATATTATATAAGTGAAAGTGATTAGACCATTCCCTTTTTTGGCCAGATCTGCTCCAAGCCTTTTCCAAGTGGGATGAATATTCGAACTAACTATGCTCCCGGAAGATAATAAGACCCATGTATGTTGGTTGGCCGGTTTTCCGCAGATGGACCAGAATGAGAATTCCTGGCCTATCCATTGGGTTGCATTCGTGGGCAGGTACCTTGTCGATAATCCCCCAGCGGGACATCTCACGTCGTACCTATCTCCAGCAGGCGAAGCTACATTCTCATTGTACAAAGTTGTGATAGATAACACTTGGCCGCCGTTGGGGGAAAGAAACCAGATAGGTGAGGGGGTATTACTATGGAAGGGAAGGGAAGGATACGACTACTATTATATCATATAGTATAACAACAAGCCGAGCCGGAGTGACATGGATTCATCTAGCGCTTCGTATCCAACCCAAAGTTCTTCCAGTCATTCATTATATATGTAATTATGCGATTTTTCATTATAAAAGAACTCTATTTGTTTGTTTTATTCCCCGCAGAAAAGTTCTGTTAGGTTATTAGTAGCAACCGGCGACCGTTTCTTCGCTTATCACAAGGTCTCCTTGATAGCTGGAAGTTCTTCAGGAGTATGAAGAGCTGGAGGACTTTGTACCATCCATTCCGGTGTGGTTGGATTATGCTCAACAGCCCGGGGACTTGGAGCACATCTTTTGTTGTATCCACCGCCTAAAGTGATTGTTACGACCACGAAGAAACGAAAAATCCCAACTACGGATACATAAGGGCCGAAACTGCTAAGGGCATTCCATCCAGCGTAAGCATCTGGATAATCTGGAATGCGACGTGGCATACCCGAAAGCCCCAAGAAATGCATGGGAAAGAAGGTCGAATTCACCCCGAAAAGAGTGATCCGAAGATGGATTTGACCTAAAGTTTCAGGGTATGTTCGACCAGGGATTTTACCCACCCGGAAGTGAGATCCTGCAGATGAAGCAAAAACGGCTCCCATAGAAAGTACATAATGGGAATGTGCAACCACATAATGAGTATCATGCAGAGCAATGTCTAGCCCAGGATTTGCCAGGACTATTCCAGTGAGTCCTCCTATGGTGGACGGAAAGATGGACCCTGCAGCAGATAACATGGGTGTTTTGTATCGTATCGAACCTCCCCACATGGTAGCGATCCGACTAGAGATTTTGATTCCAGTGGGGACAGCTATGATCATGGTAGCTGCGGTAGAGTGAGCACGCGTATCAACGTCTGAGCCCACAGTAAACATATGATGAGCCCGAACAAGAAATCCAGGAACACCAATACTGATCATGGCATAAACCATGCCTGGATACCCGAATACCGGTTTTCCCGGAAAAGTCGATACGATATGACTAATGATACCGAATCCGGGCGGAATGGGAATATGCACCTCTGGATGACCGGAGAACCGAAAGAGATGCTGGTATAATATCGGGTCTCCCCCTCCAGCAGGATCGAAAAAGGTTGTATTAAAGCTTCGATCGGTTGATAACATGGTAATTGCCCCTGCCGGTACCGGAAGTGATGATAAGAGTAGGAATGCTGTCACTGGAACGGACCGCACAAATAGGGGTGATCTATGCATAGTCATTCCAGGCCCGCGCATGTTGGGGATAGTAGTTATGAAATTGATAGCACCTGAAATGGATGAAACACCTGTTAGATGAGGACTAGAAATCGCTGGATCAGCAGCTCCTCCGGAATGACTGGTAATACCACTTAGGGGCGGATAGACCGTCCACCCAGTGCCGCTACCCACTTCTACCGAGGCTGGGCTTAATGGGAGCAACAGCGAAGGTGGCAACAACCGGGATGGAATATTATTCAATCGTGGAAATGCCATGTCAGGTGCACCTATAGGAATCGGAACGGACCAATTACCAGATCCACCTATCACCGCCGGCATAACCATAAAAGGGATCATTGGAGAAGCGTGAGCCGTTATTGACACATTATGAGGTTGATGATTCCCACCAAGAATTTGATCGCCGGGTTGTGCTAATTCCATACGAATTGGTACTGAGAAGCATGTGCCCATTACTCCAGCAATGGCACCGAAGATTGAATGTGGAGTCCCTATATCCTTGTGGTTAGTGGGGAACGGCCATCGAACCAAATTTGTCGTAGAATTCTGATTATTTCGTTTCATTCCTTATCAGAGAGGGGCCGGCCCCGAGGAGCGGGGCGGCGGCTTAGAAGTTATTAACCCTCCCTATATGTGTGGATAGCGCCCGTACTTGTTCGGGTGGAAGCCCCGGGAGTTCAGGGTTGCCTGTATTAGCTCCAAAAGGGAGCGTAATACGGCCGGGTCCCTATTCATATCCTTGTAGAGCTCCCGGAGATAAGGGATATCCTTTTTGATATCAGAGAAAAAAGGATATTCCAGGATTTGGTCTAAGACGTGGAAAAAGGTGCTACTCTCCTTCAATCCAAACTCCTTGTGTAAAATCAGTTTTAGTTTTGCTTGGATTATGAGAAAAGAATTGAGAGAATTGACTTGATTTCGTTTTGCATTTCTTCCAGTCATGAATTCTCTATGTAATTACGCTTTAGCAGCCGAGGAAATAAAATAAGTGGCTGCTATTATATGTGTAATTATGCATTTCTTTCATTATGCATTTCTGATTATTTCATTCGCCGAGGGTGAGGCAGCGAACTCTCGACCAACGGGAGAGGAAATAAGTGGCTGCTATTATATATGTAATTATGCATTCATGAATTATATACGTAATTACGCGACTGTTGGAGAAGATTCACGTCACACTTCATCAAAGAAAATACCTGCTTAAATGGAGGGCAACTTGTTGCGGAATACCTGAAAGCAAGTGCAACAAGTTCCCCTGTAAGCTATCACTTGAAGCTATTTCATAACCTGCTGTTGTATTCCAGAAAGCCAGTCTAGTTGTTCTTATAAAGTAATCATTTAGAGAAAGACAGCCTAGCTCGTGGAACGAGCCCCCACTGGCGAGTTACGCCTCGCTACGCTCGCCGCCCATACTCTTTCGTTTCGTAGCGACCTCACCTGGTCCTTCGCCCACCTCAACTCGAAGGATGAAATCCAGATATACGGCTACCTTGAAAGAGCCCCACAACCCATGAAGTCGATTTTGTATCCTAAAGAAAGAAGTTCCCCTCACATTGAACTAGATCGGCCTTCTGCGCGTTCATTAAGCGATGTTGAAGCTACTTGACGTCGAAGTTCCATTTCACCGATGAAAAGCCGATTGCAAATACCGTCAGCGTGCAAGCCATTACCATTCCATCGAAGGGTCACCCTCGACCCATCAAGGGGAGTTTGATTCCGGAGCTGGTCTTTTCTTCGGTACTTTTTTCTGAGAATAGGTTAGCTCGTCTAATGAATAGGAGCTCTTTTTAGAATGGATAATCTCAGTCTCTCGTCTTTTGGTTTGGCAGGATTCTTCGGATTGTCTTGAATTGGAATTGGACCAAGCTAGCTTTCCTTGAACAGGAATAGGATCCGTAGCAAGAAAGACGCTGTCTATCCTATATTGGGAGCTCTCCTTTTGACGAGCAACTACTTTCTTCCTCGTTTGAGGGTTGTCATCTTTGAACTGGAACTGGAATCTTTGAATCATTTTCTTTGACTGGCTTGAGGGCACGACTCCATGTATGGTCGCGAGTACGAGCTTACGTCTTTTGAGATAGGGAATTGGAATCCCGTTTCAAGAAAGCAGTAGGATTGACTCGGCTTTGGTACTCATTCCTGGCATTGGCTGGAAAGCACCAACCGAGAGTAGGCTTCTTCCCGTCGATGGACTAGGACTTGGATCGGTAGCAAGAAAGATGCTCTTTCCTTTCTTGAGGAGCCTTCCTTTTTAGGAGCAAGCAACTTATTCCTTTGGTTGGCATCTCCGAATTGGAAGAGGAATCGGATTAGAAAGAAGCACTTCAGTCTCCCCTTGATTGGTTGTGGTTGTCGATCTGAGAGGAGGTATTTGAGCAAGTAGTTTATATGATCTAGTTTGAGTAGGAGTATGAGCTTTCCCTCTTTATGAGTTCTGAGTGAAAGTCTCTTTTGAAGCAGTAGTTCTGAGTTCTGAGTTCGAGTACAGGTAGCTCTTTCTAGTCTGAGTAGCGGTATTAGCAGTTCTCTTTTTTTAGGAAGCAGTAGTGACTCGAGTAAGGCAAGCTCTTCCTCAGATGGGCAGTACAGCAGTGAGTTCTACTTCCAGTTTTCGAGCTAGGGGATGGAAGTACGACAGTCTGATCGGATATCTTTTGAAAGAGCACAGTTAGCTCTAGGGTTTTGGAAGGACGGATTGGACGCTCACGGTATTGGCAAATTGATTTGAATATGCTCTCAGGAAAATAGACGTTCAGTAGCCACAACTAGGCTTAATTCACGCTATCAAGGCCGACATGCATGATAGAGCGATAGATAGGGGTGGGCGGAAGGCTAACAACTAGATAGAAATGCACTTTTGTATTGATGTCTGCTTTGCTTGTGAGAATAAAGAAAGAAATGAGGAGCGTAACTTCTGAACCTCCGTAACCAAGGTCAACCAATGGATCAGGCTCATTGACGCATAGAAACTCTAACCCAACGAAACCGGATAAACCAACTAATATAATACATAAACTATCGGAACAAAGGATCAAACAGAAGCTCATAAACACACTAATAGTAGGCTCAGAAACCTGAATGCAAGTACGCATTGGGAAAGAGGCGAAGGGAAGTACACATTAATAAATAACAGGGAAGTACACATTAATAAATAACAGGGAAGTACGCATTACGGGAAGTACACATAGGTAGGCTCACGTAACAACTCCCAGCCAGGGGGCACCTCCTTATTGTGTGGCACCTCCCTCAATACTGTTAAGCACCTCCCTCGATAACTACTACTCCGAAACTACTTACTTACTTACTTACTTACTAATAACCGCAATTAAGCTCGCTTCGCTGGGCAATCGCTGGGACTGCTGATTACCACTTTGAATCACTGATACACAAAAAACCCGTGTAGCCCTGGATTGATTGAAAGATCCACGAAGGACAAGTAGACGTAAAGGATACGGGTTATCGGGTAAAGAAAGGGTGGACAGATAAGCCACTAGGAAGCACACAGATCAGCCATTGACCGGAAAAGGCCTTATATTATATTGCGAATGGATTGACCGGAAAAGAGCAGAGGAAGCAAGGTATACTTATGCCAGGAGACAGCCAGAGGAAATGGATTGAGGAAGAGCAGATAAGCCCATTGCCAATGGACAGATCAGCAAAGAAAAAGAAGAGCAGATGATCAGCCATCATAAAGGGATTACTGATCAACCAAGCAATGGACACAGGCAATAACCAGATTAGCCGAAAGACGGATCAGTCGAGGAACATCAATCAATATACAAGGTACTAGCTGGTCCGGTGCGGTGAAGTAATGTTTGGTGACCGATAGATAGAGATTAGTAGCAGGGGACGGCCCAAATACACTTGTCGTGCTCTGATGCTGATCAACCAACGGAAACCCCAACCATCCTCATCGTACTAACTGGATCAACCGATCCTAGTGATGTGCACCTATCCGAATCCCCGGCGAGGCGTTTATCCTTTATGTTGCATAGTAATGGAGCTGGTTCTAATCATCGACAGACCTGTTCGATTCGGCGGGATCGAGACAAGCATACCTTAACACAATTCGATCCCAGCATACTTTTGTTTTCGAAGGACCCTGCGGACCTCCAGGCAGGCGTTATTGTATAATGTTGAATAGAGATTCAGGCGGTTCTGACAATCGATAGGGATTCAGGCGGTTCTTGCAATCAAGGTATTGGGTTTTTACTGACAGTGCACTACTTAGCTGGTGACCCCTTGGTGATTGGGTCTACTAGATGTAATGGGCTCGTAGACCTGTTGGACTGACTTGGGCTCACTGACTAATAGGCTGACTAACTTAGGCTTACCGACTAGCTTTATATTGGTACTTACAGGTAAAAGGTTAACTCCACTCATTAAAGTAGTATAGCACTTGGTGTAGAGGGCAATACAGGCCTTGGTGAGGGTAGGAGGCAAGTACGCTTTGGTTGGAGAACAAATACGCATAGGTGGGCTAAGAAACCAGACGGAAAAAGATCGATTTGAAGGGGGCCTGTGGCGCCCGGAGAAAAGACAGAGAGATTATACTGCTGAGCAGGGCCCCCGAGTAATGGGGTGAAAGCTTTGATGATCCCCCTCGCTAAAGCCTTCTTCCCGGGGATTCTTAGTGTTGACCAGGTCGGCCCTTGACCAAAGCCCTGTTCCGACTAATGATCGTGAAAAGTTAGGCATTCTTCAGTAACTCTGAACCACACTCTGCAAAATAGTTCAAATCCCTCTGAAACACGAACACTCTTAAAGTATCAGTATCCCTTCAAGTATAAGAAATATGTCTCCATCAGTTCAGTTGTTGCCTTAATTCCTTAACATTCGTTGCCTTAATTCCTTTGACCAGTGAAACACACTCTCCTAACTATTGAAATACCAACGATACCAATCTGTACCTTCACTAACACACATACACTCACACACTCACCCAGAAACTCACACTAACACACATTCATTTACATGAAAAATATCCACTACTACCCACCATAAATCATCCCACCAGATATGTTCTCTGTTGCCTTCCTTAAGTAGGAAACGTTCTAGGTGGATGACTCACCTGAAAGTATCCATTGGTGCTCCCACTTCTTCATGTGCATCCTGTAATGTCTAAGTAATACATCTAAGCTTCCTGGCTGAACTTGAAGGTAATGAGGACTATGTTATTTGATTGGAACCTTGTTGATTCGAATCTGATTTTTCTTTCAATTTCAAATCATAATTTAGGACAGCAAGCGTTTCACCTTCTCCAATCTCTGTAGGAGGCTCCTGAGATTTTGAGGACCATCCATCCTCCGTGGTAAGTTTACAGTGCTGATATCTCTCTCTGCCGGTCCCGTGGTTTCGGTGTCTATCGATGATATCATCTATATCCCGTGCCGGTAGACCTCATTGATCTGATTTACCCAGAACCACTAGCACTAGAGCCAGGTAGAGCGGAAGCTAGGGCAGATCCTCAAGTTGCAGAGGAAGATTGAGTTTTTGAATCCCTAGTTCCTGTTCGCGATTGAGATCGAGATCCACCAGTAGCGGAAGCAGGGATGGAAGCAAAGCCAAAGCCCTTAGTTCAAGAGCCACCAATTTAAGAACCAGTCGACCTCGTTGTTGACCCGGAATAAGTGCCCATTATTGATCCACCATCAGCAGAGGGAGTAGCTACGGGGGCAGGATATGAAATGATATAAGAGAGAATATGCAAATACAGATCCTTAGCCACCAGGAGATCCGGTCGATGAACCAGTTGGAGTTTACCCAGTGACTAGAGTAGAAAACCAGTTGTTGTCCCACCATTATCAGCTAGAACATAGGCAACGTAGGCAAAGTAGCTAGCAGGAGCGAAAGTAGCTAGAATGGTAAGGGCATCATCATAGGAAACGTAAGTGAATATATCAAATATTATCCTTGAATGAAGAGAAGGAAAAGGGGAAGCTCGCTCGGGTTACCCACTAAAAGGGGCAACCCTGAGCTCTGCTCAGGTAAGGATATGCACCCACCCTGAACTATTATTCAATGATTCGTCACTCTCTACTACTTATACACCATACCCGACCCCAGCCAGAGCCACCCACCTTCACCAGGTGCAGGATTGGGATGAAAGAATCTCACCCGGACGGCCGGACAGGGCAATCTCATACCCACCCTTAATGCATGCTGAGGTAAGATCCGATTCACTATACTAATATTGCCTGGGCTGAGGTTCCGAACTTACTGAGTTCACTGGGTCCCTTTCGTTGAACCACTCACTAGTTCCGTGCACCTCCGTCGATATATATATATATATATATACATACGCCAAAACGGGTCCCTCCCTGCTCAAAGAGAGACTTTATGGATGGTTACCCTTCCCCCTATTAACGAAGTGGAGGGTTATATAACTTTACTTAGTTCGTTAGCGAAGTGTAACATAAAGAGAGAGCTGTTGGTTGTGCCTTTACTCGCTAACTCAGGATCGACTTTAGTAGTTCTCATGGGGGCCTCACTGAAAAAGGCTCCCCACATGAACAGAGATAGGAGGAGGAAGATTTAGCCGCCTTATTTAGCCAGCCAATGAAAAAGCATAAACGAACAAAGTGAAGTAAACGACCCGGGCCCGAGCGAATAAGTTAGAACCTTTCCCTTCCTTCCCCTCATTCCATTCACCCCTTCCTTCAGGGAGGGTTGGTTAGGGATCACTCAAGCCATGGAAAGAAAGAGATTACGTAGAAAACATAGCTTGCCCCTATGCTACGCTCGGGCGGTCCCCCTCACTGTCTGTCCGTTCGGGAAAGGTTGTTCCTTCCCCTCACGCAGTTCGGCAGAGTTTCTTTCCGGGTGGTTGAAAGCGACAGCAATCACTTCAATTGGGTGGGGGCTGTTGGAGGTTTTCTACGTAGGGTTTTAGGGGAAGACAAGGACCCCGCCTACCTCCTCTCCCACAAGAAGCGTTGATCTACTGCTGCTTGCTATTGTGGGGTTTAAGGGCAGTTGGTGGAGCATCGGGCTTTGAACCTAAACTAATGGTCGCTTGAGGGAATAAATACAGGGTCCCGCTCGCTATACCCACGCCTGCTTGCCAGCCTGATTCGGTAACTAGAGATATCAAGATGGAAGAGGTAAGGGAAACACCTAAAAGAATCTAGGGGAAAAAGAGGTAAGGGAATGGTTCAAGAAAGAGCACTTTCCAGTTACTAAAAAGCGTCTAAAATTCGTCTATAAAGAGCAAGTTCTCCCTCCCTATATCAATCAGGTAGAGCTAACTCTCTTCCCTAACCGGGTGGTCTTTCTTTACCACTCCCTTTATGTATAGCTTAATTAATTGCTTCGCCCGACTTAAGCCTCGGGTCCCTGCACCTTGGTTCAAACATTCGGGTTGCGAGCCAAAACCCCCCTTTGCGTGCGAAGGAAAGAAAAAAAGGAAGAAACCATGAACTTAATCTTGGGAAATCATTGATAGTGGAACTGGTAAGGTAAGTGTGAAAGGTTCAAATTCCGGTGTGTTGGATGGGTCCTGTGAAATAAATCAACTGGTGCCATGAGATGGACGTCGTTATTGTATCATTATGGTGACTTACTATGTGGGTGGAGGAGTGGATTGAAATCTATAACATGGAGAGGAAATTGGTAGGACTTTCAAGTCCGTGGACGTGGGTTCAGAGAGTGAAGAAGAGAAGGTCTGTCTGGGCGGCGAGTGGGAGCACGCCGGTCCACCAGACAGAAGGCGTGCGTTCATCGTCGGGGAAGGGTAAGAGAAAGCGGCAGCGAAGGTAGGGGACTGAGTGAGAGCACAAAAAGGATCTGCTTGCTTGCCCAATGCGGATAAAAAGGAAATATCCCAAGGGGAGTTCGGTCGCTCTTTGACTGCGTCTAATACCATCAATGCCTGCCTTACCATCCATGCTTGAGCATCAATGCCTTACAATTCCCCTTATTGTCTCAGACCCTCTCCCTTAACATTGTCAATTCACTTTCAGTTACCTACCACCATCCCTCCATAAATGCCGCCTTATTCTTCGCTCCGGCATTAAGGGGGCTTAAACGACCGACCAATTAAAAGTCACTTACCCGAGCTCTTCGACGGGAATAAATTAGAGTGTCCTGAAAGGCGGCCGTAAGTCCTCTTCTTGGTTGGATAAGGTCCTGGTCATCTCTTACCAAGCAGAGCCTGCCTCGTGACCCTGAAGGAAAGAACCACCCTTGCCAGCCAGCCACTCTGCCACCGCTGGGGATCGCTATATATAAAGGAGAAATTCACTCCATAAATAGAAGACATATATTTTATGGGGCAAAAAGGGGTGGTTTCATGGTTCGAATCCGAGCTTGACCCCGCCCGACCCAAGCATACTTATATAAACCCCGCTGGGATAAGAGTAACCCCGGTCACTCACCACAACCGACGACAAACTCACCACAATGATCGATCTCTCAACCCATGGAATTTTCCGTATTCTCATCCCAAACTCCCGAGATCTCGTTTGGTTCTTATCTGCCTGCTATTCATTGGTCTTATTTGGTGTTGGCTGATTTCCTCATTATGGTGTTTCACTTCCTCTATGAATTCATTGCGACTCCACTTACTGAGACACCACTACTGCTGCTTCGGAATCTGGTGCTTCCGCTATGGGCATAACTGATTCTTCCGCATCTACAGACAGACCTCCTATTGTGAAGAAGCCCCAATACCGAACATCATAATGAAAATGTCGAAGGGCTCCCTCCAATAAAGTAAAGGACGGAGAGATTATAGATTGCGTGCCTTCCTTATTGGCTTGGCTGGCTTATTTAGCTGCTTAAGGCTCTGCTTCTGGATCTCGATCTGCTAGTGTCGTAGGTGCTGCTGATGCTGCTGGTGCTTCCTTCTTTCTATAGGCGAGCTCTCGATCTCGAACTGCTGCTTTAGAATATACTAGTGAGGTTTATTATCCAGATACATACCCAGTCTCAGGCGCATCTACTGCAGCTTAGCCCGTTGACCTATAAGCACTAGCACCACCAATAGCATCTTCGCCCGTCCCAGCTTTATACTTAGACTCTTTTCTTCCCTCAATTATTGACTGGCTGGCTTTCCTGAGTGGGTTAAACTATATTCTCTACTGGATGGGATAGATGTTTTTCTTTACTGGGTGGCTGGTTTAACTTTAACGGCTGGCTTGGGGTGGGTGAAATTACTTGCCGGGGTGGGTTCTTTCCTTCCATACAGTTGGGTGCTTTCCTTGCCTAGTGGATATTTTGATTGGTCAGGGCGGGGGAAAGGACAATACGACGTAACAATGTGACTGAAAGAAAAGGACATCACAATGTGAAGGACAATACGACATACACCGTGGAGGAAAGGCCAGACACCGTAACTGATTGGATATCAGGATGGTGGCCATCGGTCTTGGTTCAGGGTGTGAAGCTAACTTACACTAGAGAAAGGATATTGGTGGTTACTGGGCTAGCCTCGCTCCAAAGGCATCTCCCCTCTAGAGTTGCTCCAGAACTGCCCCACCCCAATGGCAGGAATTAGGGTCTCTTCCCAAGCTATCCCCCTTCATGACTGTCCCTGGAATGTCGCATTCACCGACACCAGATCAAGGTCTTCCCCTTCCCCTCTCTCCTTGATGACTGCCTATGAACTGCCCCATCATAATTGCAGTAATTAGGGTCTCTTCCCTACCTCTTTTCCCTAGATAGCTGCTCTTTCACCGCCTCGTCACCATAGAAGTAATCCGGGTCTCTCTCACTAATAGGACAGACTGAACACTCCCCTATTCTCAACTTATTAGCCCTAGGCGCACTTTATACGCATTTGGTAGCATTTGGTATTTTAATTCTAGTTAGTCTTAGCGCGGTTAATCTTCATTTCCGCCCCTATTCTTGGTTGATTAGTCCTAGGCGCACTTTATTCGCATTCAGCATTTGAAGCTTTTTAAACAACTTATCTTGGCGCGCTTAATACGAATTTCTCCACTATTATAACTTGATTAGCCCCAGGCGCACTTTACATCCCATATTCATTCCATGCATTCGTTATTTGAATGAAGTCTCCTAGCGCTCTTACCTTGCCAAGCATCAAGACACCCCACTACCGTAGCTGTATAAACCTCTATCCCTCGCCGGTAGTATCAATCGTATCATCCTTCCCTGGTAGAATATGTTTATCACCCCCATTAGTTCATTAGTATATGTCCTATCTCTCAGTGGTATCAGTGGTAGTAGATGCTCTCCACCCTTCGTCCCTTCCCTCTGATGGTTGTAGATGTCCTCTCATTGCATTCCAATCCATTCCATTGATTGCATTCTATCCCCCGCTTGTAGGTAGAATTAATTCCACCATCGGTTGGTTGATTGGTTGAAAGGATCGCCTCGGAAGCATAGATTGCGATGGATGGCTGGCAGCATGGACTGGTGGGCTGAGACATCTATTCACGAGGGATAAGTCCAGCCGGTCGCCGACTAATAACCAGCTATAATAAACTACTAAGCCTCAAAGTTATATGCAATATAGCATACTCACATAAAAAAAGATCCCTACCCTACGAGGTACTCCTCCCCTGCGCAAAAAGCCGTCATAAAAGGGAACTGATGGACAAGATTACCTGGATTTCCCATTGGCCTGAGCCCGGAGAGGGCGCGTATATCCTGGACCTAGTCCATCACGGAGCTCATTCCTGTTCCCCCTTAAGCAGTTTGGGCTTTGGTCGGTGCATCAGGTATGATCAGCGTGTCATCCCCGTTCTGAAGCACAGATCATGCAACCCCCTGCCCACCTCCTTTCCTGCTACGTCAGGTAAAGGTCACAAGGAAGCTGCATCAGGTAAGTCAGGCTTACCCCACAATCAGAACACATATCATGCACCGAGGTATCTTCAGGAGAGGATCGTCATGTATCTCTTAGTCCCTGGAGTCCCCGAAGGATTTCCCCAAGGACAAAAGAATCCAGACACTTTATCAGGTCAGTACGTAAGTACCTATTATCGAATCGAAATCCATTGGCCTCTCCTCTCTCCGGAGGCTTTCGGGTTCTCCATTGGCTGCTCACTTGCCTTTCCCGAAGGCACACCAGAAAATTCACCGAGACTCTCTTGGATAGAGAATTTATTTGCTTTGCAATGCCAGCAAGTAAGAAAACTTAAGGAAACCTCACAGCAAGGAATAAAATCATGACCTATCATCGGACGGTCTGTCAATATTTGAAACACACGTGGCCGGCCTCACGGGCTCTTCCCTGCTATTTCTCCTCGGCGTTAGCGTCTTGACCCATCTAGGGGTCTTCGCCCTTTAGGATTGATTTCCGATAGGCCACTAGAGTCTATTCCGCCTTGGGAGTACCGCTGGAGTGCCGAATTCATTCAAGTAGATGAAAGAACGAAACATCGCTACTACCCCATTCGCACCCGTTTAGGAAAGCACATGTCCTCTCACGGGGTGGCTCGAAGGGATATACTCTTTTGATATACCAGGCTAGTCGGCTAAACGGTCGAACAACCACTTCGACTGCCCTATATCACCTTTTGCCACTGTGGTTCTCGAGCAAATATAGAGAGTGAGCGAAGAATTCAGAGACATCAAGAGAGTCTTTACATCAAAATCATAAGGAAGAATGGCTCACCTGAGGTAGGAAGGTGAGGAAGAAAAGAACACTGACCTTCGGATGGCCTGTCTTTCTCTTCAACACATGCCACATCCACCGGTACGGGAAGAAGCTACGGGGGATAACCGCTACGGGAAAGGTACTCATATTTATTCCCATCAATCGATCAATCACGAAGGACTTTGAGCGGGGCAGTCGTTACACCATTCGTGCAGGTCGCGCTACTGAATGCGACAGGGTGCAGAGCGCTTTCCCCTCGACTTTCTATCCGTTGGTTAATTATTATATATGTAATTATGCCTTTCTGCTATTATATACGTAATTACGTATAATAAAGTAACTAGAGAGATGAGAGAAG
>Ga0316215_1000013_pt1 | contig 34376 bp, 26 predicted proteins | sample NRE5metagenome_FD_207796 | JGI IMG/M metagenome (GOLD analysis project Ga0316215, IMG submission 207796) | Spruce roots microbial communities from Maridalen valley, Oslo, Norway - NRE5 | ecosystem: Host-associated > Plants > Roots > Unclassified | place: Norway: Oslo | collected 2017-09-15
ATTTGCGGTGCTGAAATGATCCGACTGACTGCATAATCTTACTCTGACTGACTGAGAGGTGAAAATGGAACCTGCCTGATCATATCGACCGAACCCGAAGATAATACCTTGAAAGAAAGTTAGGTAGGATAGACGAAGTAGAATATAAAGAGATGGATGTTGGTTCTCGGCTTTGAATAACTCAGGGCGAGAACCGACTTAACAAAGAAAGTGAGGTGGGCTAAAATAGACGAAGTAGAATATAAAGAGATGGATGTTGGTTCTAGGCTTTGAATCGCTAACTCAGGAGCTTCTCTTCCTGCTATCTCTAGGTAAGGCATTTGAGCCTCTAATCTAAGGGGCGGAGTCAAAGGCAAGGGCTAGGGCAGGCAGGTTACCTGGACCCAGTAGTAGATTCTTTTTATCCTGTTAAGTCAGTATCTGGAGACAATAGCTAACTCTGAGTATCAATAGGTGGCTGCTTGTCATTATTTATATATGTAATTACGCTTTGGCCTCGTATGGGATCTCCGCTCGAATCATCGATCGTACCATAATATCTTATAATATAAGATACAAAGATATATCTCATTATATCTGTAATTCCTCGATAGCATAATGACATATATATAGAATGACCAACGAATACGGGTAAAGTCGGGGGAGAACGAAGTAGTGTCTTGGTGAGCGAAAGCACCGCTTTGTTACCTGAGATGGGGTGTTCATTTTAGGGAAGAAGTGCGCTTAGAACGCTTTTTTATTGAAAAATATTGGGTTCCATGGGTGGGGGAGACCGGACACCCCTTTTCCTTCAGGAGTTGGTTAATATGAAAGCACCCTCTAACTGCCCTGCCTCACTCTCTATCCTTCGCTCCATCTCTTGTCCCTCTTGGTCGAAATAAGCTAGTACCCTCCTCCCACACACCCCCCTTCCCATCCTAAATAATCCATCTTGCTTGTTTCCTTCCTTTCTTTTCTATTCCTTGTTTCCCTAACCTTTCCTTCCTTTTTTTCCCTATCTTCCCTAGTTTCTCTTTCTTCTTCCATCTTACCTAGCTGGCTTAAGTGGCAGGGGTGCTGGGGCTGCTGGCTCTCTCTTCCTCTGTGGGGCTGGTTGTTCCCTCTTCTCCCTCTCTGGTGGCGCTGGTTCTCTAGCGGGAAGAATTATTTCAGAGTGTAAGTGGGGGGGCCCCCTCACCCAATAAGTAATTTAGAGTGCCTTATTCCTTTTCCCTTTTTATTTTCCTTTTCCTGCCATGACTTATTCCACCCCATGCCTTCTAGTTAGTGATGGGAGGTAGTGTGAGTTAGGAAGGTGAGTTATGGGAGTATGAGTTAGGAAGAATGAGTTAGGCAAGTCATTGTAAGTGGTAGGTTGGTGAATGCCTGATTCCTGCCATGACTTATTCCAGCCCGCAAGAATGCATTCCAGCATGCCTGATTCCTGCCTGACTTATTAAACCCCTGGAAGATCAATAGGGAGGGGAAATTTCCTTGCTTGAATAAAGAATGAGCCCCTATCTCTCCTGGAAGAGATGAAAGGGGACATTATCCATACCTTTCCCCGGTAACAACTTATCTTAAAACCCTATCGCCTATAACTCTAGTATAACCAAATGGAAGAATATAGACTTTAACAAGCCCATATTCTTTAGATCTCTATTTCTTCCTTCCTATATCTTTATGTCATGAGTAGTTAAGATATGTCATGGGTAGTTAAGACTGGATGGTATGGTGTGTATACCTGTGAATAGTAGTATGGGGATAGGTTGTATAGTTTGAAAGTACCATTTGTAAGTGCACCACATGCTTGGTGAGCAATGGGACGTAGTAGTGGACGGTGATATGGCTTGAGCAAGGGATATCTTTCGATGGCTATAGCTTAGAGATTGGTTCGATGGCTTGGATGTTTTGATTGCTTGAGCGATGGCTTGGGGTGTATGGTGATTCATTCACAGTTAATCAGTCAAGAGGTAGTTTGCGGTAAAAGCTTTCAAACTAAGTGTGCAGTATAAGCTTTACTTTGGACTATCTCTTTTTCCTTCCCCGATGCGGGAAAGCTGCTTAACGCTCCTTTTTCTTTTTTTGCTTTTCTTCACTATGAAAGTTGACTCATCCGGTGGAGGGGCCCTCAAACTGAAAGGACCAACCCAGGTCTCAAATACGCCTATAAAAAAGTATTGCATTAACGACTGCCTCGCACGACAAGGAGACAATAAAGAGAGGACTGTTTCCATTTCTAGTCTTAGGAGAGGACACAACACCTTAGAACGTGCTCTTTGAGGGGGGAAATAAGGAACAGGACCCCTATTTCCTTGCTCCCTCTCCTATCTATAGTTGAGCGACTACGTTCCTCGCTCTTTGAGGGGAAGAAATAAAAGTACCTTTCCCTTATAAAGAAGGGCAGGACCTTACTTACTGGCGCCTTACCTTAATTAATTACTGGCATACGCCTTACCTTACTTACTTAATATAAGAAAGAGGGGATCTCTCTCTTTTTTAAGTCAACATGTGTCGTTCGTCTGTAAGTCGGTGAGCTGCTGGTCGCCTCCCTAGGACTAGGCCAGGTGCAATACACGCATACATTAGACAGGGGTGCAACAACATTGGGAAGTGACTAAAAAAGAGATTCCCTTTGGGGAGTCCGCCCTAGGGTCCAGTTAGTGTTTATGGGACTACTATGTATGTAAATAAGTGATTTGATGATGTGAATCCCTGCCCCAGGCGAGCCTAGGTGTAATTGACCCCGTATTGAAGTTAGCCATGCACATTGCACCCAGAGCATAGATCCATTACTTTAAACTAATGGACCTTTCCTGTCGATACTACAGAAATATTGGGTATGGACACCTCCAGTTCACGGACCCGGAGTGATAATATGGGGACCAGTCAGGGTCATATCCTTCTCAGTGACCATCTGAACCATGAGGAATTTGCACGAGAAGTGAAGGCATTAAAGAGCCAAGTGGATGAACAGCCTTCATATCTTCGGGAAAGAAAAGGGATGCTTGAGTCACTGGGATCCAAATTGGAGAACCGGGGAAAGATACCCTCAACGGATGGAAACCATGACCAGGAAGAATCACTTAAGTGCCGAAAGTTGGGATATGCATTGAGGAAGCAGAAGGCACCTATCTTCAATGAAATCGTCAGAAGAGAAAATGAAGCGGAGGCATGGTTGGTTAATATTTAGAGGCACATGTTATTATATGACTTCAATTCCTTGGAGAAGACTAAGTTCGCCAGTTATCAGTTTACAGATTATGCAAATCTCTGGTGGGATCACCTCTCCCTATGGTCGAGCGACTACGTTCCTAAAGAAGAAAGAAAAAGTGGATGAGGAACATCTGGAATGGGGTACATTCAAGAAGCACTTTGAAGAGAAATATGTGGGCGAGATGTACTACCAAAGGAAGGAATATTAATATTACTCATTGAAGCAAGGCAGCATGACCGAAGAAGAATACGAACGAAGGTTCATAGAATTAGACAAGTATGCCCATGGACTCAAAGCGAAGAATCCCGAGTCGGAAGATTCATCGGAGGACTCAGAGATCATGTCAGGCACAAGGTTCGAACCTTCATGCCGAAGACCCTGTAAGAAGTAATACAGAGAACCAGATTATGTGGAACAGAGGCCCAGTGGATAAAAAATTGAGTGGCGGAACTCAATCAAAGGATTAATCATCAAAAGACCTAGAGGCGAAAGTATGACCAACGGAACTTGAATCCGGAACCGCCACCCGAATCCAGAAGAGAATACAAACCACAGCAGAATACAGGGCCTACCAACTCCGGAATCAAGTGTTTCGAATGCGGAGGATTTGGGCATAAAGCCTACAAGTGCCCTAAGAGAAGGAATCAGATAAAGGGAGCAGTAAACCATTTGGAGCCAGAAGGCACCGTGGGGGATGCAGTGAGAGGAAAAAGATATGCAGCAGTGGACAGCTGTCAAGCAGAATATAAGGCCTCTCTGATACAGGCTCGAGGTCACATCTCTGGTAAACCCTATACCTTTTATATTTACACAGGAAGCACTCACAGTTTCATATCCCCTATAGTGGTGGCCGTTTGTAAGCTCAGCACCGAGAAGCTCCAAAATCCGTGGAAGGTGCAAATGGAAAATGGTGCCAAGAAATGGATCAACCAAGCAGTTGATCGATGTGTGGTGGACCGGGGTGGTTGGACTAGCACCATATGTTTCCATGAGCTAGCTTTGGGATCCTACGATGGAATCATTGGACAAGACTGGCTAGAGCTCCACAAAACTAACGTGGATTGCTATGAGAAGAAGGTCCAGAATTTTCTCTTTAAGTGGGCTCTTAATATAAAAAGTATCTCTTTTAAGGCACTTGCCCATAGGTGCCGGAGGTGAAATAATGGTGGCGCTCCTTCAATAGGTGCAGTTACGCCTTTTTAATAGGTGGAAACAGTTACACTGGGTGGATACAGTTACGTCTCTTTACCAGTTGAGGTGGAAACTAGGACTAAAACGACTCCCCATAGGTTAGTTCTAGAACGACTGCCCATAGGGTATTTCTCAAACTACTGCCCATAGGGTAGTTCAACTGCCCAATGGTGTGTTCCCGCTTACATGGTGTGTTCCCGCTAGTGTGTTCAAAACTCAGATCTTGGCCTACCTTATATATGTAATAATCCCAAGCTACAAAAAGAGTATTGGATATTTTATTAGGAAGGGAAAGAGGAGACCGGCGGCGGCATCCCGTAGGTAATAATACGGTATTTTATATGTCATTCCTTAGAGCGGCTTAATTACAAAAACTGGCCTCATAGTGAGTGGTAAACAACTGGTCCAAAACATAACCCAAAGGCTCCTTCAGACTCGATAACGCTCGATAAAGAACTTAGTATCTCTAGGAAGGATATCCCACTACCTTATATAAGTATTTATCAATATTCTTCCCAACCCATTACAGGGTTCATACACTAGAAACAGGGTTCATACACTGGGTTCCCTCGAGAACTGCTTTCTCACTGTCCTATCCACATAGCAGGAATCGGGGTCTTCCCACATCTATCTCACTCGAGAACTGCTCCATGACTGCTCCATCAACATAGCACTTGATAAAGGATGTGATCTCAATGCATGAAGGTCTCGGCATGAGCTCTCCCCTCTTGGGTGTCTACGCATAAAGTAATGTTGTCTCCTACGGAGTTATCCCGACATGAAGTTAGTCGCTTCTGAGGTTACCCGCGCATAAAGGTTTGAGTATGAAGTCTCGTACGGTCTTGTCTCGGTATGTGAGTTGGAGGAAAAGCCTACCTAGCTCAAGGTGGAGACTGGGCAGCTAACGGGATCACCTCGCCTTCCCAATTCATCCTCCCTCCTCAATAACTGCTCTATGACTGTCCTATCGAAATAGCAGAAAAGATAAAACTAACGGAGAGGAAAGAGAGACTAATGAGGGGACTTACAAATGAACGGTGGTAAAGAGGGAAGAAAGAGGTCGGAAAGAAGGAAAGAAAGGATGGAGACAGGGTTGGAAAAATGTGAGTGGCAACCTAAGATCAACAGGTTTAGCAGCAACACAGCACATTGGGTTCTCATTGCACCTTCTTCCCATTAATAATTAACTTATCATGTTCATCCTTAGAGTCTGGAACCGTAGTTTTTGTCAACTGCCAAAGCACTTGACTCTTTAATAGTGTTTCCATATCTTGTGCCCACAGGCCATAGTTATGGTTAGAACCACAAGTTCTTTCTTAGAACTCATAATCACTCTGCAAAACCCTAATCCAATCTGCAAGTCGAAACCCTGAGTCAATTTACCAAAAGAGATCCGACTCGACAGGAGCACATATGCAAGAGACAACCTCCAAAGCAACTTGTAGAAAACAGGCTGGGTCTCAAACCAACAACTCTGATACCACGTTGGATAACCAGGGAATTGCAGAAGTGAATAACAATGAATTCCAAGAAGAGGTGTTGTTGATAGACACGTTATAGCACTGAAGCACAAGTGAGCATTGCTCATGGAATAACACACAAACTTGATTCAATACTCCATTTCCTTGTTTGGACTTGGATCCATCAAACTTCAGTGTCCAAACTTAATCCTTGATTGTCCTCTCTTTTGTTAAATGTGCATCACTGGATTGTGGGACAGTTTGAACCCCATTATTAACCTCAAAAGCATAAATGCCAAGCTCAGCTTCAGAGGATTGTACCTCATTGGTGTTATTATATTCTGTGATGAGGTCCTTCAGTCTTGGTTCTCTCTCTATTCCGATCTGATTGGCTTGTCCTCTCCATGGTAACCACATGTGATAAAAGTCAGTAGACATGTATCCATTGAGTGTCTTTGACCAGTCTCTGCTAAGCAGCATTCCATAAGCCTCTGGAATATCCACCACTTGGATGTCAATGTATTGCTGAATCCTAGGCTCAGAAGACAACTGGATGTGAACATTGTTGAGCACTCCAATTACAGTCACCTCTGATCTATCCAACTGAACTACTTTCTTAGTGGATTCGGTGGGAGTAAGTCTTAGCTTATTACAGACAGAATATGGCATTACATTGCCAGAAGCTCCTGAATCTACTAAGCAGTTGTGTAAATTATTACCAGCTATCCTGACGGTCAGCAGAAAAGGAGGTGAGTCACCTTTCTCTTTGTGAATTGCTGTCTGAGCATCAGCAACTGCCACTTTGGGGACCCACTTCTTTTGGGGCTGTGAAAATGTCTTGACCAGCAACTCTTGTTGGCCAGGCATTTGTGCTATATCATAGAGGAATCTATTTGCCTTTGTATCCTTCAGGTCCTCTATGATATTGTATCCAGCCTTCTTAGGAAATGTTTGCTTATTAGGGAGGATGGAAAGATGGGATGAATTATTTTAGTGACCAGCTGATATCCATGCGATCTTTGGTCTCCTTCCGGGTGGTTTTTCTCTTCCTCTCTTATTTGAATCAACCAAACCCCACAGAACTGTTTAAAGCTCAGTGTCTGGGTTGTTAATCCTCTCTTATTCTAATAGGTAGGAGGGCCCCTGCAATGAGTCTTGTCTTTCCTTTCTTCCTCTCTTAATCTGCGGATTGTCTTGGGGTAGTTGGTTGGTAGTTGGTTGGTGGGTTGGTTGGAGGGAAGGAATGTATTGAGTGACTTGCCAGCCATACATTTGCTATCACCCACCGACCGAAAAGACTAACCATTCCACTGATGCCATGCATCCGATCCCTACGGGTGGAAACCATGAAGGATTCCGGGGCAAGGTGATTGATTGAATAGTTTTGTAACAGAAGGAAGGCCACCATTAGGTGGGAGGGCGATAGTGTTTCCCCATCATCGATTGAGTCAACCCAGCCTATTGATTCCGGAACTAAAAAAACCAACCCCCAGCATCAGCAGATCGATGTATCAAAACTTGAACACGAAGCTATTAGCAGGTATGAGGGGACAGAAGGAAGCACTTGACAGGCTACCATTATTACTAACACATCCCACATACCCTTTTACCAAACTACGATGTAGATTAACGGGTGGGATATATAGTCCTTAGCATCCGAGCGAGCACCACCGGTTTAACTTGACCCAGCTTTTGATCCAGCAGTTTCAAAGCCATTTGATGACCGATCCTTTCGAGATCGAGAAAAAGCACCAAGGGCGGAGACAGATGCAAAGGCTACGGACCGTACCTAAAGCACCAAAGCCAGCACCTCGTACAGATCGTACAGATCAAGATCCAGGTGATGCAGATCCAGTCGATGAAGCAAATGAACCAGCTTATCTAGTAGTAGCTTATCTAGTAGTAGCAGCTTACCCAGTTTACCTAGTTTATCCAGTTTACTAGGTTGCACCTAACCCAGCCCAGTAGCAGCAGTAGACCCAGAAGAGTCAAAGGTTTCTCCGGGTGATGAAGTGGAGTAAGCAGTTTATTCGGTTGATTATGTAGAGTCTGTCGATTCTGACCCAGGAGCACCACTAGTAGCTAGAGCAGCAGGAGCAAAGGCATAGGTAGCAGCCACTGTTCTAACAGATCCAAATCCAGTAGCATAACCAGAAGTCGTAGCAGCAGAAGTTGTAGTGGTTGATCCTGTTGATTAAGCCATGGCAGATCCGGTTGAAGCACACGTTTATAGAGCCCCTTTAAATGGTTATTCTGTTGGTTAAGCAGCAGTTGAAGCAGTTGAAGAGTACGTTGATCCAGATCCAGTCGTTGATGAGGCAGTTGTTTAACCCGTAGTGTAGATAGGGGCTAAGGCACAGGATACAGAAGCACTGGAGGAAGCAACATCACGAGCAGTTAAAGGTGTTAAAGGTCAGTCGTTTACCCAGCAGAAGCAGCAGATCGAACAGTAGCAGTTACAGGCGCAGGTGAGACAGGAAAAGTAAAGGCGTAGAAAGCAGTTTCCCACCCGACAGCGGGAAAGACAGGAGCAGCAGTTGATATTGTTGATTCAGTCGTTTCAGCAGCTTCTTTTTAATATGATTCAGCAGAAGTAGACTTAGAACCTTCTGGCTTAGTAGGAATTTAATCCCTTTCACCTTATCTAATATTTAACAAACAAATGGAATTACCTTGCCCCCCCTCATCAATAAGTAACTTGGACAAGCGATTTTCAATTCCTTCATTGCTAGGTTAATTAGATCTACCACTTAATCTGGAGCTAGGGACTCTACTACCGGATCTGTAGAAAGCTATGGGTCTTAAATAATAGGCTTTGACTCTTATGCCTCTGCTTTTTATGATGGAATCGGATCTTGTTCTTAATCTGGATCTATGACTTCAATTACTTTCATTCGGTCATAAACTCGATCAACCTTCGTAGCCCTTACTACCCTAGCATCCAATGCCTTTGGATTTATTGCTTGGACTGCATATCGATCTGTTGCTGGGTCAACTCGGTATCTAATATAATATAAGACTAGTATTAGTGCTGACGCCTATGCCTTCTCCACTACTTCAATGAGTGCTACTAGATATACAACGAGTGGATCTATGAGTAATGGCTTTACATCTGGAAGATCTTAAACTGGAGTAGTAGGCTATGGCTCTGAATATGGCTATCAAACTAGAGGATCAGCTTCTGCTACCTATGCTTATTCTAGTTATGGATATTCTTCCTATAACCTTTCTCGTGTCTAATGCCTTGCTTCCTTTATCTTTGTTACTACTCCTAGCTATAATGCTTACTCTGTTCCTACTTATGGGTTTGCTACTGGCTCTTCCACTACTACTTATACCTTGACTCTTAGCTATGCTCTTGCTTCTCTAGTCTATGCTTTAGCTGCCTTTGCCTTTACACCTACCCTGGTAACCTATGCTATTGGCTCTATTACTGCTACTGGTACCGATGCTTAAACTAATATCATTGGTGCTACTTCTCTAATTACTGGTGTTACAGGTGGATAAGCTAAGTCAACTGGATCATAATCAAGAGCTTCAACCCTTGCTTCTTCCCTTGACACTTATGGATCAATAGGATCTAGTACTTATGCTTATGGATATGGGTCTAGATCTAGATCTATATTACTATTTATAACTGGAACTGCTACTAGTAAAGCACATGCCTTTATTACTATGGGTGCTACCGAAACTACTTCTTTAGGCTCTGTTACTAGGGACATAGCTATCAGATCTACTACTAGTGCTTTAGCCATAGCCTTTGTCTCTGCAGGATCTATTGATGGATCATGAGCATAAGATTCTTCATCTGGTTAATATGCTTACTTTGTTCCAGCTACATATGCTTATAGTGCTAGATATGCTGTAGGTTATGCTCCGACAATCCACTAAAAGTACTTTTTCTTCGGTGAGGTTGTTCTGAGAGTGCTCCAACACATGATATAGGAGGTGCATTTGTTTGGATTAGGCTCATTATTCATGCTGCATGCGCGATTCGAAATGCGTTATAATATTACGTATATAATAGCTAATAGCCAGGGTTCCATCCATGGTTCCATCCATTGTAAGCATCTTTAGAGCATAGGACCTTAGGCATTAAAGAGCGGCCAGTAGCAGCACTCCCAGCAGTTGCAGTTCCAGGTGCGGTTCCTGTCCCAGCTACAGAAGTTCCAAATCCAGTCGATGATTCAGTAGTTCCAAAAAGGCAGCAGGAGTTGGAGTTTTCCAAGTGGACCCAGTACTTTTTTCAGTCCCAGCAGCGGATCCAGGTGCAGTAGATTCGGTTTCATAACCAGGAGCAGACCGAGATGCAGTTTCTATTGCTTAGTAAGCATCCTCGCCGGATCTAGTCCCGGATACACAAGAATTAATTAAAGTGCATGAAACAACTGTAGTGATGTGTGGACATCTTGCTTGATCAAATATGATCTATCTCGAAAGAAAGATGGTGAGTTCTTGCTTGCTCTAACAAGTCTAAGTGCTCAAGTCTAAGTGCTCAAGTCTAAGAGCAAGTGCTCTTGATCTTCCTGGTTCTTAAAGCAAACAGTTGAGATCTCTACCCCGATTAGAAGATTGATTGCCCACAACTTTATTCCAGTATACGAATGACCGGGCGAAAGTCGGACCCCGTTTTGAACTCCAAAAGTACCTACTTTTTATCAAGAGCCCTGGATACGCGCCCGTGATACTTTTTTATTTGCTCTCAAGGCTGATATCATGCTCAAGAGATCACTGAGCAAGCACTATAAAGGATAGCAAGTGTGTTCAAAATGTGATCATGTTCGAAGTCAACTGATAGATAGGAATGGTTAGTGTCTCTATTTATTCCCACTCTATCTCTATCCCGGTGTTATGCTCAATTTTATCTCTTAATCGATTTGTGTGCTTTAGAAGATGGGAAAGAAACTTGATTCACTTTAACCACCCACCGATGATCAGCATTATCACTTGAAAGAGCAAGCAATATATCGAGCCAGAGTTCGATGATCAATCAAAACTGAGTTATCGACAGAGAGCGGTCAGGGGAGACGGTATGGTTCTGCTCTTCTATCAGCGACCGCTTCGATCTCTGGTGATCTCAAGAGGTTGCTCAGAGGTCACGGACACATACCTTTAAACTTAGTGCAGGCCGTTCCCCAGCTGTACCCCACCCAAAGCAAATACGAGCACTCAAACTACCCCTATCTTTCTTTGACTGATCGGTTGGTTGGTCGGTCTACTAAGAAGACAGCATTCTCTTTTTAAGAACACAGCATAAAGGTTTGAATCACATCATGTTAGAGCTTTGGATGGAGTCTTCTCATATTTTTTAATATTCTAGTATAGTACCTTAAGGGTTACTCTTACCTTTACCCTACTCCAGCTCATTTTTCATATATCTCTCCTAGCTTTAAGTTGTAGTTGGATACAAGATTCAACCTCCTATCCATTTACCCGAAGGAGCAGGAAAACCCTTTAACCTTAGCAAGAACTACTTACCAGAATACTTTTCTACTACTATTACTTTACCTGCGGGACCAAGACAATTTGGTTTGTGCCGAGTAGGTCTTTTCGTTATCCTGGAGAGTTCTAATACTAGCCTATATCCCCCGCTGTTCTAATCCCTGGTGGAGTGGTTTAAATCCATCACTCAACTACTACCTACTAGGTGGAGGCAGCGGTCAATCAAATTGGTAACTAAAAGCAAGGGGTGGAATTTGAACCATTTTTTGTCGGATTTGCACCTGATTGTTGGCTTAGGAAGAAATTCTATGATACACGGGCCCTTATGAAGTATCTAAAATTGGGATAAATAATTGGAGAGCGGAAGTTGCAACAATAGGAGAGCAGAAGTAAGAGTTCCACCTTTGGTATTCCCCAGGTCAGGGGTACCGTGTTACTACTTTGAGGTGTGAAGGGGCTGCCTGCTACTGACTTAAAGGTTGGGCTCTGCTGCATGGTGTGTAGAAAGAAAACTACAGGGTCTGATCCTCTCGTACCAACCATGATAGCTCGTAAACTATTCCTACTACTTCTACTATTTGGCTACAAGTACTATTTCCCCACAACTACTACTATGAGGCAAGAAGAGATCTAATAAGGATTCTTCTTCGTAGCTAGTTATATTGAGTTATAGCTTCTAGCCTGTGATAATGTTGTTAGTTAGTGAGTCAGTGTTAGTTAAAGGTTATATATATTTCTACTTGTTGTTGTTAGAGCTTCTACTATTTGTTTGTACCTGCTGCTTTTGTGGTTGTGAGTTATGGTTCCTGTTTTCAGTAGTTATAGGTTGTGTGTGAGTTATGGTTCCTAAGGATTGCTGACTTAGTGAGGAGTTATGGGAGTTAAGTCTTAGATCGGAGTGGTTCAGTCTTAGTTAGTTAGTCTGACATGGATAAAAAGTCTAGTAGTATCATGAATGGATTCAAAGTCTAGTATCAGAAGTTGTAGTTATTCAGCAGTTATTCAATTCCTACTAATCTCTTGTTGTTCTAATTGCTGTATGTCTACTCTAAGCTTCTCTCTGTAAAGATGATAAGGGTTCCTACCTATTAACAACTATTACTTCCTATCTATAAAAATAACTACACTATCACCAGCTCCTATGGTCGAGCCTACCTAGACTGAGGTTTAAGCTATCCAATTAATAATCTATACATCCCCTCTTTAGGAGAAACATCTGTTATTCCTGCCTAAAATCTATAATGAGACTAAGATATCCAAACTAGAATACCTATTTTTATCTCTCCACTTTATAATGGAAAAAAGATATCCAACTACATATAGTATTATTAGTCTTTTCTTTCTAAGACATATTATCTACTTATACTTCCTTCTTATTCCTCTTCCTAATTAAACGTAACAACAAGAATCTTCACTTTATAATCCTTCCTACTTCCTAAATCTAGAGGTCCAAAAAAGAGTGATAAATGGAGGAGCTTAACTATCATAGTTCTAAATGGTGGAGGAGGTTCTAGTTACCCGTGGTTGTTCATGTCTATTCCCTGCATTCAATTTGTGTTATGCGGATGTGAGTTGAAGGGCCAGTTTGTCAATTTCATATGCAGTTGCGTGTTTCATCCGTCTGATGGGTGAATATTCATTGGCTTCTGACTTATTGCTTGCGGAGGGTGGGAGGGCAGCAAGCAAGCCGTTATCATATCCATATATTCTCTTCAAGGGTAGTGGAATATCTCGTATATAGAAAAACTAGGCCAGGCAGAGGTTATAATGGATCGATCTCCACGCTCCAACAAGTCATCACAAGCCAGTCTATAAAGGATGCCATGCAGTCTATCCTAGGTGTCCGGGCTTCAACAACAACAAACACTACAACAAAAGTGCCCCCACTCACCAACAAATTGACAATTTGACCGGAGGCTTCACACCAGACCAGGGAAGCTTTCTCTCCTCGGTGCTGCAGGTGGGACATACCTATTATTAATTGGACTGCACAGATAATTGCAACGACCACAGACCTCAGATTCTTTATTTTATAGCTTTCAAGAGACAGCCTTTGAACTCTTTGATGGAGCTTTTATAGCTTGGATCAATCAAGAGACAGCCTTTGAACTCTTTGATGTTGGACAGCCCCCCGCCGGAGAGAGAGATTATGTATGGACTGTCCTGAGCGATACCTCTTACCTGTCCTGATGAGCGATACCTCTTACCTGTCCTGAACGATACCTATTACTATTCTGGACTTAACTGAGTAGTAGGTCTTTCTTACTACCGCTATGAAATAATTCATACTTCTTACTTAGCTAGAAAAGAATTCAAACTAGATATTCCCACCGCAACTAGGTCTTCCTACTGCAACTAGGTCTTCCTACTGCAACTAGATATTATTACTGCATGCGAAGACTATCGAAGACTATTTAATTACACGTGCATATTACTAAGCCCAAGGGAATGACTACCTATTAATTTGTGTTTACTGCCATTCATTATTTGATAGACGACTTGTTGGATTATCGCTACGCTTACCTAAGTCGCTGGTGAGTACTCCTGACTTACCTTTAAGATTAGATTGGACTGGATCCCGGACATACCCTTTGTAAAGACATTTTGACTATTCACTTACAAGATCACTTTACAAGATCACTAGCATTACTTACGAGATATTCACTAGCAACGAACCGAAGTAGCTAAGGCAGAAATCAGGGGCTAAAGTAGTAGTTTTTATTCAATTTTTTATACTAAATGGGACTCCAATATATATATATATATAATACATGCCTCTCAAAGGTTTACTTGTTGCTATTGGTAAGGATGCGTTGTATAGATAAGTAAATCAATAGATCTAGCTAGTGAGAGGTAAGCAACAGTAAGAGTTAGACAGTATAATGAATATATATAAGCTAGTATCAATAATCTATAATTAGGTGGTAAGTCTAAGAAATAGGTTATTAATACAGTCTAAAGAATCAATCATTAGGACAGTCAAACATCTCTACTTATTGGTCTTGCTTTCACTAATAGATCTGATTGTATTTAAATAACTAACGTAACATTCAACTTACCAATTGGTTGTTTCCTCGGTCCCGGCCTTTCTGCCCCCTTCGGTTGGTCAATGTATATCGTCGGTGAAGTCCTACTAGTAACTAGCAAGCTACTAGGTACTAGCAAGCACGACACCACTTTGACGTATAGCCTGAGTACACCGTTCTTCGCATAATGTATGTATCACTCTCACAAGGAGAAATGACAACACACATTATATACGAAACACCTTTACAATAAATGAGGGAATTCCTGGTAATTTCTCTTGGTGATGATGAGAGTAAAAATATGATACATCTGTCTGTGATTTCCATGATGCAACATGCATGGTATATAGAGATGGGTATGAAGAAACTCCCTCCTGATTCAGCAATAAATCCTGTGATGCCCGCTACTACCTAGATTGAGAGAGAACAAGGTGGCTACTCCTCCATTCGTTTCTGATGTCTGTGATTGCATGATGATTGAATGATTTACCTGGGTATTTGCTCTGTCCCTCTGTAATTTGTATAGACAAACCAATGATGCTTAGGGCTTAATGGTTTGGTGGAGTTAGTTCGATGTGATCCTGCCCCGGGTACCGGTTTTACCTACTTCAATGTAAAGTTTGATGAATGGGGTGGGTGATAAAATGATGAAATGAAGCCTCCCCCCCGTTAGGTTGACCTAGTTCAATCGACCTGAAATCGACAGTTATTTAATGGTTGTGAAAATGAATCCCTGGGTGTAAAGACTTGAAGAGGCAAGAGGGTCAAATTCTATAGGTAAGGCGTTGGCCTAGTGAAAGTGACAAAGGTAATAAAGTTGGGAGGTAGACCTAGTTTGCATTTCAAGGTGGTAGGCCTGCCTAGTTTGCATGTCTATAGGTTTTATGGAGTAAGTGGGTTCTAGGTCCAGTTCAATTTCATAGGTTTCAGTAGAGACAAGGTTGAAGTTTGCTTGGTGGGTAAGTGTTCTAGGTATAGTTCTATGCGGGTAAGGTTAACCCTAGGTGGGTGTAGGTTCGATTTCATAGGTAAAGGTCGGTGAGGGTTCGAGATGGGACAAGTGAAGTAGATGTTGGTTCAATTTAGATAGGTTTTTTCAAGCTGTTAAATAGGTCTAAGTGTGGCCTAGGTCGAGAGACAGTACTTATGAGGATCTGTGTTCGTTCCTGCAGCAGCTGTTTAATCGAATCAATGAATATCTGTTCCAAGTTCCTGTCATCTGCTCCGGCTGTTGAATCCTATCCTCCTGCTTAAGAGAATTAATATCTGTCTGTAAAGTAGAGACGCTTACCTGGGAGGTCAGGGGCTCTATCTCGGGCTGTGGTTGCTGTTTCTTCTCCGATAGGTATTGTTATTCAACAATAAGGATGAAATGAATCAAGGCCATACCCTTAACTCTTAAGCTACCTACCTCCAGTCCAAGAAAGAGAGAAAGGCAAGACAACAAACACTCTTTTCGGGGTAGCGCTCCACTATGAAGAGTTATAGGAAGAGTTGTTCTGGCGACTAAGGCAGTCTTATTGAGGAATAGGTAAGATCCCACTCTCTACGTACTAAGAAGGTTGAGCCAGTCAGTCTATAAAGAGAAAGAAGCAAGCTAATTTGGGTCTATGAGCTGGAATCAGTCCAAGCGCTTTCACTGATCGGCCAGGCCTCTTGTGGTTAACGCACCCCACCGACCCATTTCGCTATTATTCGGTTACCTCCTATAGAGGTCACTCCCGGGTATCAGATGCGTTTCTTATTCTTGGTGAAGTAATGCGGTAGACGGTAATTCTTAAGCTGGAATTTTGACCATCCAATATGCATTCGCTTCACACGAGTCCATTCGTCCCGAAAGCTTCGCTGGTTATTATAAAATATCTACTTAGACCTCATCAAGTATAAGCCTACTAGAGAGAATACTAACCAAGCAATTATAATATTACTAATATGCCTAATAGAGTATCATATTCCTAATAAAGTATCAGATTCCTTTCCTTATACTAATCTTACTAAGACTAAAATGACTAATAGAGTATAAGATTCCTCATATTACTAATAGGTTCTAATAGAGTAGAAGTGGAGTATAAGATTACTAATAGAGTATTCTAAGATTACAAATCTTCCTAATACTAATGCTAAGACAGTCTCATCTTCCTAATATAGTATATAATTACAGCTTACCAGTTTTTTATGCACTACCTTCCCCAGATACCAATACTGTTACAGGGACGGATACAGTTTCTCCAGCAGATGCAGTTATCTACGTCATAAGGGGCACATATCTCATACCAAAGCCATACCTTCTCAAGACGGCCATACCTATTCTTTCCTTGCCTCTGTTCCTGTCTTTATCGCTGCTGTTTTTGCTCCTGCTGGGGTTGGTTTTGCACCTGCTGGGGTTGGTCATGTTGGTTATTAACCTGATGCTTCGAATGTTGCAAGGCTAGTAGTTTAGGGAAAAGACCCAGTACCTAAAGCAGTGGTTGAAGTCGATTCAGTAATTTATGATTATCCAGCTTACCCACCACCCTCCCATCGGTCACAATACCTATTAGAAACCAAACCCATGCATTTTGACCTATCGGGTTGAGCCAACTCACCTCAGTGCAGGATGAGATAACCCCTACAGGGAACTTATATACTTTGACCCGTTAGCCGTCACAACTTGTAATTCACACAAGACCTATAGCTAGTTCATTACCACCTAAATTCCTATAGCTAGTTTATTACCTGTATGATAATACCATGTGTCCTATATACGATATATCATTAGCGGAGAGGAGAACCTTTTCAATATTAGACTCTATTTATGGGTTTTTATATCTAAAGGTTTTAGGTTTGCATCGATCAATTAAAAAGTCATTTGTGAGGGAAAAAGTGAGTTTCTTTCTAGCGAACTGCGACGGTAAGGTCCTGACTCAAGAAGGTAAGGTCCCAGGTTGATAAGGAGATAGAGGGTTTCCTTTTTCGTGACCTCAGGGTTTATTTTCTATGGAGTGGTGTGCTGGGAAGATCCAGGTTCTTGCCCTAGATATCTCATATATAAGGCTTTTCATGGGTTGTGAAGCTTTTCATGGCCCTGGTTCTGAGATACTTGGCTTCCCCGGCCCGGGTGCCAATGACTCGTGTCGGTAACTAGAGATAGCATAAAGAGAATACACCGGAAGATAAATTATTTACATAGCCTGCCTATGAGTTTACTAGATTAAAAGCTAAAGACCCTAACTACCCCGGAAAGTATATATCTCTTATTATTACTTTCTTAGCTTCATAAGGGAAAGTGAGAGAAGCTCACCTTTCCTGATCGAAGCTTTCTGAGCCATGACCAAACTTATTTATCATAAGGTCCTTTCTCCTCTCCTTCTCAAGACCTTGAGCCATTCCAAACCTTATTTCTCATCAGGTCCTTGATGCTTAGGTCGTCATTTCCTTTGATGTTTAGGTGAGGTAACCCTAAAGGTAGTTTAGGGAACCCTCCCTATCTACAAGGTAGTTGAGTTAAGGGGTGATGACTTCGTGAAGGTTAAGGTGGGGTACTTCTTTTTATCTTATGTTCACTTCCATCTTATGTTAACTTCTTTTCATCTGGTGGGGTACTTTTCCTTATCTTACGTTACGTCCTTCCTTTATCTTACGTTACGCCTTATTTCTTTGGGGCGGCTGGCCCCTCAATCGCTAGGCAGAGCTATCTCACGAATGATTTATGATTCCTTAACTGACCCTGGTCCTCCTCCGTGGCAGGCAGATGATGAACTGGAAAATCCCTAAGCAGTGGTGCAGTGCGCAGCGTGTACGAGGAGCTTAAGAAGAGCGGAGCCGGGACTCGTTTACATAAGTACTACAAGGATCATCATGAGACTCCTCCGAAAAAATTATCAATGGTTTTTGCTGTCCTGGATAGGAACGAGTATCTTGAGGACCCGTCCTATCAAGAGCCGCCCATCTGTTCATAGTAGGTGTGCCCCAGAAGACATTGATGCTAAACCAACTGTCAGAGGTACTATCAATCGTTACCATCCCCCTCCGTGAGAACGATTGAAGCCTCCGGCACAACAATCATGATAGCAGGGTAATGGACGAATGCAACAGCATCGGTGTTGTTGAAGGCTGGTCGGGTGAGACGCGTAACCAAACATCATGAAACCGTCTCGTATATTGGATGGTCAACCGGAAAATATGGAAAACTATGATCGTAGGAATGTACCGATCATCCTTATGGGTAACCGTATTCCCTATGTGTTGTTGGAGGAAGCCCGTTTTGTTTGTGAGGTACCGTCACGGGCACACTGAGCGTGCGAGTACTATAAACCTCCTCCTTGAACTAGCAGAAGGGCCAAGAAAGGGTAGTGAGGACAAAATAAGGCTAAGGAACGTGAACAGTGATCATCAACTCTACGGATGGGAGGTTTAAGAGGCGGACTATAACTCTCACAATCATCCGAAAACTGGCAGTACTCGGCTCAGCTGCCGAAGAAAACCCCGTTTCTATTTGATCTTTCCTTCTACCATGGAGGACTCCTCAATACAGAGTTAGGTTGAATCTGAAGTGAGTTCAAGTGAATATGACCCGATCTGGATGAGGTGGAGGATGGATGGAGCAGGGCTCCAGGGCTTGAGTAGGTAGAAGGTAAGTTCAGATGGTGAAGGTAGTGTGGTGTGGTGCTGTCCTGTCCTGAATATAGGGATCCATGGCAGCACTCCATCCTGATGCATTGTATATAATCTGTGTTCGACGTAGAAGGAAGGTGTTCTAATGCTCGATTCGATGTGTATTTGCGGAAGGGAGGGGGTGGTTTTCTCTTATGTTTGTATGATGATGTTGGTGGTGTTCTCGATTCGTTGATGTTTATTTGTCTGCTCCCATGTATAATAATAAAAAGCCAAGGGCATTCTTGCTTCTGACTTATAATAACCTAAAGGGCAGGCCGAATCTAGGAATTAGGGCAACCGCTATATATAGGTGTTATCAAGCCTCAAGCCTAAAGTCTATCTTGGGCTGGGTGTGCTGCGAGGAGGTCAGGCGTCTAAGGAACCGAACCGCTAGCTAATCTAGCTGCTATGGTATAGTAAAAGTAAAAAGCCCCAATGAATAAGCTTGCTTGTAGGTAGGGGTGTTGTAAGCCCGCCCTCTTAGCTCGCTGGGGAACTTTCTGTTGTATAACCCCTCCTCCCTCTTCCCTATCAAGCTATCAAGCTGGCTAGCTGTCTGTTCTATTTCCCCTCCCTAAGCCCTTGCTTGCTAGCTTGCTGGCTGGGTATCTGTCTGTTGTAGAACCCCTCCCTCGTGAAAGTATATGTGGGTGAGTGTGGATGTTCATTTTTTTCGGTTCAATCTCTCTCTGTCTCTCTCTGTTGGGGTGTGCCCCGCGTATGAATGTGTCTAACTTGAAGGAAAGCAACCAGCAGTCTTGAACGATTATTAATTAATTGAAGCTTGAACGATTATTAATTAATTGAAGATAGCTAACCGGAATTTTTTTATAAATACCGGCAGACTCCAACAACAGCACACCTAGACCTAGAACTATTAGTCAGCAAGATTAGGAAAACTCCAACAACAAGTCGGAGGCACAAACACAAGGGTCCGCTTCCTGCCTGAATGTATCATTTAAATAAGTATTAATCAGCGGTAGGTGAGGGTTAATAAGTGAAGGGGATATCTGTATTAGGCAGAGAAGGACGGCATGGCAAGCAAGCATAGGGAATAATGTCCCGCCATGGATGCATTCATTCATTAGAGGGACGGCCCATGCATTCATTATAGGGCATGGCAAGCACGACCAGAGAAGCATTCTTCTCCAGCAAGATTTCTTATCCATCGAGGTAGGTCCTGCTACTATTTCTTTTTTTATTCCCACCGGTACCCCCTCCGGGTGCTCAAGGTGAAGTCTAATAAATATCTTTAGGCAGGTAAGGATGCTTGCCCTTTCCCAATTGTGTGTTCCCTCCCAGGGATGGCCTGCCCTATTGCTCGTTCCCAGAGCTATATGAGGGAGGGACGAGGGCTAGGTCATTTATCGACTTTCTTTAGGTCTTCGAGGTCGAGGGGATAAGTGCAGTGAGCGGCAGCGAACATGGAAAGAGCTAGAAGTGCTAGGTTCGAGCGTTCGGTTTCCGGAAGTGTAAGTTTTTTCAGGTTTCGTCTGTTCAATCAGTGAGTGAAAAGTCTATTTCTTACTAATAAAGGAGCAGCTCCCAGGCTTAGTGGGGGAAGCTACTCACTTGGAGCAAGCCCGAGTACGGAAGCTACACTTCCATACTGAGCCGAGAGGGAGGCTTGAAAGCCCAAGTACGGGAGCTACTCCCACTTCTCCACTGAGCCGAGAAGGAAGCGTATCACTCTTTTGGAGAAGGAAGGGCAAGAGCTACTAAGCCCCAGTTAGCGTATCACTTTTGCTTCCGGGCCCGAGTAAAGAAGCGGGGAGATGTTAGAGCCTCAAGTTAGACCCTAGCCTATGACCGACCAACTCTTTATTGGAATGGGATTTACAACGAAAGGATCCGAGGTTCTGAGCCAGCAGGATATTCACCCCAAGCCAGCATCTCTTTGGATCGGGCCGGTGAATGAACTTCATTCGAGAAAGGAGATGAAAGATTAGCACTCACTTAAAGATAAAGGAAAGGAACTCACGGAAATCAACGCTAGGGACGAAACCCGAAAAGTGAACATTGCGCCTATTCGCCAAGTAGAGAACAGAGTGGATATAAATGACCCAGAGCATGATGGTGATGGTACAGAACTCCCAACTGAACTAGTTGGGCGCCTAAAGCTCCCGTCTTAAGAGCTTTTTCTTGATCCGGCTGCTTCACTAACCTCTAAGATGGTTTTTCGGGGGATCAACCTTCAGTGTGGCTCGGGAATAGAGAACAAAGTTCACCTCTGGCGTTGAATGATGTAGTTGCGTACAAACTGCCCGGCTACTGCTATTAATATAGGGTGTGGATGTGGGGGCAGAGTCAGGGCCCAAGTACGGAACACTGCTCTACTCGATTAGCTCCTCGAAATGTCTTGATTCCCGCCCACCTCGGAATTGGACTATGCTATGATCGTGAATAAGCAGCGGATCTCTTTCTTTAGTCAGTTCTAATCACCAGAATTATTTAGTCTACATGCGGTCTCGAACGGTGGATAGGTAAAGTTCGCACCAAATCGATCCAATCCAAATCTTAGTGAAGTGCTCTTTAGTGATTGACATATCGGAGTTATTACTTAGACTGACTGCTATCTATTAACCTGAAATGAATGAGTCAAGCCGATGATTAAGGGAATGACGGGGTAGACGACAATAGATTTATTTCTAAAGCGGAGTAGGACATGACACTTAGCTACTTCTTTCATATCAAGCCAGTAAATCTTAAGCAACTTCATGGTGGTTAACCTACCTTTATCTCTTATATTCCGGTAGTTGTGGGAGAGCTAGATGGACTTAGGCTTCAGTGCACTTAGTACCTACTGTTATGAGGCATGCCTGGAAATTGGATTCAACACCGCTAAAAATCAGCCATCGTTGAAGTTGGTAAGTTGGTCATCATTGCAGTTCCAGGTGCTGAATAATAAGTAGGGGGAATCAATCTAATAACCAATTCGATCCCTGACTAACAGGCAAAACCCCGATACGATACAGGAGGCGGGGGTCCGCTTTCTCCATGAAGTTGAATCCTTTTAGAGAAAGAAGCTCTTCCAACTGCAACTCCGGCAGTCTTGAACGATTATTAAGTAGTAGATTCGGTGGGCTACGAACCACTTAGACCGATCAGGATTGGACGTACGTGATCGCAGCATCCCTGCCTAATCACCATATTCATGGCTGAATCCGCCCTTTACCCATCTACAACCCTTAAATTCCAAATAGTTAGACCCCTACATCTTGGTAATGCCAACCAAAACCCTTCCTCCTTTTTTTATTCCTCTTTCGTTGCCTGATAAATCCTTCTCCTCTCAGCTTTGTATTGTATATAACTATTTAAGTTAGAGCATATCGATCGATCTAGAGCACTCACTGGAGATTGCCCGGCATGTCCATTCCAGAACCGGAATCTTAATGCTTCTTCATCTATTTGAGCAATGCGAAGGTCATAATGATGGCTCACATGGGATACCTTAGATATGATTCACCCACTAGTACCTTTATTTATTTCATGAGTTGCTGGATATTAACGAAGCGGAATCCTGTCTTATAGTAGCATTATCCCACTCCGGTAAGAGGTGCTATATCTCTCTAACTCGGGATCCAATCGAACCATTGAATCACCGGTTAGGTCATGAAGAGTAAAACAGATAAGTTGATAGGTTTAGTTCGGCTGGTCCAGCGATCCACATGCTGGAGTAGAGGTTTCAACTTCTATTGTTTCTATTTCTATTCCCCTTCTATACTTTAAAGGAGAAGGTATAACCTTTATTTCGAAACCAAAAATGGTGTAGTCTTACTTCCATCGTTTGTGTTTTTGAGCCGTTGTGCTTTCCCATGGTTGTGGATGGTGCTGGTCTTGTCATTATGGTTTGTCATACTAAGGTTTTCATGGCTGTGGATAGCGCTAGTCTTGTCTTGCTGGTTCATCGCTTGCTGTGGATTTGTCATACTAATTTGACAACTGGTTGTGGAGTTGGTGGCGGGAGTGGATGTGTCGAGCCCTTGCTGGTTGGCTTGTCATTGTGGATTTATGTTTCTGGTTCATTTTTGTTGTTGATCTCACTGTGTATGGTTGAGCATTGTGAATGGTGGTGGGGTTGTTTCTATGGAGTTATGTCTTCTCCTTATGCACTTATAATACGTCACCCTTTGAATCGTATAAAAGGAGAGAATAATAGCCGAAGAGAATAATGGGATACTTGTTTCTCCAACCAGAATAAATACGATGGATATTATGAAAGTTAGGTTTACTATATTTGATGTTATATCTCGGGGCTGGATGAGATACTTTTGCCCTTGAGAATCATCCCGGTCGTCCATTCAATAACGATACTTGAGATGTGATAAAATCCGTAATCAAGAGGGAATAATTAGAGGGGTGATCTCTTGCTTGACCTCGAATTGCTTGCTCAACGACTTTCCGTTATTGAAAAGCCAATTGTTCTAACCTCCCTCTAAGTGCTTGATCTCTTGATCTCTGGCTGCTCGAGCTTAGAACTTGCTCAAGACCCTGGTTGCTCGTTCCTTGCCCGTCTATTGATTTCAACCACCCTGAGATCTCCTGTTTAATAAAGACCTCTGCCCTATAACCGGGAAATTATTCGGGGTTGTGCAGAGCCTTTAAAAACACCTTGCCTGTCTCCGCCCTTGCCCGGACTGTAGCTCCAGGACCATATTCCAATATGGTCAACCCGGTGACGAAAACCCCCCACCCAGTGGTATAACTCGTGGTATGTTGGCTCGAGTACTACCTTAGTTGTTCACTAGGGTGGGTCGAAACCGGAGCCTAAGCCCAAACGTCTTAGAGGTTGTAATCTACTACGTATGATACTAAGCCCTGTCTCGATAAATCATTAAATATGTCAAAGTCGATGTCGTGATAGCGATTTGTAACCTCATATTTAAGCGTTTTTCGTATAGAATAGGGATAACACTCGCTGAACCTAGATTCTTCCTCCCTATCAACCGTGTTCGTTGTAGGAGCTAGTTTCCAGCCTCCTCCTGATACGATCAACGTCCTGCTTTCATACTCTGGTAATAATCGTTGAATGAGAGCGGAGACCTACCTACCTTTTGATTCAAACACAAAGCCTGGGCTGAGTGAGAGATCAACAGAATAGCTCTCGGAACACTCTACACCGTCAACGTCCACTCATAATAAGACGAAGGAGGAAAGAGGTTCGATCAAGGACTGTTCTCATTATATGTATTACAATTCCCATATTCGTGCCCTTTGATTGTGTTTAAAACGGAAAAGGTAAGATCCATATGAAATAATGAGGTTCTTATAGGACTATTATCATTTTTGAAAGGAATTGCCTCTCTCGAGAAACAAAGATCAATTGTTGGACTCAACATCCATGGTAGATTGATTGATTGATTGATTACAGCCGAGACCGATCGATCTAAACGCGGTTCTTAAGTTATTTAAGGATTGTCTGGCCTATAGTGCAGAGTCCTCGGATAGAGTATCACTTTCCTTGGATGAAATAAATGTGAAAGCAATCAAAGAGCATAGCATAACCTATTCATTCCGTTATTTCGAAAACCACATCCTATTTCTCGTCACCCGCCCTTCGTCTTTACCCAGCAGGTGCAAAGTCTACTTATGCTTCATTAGCATAAACTCCTGCTGCTGGATCTACTACTCATGCTGCTAGTGGTGCTTCAATAGGACCTGAAACTGCTGATTCAACCGGCTCTGCTAAAGTATAATCACCTTTATATAAGATGCACCTATGAAATCATGCTGCGTAAGAGCCAGGTGGGTATCGATCTGGATCTGGAACTACTGCTTCAACGGTATCTGGATTTGGATCTATATCTATATATGGATATAAAGCCGTGCGAAGAATAGAATAGAAAGATAGGTGTACGAGGGTTTCATCTGGAAGCAGGATAGATATAAGGGGCCTGCTTGGATGAAATGGAGGTGATTAAACGAGAGAGGAGAAGAGGTCGCAAGCTAGAATCAGATGAGGGGGGTCCGAGATTGAGCGGTGTATGAATCGGATTCTCTCTGATACTAGGGAGGGCTGGGGATATTGAGTATCTACCTGGAGGCAGCTTGAGCGGCCCTGATATGCTTCGATCGATATCCAGAACGCTTGATTCCTGCGGTTAGGATTTGCGTTTCTTTATTTGCGATCTATAAGGGAAGGGCAAAGCTAAGGGGAACCCGTTTCCTAATCAATTTCTCCATGGCACTTACCTCTTCTATGCATGCGATAAGTCTTCTTACTGGCACTTCCTCTTACTGGCGCTATACTCCAAAGCGTCTATGAAGCTTTTGATTCCCCTTCATTATGGAAAAATCTATGAATGAGGAGCTATTCTATGACTACGAGGAGCTATAAATTGGATTGGACCCGACCCAGCTAGCTATTCTATCTACGAATTGATTCCCCAGTTGTAATTCATCATGCGATAGTTTGGATCCATCGTGTGCCTGTCTCAGTCGGATAATAGGGTGATTGAACCCTACCTATATACATAAAATACGTCGCCTGATTAATACACTTGAGGAGCCACCTGGCGGTGAAAACATGATTCCGTGCCAGTCATCTCCGCCCGGATCGAAAATGAAAGGGGATCCCTGCCTAAGATTGGGGTTCATTCTTCTTCCTAAATACCAGTAACGGTGGGAACATTATTCGCCCCATGCTAGTCCCGCCTGAAGGCAACTAACTTCCTGAAATAAACACTTGCGAAGAGGGCGGGCTCATTACGTCTTAAATATTCAGAATGACTAAGTGAAAGATTCAAAGCATTTTATTTTGCTAGACGAAAGCAAGCTAGGCGCCTATATCTCCGCACTAGGGGTTAGGGGATCAATCTTCTGAGATTGAAAGTTGAAAAGATGTCCATGCTATAGCGCTTCCCTATCTACGAAATAATATAAACGTATTTTGTTTAGCGAGACACGAATTGGCGTTCTATTTACCTCTTTGCTCGGGGATCTAATAGTTTAGTTTTAATAAAAAAAGAGGGCTACTAAAACAGCTAACAGGGAATGGCCAGCCACAGCAATGAAACCACGGCATGTTGCCCAACCAGTCAGTTAGAGCGTATATGTGAGAATAAAGTAATATCTGTATCGTTTTCTTACCTACTCTTTAGTTACCCAACAATTGTATCCCAGTTATTTCTAGTAAATTGCAAAGCCTTTTATTTTCTTTTAGAATGATCCACGCACAGGAGCTGTTTCCTTCTTCTTCATTCATGTTCTAAGGTATCAATTCGAGGATAGACCATGCCTAGAAGGGTTTTCCTGGTAGCGCATGCTTCACTCCGAACGGTTGAATCCCCTCCTATTCCCGTTAACCCTAGGCCTATTCTAATTATATAGGTATGAAACCTTCAAGTATGGTTACGCCCCGAGCAGACCAGCAGATATGATGGATGGATAAAAAAAAGCAAAATTGAATCGATATCAGAACGAACAACCATTAGGCGCCAGGGGAATGGACAAAGTAAGCAGTGCCTCATCCAGTCTTTTCTCTCACCTCAGAAGAGACTATGCCTGAAGACGACTGAGGGGCAATGGAGGAAAAGACCCATCTTGATCAATGCCTCGGATACACAGCATCGAACATTATTGTGGATCTGGGAGCAGACATCAATGTACTGCCAAAGGCGACATGGAGAGCCTTGGGTTGCCCTCCGCTGGAGAGACCGAGCTATGACGTGGCGCTTGCAGATGGATCCCACATTAAACCAGAAGGATTTCTCCAAGGCGTTGAGGTAGATTCCTTGGGCATGAAATCCAAAGTTTACTTTACAGATCCAGATGCATTTTACCAAGATCGAGAGCCATACCCAGTTTACTAAGTTGATTGAGTTGATCGAGAGTGAGATCCAGAGCTGGTAGCCCTGGTTGATTCAGTGCCATCTCGCCCAGCGTACCTTCCTGTTCCATTCCCCACAGCATCCCTTCTGGGTTTAGAGCCATAGCCTCGCCTGGCTTCCTGTTCTATTCATAGGAAATAAGAGCCATTTGATCGGGATCGATACCCACCGGCAGGTGAACCAAAATAAACAGACGGAGAAGCCTCCGGTCCCAGTCCAACAGTTACAGTCCAAACGCGCACGTCTCGTAGTTCTTTTGCACGTCTTGTAGCATGCATTAGCCTAACCAACTACTAGCAGGGAACCTTAAACACCAGTGCAACGACAGCAACAAAGTTACTACCCGCTGTAGACTAGAACTTCGGATGGAAGCACATGCCCAGAGAGATTCAACTCAGTCATTCTTTTTGCGACTAAGTAATTAACAAAAGGACAGGGGCAACTACTCCTCCCCACACTACCATATTCCTAGTCAAAGCCCTGTAACAACCTGTCCAAATCTGAGGGTATAAGGAGCACAGCATACAGGGGCAAGTAGCTATATATATATATATATATATAGCTATATGTATGCAAATTCCACCAACGGGGTATTATACCTTAGGCTGTAAGCACGCGGGCAATATAAATATATGTATACCTTATCAATGGAACGGGTGAATACGGGAGTGAGGTGCCCTGCGGGGGTTAGGTGAAGACGGCCATGATAAATTGGCTCTGCCTCCCAAACAACTAGCTTTGCACCTGGAGAATCTAGAATTGATCCGTAAGCTGGGACTAGTGAGGATGCTTACTCGTATGCTTGCTTTGCTCCTGTCTCTTATGCTTCAACCAGATCAACAGACGCTGGGTCAACGGGTTGAAGTTCATCAGCTCGGTAAACAGGCACTAGAACTGACCTTGCCTTCGCTACTGATGTGTCTCGATCTCAATCTGCGGGAGATGGATCTAGAAATGAAATAGGCTCTGTTGCCCGTGCCTCTGATTTGGGAGAGACTCTTTTTCAGTGCAACAAGTTACCCTCGATTTGAGGAAGAGAGACTCGACTTGGCTTTGAGGCACCAACCGCATTGCCATTTCCCGCTTTCGAGAATAGGGAACGAAGGAACCGGTATCCGATAGAATAGTCACTTTGGATAAAGACAGCAGCAGCAGTTACTCGAGTCCGGAAAAAGCTACTCGCCAAAGGAGTAATGGGCCAAGGAAGACTATAAACCCAGCTTTCGATAAGAGAATAAGGTAGGCACACCACAGGAAGTGAGTTTCAAGAAAGCATTACGAAGGATCCGTCACTCGTTTTCGGGACGAGCTACTCGTCTTGGGCAGTACCTTTATCCACGAGTTGCAGCTTCCATCCGGGCAAGCGCTCAGTACGCAGATAAAAGAGACTAGCTCTTCCTTCCCCCTTTAGTGGGCAAGTGGGTGGGAGCTCTGAACTGGAATATGAATCAAATCAATTTTCCTTTTCACAATTTAATTACCTCTCCTTTAGTGGTCTGGGTTGTCTTCTGAGAAGAGGTATTGCAAATCCACTCTCTTTCCTTTTGTTAGTCAGGGCTGTCTCTCTCTTTTCTTATTTGACAGTCTTGGTTCTCCTTTTGAAGTGGAGTTAGCTTTGATTTAAATCTGTTCACAAGTCTTCTCGAGGTGGGTAAGCTCTTCTCTCCAAAGCAGTAATGAGGAATGGATCTTCTTTTTATCCTCGAAGGAAGGAGCAGTAGTTCAGTTCAGGTAAAGAGGGCAGTCTGATCAGAGAGCGGAGAAGGAAAGCAGCTCTCCCCTTGATGTCAAAGTAGGAGTACGCGGATAAGGAGACAAGGCGCATTGACTCGGTTTCGTGAAGCACTTCTCAGATGGGCAGTTCGAGCTCCGGTGAGTGCGACTTTCCTCTTTGTAGAAGGTGGAGCTGATGGAATGGTCCGATGGAATGTTGATGGGCGATGGCATGGAAACTGTTTAGATAAAAAGGATCTGTTCTCTCTCTCCTTGATGGTTAGGGTCGATGGAAGATGTAGTCGATGGCAAATGGTCAGTGAGTAGGAAGATCAGAGTTATCGGTCTGAGGCAATGGTATGGAAAGCGGTTTCGAAACCTCATGGCCAGAAATAGAATATCAGAAAGCCATAGGTAGACTAAAAGCCCGAAGGGGATCTCATGGCCCGGAGGGGACCACCGTTCATGCCTTCCTTCCATAAAGAGAGAAAACCCAGCCAGAAGCAGGAGTTTCAGTTCCACGTACATATGCTCCTATATAAAGAACGGATAGGGTAACTAGCTATGTTACTTTCTCTGTTACTTCCTATGTTACTTCCCCATGAACTCATAAGACCCTTCCCCGATACAGTTCATGAGGCGGGTAACTCGATACAGTTTCTGTTGGCATTCCTTAGAGCGGTTAACTCTTAGAATGGAGGTTCGGCAGAGCCTTCCTTCCATGCTGACTCAATAGGTTTTATATGCTGTTAGGCGCTGTTCATGAGGCGGGTCACTCAATGCCTTCACACCGAAACCAGACCTTGACTAACCACTCCCTCATTTCCCTATCCTGGCCTGAGAGATTGGGATTGAGAAAAGCATCCGACAGACTTTAAGATTGATCAGCAGGTCAGTATGAATTATATATGTAATTACGCTCTCCCTTTGGATTAAGGATTTGGCATAGGGTCAGTTGTCTCGGCCGCACTACACCCCAATCGTATGTGTCTTTTCCTTAAAGAAAGAAAGTAAAGAGAGATGTGTTACCTTGGGCCAATACCTAGGCTAAGATGTGTTACCTTGGCAAAGCTCTCCCGACAAGGACAAGTAAGAAATCAAGTTCTCCTTGGCAATTAGCCATGTTTACCTTGCCCCCCCTCATCAATAAGTAACTTGGACAAGCAATAAATTCCTCTCCCCTACCCTAATTTGAGAGCCTGCTTGCGCTATAATAATAATTGAGTCCCTCATCGTCCCTCCGGGGCTTCCTACAGGGGTTAGCGGAATAATGCCTTACCTACTAATGACCCTTACTTACTGATGCTTGGGGGCTAGGTGGGAGTGAAACAAACACAGAGATCTGCCGGGCGGAGGCTTGTAAGAAAGGGCAAGCAAAGGCTTGACTCAGCTCGACTCTTCGTTTCAGCCGCTTCAAAATGATGTCCTTAAAATAACCTCTATTTCATCGGCCTGATTGATGTGGTGTGAAAGGCCCTGAAGCAAGGCGAAAAAACCAGCAGTTCCAAATCCAATTGTATATCCACCAACAGAGTCAGTTGCATCAGTAATTCTGGGTGTGGTTCACCTTGAACCAGTAACTGTGCCAGCGAAGGCAAAGGCTTCTTTGGCAATAGAGTCAAAGCAAGCAGGAGCACAATAAACAGGGGTTGTGGGCGCGACATCCCTTTTATCTTGAGAGTAACCACCTCGCTCAATAGCATCCCTTCCAGTTCGAGAGGCAGATTCCCTGTGGCAGAGCAAGTAGCAGTTAACTCAGGTGATCCAATAACATCAGCATCCGGGCCAACAGCATAAGATCCCGAGTAAGCACCACCAGCAGGGGCAAAGGCAACAGAGACATGGGCGGGGGTAGATCTTATAGTTTCAGCTCGAAGGCTCGCAAAGCAGTTCCAAGCGGGGTAACAGCCCTAATAAGGGAAGTATGGGTCACTAATAGATCTAGCTAAGCTGGTAAGTCCGTTGCTCCGGCTTGAGCTCCATAGCTCGCGGCCTTGGTTTAATATCCTCCAAGGGCAATCCCAGACGCACTAGTAGAAGCAGATCCTACAGAGGAAAAGGTCAAAGCAGCCGTTTCACCCCTACCTCCTAGCAGCAGCACTAATGGAGCTGCCGAAAGTCCAATAGGCGATCCCGAGCGAACAGCTATAACCACTGGAACGAGCAACACCCACCGCGAATACCCAAGTAGTTACGGCCACCTAGGTTACAACTATGACTTGGTCAGAGGAGTAACCCTAAGCAGTAGCAAACAAGCTAAGCGACCCGCCCAAGAGCGCGGAATGAAAAGAAAGGAACAGCTGCAAGATAAGTAGGGATCATAGCAGATGCACAACCTCGCCGAGATCTAGATCGATATCCTTATAGGGGACCTGCAGCATATATAATGAGATCTTCAGCTTCAGCTGCTTCAATGGCGACTGAAGAAACTGGCACTTAATCTCGATCTCAACAATCTATAACTAGTGGTTTTGTACCTGCTACCTCTTATGCTGCCTCCCCAACCTTTGCCTCCGATGCTAGCTCTCGACTTGGAAAGGATGCCACTGTCTCTGCCATAGGTGGTTATGGATCCACTCGGTCAACTGAAACTCCTGCCCGTGCCTCTGCCATTGGCTCTGCTGCATGCTCCGTTACTGGCTCTCTAAATGAAATTAGCCGTGCTGCGGGGTCTACTCAATCTCGGTCTGTCCCTAGTGGTGCTTAAACAAGTGCTGCTGCGGGAACCCGGTAAACCGCTACAAGTCCTGAGTAAACAAGGTAAGCTCGGTTAAAATACCCTTACATTGTGCTTTGTTCCCTGTACTCTTGCCTTCCCCTCTCCTGCAGGCGGTGAATCCAGAGGATATGGATCTCCAATGAATGGCTCTCGATCTGGCTTAGATGCTGATTCGAATGCTGAGTAAATTGCTGGTGTTACAACCTATGCTACCTTCTCTCCTGCTACCGGTGCTCCTGGGTTTCTATATTGATCTGGCACTGGCTTTGGATCTCAATCTAGAGCTGGAAGAGGTGCTACCGCCCTTGCTTTAGCTACCTCTGCTTTCCCTGCTACTGGTGCTTATTTGACTGGGACTGGAAGGAATGCTACTGACTCTCGATCTCGATCTCAATCTCCAACTGGATAGGGATCATCTGCTCGATCTCCGACAGGATTTGGAACCGTATCTTGATCTGCCTTAGCCGCTGGTTATACTGCTTCTCGGTAAACAAGGTCCACTGGATCAAGGTCAACAACTGGCATTCAACCTAAGGCATCGGATTTCCTTGTTCATTATGGGTATGAGTGGGCCTGTCTTCTACTCAGAGTGGCCCACTGAAGGCTAGGATTAAGGCCACTACTGGTTGGTAAGGCCATATAGGCCATATGGGCTAGTGGAACATATACCATGATCAGATCTGTCGAGGCAACAGTGGTGTTCAGGTCCAATCCACCGGCACCAGATATTCGACCTTGGTTTTTACCCTCGTGCCACTCTGCCTGCCTATAAATAAAGAAAGGGTTTTCCTTGAAGAGGCAGGAAGGAGGGGATGAAACGTAATATCTCGCTCGGGTGCCGGTCCTTCTGTGTCCTGGTCTGAGCCTGCCTCGTTCCATATAAGTAAATCACTCTTGAAAGGGATGAGAAGCCTTTCAAATATGGTACCAGCTCCCGGCTCGCTCATCTCATTTGGAAGGGATGAGAATAGAAATGGGGGCATATGGAAAATTCGGGTTCTAGGAATATATATATATATATATAATTTCATGCATTCGCAGTGCACGGTGTTGCTCAATCGGGAAGACAGGCACTGATTAAGCTCGCCCTTTCAACGCGTTACACTTATTAATCGGGAGATAGCTGAGACACACTCGCTTTGGATTAGGCACCCATTTTCTTCCGTCCAGCGGAGAGAGCAAGCGGATGACTCGGCTTTCGAGAAAGGTTGCCCGCCGGGTGGATCTCCCTGTAAAGCATCCATTCATATTATGATTCGTATTATGTATGCAATAACGATGTCCTTTCATTAATTGATTAATGACCATGAATATATTTATTTTAAGGAAAATCTGTATTTTCAAAATAGATTATTTCCTTTGCCTATGTTTCGTGAGGTTTGTCCATTGGTATATATCGTCGCCCATGTTCCGTTTCATCGGATCTAATGATTCATTCATTAGTAGGAGGAGGCTTCCTTTTATTCTCTAAGGAAAAAGAGATCTGGGCGAAGCTGCCAACGGTGAAGAGCATGCGTAGGAAAGAGGTGTTCGGACCGGGGAGAAAGGGGAATTTGTCGGGGAGACACGGGAATTTGTCTACCAAGTTTGTTAAGTGGTCTATATTTGTGTGGTCCGTTCCAATGAAAGCATTCCCACTCTTATTATCACTTTTCAATGGGGATGGAAGCACTCAGCCACTTACGTATGTTTTAATGGGGTGGGTGGCGGAACCGGAATTGTCAATAGTGGAACTGAAATCAGAAGGAGCATTAGCCATTTTGGTTGGTACATCGCTGTTTTGTCCGCTAGGTGGCATACAAATCCATTCACGGATCTATATGCTCTGATTGGAAAGCGTGAGACCGCTCAACTAAACGACTTAGCATCGGTCATTTATGTATTAATCACTCGGAGTCCAGAATGAATCGACAAAAGAGGGAAGCAATTCACCTCTCCCTTCCGAACCAGGGCTGAAAGACGACCTGTAAGTCGTTCGTTGGTAAGGCACACAACACATACCTGGGTCTAGGTGGGTGTCTCAGAGAGGTGGGTGGAGCACATAGCAACAGCGGAGTGAGTGAGCCGGTTGCTCCTTTGGTTCACTATTAGTCCAATTCCCCTTCAATTCCATCTAAAAGTGCTAGGCGTGCTGCTACTTGCTTCATTCACCTTCATTCTCGTTTATATGCAGATCATTCCCACACTGTAAAGAGAGAGACAGTGAGCGACAGCGTTCACTTGGGATATGATCATGGGATGGAAGAAAGCGAAGCATCAAAAGCTCCGAATTGAAAGGTGGTCTCCCCGCCATAAATAACTCCAAAAGGAAAACCGCTTCATTTACTCAAGATATATCTCTATCTGCTGGTATCGGGTTCGGAGAGTTCTATCTGATATTATGGCTGTTGATCAATGCCTGGCTCTCCCTGCCATGTCATTCTTCCGTACGAGGTAGAGTAAGGTAAAAGCAAAAGATTAGGTCAAACGAAGTCGAGCTAACCCCCCTAGGCTAATTGTTGGGGTGAGCGTAGACTGAAGTATGACCGTCTTGGGCTCAAAGGTATCTTTCTTATCCTTCCTTCCCTTCGTGCAAGTTAAAAAATATGCCGAAGGAGAAAGGGTAAACTAAAGGTTAGGGATGACGAAGTCGAGCGAGCCCCCCGCCAACCAAGAGCCAGAGGCGAGCGTAGACTGAAGTTATCCCGGCTTGGGGTAAAGTATAGTTAATGTCGTTCCTGCCTTATAGGTACGAGGTAGCATGCTACATGTCTATCATTCGTGTTTTGTGGGCGTCCAATACAAGTGATTCAAGCCATTTCTTTGTTTCTGGCCCGACACATCCCGGGGCTGTTGCTTAGGCTCAGCTTCACTCATCCACATCCGCATGTGCCAGTTATAGTATCGTGGGGTTGTGGCCCCACCCTGCCTGCCATGGAGATCATCGTATTGAGTAACCATATTTGTATTTGTGTAACCAAGCTCTTTGAGGACTCTTTCAACAGGATCCCCTTTCACCCAGGCTCATTCACCCAGAGCTCTTGCCTAGCGGGTCTCTTACCTAGTGGTAACTTCCCTAGCGGGTGTCATTTCATTAACCGGTTCTCTACGGTCTCATACCTAGCGGTCTCATACGTCTCATACCTAGCGGGTCTCTCTAACCTACCGGGTCTGTTACCTAGCGGG
>Ga0316215_1000014_pt1 | contig 33937 bp, 26 predicted proteins | sample NRE5metagenome_FD_207796 | JGI IMG/M metagenome (GOLD analysis project Ga0316215, IMG submission 207796) | Spruce roots microbial communities from Maridalen valley, Oslo, Norway - NRE5 | ecosystem: Host-associated > Plants > Roots > Unclassified | place: Norway: Oslo | collected 2017-09-15
CAATCTCCCCACTAAAGGAATAACCTCGCCCCATAAAGGCACCTATTCCCAACCTCAAGGCACCTCTTCCCATCACACCTATTCCCCTCCATCAATACTATAGAACCGCCTCATCAACGCCTCATCACAGCTGATAACCGCTCCATCAAGGCCGATAACCGCTCCATCAATCCTATTCCCCTCCATCAATGCTATAGAACCGCCTCATCTCTATCAAACTTGATCAGGGATCTCTCCCACACCAACTATTCCCTAGATAACTGCTCTAGAACTGCCTCATCTCTATCAAACTTGATCAGGGATCTCCCCCAACCCATATTCCCTAGATAGCTGCTCCATAACTGCCTCACCCAGATAGCATCAAATCTGGGGATAAATGGGTGTGGCTTGGATGCTACATCTTCTTCTGCAATGGTTCAAACTGGAATTGGATCCGCTGCTAGATCAACTCCACTATTAGTACAAAGGTAGCTAAAGTGGTCTCACCCCGTAGCAAAGGCATCAGTAGTAGGAGCAGAGGCATAGGTAGAGATATAGGCCAAGGTGGAAGCAGAGGTTACAGAGGCAGGCGCCAAGAAAGGAGAGGAAGCAGAGGCAAAGGCACCTAGAGCGTAGACAGCACTGGCAAAGGTGGGAGCACCCAGAATAGAGGCAGCGAAGAAAGCAGCACCGCTACATAAGTAGAGACATAGTAAAGGTAATGACTCGTTTGATCATGAAATCATTGTAGCGGATCTCGATGGAGAACATGTTGACCACTTTGGCCTTCCACTCTTCGGTAAAGGGGATGCTGGAAAGGTAAAAGGAAAGAGAGGGGGCATGAGCTTGACCAAGCTTAGGAAGGAACTTGGATAGGGTCTCAATAATGTGAGCCCTTTGGTCGGGGCACACCCTAAGGACATCCATCAAGGACATCTAAGAGGCGTGAGAGGATAGGCTCAATATGAGGGAAGTAAAGGAGGGAGCCAAGGAAGCTAGGGCTCAGATTGCAAGAGGAGGAGGAAGTCTCTTTGGAACGAAGGCAGGCGGATCGACTGTTCAAAATCACCGCTCTGCTGCGTATATGGCACCGGTTCCGCATATTGTCTCTATCTGGCTATGCCTTTCTCTTTGCTCCTGTCCCTGTCCCTGTTCCCCTTCCTCTGCTGCTAGCTATAGAACAGGATATGGAACTAATAAGGGTACTACTGGTCCTTCGACTGGACTGGAAATAAGAACTGGTTCTGGGTCAAGTGCACCCACTAACGCTTCTGTTTTGGTCTTTTATGCTTCTTGGTTTAGAAACAGCGTGCCGCGTCCACCAGAAAATGCGGATCTCGGGATTAGGCTAACACCACAGATTTGCTCCTAGACCTACTACTGATAAGGCGGCCATCATTTGCCCTATCCCGCATACATTATAGGGTAGTTCAAGGGGTCCTTGGATTGGATATTCTCGTCGTTGGAACTATCTGGCTAACGCTTATGTACTCCTAACCTGTATAGATATGGTACCCGTAGTTACGTACGTTGCTATCTAGCTTTGCTACTCCTTGCTCTGTATATTGAATATGCTCCCTTCGCTGTCTGGTTGAGTAATGTGTTCTTTGAGCTTGGGAATTGGCCCTTAACCAGTCCCAGATTAAGCCATTGATCCGGTTGGCTGGGCACTTATTAAGACTTATATTGTATTAAGACTTATATTTATTAAATGATTAGGGGGCGACCTCCCCTTAGAAGCAATTATTATTACGCCATAATTAGAATCTAAACCATTTACGCCATTGATGTCTTCTTGCCTAGACGTTACTATAACAGTTACAAGCCAGAAAGATGTCACAATATAAATTACCAGAATGAATGACCCATATGCAGCATTTACCAACTATCTTAATTCCGGGGTAAGCTATAAAAACACAAATCTGTTATTAGTCGATGCCCCGGAGATTAAAACAATAGATAAGCGGGCTATCGATCTGGAACTGTAATTGGTAGCTTTGCTTATGGATAAAATAAATGAACTGGCTCTTAAACCTCTATTGGCTCTGCTGACTGGGATCCTATATATAACCCAGGCAGACCCATCATGCTATTGTATTTAATGGAAATGTACACCCGTAGCCCCGTCCATGCTAGTCTCGATCTAAATATGCAGAATCTGCTCCTAGCACTGAATCCACACCTGGAATAGGGTCCGGAACTGGCAGGGATGCTGTGGACTCTCGATCCAAAGGAACTGGAGCGACCCCTTTGACAACTAGGGTACATCCGACCTATTCTAGGGGAATGGTGTCGCCCACAGGCAGGCTGCTAACCGGCAACGACTTAATAGGCAGGCTTATAACCTCTCCGCCAAATAACATTACTGGCGATACCCAACCAATAAATCACACAAGTTGGAGTTCCACAGGCGGGGAAGTTCGGGCATAGGTGCTGACAGGCGTGAACTTGACTTCGATGCATTCACTTTTATACCAGCCGCTCAAAATCCGAAGTCACCCTAATTGCAGTGTCCGGTCAAATTAATCATTGCTAACATACGAAGGAAGTAACACTCACACCGGACAGAGGCTTCTTAGCTAGAGTTCCCCCTTCGGGCTTGCCCTCCTTAGTAAGCACTGGTAAGTATGAGTAATTGTACTTGCCCTTTTTAGTAATTGTACAGGAAGGAGTGTCCTGCGGAGCTAACAACCGATTCAGCTCGGTTCGGGAAATCATTCCCTTTTTACATAATTCGACTTAGATTTGAGCTCTTACATTCCCCAAAAGCTTATTTACGATGCACCCATTAATCCGCAGAAAGAAGCGTCTCTTTTTCACCCGGGTTGACCTTTTAGTAAGGACCTTACCTTCCAGTTCTAGAGAGAAGGGAGAGCCCTTTCAGTTCGAGGGCCACACCCCCCGAATTACCCGGCCAGCAAGAGAGACCCTTCAGGTTTAGTGGGAAGCGGTCCCTTTCATCGAAAGAAGAGAAGACATCCCTTTTCTTCCTCAGCCCTGGAAGAGATTGCTTTATTGTATATGAGATATACCCTTTTTTTGTTTTCAATAATAGAAGAAGACTAACTGTTCCATTCTTTATAACCGAACAAGCGCTTCTTTCCCATAGTGAGATCGAGACCCATAAGCAGCAGCACTAGTAGCAGAAGTCGATACAGCACCAACAGTTTCTCCAGTGGCTTTGGAACTACGCCTACGCTAAGGGATGCTGGAACGGGTAAGGGTGCTACTGCTGGATCTTCTGCTGATTTGATTCAAGGTGAGACTCGATAAACTGCTTCTCGAATCGGATCAGCTTAAACTGAAACTGCTGGATCAACGACTGAATCAACCCAATCAACCACTACTACCTTTGCTTTTCCCTTTTCGGGGTTAACTCCAACGGGCTCCAGGTAAAGAACTGGATCAATGAATGAAACCAAGGACGGGGGCTCAGCTTTTGTGTTATATGCCTTAAGTGCTGCTTCGAGTGGGTCTAGGCCCGGCATATTGAACCTACTAGCAGCTCACGTTATACCAACCTAACGAAGAAACGACACGAGCGCACTACCTCGCATAAGAATAAAGCACAAAATCTAGTAGTCCCAATGATATTGGCTATAAGGGATAGGAGGTTGGCCTAATCATTAACGCAGTCCCTATCACGGAATGCTATGAGCCACGCGCAACTCACCAACTCACTTGTTCATTCATGTCTGATCTTTACCAATCCCATCCGTAAAGTCCGATCCCCTAAACTACATCCCCATGTCACACCGAGCCGGTTCCACTTTCAGTCCTACATAGTGCCCACTCTCCCAGTCCAGGAAGCCCTGTCACTGTGTTCCAAGTAACTCATCACCGTCTATGCTGGTGGCCGCGTCTCTCAATCCATCATCGTTGCTGCCCCTACAACAGTCCATTTAGAGCAGGAACCGTAGCATCGCCTTACATATAATGCACCTTTCGCTCCGATCATGAATAAGCTAGGGGATACCAATACTACGGAATCAGCCTTTGCTTTCGAGGAATGAGCTTATACCACCATTGATGAATTAGCCTTTGCCATTAATAATGACAGATAATGAGCGATCGATGAATCAGCCATTGCAGGGGAAGGCGCAGGAACAGAGAAAGAAGCACCCGTTTCATAATCTATTGACCCAGCAGCTGACCGAGGAACTAGTGAATGCGCCGGCCGCTATATCCAATAGCAGGGGAGCAAGCCACTAAGGCATGATAGACAGAGAAAAAAGCACCATAGGCAGAATAGATAAAGTCTTTGCAGGCATAAAACCATAAAGTGACCTTGCCAACCAAAGGAGAGAGAATGCTTTTGCAAGCAATGGTCGATCGAATGGTAGTGGTAGGGACGGTAATCTTATCTGTATCAGGTCAACTTTACATTTCCTTATCCTCAGCTCTGCCTTCCATGTGTGGCATAAAATAGATTAGGTGGGATCTGGCCTTGTATTCTTATTTCCAATTCAAGTGGGGATAGCTCCGCAGGACACAAGCTCCGCAGGACACCAGCTAGGGGTGTAGGACAAATGGTAGATTGAGATCCATATCCATTAGCCATCTAGTTCCTGCCTGTAGCTTGGTAGGCTTCTCACACCGAATCCAGACCTTTGGGTGAACTCGGTTTCCTCTCCCGCCCGGTCGAGTGTGGGCAACCCTCTTTCTTATTAATAGGCAAGTCCAGACCTCATGTGTAAGCGTAAATCCCGAATCTATATAGGGTTATGTAGGTCTCAGTTTATGCCCGAATTCCCCCTATATATCTATGGATGAGGGTTAAGGTTAGAGAACTGATGAACTGATCCCTGCTATCCAGTCTCTGCTTTCTGTCCCTAGCAGATACTTTCAACTAGAGGCAGAGACGCATGACCAGTTTAAGATAGTGATGGATTTACCGTGGCAGAAGATGGATTAACCATAGCAGAACCTAGAGGCATGGTTTACATTAGAGACAGAGACGAATGACCAGTTTAAGATATCGATGGATTAAAGCATCCTTCAGTAACAAAATGACGGTTGAGGGTACGTTTTTAAGGGCGGGCCTCACAGGGCCTGAAATAATTAGTGGTACTTCAGCGGTCTGGTCATAGGCCTGCCTTACCCTCTCTTTGGGCTCGTTCCTTTATATAAGGAAATACCCATTCGTACTTGCCTTCCTCGAGCGTTAGCGAGACTACTCCTTACCCAACGTATCCTTACCCAGGCGTACCCAATCGAGGTTGGTCCCATCCCTTTCGTACAGTTCAGGGAAGACCAGATCCATCGGTAAGGCTCCAACACCCAACGGTTATCCCCTCGTACTTTTCTCCCGGTCTTCATTGATGAGAGAAGGGTACGAGAGCATCTGTGCTCAGCCACCACTATATGGGTGGGTGGGGCTTTCTCAATGGAGACCCATCTCACTAAAAAAGTTAGGGCATTCCCTGTTATCTGCTATGCTAGACCTTTCACACCCAGAATGACCTGTTAATGTTCTCTGCTATACTTCATTTTAACACCTAGATACACTTACCCATCTAAGCGATATTTGTGGTAAGGCGAGCACTAACCATCCGTTGCAAAGGTGCACGGATCATTCCGTCCGTAAATCAACGACCCCCTCTCTACCCCCAGCCCAAAGCACGGTAGGTGGAATTGCTTTTCAAGGACCGACTCCCCTGCCTTCGCCAAACCACCTCCAGCATCTCTCACTCACTTCGTTCTATCTCTGTTAAAAGCCCCGGTCGCCGAAGTACATATGAATACGCACGGTTCGACAATGCACTTCGGACCTTAGGGTAAATATGCCAGCACGGAGCTCCCCTCGATCATCCTACTTCCCGCTACTTTAGGGTCCCTCCTGTCTCTTTCACGTAATTCTCAATTGACTCACACATAGATGCACCATTATCTACTACATGTAGATAAACAAATACGACCGAAAGGTCGAGCGAGCCACATATCAACAGAGGAATATTCTTTCCTCTCGACCCAACAGACATTCACCATCCATTATATATGGAATTCTGATAACCAAATACGGAAAAAAAGAGGTCGAGTACATTTTAGACCTACACCGGCTCAGCTCATCAGCAGAAAGGAGAAGGCGTATCTAAGTGATATCACCTAACCTTATAACCTAACCTTTGTCGAGGAAATACTAGACTATCAGGAGATATCTCCTTATCTACGTACGAGTCACCTAATCGACGATATAATCGCCTAAAGCTCTACGAGGTAATCGGTCTACTCTACGAGGGAATCTTATATACTTTACGAGGTCATCACCAAGTTTCTAGTTTCGTTTGTTCCTAGAAAGGACCAACCAGGCCATAGTTACTCTTACTTATGTCATAAGGATGAAACAAACAATGACTCTCCCCCTCTCTTCTATGCTTGGGGGGTGGGGCTCCGTTCGAGAAACTAGCTATAGCGCGCCCTTGGGCAAAATAAAGAATGAATTGAGAATGTGGTGGTTTCGACTTCCCGGCGGGAAGAAATAGATGGAGAAAATCGTGTAGTGAGGTTCAATCCACTTCCAATATCTCCGTTCAAGCTGGTTCGATTCTCTCTAGTCTCTCTCAGCAGTAGCAAAGTGGTCGAGATGTGACCTTGATTGATTCCTGTTCCCAGTCGAGATCATTAGGTAGGAAGTTCCCCTGTCGCCTAGCCTATGCTCTACCTTAGTTAAGTGCTCTACTAAGGAAATAGCTATACCTGTCGATTGGAAATGGAGGGAAAACAAAAGCTCGCTTGAACCACTGTCGCTCACTGCACTCATTGTTTAGCGTTCTTCCCTGCCCTTTCAGTCGCCTCACTGCGAGCGAGTGCCTTCCTCCTTATACATTCGATCTATCCGCAGGTTAAAAAGAGAGCAGCTCCAATGGGCCTTGGCCCACATTGGCTAGAGGAGTAGGCCTGTAAATAGCAGCCGAAGTGTCTTACCCTTTCGGCGGCCACCTTCCTTTGGAGAAAGATCAGCTTAGAGATAGGTTCCAAGTTGATCAGCCTTAGCCACCAGTGCAGTGGGTCATGCGGTAAGAATAATGCGGGCCCACCCAAGACTACGCGGGCTCATAGCGCTTTTTCATTTCCATCTTTTTGCAATAGCAGGTACCACGAGCCCTCTGCCCGCCCCACTTGCTTGTCTATTTTCCCGCTAGTTCACCCACGCACGGAATTAATAGCGGCTCACTCAAACGATCGATTGATTAGGTGTAGGTGCGACTACGACTACTTGAATGGAATCTCCTAGTTGTTTGTGCCTATTCGATCTGCTATTGATCCAGCTAAGCAGGTTGAATAAACAAATCTTGGTGGACCGAACGTGACTAGGGGAAAAGGGAAAGAAGAAGCTTGGGGTCTTTAAAAAGGAAAGGGCTTGGTACGACTTGCATGTGGCATATAGCGTTCCGAGATTGACTGAGATTGGCTAACGTTCCAGTCCTCGGTGCTAATTCTATCCAAATCCCGTTGAACGGAGCGGGAAGGAAACGGGTCCCTAGCGAAACTTTATTCAAAGTGGTTTCGATGAAATCGTTTGCTCCCCTTGTTGATTGAGGAATGTGGGAACGAAGTTGAGTACAGCGACAGCGCCCCACATGAATATTTTGAGATAGACCCCATATGTTATGTTGTCGAGTCAATTAATCCGCATGAATCGATGGTAACATGGATTATAATAGAGTATGAATGAATCGGTGCATTCAACGGACCCGTCCATATTACATACGTCACATGAATGAATCGATGCATTCAACGCCACGAATCACCCCTTCCATCCACTGAATAGGTTCACTGACATCATTTACTGGTACAAAGACTGAATAGAATAATTGCAGCAGAAACTACCTCTATCTCTGATGCCTGGGATGGTGGATCTACTTATTGATCTTGATCCCCAACCTTTCAAGAGTGGCTGGCGGGATTACCTATTCTGATGCTTTTGCCTCTGTTTCAACTGGGGATGGATTTATTAAGGAATTCTTCCGTTTCGGTTAGAAGCTTCTATTATACGTATATCTTTAGTGAGGGCCTTGATTGTGAAAAAAAGAACGAATCTTTTTTCACTTAAGTTCAAAGAAAATAGTGCTTTCTCCCAAGCGCCGCTCGGTAGGCATAAGGCGCCATATTCCCCTCCCCTTCGAAAGAAGGCATGATTTTCCCCCCTCCCCCAAGTGCTGTAGGCTAGGCGCTCTTCTCTCTGGCTTAGGGCTCGCTGTCGTTACCTTCGCTTAGGGCCGGCATAGTTACTATTAGTTACTACCCTTTACACTCATAGATACCTTATCCGTCATATTACGTATTGAAATGATACCGATACCATTCATGCCGGCGCATTGCCGGTTCCATTATATTGTTTCACACAAACTTACATCTTCAGACATCTATGTTAGCCCTGGACCACTTGATTAATGAATTGCGTCGATACTTATACAGACCTTCCATTTTAAAGAACGGATAGGATAGGATAGGATCGGGCACCCTGCCAGCTTACATTAAGTATCACATACAGCGAGCAAGTGCCGCACTATCACTACAATGTATGTATCCACCGAAATACCTAGTACCCGTAGCCTTAGACACCAAATAAAATTGCTTCAGAGATAGGGAATGCTATAGATACCTTTTACTTAACGAGCGGCATGGTAATCCTGGGCATTTATGGCATGACACAACCCTACCTTTACTTAAAAGTGTTACCAGACTGGGCACCCCCCCCCACCTGAAGACCTAGACCCTTTTTCCCTACCTAGTTTTATTAATGAAGCGCTTAGGAAGTACCGCTAGTTACCCATCATATATTAGATGGATGCTTGTATCAGGAACAGCTCAGACCAACCTAAGACTACTTACTTTATTGAATGCTTCAGCTAGTAATGATGCTTCGTAGTAGAGGCGAGGCATGCTAGTTCTAAACCTCCTTCCTTACCTTATAGCAAAACACAGGGTAGGTCCCCACCCAACCAAGGCCATCCATCATTAGCGTGCACAGGGGAGCTGATTATCCACAGGCCATAACCATTATATCTGCTACTCTATAAAGACCCCATGAGACCTATTGCTCCGTCCTTCGAAACCCCAGCTAGCGCGTCATTATACGTAGCAGCTTAATAAGTGGTGTAAAGATCTATCCAAGCCCAACCCACCTCCCTTACTGGCACTACCTTCCTAGCGTAAATGAAACATGCGTCTGTCAATGATCCTCAGGTGATAATAGTATAATGATCTTCATTCCTTATAATGTTCCGAACTGTTAAGCCCAGCTGAGTAGCCCATCCAAGCAAATGAATAAATCCAGCCTCTCATAGGGAAGCTTCTTTAAAATTACTTTAAATACTTAATAATAAGAGCTAAAACCGCTTCGGTGGTGCCTAATCCTTCTGTTTTCCCACAGAATGGACAAGAAGGGGCCCTTTGAAACTGGCTTGGCCAGGCCAATAAGGAAAACAAAGCAAACCCCATAAAGTCATTTTAGAGCGCGAAATTCTATTGCGTGTAGGCACTAAATAATGTCCGAAGCTACCTTGTTTATGGAGATCCCTGAACTACTATTATTAAGAGTGTAAAAGAGTGACTGAAGTATCCAGATAATGCCTTAGCCACGAAAGGCTCGCCCCGAGTCCGCGGTCTCCCGCAGAGCCAGTTATTCGGATCGAGACAGCTAATTATAAGCAGAGAGACTATACAGACTACAGCTTATAGTGGAAGCTCCTAGTACTTACTGCGCAGATAGGTAACTTGAGGTGTTTTCACTGTTTCGACACGATGGGGCTCCTCTGTTAGGTCTGTTGAACGGGACTTTCTATGTGGGGTGCTTCCGGTTGATCAAAAATGCCAAATGGGCATTTGAAACAATAAAATATTTGTTTGGACAGCGAGATATGATCTCTCATTTTTGGTACAGACTCTATTTTTGCTTTAGCCAACTCGAGTCATTCTTGCATGGGTTAGTCTTTCCTTATAATTATAATTCTAATAAGCAGGTTTCTGAAGAATAATAGTACCTTTACCCATATTTCAATTTATTGGAATGATTCGAAGACACGGCGGGTGCTGCAATATGAGGTGACTCTGGTAAGGAATTGGTGTGTGGGCAGCTTCAATCTTCGTTCGTATTGGGGTTATCTATTAGACACTTCGACTTTATTAATATTTATACCCATTCGGGGCTTGCTGCCTCGGCTTCACCTCTTTACTCCTCCTTGCCAGCTGGCTTCATCAGCCTGTTGTCTGCCTTCTCGCTGCTCCGTTTTCCTACCTTGCGTCGTTCTTGGTCGTTGGCGTGTTTTCCATTCTACTTTCTTTATAGCTTGCTGGGAGAATCCGAGCTGGATGGGGGGTTTATGATGGCTGGGATAGGAAACGGGCTAGTAAAATAGGGGCTAGGATAAGAATGAACCAGCGGGATTGCATTACTTACGTGCTTATTGCTTGCTCGCCAGTCAATTAACCAAGGGCCGGCCGAACTAAACCGACACTTGACAAAATAACCCGACTAGACTGGTCGATAGAAACAATCGACTGAGGTACGAAGGAGAGGCCCTACGGGTCGACGAAGAAGCTAGGCGAAAGGGCTGGGATAAACCGGCTGCTGCTGTGTGGTGATACAAGGAAGGGCTAGCACGTGTTTATATATAGAGTAGTTGCCTAGCACGTCGTGGTGCTAGATAAAGTTCATAGCATATGAGGCAAAGGCTAGATAAAGTTCATAGCATATGAGGCAAAGGAAGGAAAAATAGACTATATGTGCAATGAACAAAGAGATACTACACAAACAGATGTCTACGAATGATTAGGCTACGATTAGGTGCTGCGAATATGTGTGCTACGTTGAGGTTATACATCGTGTTTATTTGAAGTGAACGAAGATGTGCTACGACTCAGTCAGCTGCAACGGACATACAACAGCTTGTTACATTTGTATATATATACATTTCGAGGATCATATGAAAATAGCCCCCTTCAGGGATAGAGGCTAGCTATATAGATAGAGACACTCCGGTAGGTAGGGTAGGTAAAGCCATTCCACAAACAAGTCGACACCAGACGGGAGGGATTGAGCCAATAAGTTATTACCTTAAAAACATATTGCTGCTTGAGTTACCTAGTTTACAACAGAAATATATTTGACTGATTGGCTTGGTGTTTTGCCAGGGCAGCTATGGTTGGAAGGGGAGTAACCTCCCCCGTGCAGTAAGTGTTGGCAGGTCCCCAGGCTCCTAATGCAAGTGAATGCGGCCTATAGGTGGATGGTGGAGTCTGGTGCGCATCTCAGCTTTCCCCCTCTTCGGTAAAGAGATTATCACATTTATATTTATGCATCCGGATTTTACGTGTGTAACTTGCCTTCGTAATCAGTGATGTTTTAGCTGCTAATGGTTCAACTTAAAAACCAAAAGCATAACCGGGCCAAGCAGGAAAAGCAGCAGAACGACAAGCAGTCCCATCAACACCAGTTTAACCGGACTCATTCCAATAAGCACCAGCCCCGGCTTCCTCATTCCCAGGAGTAGAAAAGTATTCCCAGTTGAACCAATAGCACCCCCCACTAGCACTAGTTTCAGAAGCTTCATACTATTCCCAGTTGAACCAGCGGTTGAATCATAAGTTGAAGGAGCAGAATTCCCCGAGCATCATTTGAACGGGCAAAAACAGGGTCATTTGAATAAGCAGCCCCATAAGCAGCCCCATATGCACTAGTTTAAACTGGATTCCCAGCTTTATAAGTTCCCAGAGCATCAATTGAACCTACATTATTAAAAGCCAAAGCAGCAAAAGCAGCATCACAACAAGAAGCATTAGTTGAACCAGTTTTAACTGGCTTCCTCAGTTATCGGGGTATTTCCATTATAAGTTTCAAGAGCATTTCCAAGAGCAGTTCGATCAGCAGTTGAAGAAGCAGCACCAGTCCCAGTAAAAGCACAACCAGCAGTTCCAAGATCAGTTGACCCAGCTTCATTAGTTGAAGGAACAGCATAACCGGGGTCATTCAAAGCACCAGCATTATTTTCATAAGCAGTTGAACGGGCATTTCCATAAACATAATTCCCGGCATTAGAACAAGTGCAAGCACGGCCAGCCCAAGCAGCAAAAGTATTCCCAGCAAAAGCAGAACAACCAACAGCCCTATCAACACCAGTATTTGCATCATCAGTTCCCCTAGCAGTTCCGGGATTTCCAGTATAAAGAAGATTCCCATTAAAAGAAAATTACCAAGATCAGTTCCCAGAGCATAACAAGAAGAATTCCCAACAGTTCCAGTAGCAGTCCCAGCCTCATAACGAGCCTCATAACCAGCATTCCCAGCTTCCTCAGTTACAGTATAAGTTCCATAATCATTTCAAGAAGCACCATTTGAACCAACATTTCAATCATAAGTTGAAGGAGCGGTTGAAGCATTCCCGGCCTCATCATTTGAACCTGCAGCAGTTGAACTGGTTTCCTCATTCCCAGGAGCAAAAGGAGTTCCAATACAAGCATAACAAGCAGAATCAAAACCAGTAGCATCAGTTTCAAGAGCATTTCCAGGATTCTTTCCAACAGCATTACCATAATCTTTTCCGTCAGCAATTTAATTAGCATAAAGATTCCCAGCATAATCATTCTTACCAGCACGACCAGCACAAGGATTCCCAGCATCACCAGTAGTAGAACCAACATCAATTGAAGGATTCCCAGGAGCATTTGAAGGAGCTTAATTCCCAGCCTCATTTGCCATAGCATTTCCATAATAAGTTGAACTAGCAGCATCCTCAGTAGTCGAACAAAAGTAAATTGAAGAAGTTCCCGGATCATTCCCGGCATAAGCCGTCGAAATGTAATTTTTTAAGCATCAGTGAAAAGAGCAGTTCCATAATCAGTTGAACCAACATAATTGCCAGGATCATTCCTAGCATCATTTGAACAGGCATAATTCTCAGCATTTGAAAGCAGTACAACCATTATTCTCAGGGTGTATTGGCTTGGATAGCATTATCATAAGCAGTTGAACCAGCGTCTTTACCAGCCTCCTCATTTCGAGCCTCATTATTCTTCTCAGCTTCCTCAGTTCCCAGAACAGCATTGGGTCATTACCAGAAGCGGTTGAAGTAGAAGTAGGCCCATAAGCATCCCCATCAGCACCAGCAGTTTACCCAGTAGTATCACCACCAGTAGAAGCATCACAATCAGCCTCACGACCAGCATCCCCATCAACAACAGCATCTCCATCATCAATTGAACCAGCCTCCTCAGGATCATTTCAAGAAGCATCAGTTGAACCAACACATTATTCCCAGGACCACCAGTTTAAATGGAATTATTTGAATAAGCAGTTTAAGGAACAGCATTACCAGGATCAGCCAAAGCATCATCACAACGAGTAGCACCAGCACTAAAAGGATGTCCAGCGGGATAAGTCGAACCGGCCCCAGCAGCATCAGTTCCAAGATCATTTGAATCAGCAGCGTTCCTGATAGCATTTCCAAGAGCAGCACTACAACCAGCAGTACCAGGATCATCATTCCCAGCATCGTTTTACCGGCTTACTCATTAATAGAACCAACAGAATTCCCATAAGCGAAAGGGATTCCCAGCTACTTCAGCAGCACAAAGAGTCCCCATTTCCAGGAACACCAATTGAACTTACATTCCTAGCAGCCCCATTCCCCCACCAGAAGCATAAGTTGAACTGGCAGCAGGTTACAGCATTAGCAGCGTTACCAATTGAACCAACATTTTAATAAGCAGTTTAAGGGGCATATAGCATTACTCGTAGCAGTTTAAGCAGCAGCATAACCATAAACACTAGTTTAAATGGAATTATTTGAATCAGTTGAAGGGGCATAATTCCCAGTAACCGAGTATTCCCAGGACAAGCAGCATCCCCGGAAGCACCAGTCGAACCATTATTTCCAACAGGATCATTATTCCCAACAGCACAAGCAGCATTCCTACCAGCAGGATCTGCAGTAGGGGAACCAGAATAAGCAGTAGCATAACCAGTAGAAACATCACCATTTGAACAACCAGCAGCCCCATAAGCATCCCCACCATCAGCAGTTGAACGAACAGCATTTCCGACAGCAAAAGCAGCACCACCATCAGCAGCATCCCCATGAGCAGTTGCACCAGCGGTTGAATCATAAGTTGAAGGAGCAGCATTACGACTAGGATCCTTCATTTTTATAGGGGTATATTTATCATTGCAATTTAAAAAAAGCTTTAAGGTCGGTGCAAAAACACAAACCTCCTAAGCAAATAGAGGAGAGGATTTAGTAATAAAAAGTCGGTGAATACGGAATTCTATGCTATTGTATAGTTGAAGGAGACATTACTTCCCATACGCCCACTTATATTAGGGAAATTACCCATCTCGATGAACCAGGTGAAATTATTATATCTATATCATCTTGAGACGCCCACTTTTGTTACCGAAATTCCCACTTCAATATTCCCCGCAGTACCAGCTACAATTGAAGCGTCATAATTTCCATCAGCAGTTGAGCACGATCATTCCTTTATTCGCGGTTTAACCATAAGCAGTTGAAGGAGCAGCATTCCAAGCAATTGTTGAACCGGTCATTCATTCCCAGCAGCCCCCATTTGAAGAGCATTCGGACAAGATCATTCCCATTAGCGTCATTCCCCGGGATCATTTCCAGTAGCATCAGCCCCGGCATCATAATTATTCCCAGCAGCACAACAAGCAGTCTAAGCAGCAGAACCTACACAACCAGAAGGTAAGGAAGGCTCTCCAAGGTTGATTATCTTAAAGTATCTCCATACACGAACTACGGTAAAAGAAGAGATAAGATCTTAGTCCATTACTTCGACTCACTATTAAAGTCATTCATTTCGATAACTAGGACCCGGGACGATCTTTATGCAATATGGTAGAAGGTAGAGGCCTAGCTAGTGGGAATTGGGATATAAACATGGAGGCTATCGTACTGCTGCTATCATGGTGGGAGAACTTAAAAACAAAGAGTATGGTTCATATAGAATAAATTGCACTTTATTGATCCAGATGACCAACGACTACTTCAATCGGATCCCTCAAAAGTATATATTTGGAATACATAAAACAGCCAATTGAGCGAAGGTTTCGAAACATGTTCCAACCAAACCAATAAATCATGACCCGTAGGGCCTCGACTGAGGTACGAAGGAAAGGGATTAAACAGATTGTTTCTTTAGGGATACACGCATGATATGAAATGTATGTGGTTCATTGGATCCATAATAAGCAAGGAATCATAATAAGCAGCACCAGCACAAGTAGGATCAGCATCAGAACCCCGGATCAGTCATTCCCATAATCATTAAAAAAGGGTCATGATTCGGAAACAGGATCAAGCATCAGTCGAACCGGCTTCCCACAATAATCATTTGGAAAAGGGCATTCCTGCATTATCATATGGCATTATTTATTATTCCCCGGAGCGTTCAAGCATAAGCATTAGAAAACATCTATTGGACCCATTTATTTGGGCTTCATGATCGGACCCAGTTATATGTAACGGGCAGTTCACGTCATTCCAATGAGCAGTAATAAACGGTTATTTGGAAACGGGCTTATTCCCAACAGCAGCAATTGAACTGGAATCAATTGAATCTGTAGCGTATCGACTTTATCCCTAAGCTTAATAAGGGGTAGGCAGAGTAGAAGAAGTAGGACCATTCCCCTCATAAGGTGAAACGGGCATTCATTCCCGAGAGCATCATTCCCATGAGCAGCAGCACAAGGAGGTCCAGGAGGAGCAGCATCACGACCAGCATAAGTAACAGCATTTACATAAGCAGAAGGAGCAGCCTTCGTATTGGCATCCCCATCAGCACCAGTTGTTGAACCAACAGCCTCCCTATCAGATCCAGGAATAGAATTATTTCCATAAGCAATTGAACCAACATTTCATAATCAGTCGAAGAAGCAGTTGTTCCAAGAGCAGCATTATCAGTATTATTTCCAACGGTCTTATGAGCATAAGTCCCGCCTCAAGACCAGGAGCACTACAACTGGATCCCCAGCGTCAACAGTGAAACCAGCAGGATCAATTTCCGAATCAGTTCCAATAGAATTTCCATCAGCAGTTTCAAAACGAGATTCCCAGCCTCAATCGAATAAGAAGCAGCCCAAGCGTCACCAGGTTAACCAACATAAAATAAGCATAAGTTATAATTTCCAGCCTCAGTTCCCGGAGTAGTGAAAATAGCATTTCCATAAGCTGTTTAAGGAGCAGCCGTATCAGCATTCCCGGTATCATTTGAATAAGTAGAACCAACATCAATTGAATAAGGAGCCGTCCGAGCAGCAGCAGTTGAACCAGCTTCATTCCCCCAGCAATAGTTTTATTAGCAGCAGTTGAAGTAGCTTTCTTTCTAGCAGTTGAAGCAGTTTAAATAGTCTTCCCGGCCTCTCCAGTCTAATAAACATCAATTGAATTGGGAGCTGTCCCAGCAGCTGTATTTCCAGTTCATCCAGCAGCCTCTTACTTATTGGCTTGGTCGGCGAGGGCAGAAATGCATAATTACATATATAATAGCAGCCACTTATTTCCTCGGCGAAGGATTTACCTTGTCAACTCGTATCGGATTGATCGATTCTTTTCTCAATTCTTCGATAGCGAAATTACATATATAATAGCAGCAGCGCTATCCACTCTATCTCAATAATGAAAAGCGTAATGACATATATAAATAATGACTGGAAGAAATGCTCGCCTGAGAGAAGGAAGGCGAGGAAGAATGGCTCGACCAACGGGAGAGGAATAAATCCATTTTGTTTCTTAAAGAATCTGGTTGGTTCCATTTTCAGAATCAGAAAGAGGGCGATTTGAGGTACGTTAAGTGACTCGACCAAAAGGGTGTTAACGCTCACTCATCATATGGGTGAGGGAGAGGAACGTAGTCGCTCGACCATAAGGGAGAGGGGAATAAATCAAGCGCTTTCGGGTAACTAGAGAGATAAGAAAAACCAATATACTGCGAGTAGCCTTAAATTGGTCGTGGAATTTCCCTTCCCGGTCGGTACCCACTAGGTTTAGTGTTCCGTAGAGGTATTTGAAGTCCTTTGCCCCATCGCTTGTCCATATTGATGTTCAGCTGATGCAGTCCTCTCCACACATCCCCCCTCATTCCTATCTTTATCCCTACCTCCATCTATTACTCCATCCTTGCCTATCCCCATTTATTGTCGTCTCGGCGGCTCCCTCTTGTTTTCCCTTACCCGGTGATGGCCCTTCCTCCTTCTACCTTTTATGCTTCCCTCGACTATTCCGACCCACCTTCTGACGAAGACCTTTACGGCCGACTCTCCCTTTTATGCTTCCCTCGAAATTGAATCACCCATCGGCCTTTGACCCAAACCGCCAACCTTCTTCGGCACTATGTGTGGTCACAACCCAACGAACGGGTATTCTCGTTCTTGACTGGCTTATCGTTACTGGCAGATCGTTTTGACCGGCACTATTATGCGTTTCGTTCGACCCAGCGTTCGGCAGCCCCTACGAACCAGCCTTATGAACCTTTCCTCGTGGGTGGCGAATCCGTTGCTACTGAAGAAGCTATCGCTAGGCCTACTTCTCTTTCAACACCCCCCCATTTGACAATAATGCCTACCTATGCTTTCTACAAACCCGAGCGTGCCTATCCGTTACTACCCCCATATTAGGATTTATACCCGCCCTCCTCATCTTCCTATGTTTGCCTTACTACCCTATCTATGCTTACCACTTTCACCTTACTACCTATGCAGACCTACATTCCCTACCTAGGCGGGACTACCCACCAATACCCCGTCCTAACCAAGAGACAGAGCGGGACTACCAGTTACGGATATGCTTTTCTTATTGAAAGAAGAGAATAATATGAGGGGATATTTTTTCTGGCCGACGGAGACGAACGGACAGATCCCTGGCGGGAACAAACGGATAGAGACCTGGCGGTAATGGATGCCAGATGAGGGAGAGAGAGAAAGTGCTGACGGTCACCAGTGACGGATAGATTGAAGGCAATTGATTGGGGATATCTCCGGTAAGATCACTATAGTATTATCAGGTGATGAGTGAAAGCTTAAACACTGCGTCCCTTGGTAAACTAACTTTTGATCTATCGGAGTTCAGGCTCCAAAGCTCCGGATAGAGAGTAGTGAAACTCTAAGTCAACTCTTGCTGAACCAACTGCTGAACTAACACCAAGTGGTTAAATACAGGTAAGGTTTGAAAAGTTTTGGCATCTGATTGGAGAATTGGGAAGCCTTTCCCATGAGAAAAAGCTATTGGAAAAACATTTGAATTTCCTTCATTCCGTGCCTCGGAAAATCTCATATGAAAAGAGCTCTTCCAAACTTAATGACTTAACAAACGATGTTCACTTGGCCGTGTCAAACCTGGAGATTAGCTTTATGTTATCCCAGTCCTCAACCCATAAAGGCCCGCCGATATAAAGAGTTAAGGCTCCGTCTATAAGATCCCCATCTGAAACACCACCTGGGCAGGCACGTTGGGTACCCGGTTTGTTCCGGTCGATCTAAAAAAGCTTCTTAAATGCATGTTTCGCTAAAGTAAACCCTCATTTATCTGGGGTCGAAGGCATATGTTTTCATCTGGGTCTCGAACTAGCATTGTGATTAAGCCAAATCGCCGATTGAATGCGTGTCAGGTTATTCCATCCATTCATCTTCATTATAAGATTCCCTCGCATATTAAGGCACCAAAGCTGGGTCGGAGGTACTGTTCGGAGTTTCAAATCATTTCCCCTCTAGAATTGGCCCACTCCGTGCCTCAGAGTTTGTGTTTCAGAGTTAGCGCCATTCCATGCCTCTTCGATCCTGACCTTTTTCCCTCTCGGAGTTCAGACCCTTTGCTTAACTAGGTTAGGCCACCTTTCAGTATTGCATTTACCACTTTGCACAAGCCGCTCCGCCCCTAAGAATTACCATCTTGGTAGGCCTCCCTCCTTCTATATATTTTCACCCTCCACTGCCGTCGCCCGCTCCTACCCGGGATCCAACCACACTCGATTCTTCCGTCCTACGTGACCTCCGTAAGGCCCCCTCCTCATACGCTTGCTTTCGTGCCACACCCGTCCAATCAAACCCACTTCCCGGCTCCTACTCTTACGCTCGCTGCCATTCGTGCTACAATCGATTCAAGTTTATAAACTTGATCCGGGCGGATATCATAAAATCCAGGGCTCCTTTACTACCAATTTCATATATAAGGGGCTGCTGGTAATTCCTAATATATGCAATTACGCTTCAATCCTCATTCATAAGGAAGGGCTTTCCAGGAGTTGTGTCACTTACCAAACTTACTCACTCGCTCACTTCGTACCTTGGCTTGGCTTTATTCAATCTCCGAAGGCGGGGCATACGAGTCAATACTTTAGATGGTTGTAGGGGTGAAAAAGAACAAGAACATATTTACATATATAAATAAAGTATAGAAAAGACCGGAGCGAATTTACATATATAAGTATTTATCACTGTCCTCTTTCCACCTACTTATCCCTCTGGCTTTAGTGACCTGCTCTTGAAAGCTCATAAAAGACAGAATTAGTAGTTGTCTCTTTATACACTTACTTATATCCCTGGCCGGCTAGTTACTATGTTCATTTGGCGCACAAGTCAATGCTTTACCTTGGGGGAACAAATTAGTATAATATGAATCAAATTATTTTCTTGCTCCATTATTCGGAGTTCGCCCTATCCCTATCTGTTCGGTAGTGGTCCAATCCCTGCCTTCCTTCGAATCAATCGCTTCTACGCCTGACCATATATCTCGCTCTTGAAAGCTCTCTTTTGAAAGCAGGCTGGCTTTCACTCCCATGCCCCGAAGAGATTGTCAGGCTACGGGGCTTCCTTCCCTCGCTTCTCTCAACTTCATAAACCCCGGCGAGGTAATTGAGAACTCCCTTTAGTAGGCGAATCGGATCAAGGTGAAACCCCAGCCTTGCTTCCCTGCGTAAGGAGGGAACATCCTAGGGGGAAACATAAGAAGTGGTGCCATTACCGAGGACTCTATCTCGGTAGATAACATATAGTTTGATTCCTAGTGTAAAGGGAATTACACTACCAGACACACTGTAGGAGGAATGTATAATTATCTAAGTTCTATCATGAAGAGGTGCCACATTCCTATAGGATAAAGGTCTATACATTCCTTGGAATTTCCTGATGAAATATTGCCTACGAAAGAGCTAAGGAATCACTCCACTAAGTGTGACTCCACTAAGTGTGACTCCACTAGGGAAAAAAGAGTCTCCTAGAAAGTTGGATTCAAGGCCCATCATCATAAGGTCCAAGTCTAAAGGAAAGCTGGTTCCACCATTGTAAAACCTTTACATTCTCTTTTTATTTAAAAAAATACTATCGGGCTCCCCTCCATGTAGGCAGCCTAATTTTATTGTTCCAATATCTGCTTCTATTAATGAGTTTGGAAATATATCCAGTTCTAGTTTTTAGACCTCTTCATTCTTTCTAAGTAAGTTCTCGAGTACGATTGGGGGTTTCGACTCACCTTTAGTTTATTTATCTCGAGGGACCCTTTCATTTGATCAGTCTAGGAGACTAGACACACCCTATTCTCATAAGGACCCATTAGGAGAAAGAGTGAGTATCCTAAGCCCTATCTCTTCTTCTCCTCACTCCAACTCATTCCCCCAAGTTGTGGTTATTCCTACCCTGCAAGTCTTTTTCCATTCTGGAACAACCTCTTCCATTGAAACCCCACAAGCCATCTGATACAAAACCCTAATTCTTGAATGGCTAGGAACTTCTCTGTGAACCCTTGGCTGATGGTGATATTTAAGCCCGTGGTTCTACCCCCTGCAGGCTAGTTAGTCAACCTACCTGAGGGATATCTAAACATATTTCCCCATTTCAATGGATAGAACAACCTCTCTATTGAGGACCATCTTATTGCCTTCCGAGGTTGCACACACAATTTTTCTATAGAGTAGGATGGTCTCTTTTCCAGAATATTGACCCATTCCGTGGAGAGATAAGCAAGAAAATGGTTCAGGAATTTGATTAATAATTCTATCAGACATTGGACCTAGTTCCATGAGAAGTTCCCGAAGAGGTGGGGAGTAAATAAAGAAAACTAGTACTATCTGACTGAGATAAATACCCTCAAGAGAAATAATGGAGAGACCATCCTGGAGTTCATAAGTAGGTTCTGCGAGCTTTATCACTGCATCCTGGAGATTGTAAAGCCATTTGAGCCCACTGGTTTGGTGCCATACGCAGCGGCCTTTGAGGCTGAGTCTTCCCTACACTTAAGATAGAGGAAATCAGCAGATCTAGACACCATGTTGAATGATGCATAAGACCTAGAAAGCAACATGAGAGCCTCAGGGATACCTCTAAAAACCATAGATTCTCCTCTTTATAAAAGGGAATATCCTGTTAGAAGGAAAGGGAAGGAGGATTAAGGTTCACCCGCAAGCCAGGAGCCAATGACCCTCAAAGAAGTGACTAAGCTATTTCATTCCATGGCCAATGACCTAACTAAGATAAAGCAAGGGTAGTCTGATCACTCTTTTGTAGGGCTTGCCCCCAGAGCTCAAAGTAAACCACTCAGAAATAAGCCTCAGTATAGGAGGCCTCCAATTGTACTGCAATGAGAAACTCGGGCCGAAGAGCCCGACATTCCTCAAGCCTCCAGAGCTCAGGCGAACATTATAGTGCCCTCTCCTGCATATTACGATGAATATGATAAGAAAGGTGCTAAGGAGAATGCGGATCATCCCATGGAACTTAATATGAGGATTTCCCACCCCGATGAGAAACTGAGCCTGGAAGAGGATTCTCTTCCCCTTGAATCAGACAGTTTTCTCATGATGGAGGGGGAAGAAGATGTGCAAGGAGACTCAGTTTTCTTAAATGAAGTCTAGACTTTGGACCTATCTCTAGCCTGGCTCAGGATGGTGTCCGACAATATCATGGCTGATTTAAGGAGGAAGTATAAATTACAGCCAAGGGTGAATGCACCAAACTTCACAAGAGAAGAAGCATCAAGGGGCCCTGAAAATGAAAGAAGTGAGGCATACACTGGTGTCAAAGGATCAAGGAAAGATTCTTCATTGAGGGCCTATTATTTGAAAAAATATCATTGTCCCAATAAGTGAAGAACCCAAAGTGATTTAGCCGCCAAGGCACCCCAAGGAAAATGGAAAAACCACCTCAGCAACACCTTAGTAACCAAATGAGATTCTGGCTAAGCCCCTGATGGTCCTTAAATCCTCAGATGAAACACCTAATGTGCCACCTCCTTTCAACATCAGACACGAGCTAAGAAAACGAAAAATCCCCATGCCTCTGTCAGAAGTGATAAAGAACCTTGTCCATAGAAAGGAAGTGTTTTAATTCCTAGGAATGAAGGAGCAACCCCAAGCCCAATATGCCAAGACCCCAACAATGAAACACAAGAACACAAGTCAGACTGTCAATTTGATGGTTATCTCTTATTATATGCCTCTATAGCATGATTTTATTCACCTCCAAGATGATGCCCCAAAGCTAGTAATCGGGAACTTGCCTGAGGGAAATGACCAGTTGACTCCTCATTTTTAAATCACCCTGGAACTCCAGAATTTCCATCTCCACAACTGCTTGGATGATTTAGGAGCATCTCATTCTTTCATTCCTTTTTCAGTTATGGAGAAGATAGGTTTTAACATAACCAAGCCTTACAAATACCTACACTCATTTGACTCCAAGAAGGTGCAGTGCTTGGGAATGCTCGTTGTTCAGATACTAAGGAAGTTTGTTATGATGGATGTGGTTATTGCAGATGTGCCTCCCACCTATGGCATGATGCTCTCCAGACATTGGGGAACCTCTGTAGGTGGAAGCATTCATTTTGATCTATCTTATGCTACCATACCAATCTCTGGGGGTGACACGTGTCGTTTGTATAGGGAACCAAAGAGAACCTATACTCTCAGTGACCATAAAAATCCATCTAATTTCCCATCCTATATTTCATATGAGATTGGGAATTTCCTTCTTAGTTATGAATCAGCCCCAGTAGAAGGGTTTTAGAATCTAATGTGTGAAGAGAACAAACCTGGTCCTTCTAACCTCTGGACTTTGCAGCATTTTGATGGGCCATGTAATAAGGATGGAAATGGGGTAGGGGTACTTCTGGTTTCTCCTAAAGGGAAAGAGTTCCCTCATGGTTTTAAGCTCAAGTTTTAATGCAATGATAATGTGGCTGAGTATGAGGCCCTGATCTTGGGATTGGATATTGCAAGGAAAATAGGTATTAGACTCCTAAAAATATTGGAGATTTTTACCTAATAGTGAATCAGGTGAAGGAAGTCTGCCAGACTAGGCACCCAAGATTAAGACAGTATAAGCATGAGTTTTGGGATATGTTTTACAACTTCTTTGATGCTGTCAATATTACTAATGTCCTTAGGGAAGTTAATCATAGAGATGAAAACCTAGCTAGTTTTGCTATTGCTTTAAAACCTCCTAACCTTGACCACTTGTCCTACTCCATTAAAGTCATGCACATGCATGTTGTCCCTGACAATAGGAAACCTTGGCAATATTTTGAGGATGATGAACAAATAAAAAGGTTCTTTACCATGGTGGATGAGTACACCAACATGAGTATTTATTCAGATGGAGAAGAGGAAGAAGAGGAACTTTACACAGTCCAGCCCTGTGATCATTTTGTTCCTGATATGGTTGGAGGCCATAAAGTCATCCAACTAAAGACCAACTTTATTCCCAAGGGTTTGGTCCCTCTCGAAAGATTATTTGACCTAAATGATGTCCCTCTGAAGCCCTCCATAAAGACAGAAATGTCTAAGGTAGAAGACTACAATTTGGGAACAAAAGAAGACCCTAAGTTTGTCAACTTGTCCGAGACCCTGTGTCCTTCAGAGAAGGAGGAGTATGTCAAGCTTTTTAGGGAGTGAAAGAATGTTTTTTCCTGGAAGTATGAGGATCTAAAAACTTATTACTCATCCATATGCTGCAGTTAAGGAATTTAATCTTCCCATATTAATGAATTGCGGATAGAGAAAGAAACAGAAAGCAGTTGAGCGGTCTTGAACGATTATTAATTAGTGGAGGGAGGTCCGGGCAGCCTTGAGCGATATTAGTTAGTAGAAAGACCCTAGCCGTCATCTTTAGGTCTTTCCCCCTACTTCTTGATCTGGAACCCGACAGGCATTACCTCGACCCGTTATTAATAGTCGGCAAGCTCCTATGCTTGATCAGGGTCTTGCCACCTACTTCTTCTTCTTGTTTATCTGCCTATGAATTGGGGTGACTCTTGCTCCCCTACTTCTTCTTTATAGTCCTTGATGAGGCGACAGGGTTGGGACTCCGTCGCTAAGTTGAAGAACGGGTATAAGTGCTGGCCAATTATTATGAAAAGAGAGGGCTCCACGATTTTAAAAGTATGCGCAACCAACTGATGAAAATTTTCTCCCGCCCCTAAAGCTATATAATAGGGAGGGAGATTAGAGACGCTCGGAAATCGAAATATGCAACGCTTGGCAACAATAATAAGTAAGTAATAAGTAAGTAGGAAATTGGAAGATGCAAGTTTGGATTGGCTTGAAATAAGAATAGGGTTCCAGTAATCCGAACGAACACTATTTATTTGGGAACGGGTGGGCGCGGCGTAGCTGGGAGGAATCGAACTACCGGAGCGTAGCCGGGCCAGATCCTCCATCTTTCCCCCTTATATATATATATATTCTTCTTTATTGTTGCGAGATTTCGGGCTGATCCTGGTTGGCCCTCCCCCTACTATTCCTATTTGACCAGCCCCCTTGTTATACAACATACGTGGGTCCGGCCCTCATTTTTCATTGGTGAAAGGCGATCTATTGTGGAAGAAGGGTCCGGCAGACAGATCTTAAAAGCCCTAGGAACCTATGGTGTACAGCGACCCAAGCTTGGAGTATCCCGATCCAACCGGATAATGGCTCAATCCCAATGGAGTTGTTCTAGCGTTCTCAATGATGGAGTTCGGCAGATACGAGTTGTTCCCATTCGCTCTCGCCCCGCCCAACAATAATAATAGTAGGGCTCTGGTGGCTTTACTAGCGATCTGGCGCCTTTCTTTAGAAGAAGGTAGAAAATACCACATACGGGCGGCAGATATAAGTTGTAATCGCTCGAAACCCTCCTCCACGTTCTCTATAGACCCGTATTATTATATAAAAAAGCCGCAGCTTCTTATTTACCGCAGCGCAGTCTTGAACGATTATTAAGTAGTTTGGCCCGGCTACTCGTTTTTGACTCCCACCCACAACTATTAGACGGGTGATGCCCTTGCCTTGCTTTTACTGGGCCTGGAAATGGATATGCTGGGCGAGATGCCTGCGGGTGCTTCTGTGACTGGGTCTTGCTTTCTATAGGATATGGATGGATCTCGCTCACGAGGGCTTGGATCACGCTGTAGATCATCGGTAGGAACTAGGTCTCGATCACGATCTGGATCTTCATCTGGAGCGGAACTGGACCAACGGAATCAACTGCGGAATCGAAAGATTAAACCCAACTGGCTATGCCCTCTCCTTTGTGTGGGTGCTTCCCTTGCCTTTGCTTATGGTACTACCTTAGCGTAAGGTGGTGGTACCTCGGGTTATGCCTTTGCCTTAGTTTCCGCCTTTGCTTATGCCGGGTAAACCAGTAATGGATTTGGAACGGGCTATGCTTATCGACCTGGAAAGGATCCCCAGCGGGGTGATGGCTCTTAAACTGCTACCCCTGCTTCTGAATCGACTGGATCTACTCAATAAACTGAATCCAGGACTGGAAGACGAAGGGAAGCTAGCCGCTATTACTTACCGCATCCAGTGATTTATGTACTACTAGATGGGTTTAATAGGTATACGGGGTGCTTCCAAATGGGATTGGAGGACACAATCCTAGGGTGGCTATTGGCTTTATTACTAAATTCATATGACCCACATACGTAGACCGCACTCATTATAGAACCTACACGTGGAGATGGCATAGAGGCGGAGTCAGCTTCTCTTTTTTATCGAGTTGACTGAGCCAATGAACTTGAGCCGGTTGGCCCATAATCCATTGAAGTTTACCCATCGGGCGGGGGTAAAGGCAACAAAGCAAGAAGCACCTATGACTTATATATGCATTTTCCAAACCAACCGAACGACCAAACAAAGCTAATTGCGTATATAACAACAAAGCCATCAATCGACCACTAGCTCAACCGGGGAACCAACCAGAGGGACCAGGTTAAGTCGAACCAATTGCGGAGGAGCAAGCAGCAATAGCACGGGCAGCAAAGCACATCTAGGGGTGGGAAAAGCATAAGAGCCTATAGATCCTGCGCCGGTTGACCCTTAATCCATTGATTCGGAACCAGCACCACCAATTTGATAGCTTGTTAGAGAGCCAGCACCTCGGCCAGCGTACCTTATAGTAGTAAAGGAACCAGCACCGAAGAAGTAAGGGCATAGATCGCATCCAGGCCAGCATGTGAGCAAGCAGCACCAAAGCAAGCAGTGGAAGCAGCACGAGTAGTATCAGTGTCACTAGCAACGAAAGCAAAGGCATAAGCAACGGATCCCGTAGCGAAGTTTTAAGGAGGTTCAGCATCAGAGGTAGAGGTAGCATGGGGTACAGCATAGGAAGCAGTTTGAGCTCCAGATCCCGCTGCAGAGCCTGTTGTCGTTGTTCCAGTTGAAGATCCAGTCCCTTTGCCTAGTTCCATATCCATAGGATAGGCGCTTGATCGAGTCAAAGCAACAGTTTCTCCAGCAGCACCACTAACAACATCAGTAGTAGCCCTAGTAGTATATGATCCATCCATTGAAGCAGCGCCTAGAGCAAATACTAGAGAGGCTGGACCAGGTCCAGATAGCCAGCAAGCCCAAGCCAGAAAGCTACTATACTACCAAAGCTAGCAAAGCCAGGCATCTCACTATAATAAGCCAAGCCAAGCCGTCCAAGTCATCCAAGCCAGTCAAGCCAGAAAGCTAAGCCATCTTAGACCTTGATGCTGCAGCAGTTGTTTCTGTTGTTGATTCTTATCTTGATCCAGTCATCAATTACTTATTATTTACCGCAGCCTTTAGCGACATATAAGTGTTATTGCAGAGCCAGTTGCATCAAGAGCATCAGTATGTTTCTTAAATGTTCTCTTTGGGAGAGGGATTTCTCGCTCGCCCTCCACTTCGTCTATTTTAGCCCAACTACTTCATTAAAAGGAAGGAAAGAGCTTCGGTCAAAATAAATATATGCCCTGCCTTTGTTCGTTTAACCCAGCTAGCGAGAGATGCGCCCACTAAGTAGTGCTTGACCCATTAATTCCTGCTGTGATAGGCCCTGTTCCTGTAGGCAGCTAGCAATAGAAGGATAGGCAGGCGTATAAGTCCACCAGCCAGCTAGCAAGCAAAGTACAGCAAGCAAGCAGCCCACCAGCAAGCAAGCTTCGTACCAGCTCATTCAACCAGCTAGCCAGCCCACCAGCCCAAGAGCAAGCAAGCAAAGTAACAGCCATTGGGTTGAACGGCTTAAATGGCCCTTATTATTCACTTTCACATCACTTTTCGTACATTTGTTCACCCGACCCTTATCGGGCATCTAACTGGCATTTGAAGTCCTAATCTAGCCTTCCTTCTCCACCGCCAGCACCATTAGTAGCAGCATCCTAACTAGTTCTAGTTATTGACCCACTTCCCTTCCCCACCACTATGCTTTTCCAGGTAAAGCACCTAAGGCAGTTGCAAGAGAAGCAGAGGTAGCAGCATACCTTCCAGCTCATAAGCAATTCTATAAACCACCGTTCCCAGGCCCTTCTATCCCAGGCCTTTCCTTGGCCCAGAGACTATAGGGGAAGACCTTATCTCTGTCTATACCAAAGGGAAGGTTCTCACCAAAGGGAAGGTTCTACCCATTAGCACACAAATTAGGTCCTTTCCTCTAGGCCCTTCCAGTTCGATCCAGGGTAAGTGCCTTCATGATACAAACGGACGACTATGCTACACTGTGCCCCCTTTGTCAAGGATAAATGGAAAGAATGGTCCATATCTTTCTCAGCTGTCCTCTTATTGATTTATAGGTAGGGGATGGGGGGATGGGGCAAGGAGTTATGACTATCATTCATTTCCTTCCCTGCACTGGTAGCTCTTTTAGGGCTAGAATCCCTTTCCTCGCGAGTTTGCTTGTTGGATTGCTATCTGAGTAGCTAGTAGGCAGCTCTGCTACGGCACTATCAGAGGCTCCAGACGCTAGTTAGTTCAGTCTGAGCAGTATCCTAGTAGCTTCCTCTGTCCCTATCAGCCGTCCAGACGCAGACTCTAGCTGCAGCTTCTTCCTCTTGCTTCTTCTGCGTCTTCTCTCTCTGTCTATAGGAAGCAAGTTAAGAGGGGGGCTTCCATGTAACTAAGAGATGAGCAGACGATAGCCGAAGACGTTAGTATCTGCATTAACATCTTCTCTCTTTTCTCGTCTTCCCCCCCTTCGCTATAAGCTGAGTTCCCAAGTTGGGGAGTACTGGTCCCAGGTCTTTCCTTTCCTGTATGGCAGGAAGTCCCTCCTGGTTGTCTGGTTAACCGGGCTACCTATTCAAAGATGAACTAATTGCCTTTGGTTTCTTCTAATGGCAGGCCTGTGCCTCCTCTATCCCTGCTTTCCGGGGTACCTCTTCATCTAGTATCAGACGATTCTTTAGACGATTCTATTTATTTATTCTCGGTGCAAAACAAAGGGGTCTATCCCTAGGACTCTTTCTCGTGAACTAGGGTCAAATAAATAGATGGATCGCCCTTTCCTGTCCTGGAAGTTGATCCCCGTTGCCCAAAGCCAACAAAGGTTCTAAGAGTCAAGTAAATGGTGGGACCTCCTTCCGGGAACTCCGATTAACTTATCTTATTGAGCCTCTCTCCTAGGGTTGGTTTTCTCATCTGACCCTAAATCATTCTTAAACCTGAGTTAAGTAGCTCTCTTGTTCTTGGCTGCTAGACGAGGAGCTGGGTAGAGAGATAATAGATCCTCCCCCTAGGATGGTAGCTTCTATTCCTTGATTGCCCTGTAAGTTAAATAAGGGATTCTAATGCTTCTTGAAGCCAAATAAGGGCATAAACTACTATATAGAGTCTTGAGTGCCTTCCCTTCGGAAACCAACTAAGGCAACTCCGATTGAATGCGGAATCCCGCTAGCCATTATTCGTATGAACTCCTAGATCCATGAAGGGCATGGGCATCTGTAAGCCGGTGTAGCTAAGCGAAGAGCGGAAAGAAGGAATCACAAAATAAATTCATTCCTTCTTAATTTGATTGAACTTACCGGTCTGATGATCTTAATCTAAGCTAAGAAAAGAAGATTTCATAAGAAAATCCAATTTCCTTTTTCAATCTCAAGGGTAAAGGTTTAATTAATAATTCCAGGTGGTCCAGTGGATGGATTAAGCCATTGATCATGGGTCAAGGACGGAACGAAGAACGAACGAAAGTATACTTTAATAAGGGTTCTTTAGCTTTGTTTCGGCGAGTCTTCAATCCTGGTCCCAGCTTATGAACAAGCAGGGCGGGGATTTCTTCCAGCTTCTCCGTTGAGGCAGGGCAATGCCCCGGTTCTCCCGATCCTTCTTTCCTGGGTAACTATGAAAAGATTAAACCCTGGGCTGGTGACTCTTAGCTCGATAAGGGAGGAATAAAAACCTTCCCTGGAGACTGGGCTAATCTAAGGCATCTTACTTATAGTAAGTAGAAGGGGACATCTTATTGCACAACCGATTCTATTACCAAATCCGTTGGTTTACCCTACTTGGGATAAAAACCTGCGCACTATCTGCTATATAGGCATTCATTGGTGGATCTCCTCTGTATTCCCTACCCTCAGGGGAACTCAGGACAAGGCCTTTTTTTCCTTCTATCGTGCTGGACTTCGAACAATTCAATTCGTTCGAGAGGCTTCCGTGCCTATCTATCAATTATTAAGTACTTTCCTAGCCCCCCGGCTATCCCGATCGGGTTGATAAAAGGTTTCTTCTTAATTAAAGTCAGGAAAGAATAAACCCGAGGTAAATAGTCAATTCATAGTCACCTTAGCGAGGTAACCCCCGGTCACTCCTACAGCAAAGGCCTTCAAGCCAACCAAGGCCGACACCATTCAACCGCCATTCAACGAGGGAACCCCGGATATCCCGACATTGAGGTAAGCCCGATTGTCTTACTGATTCTGTTGCCGAACAAGAATCAATTTATTTAACTAAATAGGTTGTATTTGGTCCCCTGAAGGCTCTACCTCCGAGGGAAATAGGTCCCAGTAGCAAGCGATCTTCATCAGCCTTCTCCTTCTCTTTGATCTTTCCTGAAGGATACCTACTTCTTGGATGTTGGATGTGGGATACGCGCAATTGGGGCTTTGAGGGCTCTCCCCTCTGTCTCTTTCCCTCGTCTTGTTGTTCCTGTAAGCAAAGGTATTATTATTGCTTAGCGCTTGTGCTAAGGAATAAATCTAACTCCTATTCCTGCTATAAGAGATAGAGTAAGGCCTTTACCTTCTAAACCTCAAGCAGAGGGGAGCCCTATTAATATGCGTGCAAGTATGCGCATGAGAACTCAAAAAGAGGACTGCTGCCATTAGATGAGAAGACACAAAATATCGTCTGCTGCTAACGTCTTCGTCTGCTCAATACTAGCTGCTCAAAGGCACGTAGGAAGAATGACAACTAACTAGCGTATAACTAGCGTACCTTTTAGCGCTGCTTTCACATGCTCAGATACTCGATCTAACTACTCGAGATACTCACAGGCGGGAGGGAAGGGGAAGAACTGCTTTATTTATTTAGTTTTCGAGTTATGACCGTCTGTGGGGGGAGCTCCTTGGGAGGAGTTCACTGCCTTCTGTCCCTCCTTTAGGCCCTGCGCTTACTCGAGCTCCTCTAGCTATAGACGGAGCTCTCCCTCGCTTGCTCATGAGAAAGAGGCCCTAGGAGCATTTATCAATAAATAAAGAAAGAATTCCATTTCCCCGCCTACAGATAGAATACCAGGCTTAGCTAGCTTAGATGGTATATCTAAGGAGAAGACGCAAGAGGAAGCTGCTGAAGCTATCATCTTCGTTTTCTCGTCTTCCCCCCCGGTTCTCCCGATCTGCCTTGTAAGCCCGCTAACTCCTACGCCATTCCCGGTCCCCGGTCATATTTCTTCTAGCTTTTCGTTTTGTCTTAGTTCTGTCTAGCGATTCCTGTAAATAAATATGTCCTACGTTCCCTGTTAGTATTGGTCCTGTCCCGTACTCTATCTATCGGTCTCAACTGGATCAATCGCTTTGTCGGAACTCTTCCCTTGCTTGCTTCATTTCGCCTATAGTTCGATAGTATGGCATTCTTTCTTTAGTAACAAGCTGTAGTAACAAGGCTTGTTAAAAGATCAGAGGCGGTCAATGAACTATTGATTTGAAAGCGTAATCCGGGCTAATATGTGAAAGCGGTCATCTGCGGCAAAGGCTTCTGTAACTGTGGAAAAGGATGTGCCTAAATTCTTTTTTGTAATTGTAAATAGAGCGACTTTCCCTCTTCTGCCTTCTGTCTCCTGCCCTTAAGTATTTGTATACCGGTAATCAGTCCGTAGGCCTTAGTTAGCCAGCTTATAGGAAGGTAAAGGAAGGTAGCATGGTTATAGCATGGGCAGGCAATCGCCTGTTAGCGAATTTCTATCTGTAACGGTAGGAGCATTAGTCAACCATCTGTCGCAGTAGCAGTAGCCTTCCCTGCTCCTTGTACTTATCAAGCCTTAACTTTGATCAATTTCCTCCAACAAGCTTTTCCAGTGCTTTCCTTTTAGCTCGGGCTATCTGTCCACGAATACACCGTCCTTAATCTTTTCCGTGAGCTACGGTTCTCTTCTTTGAAATAAGATCTCTCCCTTCCTGTATTGTATCACTGCTAAGGTAAGGGTAGCATCAGGAATCGGGAAAGGGCTGGCACAATCAAATCAGTACACGATTTCCTTCTTTATAGATTCAGTACGATTACGATTTCCCTTGCTTGTTTCCTTACTTTAATTCAATACTGATCTTCCCGCTCCAGAGCTTCCTACTTAATAATAGCAACTAGGATAGCTTACTAATAGCAGATAGGCGGCATTCACATCTAGCTTCAAACTGCCTAATAGAAAGGGAATAACTTAGCCCAGTCGGAAGGAATCCACGACTTCGGAGCTCAGCTTAGCTCAAAATTAGGAACTACCTCGATACTTAGATACCTAGATACAAGGGAAAGAAACCTCGGGGGGACTGCCTCAAAGACAGGAAAGGAAATTGTACCAGTCCTTACTTTAGGAAGGAATGACCGAGCTTAGAGAGGGATAGATCTCATTTGAGATTTTTTATCCTCTCTTATTAGAAACCTAAAGTCAAGGAGCTTGAGAGATATAATACATTCCGTTCTGTCCTTATCTATCTTTTCCAAACTTCAAGCAAGTAAGAACAAGAAAATAGAAAGCTAATCCTATAAAGGAATAACCACTCAGAAGCCTTAGACGAGATCTACGACCAACCTCAGCTCTTAGCTCTTCTAGCTCTTGAAGTCAAGTCGAAGTTCAGTCGATCCCTGTGGGGCTTAAGATCGAGGGTACGTCAACTCCCATTAGAGCTATTTATGTTATGCCTAGTTGTTGTTCCCCTTGTAAAGCCATCTCTATCAATCTACGCTCATTTCCTACTAGTTTTGTCTGAAAGCGGAAGCCGAAGGCGAAGGCCCTGAAGGAGTAGGAGACGAGTGACGAAAGAGAAAGAGAGGTTACAGGCGAATAAAGGAGCGTTATTGTTGAATAGTTTGACGCCGGAGGACCATCGATCATAGCATAGAGCATAGGCCATAGACAAGCGGGAGGACCATTGCTTAGTGGAGTGTCTTTGGGAAGGTTATCAACGGCTGGGCAGGATAGACTCATGCCCTATGTGAGTAAGTTGGTGTGCAAGTTCTGATTCTTACTAATATGACTCCGAAAACGAGGGAAGACCTATCTATTGTAGTGGCAGGCTTGGAAGCAAGCAATTAACCTTTCTTCATCTTTTCGTCCGTACTTTCGCCAACGACTATAGATAGCTACTACCTGGCTCTATAGCTAGCGGTATTCTCATAATCATTGGAGAATAAGGAAATGAAAACGGGCACATGATCACGAGGCCAACCAACATAACACTGCCAACAATTTTCTTTCACTTATCTATTCAACCCACTTTAAAACTCTTTAGCAAGCTAGTCCAATCATTCAATAAAGGGCGAGGCTAGAACCAGCACGTCAACTCACCTCTCTGATCCCTTTCTCATCCCACCTCTATGATCTCCCTATCACATGTTGGTTCAGCAGGCGAGAGTTTTTGTTTGGCGGGTTGGTCTTCTGCTGCTCTACTGATTCCCCGCTCTATCTCCGGGTCGTCCGCGCACCGGCCGGTGAATGAAACTGCCTCAAACACCCGCGATCTTCTCAGGGTGGGAACAATGGAAAAGCAAAAGGTAAGGATATTCTAGCGAAGGGATAACCTTACCGTATAGCTAACGATTTGAGGGGAATAAATAGAGGGGATAACCTTCCCTTCGCTACGGGAAAGTTACCAATCAAGGCCCGATTAACCCTTGCTTGTAGGGGTTCAGGATCATCGGGTGAAAATGAGAAAGGGTTAATCAGGACAAGCAAGTTGGAAGGCGAGAGCAGAAATGCATAATTCTATATATAATAGCGGCATAATTACATATATAATAATAGCATTGTTGAAGGATTGACCTTGTAAACTCGTATCGGATTGATCAATTCTTTGATCAATTCTTCGATAGCGTTATTACATCTATAATTAATGCATTGTCTGCTAAAGCGTAATGACATATATAATTCATGACTGGAAGAAATGGTCGAAATGAACAAAATCGATTGGTTTTGGGATCCCGTAGAAAATGCTTCTTTTATGCCTCGGGAGCGGCAATTACCTCTGCGGAACCTTATATCTCTTATGATGCACCGGAATTTGATCCCCGGGTGAGAAGG
>Ga0316215_1000015_pt1 | contig 33349 bp, 22 predicted proteins | sample NRE5metagenome_FD_207796 | JGI IMG/M metagenome (GOLD analysis project Ga0316215, IMG submission 207796) | Spruce roots microbial communities from Maridalen valley, Oslo, Norway - NRE5 | ecosystem: Host-associated > Plants > Roots > Unclassified | place: Norway: Oslo | collected 2017-09-15
GCCCCGGATATAGGCAACGTAGGGCCCGAACCCATATCATTGTAGCACGTGTGCGGCCGTTTGGTCCATAAGAGCAATGCGGACTTGACGTCATTCCCGCCTTACTCCGAATTAGATGTTTCAGTTCGCGTTGTCTTGGAAGTCGGCTAATAAATGAATGTCCGGCGATCCATGGATCACTTTTGAAAGGTCTCTCCGGCGGGACCCTGTGTTATGCAATTCGAGAATCCAATTAGGATTCGGCCGGAATCACTAGCTATGACATGGTATGGTATAGCTTGATTGGTAGGAGCATCGTCCTCCCGGTCCTCGATTCAAACATCGGCTTGAATGGATAAATAAAGACCATCAGGAAGTGTTCGCTGGTTCTGAATGCTCCAATCAATCTCTATTGCCGAGTGAGAGGCACTTCGTAGATCTCCGGATTTGATCCCTGTTTTCACCTATCCTAGCCCCTGAAAAGGAAATTGGGGGTTTCCTTTGATGTCACGCGATTTCAGATAGGGCAGCCGGTGAGGCAATTGCCTCCGCTTCAGATTGGGGTTTAAAGGATAATGGCCTAACACTTTCTGATATTTCACTCTCAGACTCAGATCTAAAGGGAAAATAACAGATCTAACAAATGGACTTCATATTCACGAAATATCTTACAATTAAAATCATCCTTTCACGAATACACTTCAGATCGAGTAATGAAAACAAACTATACTCGCGTTTCCCTTTCATCCTTAAGATCTATCATTAAGCTCATGACACTTGTGTGCTTATTTGTTGGATTCGTCGTTGTAGCACAGTAAAGACACTGAGAACAAATTAAATGAAAAATGATTGAAAGAGACTTTCCTTTAAAGATCTACTCACTTCTACCAGACCGGTGCCGAGCAAACAACCTTATGCTGTGGCCATATTTGGTTGACGGACAGAAGAGAAATGAGGAAGAGTTAAAATGATTTCATTCAAACCCATCCCCCCATCATGCATTTCGGGATCACACGCTCGATCAATCATAAATAGAAGGTTCTTTCAAGACACGATTATTCCTGGCAAGAGTGAACCTTGTCCAATAAAGAAATGAAATAGGCTATCTCCCGAAGGGCGACCCTTTCCCCGAACGTTGTCAAGGTCTATCGAATTCTATTTATTATATACGTAATATTCGTTCGCCAGAGTGATCTAATAGTTCGATCATCTATCCCATCCCAATCTCCCAGCAATGGCACCGAAGATTGAATGAAGAGATTGGGGACTCCCAAAACCATTTATTCCCCTCACTCGGATAAGCCTCACAACTGAGATTGGTTTAGCTAAGCACCGAGATTGGTAAAGCTAAGCATCGGCCCCTAGCTTTCGTTCAGGCATCACACAATCCCTCCCTAGCTTTCTTTCTTACTGGTCATCTTGCTCGGGTATCCAAGCATAACTGAGAATGTTATGCGAAGCTATTGGCGAGGATATGCGCTAAGAAACAGCTCCAGACCCACCAACTCAACCCTCATCATCCCTAGCTCTCTTTCTGGCTGGTTAGATTGCGCGGATCTGCTCTTGACTCAAGGAAAAACAAATACACATGCACGTATAGTAAAATAAACAAGTCTAATTCCCTGCTCAGTACTGGCCTTCTTACTTGATGGTTTGAACAAATCCAACTTAAGGACTGGACTCTTCACTTACTTCTTGAGCTTGACAGTGACAGTGACATCACTCCCCAAACTACCTGCCTTCCTTGATACCGACTTATACTTCAGTCTTTGAGGAGAAGAACAAGAAGTGTCCCGTTTTGTTCAAAGGTAAGGATAACCCTTCGCAGAGCTTTTTTAGGGGCCAAGGAAATGAAGGAGAAAGCGCCCAGGATCTTAAACAAGCTGAAAGGAAGCGGGTAGTTAGGGTAGTTATGCGACTGTCACTGAAAGAAGCATAGCGCGAAAGGGGAAGCATAGCGACAGGAAGCATAGCGAAAAGTAGTGATGATAGCATAGTGAGAAGCACTAAAGCTAGCTGGGATCTCAAAAGGGCCCAGAACCTAGCGGACTGCTGAGGAGGGTGAGGTACGTGTTGTGACTCTAAAGACCTAAGAAGGGCAAGGGACTATAGAACACAGTCATTCACCAAAGCCAGCAAGACCAGCGAGGCCATCCATCCCACCCAGCCGTACCATCCATTCATCCCATTCGTCCCATCCAGCGATCCCATCCATCCTATCCAGCCACCCATCCCATCCGGCTCACCCAGCGAGAAATCCCAACCATCTAAGTAATCCCAGCCTACCCATCCCCCATGCACCCCAGCAATCCGGTCAATCGGATCCAGCCTACCCATCCTCCATCCCAGCCAGCTTAAATAATAGAAAGGGGGAATTCATTCCATTTTCCATCCAAAGTACGACATAATAAACGCGGTTGTCCCATTTATTCGAGCTCATAAGAAGGAAGCATGCCAGCCACATAGATAAAGAATTAGCTGCTTCATCACCATGGGGAGTGTTCTGGTGCTAGACCATCCCGTGCAACTTTCATTCAGTGTTGGATACGGTCACCACAAATTCGCAACATATCAGCTACAGAGATATGAAGCACGTAGCTGAGTCAGGTGGCTAATCTCACTCTTTCGAATGCACCGAATCAACTTCTATGAGCACTAGCACCAATAAACGAAACTATACCGGATATCGGGACTTAGCTACAGCTATTACGTAGATAGGACTGGATTCCAACCGAGTTATTATAGGTGAGAGGTGACAGCCTTATATACGTAATTTCTTCTAGAAAGCTTTTAGGTGGATAACAGGCCATGGTTTCTCTTTCCAAAAGCACTTATTATAATTATAATAGTAGGGGAACTCATGTGCCTGAAAGGTGGGTTCGGCCTAGTGAATCGAGATGATCCAACTATTTGTCTTCAGGTTCTCCCATTTGGAAGGTAGGGTGACAGAGGATCTTCAGTGATTCGAGTGGGTAAGTATCACCCTTACGAAGGTACCTTTGATAAAATCATATATCGAGTTCGGTGCTGGTCGAAATCACTCGAAGCTGGTAGAAAACGTAATGCTATAACGTGTGGCGAGACGTGAGGCTTGACGGAAGGAACGGGGCTGGTCGAATCTGGCTGGTCGTTACTGCTGGCTGGTCGATGAACCGAGGGCTTGCTTGCTGGCTGGCTTCGCAACTTGGCTAGGTAGGATGGATGGATCGGATGTCCGGTATCGATTCTTATTCTTGCAGGGTTGATCGAGTTTATGCCCTGTCAGATGTTACTCAAAGTAACAGTCTGTCAGATGTGACTCAAAGTAACAGTCTGTCACTCAAAGTTACTCAATGTAAACCTCATCCATCCCATGGGTGAGGTGGGGTGAGCTAATAACAAAATACGATGACTATGCCCGATTAGTCTAACCCTTATGCCGGGGTTTACCGGGCTTGAAAACGCGTTTTTCTTTAAAAAAGAGGGGTTTAATGGGGGGATGTCTGGCTGGTCTTGCTAGGATGAATGGTCTTGCTGGGATGAATGGTAGGATGTCTGGCTGGGTTGACCCAGGACCTGAAAAGAACTAAAAAGCCCACGACCTTAAGCTATCGATGGAAAGGGTGGGTTTAGCTAGGAACAACATACAATTACTATGCCCGATGATACCAAACCCTTATGCCGGGGTAGACCGGGCTTGAGAACGCATTTTTCTTTCTAAAGATGGGGTTCCATAGAGAGGGGTGGGTTCTGACCGGCTCTATTTGCATTTTATGGCGATGGCCTTTACTGTTGGCGGTGACCCTCAATGGGAAAACGCAAAACGATGATACAGGGTAAACTGAATCTTATATTAATCAAGGTGATGCCCTTATTATGCCCGAACTAGTTATGTATATGCATATTTCTCTGCTCGAACTGGAACATGAATAGGAAGTTATGGAATGGGTTATGGATCCCTACCTGGAACCGGATCAGCGGACAATGACTCTCAAACAAGAAAGGATGCTAGGCGAGGTAGTGATGGAGAAACTGGCACTCGAACTAGAATTGGAACTTCCTGTACTGGGGGCAGCAACTACTATAAAGGGGATAGAAGGAACAGAGACAGAGGTAGTCGAAGATTGAGCTCCATATCCAGATTCAGTAGTATTTGGTCGAGATCTAGCCCCATTCATAGGAGATTCAAGTCCATTCATTGTAGATCCGGAGCCTCGAAATCCAGAGACAGAGGCCAAGTAAAAGATGGTAATAGAAGCGGCGGGGGCATAAGCTTCTTCAACAGCAAAGGCAAAGCCAACGGAAGCATAGATGGCATCAGAATTAGAGACAGATCCTAAACCATTAGTTATAGATCTAGATCTCGTGCCAACAGATTCAGTTGCATAGCTTCCAGTTCCATTTCGAGATAAAGACCCAGGTGCACTACCATCAGTTTAAGTAGCACAGACAGCTAAGGTAGAGACAGCTGAAATAAGGGCATGTGTAGATCCGGTTCCATTTTTTCTAGTCGAAGAAGCATAACCAGCATATAGAGAGGCATAGATGGGAGCATAAAAGCTAGATACGGGGACAGCCGCATTGACTTTCTTTATCTTTACATATAAGGGAAACACACGTGGATCGTGCACATGGTAATCAGGAAAGTCGGTTAGCTAAGGGTTGGTTGATAACGAGATGGAGGGTAGCCCCCAGCAGACAGGAAAGCATATGATAAGGACCGGCCGCTGGAACGAATACACTTACTTTCTGTCTTTTCGACAAGCCTTAGTGTCACGAAGTATTCCTTAATTCCCTATTTACTTACTTTCTTTCCCCTCAAAGGTGTCTACTTGGCGGCCCCTGCCTCTGACTTTCGACGTAGCAAATAGGGGGGTGAACGAAGTACTTCTTTCTTTCCGTTGCCCCTGCCCCTACTTGATACCTCGGGACGCGAAAAGTAGGTAAAGCAGAATAGATTTCGTTATTAACTATTAATACTCGATCGCAGGCGGTTAGAGGCTAGCTCCGCCCAATTCCTAAATCAAGTATATACCGGATAAAACACACTTATATATGTATATGTCGCCATAGAGATATTCTAGACTAGAATGGGGAGGCTCTGAGAAAGTAACTAACCCATCCATTCCATAAAGAAGTAAATAGCTATTAGGGAAGGTCAGCTCTTATTCGTCAAGTAAGTCTGGTCTATTTGAGGAGAAGAAATCAGAGTCAGGACCCAAACAGGTTACATCTGGTCCTGATAAGGAAGGCAGGCAGGTAAGACCAGAACGGATAAGTAAGGACCCGAGAAAAGAACTTCAGCCTTAAGAGCTTATAGTTGGGTAGCTTCTAACAGAGAAGCCTCTTATAGTTGGGTAGCTTCTAACCGTCCAAACTCGTGAGAAATAAGTTCCGTCGTTAAAGCCTATCTCTCGATCTCCCTTTCTTGATTTAAAGCTCTTGGCTTGAATGAACAGTTGAATCGGGCTTGACTTGGTCACTGCGTTCATCAACATTCTGTCTTTCTTTGAGTTATGGGGGGTCTGGATGGAGACTTTGAATTCATAGTTGAATCAATGCCCCTTGCTCTTCGCTGCTTGCTATGAAAGAAAGTATTTTGTTTGTTAATACGTATATGAATGAATGATCAACTCGACCTTAAGACAGGGAGCTGCCTTCGGAGCAAGACCCTGATGCTGGTTGATGATTGATCGGAAAAAGGGCGGGCAACCCAGTCTTCTCACAACACGAGTTGAGCAGCTATGAATTCAAGTTGTCATTTCCACCCTAATGATGAAGACAAGTCCGATTCAGTCTATATAAAAAATAACATTCTTCATGGCCAAAGCAGAAGGATTATATGCCTTAAGTTAAGGCACCGGAACGTAAAGTCGAGGAGAATAAACTCTGTTTATTCAAATGAAAAGCATTCAATCGATCGAGCTACACCCAGGATAAATGAACCATAAAGGAGGTCCAGAGCAGCTGCAGAATGCAGGATTGCCTTGGCTGGGGGCCTTAGAAACAAGTGGAGAAAAGGTAGGTGACGGAATCAACCCCATAGATGGGGGCAACCCTTGAACGAAGGCACTCTCGCCTCTATAAAAAGAAGCTATTTATCCGATTCAATGAATGTCGATCGGGGGTGGGAAGATATAGTAGTTGCCGTCGATGCAGTTTCCGAAGGAAGGAGGGTATACGAAGATCTATTTTCATGTTCCAGTGGACGATAAAATGTTGCTTTATGGGTTCAGCTTTTAATACGTATGTAATATGAATTGGATATATTGAGTTAACCTAAGGCAAGGGGGACTCGCTTCGTTCTCTCTCCTCTCCAAAATTGCTCTTTTGAAGCCGGATGCATTCCACCCGGATGAAGTTGGGGTTGGCCAAACAAACATAATTCCTTTGATCCGAAGCCTTAGCGGACCTTAGAGTGTCGACTGCACTGCTATCTCCCAAGCATGAAATCGCAATCAACCGGTTATATCATCCCCCCCACCCGATCTGCCTTCTTTGCTTTGCCGGAGAGGATCGGCTGAACCCATAGCCATGTCGCTCTTAGACACGTCTCATCCAATCCAGTTGACCAACCAAGCAAACAGCCCGGAGCAGGAGAATATCCAACAAAGCTTTTTAGAATTCAACAAGTCGAGGAGCCAACCCCATCATGTGTTAAGACTGCCTCAGCTCGGTTGGGATTGCTCAATGCTGCCAGCTTCTAAAGCTTCTAATTATCTCAATTCCTTTACTCGGTTGGTTGATCGCCTCTGAACCCTTCCAATCATCGGCACTGACCTTAAAGCAAGCGGGACTTCCGCACCTTCCATCCAGGTTCCTCAACAAGAGGATAAAAGAGGGACCGCACCTTCCATACTGCCTTTCCCGGATAGGATCGGTAGTGATCGTAAATCAATGGGCATGGCCGCCCCTGATCCTTCCTTTTAGAGCCAAGCTTGAAACTGGGGGACTTAAAGGAGAGTGCCGTTCATAGCGATCAATCAATCTCATTCTCATTGAATTCATCCTAGGCCTAGGCAAATGACTCGAATTGTCTCCATAGTTGGGGTGGGAAGCACTAACCAGAATTGAAAGAGGGCAGGAAGAATGCAAAGCTGCGACTGAACCCCTTCGCTCTGGTCTTATTTGCCGGTATTGGGACTATGCCCCTGGTTTCGATCTCGATTCTTAGAGCAATGAAAGCGGTTAGCAGCAAGAAGAAGGGCAGGCCGAAGGAGCAAGGAGACCCGGAGAAGCTTACCTTTATTCGATTATGTCCACCGATGGATGGCAACTAGAGTGATTGAACCCCCAATTCTGAAGACTTCAAGTCGAACCAATGGTTTTATTTCCCAATGCTGAAGCTGGCTTTCCGCTCGAAGGCACAGTTGGTATTTCGAATATAAGATTAGATTGGCTCAAAGGAACTGCTATTGCCTCAACTGCTTCTTTCTTTCCTCTCGTGATCAGAGAAAGACTAACTCTGATTAACATCATATCTTGCTAAAGACTTGTATCGAACAGAGGGCGGAATGGGAGCATTTATATTTATTATGTACGAGCTATTTCACCCGTCACTTACTTCGGGATACTCATTAGAATCGGATGGATGAGGGGCGAAAGCTGCTTATTGGAACGAATCTTGCCAGTGAACAGTTGATCGAGTGCCAAGCGCTAACCTTTCTTTCTCTCTCTCTTTCCCTGCTGCTATGTCCAGCGGTTGGGGCTTCAATTAATTGATCTTCACTTGACCGAGTTAACGGAGCGGTTCTTCGAAAGCTATAATGTTTGGCAAGGAATCTCGTTTCAGTTGAGGATCGGTCACTGCATTATAGAATTATTAACGAACAACCAGTCTTAAGGGTTCGGCACAGCCAGCCTTTGCTTTAAGCATTGTTGGATCAAGACCCTCCCTCATTGCCATTTGATTCATAGTTGGGTGGGGAAGAGACATAGCTCTTTAAGGTCGATTGGTCCTCTATCAATCATTTCATTTGTTTGTTTGTTCGCAAGGGGTTGGTCGGGGCTATCTCTCAAAAGATGCGGAAGCTGCTCGGGGACGAGATGACTTAATGCCAGCCAGAGATTTCGATGCTGCTTCTCTACCCCCGATCGAGGAAGGCTTTGGAAGGCCCCCTAAAGGGAAGGAACCTCGCTGGATGTTGGAACCTAGATAGAGCAATCGATTCAATTATCAGTGATCTAGCAATAGCAATCTGGATCGATCATTCATGCATTACGATATCGTCCAATTTGTTTCTATCGAAGCGCGAAGAAAGCAACCGCAAAATGGATTCGAACTAAGCATCTAACCTTCGGGGGTAGGCACCAGAGCCCATAGCACTAAATGAAGAACCTGATCCCACCTATCTATCTATTCCTTCCGATGCGAGCTAACCAGCTGACAGCGACCCAATGAATGGAAGCGAGGGAGGCCCGCATTCATTGAGTCCCCTTCACATTCTGGCAGCTACGAGGCATCCATCGAGACAGTCCCCATCCTCGAGGAAGACTCCAGGCATCAAAGTCCACCATGAATCTATCTGTTTCCGTCAAATCTATCTCCCGCCCGTGAAAGAGATCGACTCTATCTATCTCCTGCTATTTTTAGCCCCCGGAGATCAATTATATACGTTAACATGAATCGATGCAACCGAGTCTATTCTTTTTTACCTATCTTAGGAGTAAAGGCGGACGATGGCGGCCCTCGACAACAGTTCTAATAGGTCGAGCGCTTAAATGACCTGGATTCTAGAGTGTATCAATGCCGTTTCTCTCTCTATCTCAAGAGGGATCGTGTTAAAAAAATCCATCATGCCCGTTGTTACATAACATAATATATACCTCTCCCGCCATAGAGAGTTAATGAAGTGCACAAAACCAGCCAGAAGGATGGAAAGCTGTCGCTCACTCTCCTTCTCTCCCTCCCTATAGGTGGAGAGTCACTTGACTTATGTGGGAATTAGTTTAATTGAGGGGAATGGCATGGCACCGGCATATATATATATATCTTTCTTTGTATATGATATTATGGAAAGATTAGGTGATGCTAAAGCGTAATTACCTTATAATGACCTAAAACGCTGTCGCCCATAAAGAAATTGTGTAATTACATACGCGGGATCCACAAATGCTATATCCTTAGGCGCAAGGTTATTTAGGTACGGTGTTACAGTCTCGGGCCCAAGCTCAGGTGGAGGCGATGGTATAAAAGCCTCAGAGACGCGTGCCCTATAGTAGGAATTTTTTGGTAAACCCCTATAAGACTCAAAAACTGCTACGTGGCTGAATTCCGAGCGTAGTTCCTTAGGGTCAAAGTGGGGGTTGTAGGTATTCAAAATGGTATCATGCTTATTGGGTCCTTTAAGAGAGTAGTGACAATTACTTCCTCTGTGCTGCCCCTGTAATGGTATCAATCCATTGTTAAGCCCCTGCGAGACTCATCAAAGTAATTTGGGTAGCGTTACTTGGATCCTTGCATCCTGTGTGTGTTCTATTATAGATACCTACGGTCGAGTAAAGTGTAAGTTGGGTGATAGAGATCTGTTAGGTATAAGTCCTACTAGTGAGAATTGTAGTAGTATTGGTATCATACCTTGTGGTAAGAGTCTCCTACTTGTAGCTAGTAAAGGGAAGTATAGTTGGAGCTTAGTCCTCCTCTTGTATCTTCAAGGCGACTGCTGTAGCCTGTAAATACAGAGTCAATCTAGGGTTAGTAGTGGGTAAAGTGTAGGGTGTCGATGGGTCAGTGGAGATTACAGATCTCCACGACGACCTTCTTAAGATGTGCTCGCTGGGTGGGAGTTTAGTGTTAATCGAATGGGGCCTGATGGGAGTAAATGTGCTGACTCCGCTCAATTGGTTCTATTGCCCTGCCCCGGTTACCAATGAAACAGTTAGCATCCTTTTATTAGAGTGTAAGTTACCCAAATTCCCATTACGCTTATAGTTGCATCCTGGCTCCAGGTTCAATGCTATATAGTGTAAGAGGTTATCGGGTCTGGGTTTTTCATCCAGTAGGCTAAGCTTAGTTCGGTGACTGAGCATGCGATTGGTCTGAAGGTCCTGTTCCAATCTTATCATGATCTCGTGCAAGTTACGCTCCCTGCCCACCTTTTGAGCTTCTTGGTAGTAAGCTTATAGCTGCCCTTCCACGGTGTTCCCTTCCACGGTGCTCATTGCGCCTATGAGCTCTTGGATGCTGGTATAGTGGAAACTCAATAGCTTGTGCCCCACCCAATGTGACTCGACTGAGACTCCGATTCACCGCGCATACGTCCTATCCAAATCTAGTAATTAATTCATAAGTCGATACAGTAAAGCCAGCAGAGGGGATCGATGCAATCTGAAAAATAGATCTACACCTATCCCTTAAAATAGTAGTTTCTGGTCTAGTCCCTTGTCTATAGTCCTACCTAGTTTTGACCCCTTCTCACACCTTTACCTTGTTCTAGTCCCTTCCCTTTACCTTGGCTCACCCGGTGCCGAGATTCATAACCCATTGAAGCAGCAGTTCGAAAGCCAGTTCGAGAAGCAGTTTCTTTTGTTGACCCAGAATCTGTAAATGATCTAGCACCCGTTGATTCAGCAGTTGAACCCCCTTGACCCGGAACCACTAATGGTAGGGGCAGCGGCACAGTAAGCATCCAAACAAGCACCCCCTCCAGATCGAAAGCCAGCAATTGAAGATTCAGTTCCCATTCGAGAGCTTCCAGCAGCAGTTGAAGATCGATACCGAGTAGCCGTTAGGATGGATCAGATCGAGTGGACCTTGCTTACTAGCCTATCCTATCGATTCGCTCCGCATGCACAAAGCAAGCCGTGTAAAGATAGATCTCCAGACCGAATTCCAAGTGCTCAAAGAAGTGTGTTAGATGTTCAAACGTATCATTCCTTTATAGTATAGATCCTGTGCACAGTATCGGGGACCTATCAATTTGATTGAAAAAGAACGGATATTTATTTCCCCTTCGAGCAATTAAGTATGAGACACACAGGCGAGCCAGAATAAATGCATACAAAGATCCCCTTATAGGTAGGGCCTAACGCTTTGATAGGGAGTAAGCCGGTCCATAGCGAGCGGAGTACCTTGCACCGCGCGTGAAGAATGTAGATAGATCCCAGGGGCCCCGTGAGGAAGAAATCTATAAGTTCCGGATAAAGGTCCTGAAAGGCCCTGATCCTGAGCTATAGGGTCCCTTGAGCAGAGCTCAGTCATCCATTAAAGTTGGATAGTCTGTTTCGTGAATGGCCTATCTAAATCGATCCGCCTCCCCTAGTTATTAGCAGATTATGGCTTCTTTTCATCTATCTTTATCCTTCTGCTCCACCCATTAATAGTATTGCGCAGGGCTATGCTAAAGGCAGGGCTTCTTACTTGCTACCATAAGATCCCCTTCGGGCCTTTGGGATACCTATGGGGTAAGGTATTGTATTTCTTTTGACTGATAGCTATTGAAGTTGGCTTGCCTAACAAAAAACAAGCGTTTCGGCGCTAATCCTGAGACCCCCTTAAGAACATAATAAATTCCCCTAAGAACATGGTGTCGGCGCTAACCCGGAAATACCTTTTGTCCCGGGTTGGGTTATTTCCTTCATATAAGGATTTTATTTCGAAAGCTATTACCTTTATGCCCAGGATCTCCTCCAGTTCTAGGACTATAGCCCACAGCTTCCATTCGCTCGGATCCACAAATACGAATACATAAGTTAGGGTGGCAGCACAAGAGCCATCGCCTCGCTTAGTTCCAATTGTTCTACCTGTAGAAGCACCTGCGATTGACCTCGTTTACTCATCAGTTGAAGCATACCCCGTTTATTCCATTCGCAATTGATCCGGAGCCAGCTTCCCTTCGCGTGGTTCCAGACCCATAACCCACAGTATCAGGGACGGAGGTAGAGACAACGGAAGAAGCAAGGGGGGTAGCACCCCGCCCAGATAAAGATCCATAGCGAACAGTTCCAGCTTTTGGCCTTGAACCAGTCAATCTAGTTCCGAGTCCTTGTCGTCCGGTTCCATATATTTCTCCATAGCCTGTAGCATTCCTTCTAGGTCAATAGCCGGTTAGAGAGTCAGTACCTTTGGTTAAAGCAGTTGAATCAGCACCGGAAAAGGCAGTTTACCTCATATCAGTGGGTGCGCATAGAGATCTCAATATCATTTGATCAATGTCCTAATAAAAATGTGCTTATAGGCTTAGCCGGAGATGGTGCCAGTTTCGAATCCAGGTGCACATACTGATCGAGATGGAGATTGAACCCCAGTACCAGATAGGGCAGCGGAACCCTCATCTCGCCCAGCATACTTACCTGTCCCATCTGTCCCGGCGTATTTCCTAGCATCCCTTCTAACGGGCCTGATTCTCATCGATAGGATGTGCAAAAACTCGGAACACACTAGAATATACCGAAACTCGGAACACATTAGCATGTACAGTAAAGTAGGAACACACTATAAATCTGGGAATGTAAAAAAAGTAGGAACAAGCTAGTATGTGCAACAAAATCCCGGAACTACCAAATGTGCGTAAAGTCGGAACAGGGAGACTAACTGGTAAATACATCAGCAGCGGGAGAGGCATAGGCGTCATAGTTATAGTAAAAGGCTTGTTGATCGCCCTGCGGATCTAGAAGAGCTTGTGCTAGCACCCCGTCCAGATTCATATCCATATGGAGTAGTTGACCTTGTTAGCCGAGTAAGGGTCCCACCCGCAGTGAAAGTGAAGGAGCCCATTCGAAACCGAGTAGCTAGGGTTAAAGGATCGTTTATTCAGAACCAATTTCAGAGCAAGTTGGAGTTCGAGCATATCCAGATGCAGCGGTTGAAACCATTGATCCGGCACTCTTTGTAGTTCCAGAACCAATAGCATGCCTTACAGTGAGAGAGTCAATATCCCTGCTAGTTAGAGGAGAGCTTTTTATGGCATTCTTACCAGTTTGGGATCGAAACCCCGTGCCGGAACCTGTTTCGGTAACACCACCAATAGTCGCAGTTTCTCTTGTTTACTGAGTTGACTCAGCTTACCTAACACCTCGCTAAGCACCCCTTCCAGTTACGCCAATTGCAGATAAAGATCCAAATACGGGTGTAGATCGAGCGGATTCCCCAGTCCCGAAGCTAGTTTCAGATCCTTCCTTTTCGGTAAGGGACTGGATAGATAGATTTGTTCTTTCATGAGGAGAGCCAGATCCATGAGGTGTTCTCCGAAGGGCTTACCGAGCCCGAGGTGAGGTTTATTGGCGCACCTTGAACTACGGTAATCTTGAAGTTATTCCTTCCCACATATTGACAAAGCAGAACTCGGACACCAGCCCCACCCAGGTCTACATTATAGGGCAAGCAAAACATATCCCCCGGACCTATTCTATTCTCACGAAGCTCCTGAACTTGAGGGTGTTAACTTCGAACTAGTAGGCTTGGTTCAGTTCGTCCCTCTTCCCGGCTCCAGGGCTTAAGGGAGGGCCTTCTATAAAAAGACTCCAAGCGACTGAATCTTCAGGCTATTCTAATCGGAGAAGATCAGAGGTTCTTCCATCTTTCTCCTTCGGAGCCTCCTAATTTGCTCCAAGCATATCTAGGGGTTAAGCCCGTTCCTACAAAAATTCGTGAGGCAAGGGCTTAGGGATAACAAAGGTAGGGTGAGGGAGTATCTATAGGTTGTTAAAGAGAAAAAACAGGTGGTAGCAGGCATGAAATGAAAGGCAGGTGGTTCTATTCCTAGAATGTAGTTGGTTCTAATTACTGAATCAATCGTATCGGCTCGGCCGGGACAATAGTCCTAGTGGTACTCAGCAGCCAGCATCTGAAAGCGAGTGTGATTCCATAAATAACGTATCATAAATAACGTATATAGAAGGTTCAAAAGCTAATGTGTTGAAAGGTATTATGAGTGGTAAGTATGTTGAGTAGTAGTCCAGTGAGGGTAAGGTGATCCATCCGGTGCTTCTAAAAGGTCTCTAGCAGTGGCTCCTAAGCGATTCATTCAAGTGGTACAGGTATAAAAGGTCTAGGTAGTACGGTGGGTAACTATCTATGCAGGTGGGTAGCAGGCATTAAATGAAATAAAGGTAAGTCTATGCAGTGCAGTTTCAATTCCTGAATCGTATAAGCAAGGCTCGGCCGGACCAATCAATAAGGGAGGGACTCACATGAAAGTCAAGTAGGAATATCCTATGGTCTGGCTGGGATGATATTATCTCAATGTGGACTGGGATCCATCCATTCATCTACTGGCGATGCTTGCTGTCTTAATTCATCAATCGTATCTGGAAGCTGCTCGTGCCCCCACGAATCTAAATAGTGGTACCCAGGATATTAATTAAGATTAATTAAGTAAGTGTAATGTAAGCTAGCTAGTGAATGCTGTATGTTTGGGGCATTCATTCCAAAGGTAAGTTGTAAGATGAAGGCAGGTGGGTTGTAGGAGGTAACAGTTAAGGCGAATAGGCAGGGGCGTAGCGGTAAATAGCACTAGTGGTCCTGAGAAGGTTTATGAATTCTAGTCCCTTTCCTGTGCATATTCCACAGAAGATTCCGGTGGGGTGCTCCAAGAATCTAAACACAAAAGTTGAGGTGCGGAGCAAAGAAGAAACAATGAGGAGCGTAGCAACAAATTGAAAGGGTGGTATAACTAAATATATAAAGGCCTGATATTTAAAGTTGAGGCACGGAGTGATCCCCATCTGAAACAGGCATCAGGTTGGAGGCAGGCACCCAAGTCAGGTCCGTGAATGAATTCCAAAAACGTACTGAAATGCTATTTGATATATATAAAACCCTGGTTTCTAGGGTGTCCGAGGCATATTGGATCCATCCGGCCGGGTCTCAAATTCGCATTTTGCTTTAGGGCTTTAGCTTAATTATAGCATGTCAGGTGATTCCATGCCCTCCATCCCATCCATTCCGTCGGTTGCCCCTCCCTTCCTTGTCCGATCAAGCAGGAATAAAGACTCCCAGCCGTGCCGTGCCGTGCCATCCCGGGTCTAATAGTTGTACCTCTTAAGCGATTCATTCCTAAAGTGGTCTAGGGCAAACAGGTCTAGGTCGTATGGTGAGTGCCCGATATGGTAACACATCAGTAAAGGTAGGGTTGTGTCATCCCATGCCATCAATGCCATTCCATTCCGCCCGGTTTTCTAGCTGTACCGTACGTACCTTCTTAAGCGCTTAATGAAGTTCGTGGTATAGGGCAAACATGTCTAACCCTGAAGGTGAGGTTGTATACACTAAAAGGTAAGGTAAGGGTAACGGGTGAATGACTAGCATGATGCCTCCCCTAAACTACGAAGCATAATTTGTAGCTGATGCATTAAAAGTAAGTAGTATAAGGTAGTCTGAACTCGTCCTGATAAGAGCTTGCTGATAAGAGAAGTGAAAATGGTGGTACCTCTTAAGCGCCTCATTCAGTTGTGGTATAGGGCTTAAGGTGTACAGGTAGTGAGTAACCACATCCATAAGTAATAGGGAAGGGTGAGGTTGTTTCATGCCAGCCATCTTCATGCCATGCCCTTCTGCTCGGGTCTCTCTCTAGCTGTACCGTACCTGCTTAAGCGCTTCATTCAGTAGGAGGTCTAGGTCTTCCAGTGGATAGGTTGTATGGTAAGGCTTAATCAAAGGTAAGGCAAGGATAAAGAGTTCATGACTAGCATGCCTCCCTCCATACGAAGCATCATTCTTAGCTGATGCATTAAAAGTTAAGCTAGGGTAAGGTAGTCTGCGTCCTGAGAATACAAGGGTTCATAGCAGCAGTACCAACTAACTAAGTGTTCATTCCTCCAAGTGGTCTAGGGCAACCAGGTCTTAAGGGCAGGTAGTTCGTAAACACAGTAGTAAGGGGTGGTTTAATGTCATGCCATCCATCCCGCCCGGAGAATAGAAGGGTTCATAGCGATACTTCCTAAACGCTTCATGAAGGAAGTGTTCTAGGGCATATAGTTTCTTAAGGTGGACAGGGAACACATCCATAAGTAAGGGGAGGAAGGGGGTATATCGTATCATGCTCTGCTATGCCATGCTATTCCCTCTGCTCGGGTTGATAGCGATACCGTACCTTGCCTAAGCGCTTAATTCATGCAAGTGGTATAGGGTAGTTAGGAAACACTTCAGTAAGGGGGGAAGTATAAGGTTGTATCATGCTATTCTATGCTATGCCATGTCAGGTTTGGTCAATAGTGGTACCTACCTCTCTCTGAAGCGCCTCATTAATCCGATTGATATATAGTAGTTAGGAAAACATCAGCTAAGAAAGAGATAAGGGAAAGGAAGGGTTTGTTTCATGCCAGCCATCTCCATGCCATTCAATCTGCTCGGGTTAATAGCGCTACCTCCTTCCTAAGCGATTCATTCATTCAGTTGATCCGGGCTGCTAACAGGTTTCTAGATTCTTTAAGAAGAAGTGCCAAGGCAAAGCTGAACCAATAGTAATCCGACGTAGCTGCTGTATGAAAGCCTCATTGAGGGATTTTAGTCTTGACCTTACCCACTAACGGAACGAACACGGATCCAGACATCGTATTTACACTGGGGGCTTCCCTCACCCTTCAGTTAGTTGCTCCTCATAGCTGAGCTCGGTTGTGCGCCTCCTGAACCCTTAGCTATTGTGCTCGGACTAGATGCGTTGTGTACCTGACCTTGACCTTCACTGATGAGGGGCTTTGACGCCGGAGCGCAGTCAGACAAGCCTTACATCGCTGCTGTTTTACCTTCCTTAGGAAGTTCAGGTATAATGATACCCTACAGGGCCTTCTCATGCATTCTATTATCTAATTTAGTGTACTTCAGACTTGGTTGACTGAAGATTTGGCCTTTCAGAATGATCCTTCCTTGCCACTTAGGTGAGTGAGTCAGACAACCCTTTCCTCTCTGTGTCTGTTTCCGCGAAACATAAAGGGCTACTATCCGGTTCTTCCTTCTTCCCAGAACTACTATCCGGTACGTACCTCTCTTCGTAAGGATAGGGGCGTATGCTAATTAGTTAGTGTAGTGATAGGAGGTGTAGTAGTGTAGTGAATATAGGAAGTATGAGTTAGGGAGGTTAGGTGAAGTGGTAGTTCAGCTCTTAGCATTAGTAGTTATCATTCCATTTCATTCCATTCCATGTCTGTCATTCCATTTCATTCCATTCCATGTCTGTCATTCCATTTCATTCCATTCATTGCATTCAATACTGAATTTCATTCAATATTTATATCTGCCATTTCATTCCATTCATTCCATGTCTGTCATTCATTCCAATCATTCCATGTCATTCCATTAAATTAGATGGTGTAATTAGTCTCCGATAAGTAGAAGTGCTGTAAGGGTCAAAGACCTATATTCGGTGAGCTATTTCTTTCGAAAGAGAGGTAGGCAGGTAAGGAAAAAAGTCCATTCCCTGAATGAAAGGAGGGACAGTTCTTTTGAGCTATGAAACAAGCAAGAAGGAAAGGACTCCGAACAGCTAGTGGTTTCCCCTTTCATCTTACGGGCAGGGAGCACCCGGCTAATGGTTCTCTCTTCCACAGACAGAGTATGGGGGCGTGGGCATCTGAGCAAGATTCTCCATGTCATTCCAACCAATCATTGCGAGGGCCCTACCCATTTGAGCTAATGAGTTTCCTTTTTCTCTGAATGAGGGAGCTAACCGAAAACCGAAAGTGTATATTCTTTCTCTTTCTCCGCTTGTTCGTGTGCCATAGATTGGTTTAGCCCATGTTGATTGGACAACTGACGAGGCAATAGGTACGAGACGAGGTTTTGCTTCGCAATCCATTGTTTGGCGGGACTATGTCCTTTTCCACTGTTTTACAAGGCCTGAAACTCTTTCTTTTTCCTTCCCTTAACAGGCAAGCGGCCTTACGGCACCTTTTTCCAAGAACTCATTCTAAACCTTTTCTTGGGTCGGCGGGAAGGGCACCATCACTATTGTTCGGTCACAGTAAATCTATTCCCTTGGGGTGGGTAACAACCAGTATAATGCCCACAAGACTAGCTCGGGATGACTTCTAACCGGCCCAAAAACTATCACGAGGTCGGGTAACAGGTTCTCAGCCAAACAACAAGCACGAGGTCAGGTTGAAGGCTTTTAAGCCCTTAAACACCAAGCGTAGGAAGAGGACACCCAGCCTGGAGTTGTACAGGATAGCTTATCAGCCCAGCCATGGAAGTACGATACGAGGTACCAATTTATTTTATTAGGATTATCCTTCCTATTTCTACTTAGATGTTTTCAGGTCGCGAAGTCAAGGCCATACCCATTGTTTTAGTGAGCGAAGTCCAGTCCAGACCCATTTTGGGGATCGATCGCTAAATTGCTTTATTTTCTATTTATATAGACTTATAATTTACTATATATATATTTGACTATATTATATATGTAACTGTCCGATCAACGAAGTAATAGCGCCGCAAATATAACCCCAGGCGATGGCGGTATGGGTCTATCCCAGCAACACCAAGCGTAGGGGGGAATACATCCAGCGCAAGAGCAGCACAAGGTCCGGTCAAAGCCTATTCCTTCCAGAACTACTTGCTTGTAGGCAAGGCAAGTATCAACCGGTGAAGGTGTTTTTACTTGGACTATATTATTGAAAGGTTTACTTTACTTCATTAGCTAATAAATGTGGTACAGGTCACGCAGATGCCCTGGATGTACGCTCTTTATTAAGAGCTGGCACCACTCAATATTCATTACTCTCTTTGTTATGGAAAGTAAGCAGTACTAACACCTTAAGCTTACTCTAATGGCAAGGTTTCAAGCACGTCTCTAGTTTATACAAAGAACATGTGATTTCCCTATATGGGTTTCATTTTGGAGATTAGAGTCCAACACCTGTTTGATATCCGTATTGCTTGGTTGTCATTAGCACCTGTATTAGATTCGAGTGAATACAGCTTATCGTAATGATTGATTACTATAAATACCAGTACTATCTCTTAATAATAACCATACTTATCCTTTCCATTACCTGTAGTTAAGCACACTATTGTTACTAGTTTATACAGAACATTGACTCTCTACATGATACTACTATGATTACCATTGTCATTAACCCTATGGTATTTCCATAATGTGTATACTTAACCCAAGCATTACTACTAATAGCTCTTGTATTACCATATCATATGACCTGTCTAAAGCGGAGATCATGTTGTAAGCTTTATCCGTAATTAGGTATTGAATATGTATAACTACTAGCTCATACATTTGATTAAGGTGAAGACTAGTACCATAACCATTGCTTCTATAAAGTATCCAAAAACTATAATTTTTCCTCTCCCCCCCGGTCGAGCTTGCTTGCGCATCCTCTAATTGCTCCGAAAAGAATTTGTTTGCTGGATAGAGTAACGGTATTACCTCGCAGTAAAGGTACCTCTTCCCCAGTAAGGGCTTAATGAAATCTATAGAGTGAGAATTGGGCCAATCAAGTAGCAACACCAACTCTTAATAGAATTGGAGAGAAGCAAGGATTGGGGTGGGAAAAGACACTCTCTCCTAGCATCAACCAGTTTAAGGGAACAACCCTGTGATATTTTTGAAAACCCCGTATTTTGGGCCATTTCCAGATTTCCCTAAACAAATCCTACCGAAAGGTGGTCGATTGATGAAATCCCCGTATTTTGGAGCAAACTCCATTATGGGGGGTTTATATGCTCAGGGCTGCTCTCTTTTTTGCCTTTCACTGGGGCCCTAAAGATATAACTGAGTAGGCCATATTGAGATTAGCTTTCACTGGTTCACTGTATGACCTCAATCCATCACCCTAATTAAAGCATACTAAAGAGATGCCAGAGAGGGGCTTTCACTGTCTTCTCATCACATCATAGCAAAGATACTTCACATCCCACTGTACTTCCCCTAATATAAGGGAAAGCATATGGCTTACCTTTTAGCCTTTCCTCCTTTAATCCTTTACTTGCCATTACTTTAAGCTCCATAGCTTGATCTTTCTTTTCCATAATTACTGAGCTATCATTATGTATATATAGAGTAACTCATCTTTCCTTAGTGGTGAATATCCTCGAGAGGATACTGCTTAAATGCATATATAATAATAGGGCCCCGAACCCCCCAAAATAGATAAATATATATATTTATATTTATATATATTTTATGGTTGGGACACGAACGAACTACTCCTTGAATTACTCGTTCCACTATGAATCTCCCACTTTTGTATCCCTTGTTATCCGAAAGTGAATCAGGGATCCTTGTTGGTTTTGGCCGGGTAGTTACCTCGGCATTAAAATGGCAATAGAAAGCAGTCCACTGAGGAATCCTAAGGTCTAGTTTGTTTGTACCTATGCCTGGTATAGTTTGTCCAGATCAGTAAACTAACTATACCCATTTACTATATGAATGGGGTAGGTATGGTATTCACACGGGTTCGCTTCACGTGGTTATGCAAACCCAAACATCTCAGTAGAGAGAAAATCCAATAGAGAGAAATCAATTGAAGCACGTCATAGATACGGGATGGGCATGAATAATTATATATCATATGAGTCAAGGTGGAAGGAAATATAGGTGCAGGATAGAAGTAAGCATCCTCACCTTTAGGGTCAGAGCCAGAACCATTCATTGGAAATTAAAGTCCAGGTACAGATAGAGATACAGATCCCGTCCTAGCAGCATCACAGGTAAGCACAGAAGCTAAGGCGGGGGCAGCATACCCACTTGTTCGATATTTAGACCTAGCAGAAGGGGTGTTATATAAAGACTCCGCAACATTAGTAGCAAAGCAAATAGCAGAGGAGCAAGCAGATGCAGAGCCAGCGAAGGTAGTAGTTTCGTCTTCTATGCCTTTGCCTAAGTCTTTGCCTTTCCGTCACCAATATCCATACCAAATATATCCATATATAGTGCGGGTTGGAGCAAGGCCGGGAGCGTATCGATCTCCGCGGGGATAACCTTCGCAGTCACTGAACGACCTTACCTGGGTCGGGTCACCACTTTAGATGAGGAAAGGCCAGAGATAGCCACCCACACACCCTTCCAAAAATAGACAGTCTAACGCGTCACATTCTTGCAGCTCGGCGAATCATACTGGGCCTTTATTTACACCCTATCGTAGCGAACTTAAATCCCTCCAATGTTTAGGTATCTGCATCAAGTCTTCGATTCGAGCGGGAAAGGCTAGCCCTACCCTATAACTTATAACTAGCTATGCACCTTTCTAACGGGGTAAATTGCTGCTTGCTCTGGTACTATCGGTGGTGTTGAAACTGATGATAGTAGTGGTTCCGGATCAGCTGCAACTGAAGCTGTTGGTAGTGCTTCTACTGTTACCTTTGCAATTGGTGCTGCTTGTTTAGATGGCGATGGAACCCGGTAAACAACAACTAGCTTTGCAACAGTCATAGGGTAACACCCTTAGAAGTACATCGATCGGAGAAAGCACACATGGGAAAGGAGCGTAAGGAAGTACATTTTAATTAGGCGCAGGAGAAAGCAAATTAGCAAGGACGAGGGAAAGCACATATTGGTAGCAGTGGACAGGGGGAAGATACATGACAGGAAGCACACACCAATGATGCTTATTATTCCGGTGCCACATCTTAATGCAATCCATGCGCCGATGCCCATACATCCGATCTGAGCTGCCCACCAGTCTATGCTATGTCAATTTTTTATTAAACCACAGGCTACTGTCCACTGATAGTTTCACCAATTGCCATGCCACCCACCGCTCATATACAGAAAATTTGATTGCATCAACACCTCAGCATCCGGGCCTGTGGTGGCCGCGGGGGTGGAACCAAGTTACTGAGTGGACCCATAAGCTTCGGAACCAGCTATAGATTCAGTAGCTCCTGTTTTTATTGATCCAGTAAAATAACCTGTTCCAAGGCCATCGCTTCGCAACTAAGCATACCTTCCAATTCCATATCGAGATTCAGTTGATCTACCACCAACGGTGAAAGCAGCAGCGATTGAAGCAGCACTAACCAGAACAAAGGTGTAGGCAAAGGCAGGGAAGGCCGCAGCATTGGCAAAGACAAAGGTAGGACCATAAGCGATAGTAGCGGTTTACCTAGTCTTAGTAGAATATCGCCCAGTTCCAAATCCACCAGCATCTCGCCCAACATCCCTTCCGGGTCGATGACGGTTTAGAATCGCGTATATAGAGATCGATACCCAAAGCTATCAGTTTCAGTCCCAGCTTCTCTTATTGTTCCAGCAGCACCTCCAACAGCACCTGTAATTTCATATCCAATTCCATACCCATTTATAGCAACAAAGTTAGTAGCCGGGGTTTAATCATAATAAGTTTACCCATCACCATCTTATGCAAGGGCGGAGGTAGTTCGAATGGGATACGCCATGGATGCACCCACCATTGGACATTGATATCTTGCTCCACCCACTGGTCCGTCCTTCTCTTTACGCCTGCAATGGACCTATCATCTTAGGCCTAGTCGAACCATACCAAGATTAGCCCAAGCAAAGCGCTTACCGAAGCGCATCTACATACTGCACCGATCGGTAAAGATAAGGGTATCCAAAAGGGACCCCGAGACCTGTGAAAGATGGTGTAAGGCCCATACGTCAAATCAAGCTTTCCCTCGCAACTAACATACATATCGCGAATAACTTATATGTCGCGTATACTTAATAATCGTTCAAGTTCTATATATTAATCTTGGCTGCGGTAAATAAGCTGCGGGCAGTCTTGAACAATTATTAATTAATACAGAGCAAGGTAAGAAGCAAAGGCAGTTTACCTGATTGAACCAGAACCCGTTAATTCACTATACCCCGTAGAGGTATAGATAGCAGAGGTAGGGGTGGGCACGGAGGCAGGTGCAATTGTTGCCCTTGAATCAGTGAATTAGCCAGATGTTTACCAAGTTGATCCATATCCTTTGAATGCACCAATTTGATTGCCACCACCTTGCCCAGCATCTCCTTTAGTTAGTGCGAAAGCCATAAAGCTATAGTAGCGGAGACAAAGCCTGTTGTTTCAACTATTTATCCGCTTGATCAAGAAGTGATAGATTCTCCAGTCTCAGATTGAGTATGGGAGCCATTACCCCGCCTAACAGCATCTCTTCTTCTTATCACAGTTTCTAACTTATATATCGCTCTCCATAATCGTTCAAGACTGCGCTGCTCGCCCAGATAAAGATCCATTGCCTGTAGCATCTCCAATTCGAGATTGAGTTTGAAGCTTTCCGCTTTGCGAGAGTTTTTGCATTAAGTAATTGACCCAGCTCATAAAGCAAGTGTGCACCCCTGGTGGAACCTACATACACACCTGGTGGACTTTAGCAAACACACACCTTGAACCATGCAAAAGTAAGCGATACTATTATTATTGACCGGCTGGACACCAATCATGATAGACGCGCTACTTGAATCCCGGATTTACTATTGATTTGTTCCATAGCACACCTGACCGCCTAATCACGTGGAATGCACAGCATAAGATCGGTCCCCCACTTGGTATTGATAAAAGTGTATCACCTGGCTCATGGCTTGTATCTCTGCGCGTTCCAATAGCTTAATACATAGTTTCCGGTTCCAGTCCCGAGCTCACTTTTATCCAGAATCATTATTACCTCGCCCTCCGCTAGATACAGAGCGGCATCAGTGAAAGCACCGAATTGCCTCTGTAACAGTAGCGCTCCAGTCAATATAGGTTCCGTAACTCCGGCTGTCCTATCTGACATTGATATGGACGGAATATCTGATCGGTCCAGCGTGTGGATGTGGTTCGGACAGGCGATTCACTTTTACTTAGTATTACCGTTTAAGCAGTCCTGAACTATTATTTCAGTATATAGGAGGCGCCTTATTTTCGGTGCCAGCCAGCAGTCTTGAACGATTATTATAGCAGGGGCAGGACCGAAATGAATCCCAGATCCTCCTTATTATGATACAGTTATATACGCATTTCCCGAGATTGAGACTCCGTAGCGAATAGAACATAAGGTAGGTGCAGTCGACAATCCATATCCAATTAATTTAGATCCAGAGGTTGTGGGTGGGATTTAAATAGTAATGACTACCACCCCAGAAAATGCAGATGCAAATACAAAGCCACTACGGCTATTGTCCATAGTGGGAGAGGCAGAAGCAAAGGTAGCTAGAGAGGCGGCATAGCAATCAAAGGCAACAGAGAAAGCAAGGGTGGAGCAAATCCCATTGAAATGAGAGAAGTCATGCCCAGTATAGTGAGAGCCCTGTCCAGCATCTGCCGTCTGAGCCGTTGCACGCCATGCCCGGCCAATAGCCATGCCCATCACGCCAAAGAAGACCGGAGCCCCAGTAGCATAAGCCACAAACAGTCACTATGTCCAGCAGCTAAGTGAGCCAAACAGGAACCATGCTACCTATTCATAATCGTTCAAGACTGCCAGCGTAAAAACAAGACTCGTCCAAGCGCTGATAACGTGCTGCACAGGAGATCATAAATCGGACCGTGAGTAGGGGTAAAACTAGTCCGGACTACTTCCAAGCACGAATATGATTAGCCCGCCCGGGCATAAAGGTAGGCAAGAATCGAGCCGGAACTACACGGATAGAAACAATGGCATTAGAAGGCTACAGAATGATACTTTTCATATTCCTCTCCTACTAACATATCGCTAATAGCGGTAAATAAAACGCTGACTTTGCTATAGATGAATGAGCTTTTGCGATCGATGAATCGGCTCTCCTTACCTTTCATGCTCTCCTTGCCTTTAATGAACTAGCCTACCCCATCGAGAAATATCAAGGAGCCTTCTTTTACATTGACATCAATGAATCAACTCCCCTAACCATTGATGATCTAGCCCCCTTTCACTTTTATGATCTGGCCTCTATAGAAGAGCATTAGCAGCCTCCCTTAACATACATCCCTTCGCACGCGGCATTATATTATAGGGGGCAGAGGCAAAGCAAGTTGAATCTGATGAATCAGAACCTGGAAATATCAATCTAATTATCCCACCCCCTTAGAGCAAATTGACATTGACTAGGAACCGGGCCATCATCGTTGCGCGCATCCATCCCTTCCAAATCGATTTACAGTTCCACGCGAAGAATTGCCAGTTCGAGTTCCTATTCGAGTAGATCCAAATACAGATCGATATTGAGTTCCAAGTCTCAAAATCCAGCAGACGGCGATTATGAAAAAGGCAGGGGCGGGTGGTTGAACCTATTGATCCACCAACGGCAGAGGAGATTGTAGTAAAATATCCAGTTCCGGTTCAAATAAATCGCCATCACCTCGCCGCTCAGTTCCAGGTCGAGAGCTCAAAGCACCAGTTTAAGCATCAACGGCAGAGTCAAAGGCAGCATCCCAACCAATTTCTATTTGATACCTAGCAGATCCAATTGATCAAGTAGCATAAGAAGCGTAGGTAGCGGAGGAATAAGCAAGGGTTAAAAAACAAGTTCTCGGGCCAGTGAATACGCCAGCTGACCGAGTTTATCCATTACGAGTAGACCCAGTTTCATTCATTGGAGATTGAGGTCCAGCAGTTTCATACCCCATTTTACGGTCAAAAGCAATAATCCCTAGCTACTGGAACAGCAGCATCAGGCCAAGCCCTAGATACGGGAACAGCCTAGCAGGTAAACACACCCTTGCTGCCTAACAACAGCGCGAACTGCAGGAGCAGCCCGAACCACAGGAACAGCCACAGGATGAGTATTCCTAAGCTAATGGAAGGGAAAGGCTACAGGGCCGGATAAGCTGAAGTGCCTATTGTATGAGCTACAGGGCCTGCCCTAGCTAAAGGAACTGCGACTAGTCCAACCCAATGACTAACCGCAGCAGAGCAGAGGTTGTGAAGGCAAAGGAAGCTAGAAAGGCATCTGAGCCAATTCGATATAGAGTTAGAAGCAGTGGTTTCACCAACGAAGAAAGTAGAGGCAATAGACCGAGTGGCAGATCCGGAACACATAAGCCGTCGTAACCGCCGCGGTCATGCTTACTGATCGATGGCCATCTAGGTCGGGTTCGGAACAACACCCTCAGATGAACAGGAATGATCGGGGAAAGCATCCGGACATATGCAAAACCGTTAAACCCACAAGTAAAGTGAGGTGGGAGGATAGGCCCTGGCCTTCCTTCTTCAGATCGTGGAAAGACAACATTTATGGAAAGACAACATTGAAGTGAAATGAGGTGGGCTGACGGCACAACAAGGAATGGAGTAGGTTTGCATGGGTGGCTCCGTTGGTCTTGCTGGAGACTGTTGCTTCAGGCCATGAATAGACGAAATAGAAAGATTAATTCAGCATGGGTCATTGGCCAGTGTTGGAAAGATTGGCACAAGTAAGGGCGTGACACGACTGAACCGACTATTCGACGTGGTCTCCTCTGGTCGCTTAGGAGACAGAAAGGCAGATCCGTGATGCGTGGGCATATTGGTGTTAAGGGGGTGGAAGGTGGGCTACAGTCGCGTTAGCGACCCCCCTACGGTAGGCAGTTCGACGATCTGTGTTTGTTGGTCTGGATCGAGGGCTTACTATGGCTCAGCTGGAAGGAACAGGAAGACACGTAAAACGGAAGCAATGGTTGAAGACCCGGTTTACCGCGTTGAAGCAGCACATGTTGATTGAATCTCACTAGCGGCAGGGTAAATAGCGTAGGTGGTAGAGACAGCGGAGTACATAGCCAAGGTGGAAAAAGCACCATTGACTACGTATATAATATGATATAGGAGGTCACCCGCAAAAAGGCATAGGTAGAGACAAGGGCTGAGCCAGGGGCTGGAGCGGAAGATCGATTATCTAAACCATCCATTAGTAAGGCAAGCATTCTTTTTGTGAATCCCGATCCTCTCCACTCCCCCGTCCATTTACCTTGTCCAAACGAAATCTCTTTACTTAGTCTAGGTGGCCTTTGACTCGCGATGCGAGGATCCTTCCTTCTCTGGACATGCTACACCTTCAGCCTAAGCAGATACAGTTGACCGACCAATCAGCGAACGAAGCGAAGGCCCGAGAATAACCCGTAGCGGGAGGTTCCAAGCAGAAAGGGCAAAGGTGGGGACAGGGGCAGGAAGAGAGCTGGGACCAGCATACCTCCCAGCATATAGTTATCCTGTTATAGATCGAGATCAATATCGTGACAAAGACCCAGCCGGAGTTTCATCAGTTCTTATTGATCCGGTTGATCGATATTGATACCCCGCGTATTAGCCAGCACCAATGGCAGGAAAGGTCATTATCATTGACTCAGTTGATCTTGTTGAAGTTGATCTATCACCTCGCTACGCATTCCTTCGTTTGGTTCCATTGCCGGATCCAGAGGCAGATGATTCAAAGCCAGAAGCGAAGGCAGAGTCAAAAGCAGGAGGAAATACATCACCCATTTCAATTGATCCAGATGCGGAGCCAGCCACAAAGGCAGGTAGATATCCAGGCGCATATCCAGTTCCATATAAAGATCCCATAGCGGATTCCGTGCCCAATTATGAGGCAGGTGCAGTGGTTTTCTCATTTCCACCAAACGCAAAAGTAACAGACCAGCTATTGCTGAGTAAATTTAAGCTGTTGACACAGTCGATGAACCGAGGGCTTGCTTGCTGGCTGGCTTCGCAACTTGGCTAGGTAGGATGGATGGATCGGATGTCCGGTATCGATTCTTATTCTTGCAGGGTTGATCGAGACCTTGCTTACTGACTGCTGCGACCTGACCTTCGACCTACCTGATGAACTGCCTTCATCGACCCTCGACCCGACCCACCTTTTCCATTCGCCTTCGGCCTGATTAGACCCGCGCCTTCGGCCTGACCCCAAAGAAGGAAGAAAGACCGCCTTCGGCCTGAAAGGAAAGAGAAATGAATAATCTCATAAGGAGTAGCTGTATTTTATATAACCCGTCCCTCGTGGCTGGCTTGCTGGTGGGCTTATACGCCTGCCTATCCTTCTATTGCTAAATGCTGCTTACTTTCGAATTAACTGCTAGTGGACCATGACCCGAGAACCCAAAATCATTTAAGATAGAACCCGAATCATCACGAAATAGATGAGTGGATAATCTCGTTAGTAACGAAGAATATAAAATCTGAAGGGGATAGATGAACGTATGAAAAGAACGATTAGAAGAGATTGTGCCAGCCTCAAGAGAATAAAATAAACCCAGGTCATCACCTACCTATATTTATTTGCTCTGCCTGCTAAAGTGAGAACCTGGCCCCCTTAGATCGAGTAGCTGGTAATTGAACTAGTTCAAGGGGGAGCGAGGGAATAAAGTATTCAGTAGCGCAAAGGGGTAGTAGAGATCGCCTATCAGTTACCGCTACTGAATTGGTTAGATCGCCTATGCTCAAAGGGGTAGTAGATAGAGGGGTAGTCGTACTGTACTCTCCCTAGCGTACTCTCTTCATGGCAAGAAATCAAATAGAATAGTAGGCCTTCGCATTCGCTCCTTCGCTTTCGCTTTCCAATGTGATAAGTCAGAGGGGAAGGCAAGTTCGACAATAGACTCAAGATCTGCATCTTTATCGAACAGATATCCCAGCTCCGATTTGATTAAGGAGTAGGTTCATTTCCCATTTCTATGAAGATAGGGATGTAATAAATAATAAAACCCAACAATTAGAAGTTTGGTTCACATCAGGTTCACTAAAGAGATACGTGCATTGTTAAGGTATACGTGCTACATAAGGGGCATGCTATCTCCTTCACAAGGTACCCATGTAACACTTCACGACTCTAGGAAAAAGGCTGAAAGGGAGAGTCAATGGTGTTGGAAAGAAGGGTTCACTAGTCAAGTGTTGTGCACACTCAATAAAGCATCATAGGCAAAAACAATTCCCTTGCAAGATGGGACAAAAACTAAGCCGGTAGAGGGTTCAAAGCAATGGGCTATAGGAGATTACACTAATAGAATAAATAAGATGGATGAAAACAAGATTCTAAAACTAGATCCATTAGGGACCGGGAGAACTAACCTCATGGGATCATCCAATACTTGCTCACTAGTTTTTCATAGGAATTAGGTATTACCTCACCCCTTCACAATAGGTAGCCTACTTCCTGTGAGGTATGGATGATGTAACCAAGTCAAGTCCAAGTGTGTAGAAGAACTCTAGTAATGTAAAATATACATATAATATAAACTAGCAATACAATTACATATGTGTAGTGCTCATTCCACAATAATAGGTTGTTGGCTTAGGGTTTTGAGAAGACCTAACCTTAAGGTCATGACCTCCCTGATAGATAGCTTCTCTAGTCAAAAAGTGATAGGGGTTATTAAATCCTTCTGGAGAGAGTGGCGTATTCAAGTGAGCCCTTCTTACCTTACTTGATCGCGAAGTGAAGTGCATACCAGTTTTCTTACGCGATACGAATCGCGGTTCGCTACGCTCAGATAGGTCTTTTCTCCAGATCTGTTCTATCCCTCTCTATCACGGGAAGGTACTGGAGATACTTCTCTTATCTGTTCCAGTTCTATCTCTGGCAGGTAACTCATCTCAAGTAAGGTAAGGAGATCGTAGTACCTACTAGTGTGAGTCAAGTAAGGCAGGTAACTCAGAATCAGATCTGTTGCCTTGCCTGTTAGCAGATAAAGATGCAGATCTGTTCTATTATCTGAGTACAAGTAAAGTGCCCTTAGCCAATAGGCAAACTGGCAGGCGGAGTACAAGTAAGGCAGGGAACAGTCAAGTTTGAGAAAGTTCCCCGGCCAGGCAGGGCAGTGAATACGTCCGCTCTTTCCTTCCCTTTCCGGCTCTTTTTATGCTATGCCTAGTACAGGCAGTGGCTTATCTTCGTTCAAGCTACGCTGCTAAGGTATAACCTAATTGAATTGGTTCGCTACGCTCAGGAACGAGAACGAAGTTGACTCCTGAATATATACCTTCGCTACGCTCAGGAAAGGGCTTATCCTTCCTGTGATTATAAAAACACCACCCTCCTTAGCTGAGCTACAGCGAAGAACTAATGATAGCTAGAAGTTCTATTCTTTTTAACTGATATTTCATCGCTACTAAGGTTGTAGGCTCCTGTTGGATAGACATTATCCCTATGTACTTGGTTGCTCCCAAGAGTAACCGAGTATGAAGGGCATTACTATTCCTATTCCATTCCTTATTTTAATTAATAATTAGATATTTTAATTAATAATTAGATAAGAGTAGGTATATAAGTTATATATGATATTCTTCCATTATTAGAAAGAAAGAGGAACTACTTAGCTTCGCTTACGCTCATAAGTGCCTATTTCTTTCAAAGGAGACAACTTCTAGCTTCTTCGCTGGAGCTGTTACCTATTCTAAGGTTGTACCTATTGTGAATAAGGTTGAAGACACTGTAACCACTTGCATGATACTAGAAGCTCTCATGAGACACTAGTTCACGTAATTTCCACTACTTTACCTGGCAATGCTTGTTTCCCCCCGTTTCAAAGCCATTACTATTACATAAGTGGTTATCTCTAGCTCTTGTTTACTAGCCCATAAAGTGTCATCTCGAACTTTTCATGTAGGATATTTAGTGTTAAGGTAGAATTTAAAAGCTACCCAAAACCGATACTCCCAAGGCAAGTTGAAGCAAAACTGGTTAGGCCCTTATGTAATCACTGCAGATTTTCAATCAGGAGCCTACAACCTTGCTACTTTTGAAGGCGAACCTTACCCCTATAATGATAATGCCTTGCACCTATGCAGGTATTATGCGTGAGGTTTCCCTTTAAGATCGGGTCTTCTTTGGCCCTGTTATTGCTTGTGCTTGAGTTTACCTTGAGTTAGTTGCTAAGTCATAAAGTTTTGCTAGGTTTATTGCGATATTTTTGTACCTGTGTTTCCATTATTTTGAATTGTGTTGTTCTTACTCCAATTCACCTCACCCATGTCTACATTGAATAGGATTTGATGTGGCAGATCCATTTTAATGACCCGCTGCAAAACCCATTGACTCAGTTGATCGAGAACGAGACCCACCACCAGCAGATCGAGATGCAGCTCCACCAAAGGTAGAGGTTGGACAGAGTCAAAGGCAAGGGAGCCCTCATCTCGGCCAGCTCAAGCATCCCCTCGAACAGCTTGAACCGAACAGTCAGCGCGAACACCTGCGTGAACATCAATCAGCGTGGCCAATCAGTCAGCTGCCGGATAAGCCCTAGCTAATAGTACATATTGCCCAACAGCTCCCCACCGGGATCGTGTGATTACCGAACGCAATGAACAAGATGTGCGAGTTTTCCCTTTTACCCAATGTTACATTATTCCCGTTCCCATTCTGCCTTTTCTATACGTTCAACTTCAGAAAAGGGGCTATCTTCCCCCTAGTGCGGCTACGGCAGACAAGCTTCCCCACAATAGGTGGTTGCACCAAAATCGTGGTGGCGTTTACCACCCAACCATACCAGCAAGCAAGAGAGAGAATAGCCAGAAGCCATGAGCCAGGAACCTGTAAACAGTAACCATCAGCCAGAAGTAGGGTGCCCGCGCATGAGTGGGTTCATTCGCTATGCTGCGGGAGAATTACTTTTCCTTCCTCTTAGGTTATTGTCTGCCTATGCTGATAGGAGTGTAGTTTCGCCTCCTTCATCTGTAGAGGCAGCAGGTGTAGATGCTGCGGATCTATATAATGAATCTGGTAATCCCTAGCTAGTAGATAGAGGCTAATGAGCGAAGGTCTTAGTTTATCTGAATCCTGATCCTGTAAGGCGGTTACAAAAGCCTTCCGATCTTGATCCAGATGATCCGAACCTGAGAATAAGAAGAATGATGCGCCTGGGAATAAAAAGAGAGCTCCTAACGGAAGGTAATTCTCTAGAGATTCCGGGTAGCCCATTGTAACTAACTGGGTAGCCAGTTTATCAGGTCAAAGGTAGGGACACCACAATATGAAATCCTACCACTTATGTATGATGGATAGAGGGAGAGAACAAGCAGTAGTCCCCAAACCAAACCATGATGGAGTTTTCGTCCCCTCCCCATTAATGATGGATGGACAACCAGTAGTTTCCCCACCACCACCAGGGTTCCATTTTGAACCGAATCGCACCTTGATTTCAGTTTTTGCTATGAGACAAAAAGCTGTGTCCTTTCTAAACTAAAATAGAGGCTCTAAAATGTACAACTCAATATGAGCTCCACCATAACTAACTTGAGTGAGCTCCATAACATCTAACCTAACCTTTCTCATAAGCTGTACTATGAAAAGAACACCTAAGAAGTCTAAGTGGTGCATTCAGTCTTGTTGTTGTTTCAAGTAAGAAATACAGGAGTCAGGATCTATAATTGGTCTTATATCTTGAATGAGGAATCTATAAGAAGTAAAGCATTATAAATCTATAAGAAGTAAAGTGCTTTTCATCCTTATGATATATAGGAGAAATCCCTCGACTTATCTAACAAGACTCTATGTGATTAAAGATAGATATTACACAAGCAAGAGATAGAGAAAGGTATACAATTATTCTTATTCCTGTTCCTATAGGAGCTACTAGTTCTTCTAATTCATAAAGCTACAAATCTAAAGCTACCAATATAATCATTCTTATGCTACTTGTTACCTAGACTACTTGCTATGCTAGACTTGCTTATTATTAAATAGATTCTTATTCTTCCAAGAGTCTAAGTCTTCTTCTTATTCGTCTCTGCTCTAGTCTTATTCTTATAGTTCCTCCTGGTTGTTGTATAGAGTCATAGCTAAGTGAGTCAATAGTAGTTATAGCTCTCTTAGTATCTACTAGTAAACAAGGGTTTCTAGTTCTCTATTCCTATTCATACTAAAATAGATAAAAGACCTAACTAACACCAAGAACCAAAGGAGCTCTCGTGGTTTGGTAACAAGACTATCCATAGTAGCTCTTCATATTACCTAATAAGACTTCCAACATACTAAAAGACTAAACTATCTAACTAAACAAAGAATCTTACCTTTCCTTTCTAACTTATAAACCCAATTCTTATTCCTATAGTTAATACAAATTCTATCTATATTATTCCTCTAAATCCTAATCTTACTTTTCAACTAAATACAAAATTGAAACCCTAATCCTCCTAAGGATCAAGATCTCTGATCTCTGCTCACGCTCATACCTTTAAAGCTACACATAAACATCCCAAAGCCTATCCGGCTGTAGGAGAGATCCTAGGATGTATTCTCTTTGTACCTGGTTGTATGGATTGCTAGGTTCTGTCTCTATTCAGAGGTTCGTGATCGAGACCCCGGTTATGCCTTTAGTGATCCTACCTATGTTCCAGATGCTCCGTATGATGTTACAGATAGAGACCTAGTTGCGGATAGAGACCCAGCTTCCGTTCCATTTCCAGATAAAGACCCAAAGCGAGCGTACCTCCCATCTGTTAGAGATAAAGGCCCAGTAGTAGACCCATGACCAGCAACATAATTAGCATATCCACCAGCAGCACCTGATCTCTTTATTACAGCTCCTAATCCGCCCTTGGCCGCTCCCTCTGAACACAACCCCCCCCACCCGATCAGCACTTAGGAGCTACGGGACGAACCGCTTT